>MAAC01009717.1_pt1 | contig 171099 bp, 156 predicted proteins | sample 1115981 | NCBI WGS metagenome assembly MAAC01 (sample SAMN04961126, study PRJNA320927) | seawater metagenome | isolation source: sample BD02T64 sea water enriched with oil for 64 days | place: USA:Gulf of Mexico | collected 2013-07-27 | reverse complement strand
CCTGAAGGTCGTAAGTTCAAATCTTACCCCCGCAACCAAATAATAACCCTTCCAGCACAACGTGTTGGGAGGGTTTTTGCGTTAACGGGATATTGAGGTGAAATGGGCGGGGCTACCTTGGGGCTAAAGGGGTATGTGAAACAATTGTTGAGTTCTTTGCTACGCTGTTCGGCGATAGTGCTAACGTTTATTGATATACTGTGCTCCGAAAGGTAGAGGGCATGAGTTCGATTGTCGTCAATTACGTTAAATTTTTCAATGACTTAGTGTGTTTTAAGTTACCAGAAAAATTCATTCAGGAGGAAATAAAATACAGGAAAGTACAACGAGTTAACAATCTCTTAAATCAGACAGTTGTCTGTATCAAAAGCCCTGACGGCGAATAACTGAAAGTACTAGTGGTTTAAATATACTGATTTACTCAGTTGAATTTTCTAAAGGTTGGTTTACAACTAAAGCAGAGATGTTCTTAAAATTTGTAAACGACATATAGCGCGAAAGGTATCGTAATGGGATCAGGATCAACACGACCAAACAATGCCGATGACAAAATGATAGCGGCTATTGAGCGCGGAGATCGCGAAGAGTTTAAAGATCGTAACCCGCCTAAAAATACCGACAAGAAACTCATCAAAGAAAAAGACGCAAGAGCAGAAAAAATACAGGAAAAAACCGAAAGATTGAAAGCTTTGAGATTGATTGCTGAAAAAGAAGGTAAGTCAAAATGAACAGAAACTGCATTGTCACATTAGCTTCGTAGACAAAAATATGGCGTTCATACAGTTTCCATCGATGCAAAGAATATCTGGTTCCTTCTATCGTTTCCAACTTCCCATCATTTGACACGCGGCTTGATCTTACGCTCGAATTACGCTGAAATATCGATATGTTGAACATTCGCGATAAATAGGTTCTTCCCCGCACGCGAGGCTTCTTAGCAACGGTGTGAACTACGAGCTTTGCCTATCATGAAATGGAGTAGTTCTGCTTATTAGAGCAGCGTACTCATAATCCTCAAGTCGGGAGTTCGATTCTCTCCTCGGCCACCAACTTTTCACTGAATATCAATGCATTACGAAAAATATAGAGTTTGCGACGCGTATTTTGGTTTGTAGTGATAACTACCAGATTTTTATTATATGATCCGTAAACATCCATTGTTGTGTCTGAGCGTAGATGCCACATGAATACTGCAGGGCTGGCACAATTTGAAACGGCTCCAATCAGTTTTGATAGATTTTGCATGCTCGGAATAATTTTATCTATCAATATGCAAGCAGCAATAACAATGATCCTGCTGCTATTCATGCTACCAGTGACGCATAGCAATCCCATCAACGCCCAACAACAGCCTACACAGAACAAGCAGTGTGCGTTTCCCATTCCCCGGGGCACCAGCCCTGCCATTTTGCCACTGGGTCATCAGGAAACTGTCCGGTGAGTGACACTGACGTAGGCACAATTGTTTGAGTGGTGTAACCTGATAACTTCCAATGATGATCTGTGTTATATCCACAACCGGACCCACAGCAATCATCATCATCATCATCATGGGCGACATTGAAGTAAATTCGGTGAGGCCAGCCTGCATTATCGCCGCGACCAGGTTGAATCTTGAGATCCAATGTTTCTAGATTGCCAAGTCGTACGGGTGGGCAGCAATGAGGGATATGATCAGACCATCCTGATAACAGAGTGTTCTAACGTCCAGTTTCTCATAATCAGTGTTCTCGACATGGCGCATGCGTTCAAGGCCTGTGGTCTATAGTTTATTAGCTGTGCAAAGTCGGGAGATCTTGTCGCGGGTTGGATGAGCAAACGTTTTTACCCATTTACCTTTTTGATAATAGGGGTGTGATTGAACTTTGGGTAGATGAAACGAATTACTTCGTTATGATCCGAAGGCCGTGAGTGGATGGTCGCGTAGATCACCCGCCCATACATTCTTTGACAGAACGGCCGAGCGTTTCTGTTGTAACACGTTTTCCTGGAGCCACCGGTTCGCCACGGTGACCGGCTAGTGGCTTTATTTGGCCTTAGTGTTCAAAATAAAAAAGGCGCGTCCATCTACCTAGGTTCAATGGAATTACCACATGTATGAGCATATCTTCCCGATCTAGCTGCAGCTTTTATCGCTTTGGCGGGTAAATTACATAATCTCTCCGTTTTGAGACGATCAATTTTCAAGGGCATACTTTAACAGGAACGGAAACGACGGCATTGGTAGAAACAGTTATAGCTAAACCAATTTTCCCTAAGAAATTCCCCTGGTTTATTATTAACGCTGGTGGCTTGTTTCACGCTATGTGGCGTGAAATTTCAGAGATGTCGGTCTAATGGTCAACTCCCCATTCACTCAAAGGAGGAAGACTTGAAGAGACTGAGTTTATTTTCAAAAGCACATCTCCAGCACCGCGGTCGCAAATGCTTTGTCAGATTTGAATTTTGTGAGCTAGTTATATTGGAATCTCAAGCTAAATTCATTCCATTTTTAAGGTTTCTTTTTGATATTGACGTAAATATTGTCGAAATAATTCGAAAGAAAAAAGAGAATCTACGTTTCTGATTTTAAAAAAAATCGCATAATGGCATATTGGAGATCCTACCAAATTGTACTTTTCTTGCGTTTATGCATAATTTATCACAGTTATTACTCGGAATTTGGATCTAGCGTATGACTGTTATTGACATTTTCAAAAACCAGACTAAATATGCCCCTACGTGTTGCATTCGATCCGACTTACCTGGCCTGTTGATTAACTAATTGGCTAATTTGTCCCCTGACAGTGTGATCGTTATAATATGGCCGTGTTTCAAAAAATTTGGAGCCTGGCATCACGTTGCTATTAAGGAGATAAGATAATGGCTACAGGTACAGTTAAATGGTTTAACGCTACTAAAGGTTTTGGCTTCATCGAACCAAGTGATGGTTCTGCTGACGCATTTGTTCACATTTCTGCTGTTGAAGCTGCTGGTCTTTCCAGTCTTGCTGAAGGCGCAAAAGTGACTTACGAACTTGTTCCTGGACGTAACGGCAAAGCTTCTGCTGAAGAACTTACTGTTACTGGCTAACGCCAACAGATTGCGCCTCCAACTTCGGTTGGAGGCGTAAGTCTATTCCATAGGCCCAGTCGCTAAGCACTGCTAATAGATAGACTCTGTGTTGCGGCTTTCAAGATCCCTTATCGAATAGTAATTTTCCAAAAAGATCTTGTATTTTAAAGACGGATGGCATCGCACGACCTTGCCTTGGGTTTTAGGATGGTTAGATTTAAATTGCGTATGACTTATGCCCTCTTCTTCCAACTAGTCAGCTAACTCGGTTGAGACGCAGGCGGACTTAATGTCAGATAACAAACGATGTCTATATTTGTTATTACCTGCCCAAAGCCAGATTGCCTCAATGCCAGATGGAACGTGTCAGACACATCTTTTGATGTCTTGCGTGTACATAATTTTCAGGCAACAATCTAACGGGAATAATCATCGAGTAGCATCGATAGATAGAGCCAACCACAACCAATAACTTTCAAATAGGGTAAATTCAAGCCTGCCACAGCTGATGGCGTGGCTGATGTGTGTATGGAGACATCGGAACTTAAGCGAAAGTAAATATCAATAACATAGGTATCTTAATCTAATTCACTTTGTGAAATTGGGTGCCGTGTACTGTCAGAATATCAATTAGCGTTACATTCTGACAGCACATGGATCGTTGATTATTTTGACTTCAGATACTCTAATTTCAAACCTTTAGCTGTTTTGTTTTGGAAGCCCTTCCAATAGGAATGTTCAGGTTTTGTAGATCCATCCTTTTCTTTTGCATAAACACCTTCATCTGCATTTTCTACCAGATCCAAATATTCGGTCAGTTCGTTTTTACTTTTTAAATGCTTACCGAAATACGCGGTGACGAAGTGTTGCGTGATATTATTCATGCGAAGCGTATCCCACACAGGATCAGAGTAATGCGCGAAAGGTGCATATTTGAGTTTTTCTGAGAACTTCCAAGACTCTGCAGGTGCCGGAATTGGGGCTGCTGCATTGTGGTTGGCATTTTCAAAAGTAAGAAGGTAGCGATCTGTATTTACAGCGCCTTTGAAAATGGCCTGTGTCCCGGTTTCATATTTTGAAACATCGTCAACACTCCCTGCAATAAAGAACATTGGGACTCGAACACCTTCAAGACCCTTTTTATCCCAGAAGCCCGCATTCATTCCCCATGGGGCAATTGATACAATGGCCCGAAAACGGTCATCTAGCAGATCTTCGTGTTCCTTGCTTCCAGCCATCATACGCTTCAACGTCCCTGCGGGACTTCCCCAAGAGTATTCCGTGCTGGCCTTCGTTACACCGCCGCCAGCAGTGATTACGGAGCCATAAGCGCCCATTGAGTAACCGATTAGTCCTGTTTGCGAGGTATCAACTATGCCTGATAGAAAATGATCAGTTTTTTTGCTTAATCGGTCGATTTCGTTGAGGACGAAATTTTGGTCCAAAGCTCTGTTAACAAGAGTGCTACCAAAGGCTGCTTTATCCCGATAAATACTGTCTGTATGATCGATTGCCACGACCACATACCCTTTGGACGCCAAATTTTCTCCTAAATGGCTTAACAAAAATCGGTTCCCAGGATAACCGTGCGAAATAATTATTAGAGGGCTAGGTGTTTTAATGGGAGCGGCATCTCTAACGGCCTGTCCATGAAGAGATACTTTCGTCTCGCCATCACGTAAATAAACGTTTTCGTAGACGCTACTCTTTTTATCAGTGTTGGACGGGTACCATGTTTCAACTGTTAAGGGGCGATCGTATAGGGGGAGTTTTTTTCCAACTTTGACATTTAGTATGTCGATCTGCTGTTTATTAGTGAGATGGAGGGTCCTTACTCCGATGGCGCTTTCTCCGGGAGCGGCAAGTTCAGGTGCATCTGGTCGCTGGCCGTCGATGCGATTTTCCGCCGAAACTGTAGTCGCACTCATAAATAGTCCCACCGTTAAAAACAATACTGCCTTTTTCATGATTTAGTCTCCCCCACCAATTTTTGTTATATTTTTGTAGGGTAATAATCACGTGTTCAATACATTATTACAACAATATTCGATTATAAATTCGTTGTAATAATATCGTAGATTGATTTTTGAAGGGGTTTTATTTTCGATTGAGAAACCGTCGGCCATCATTAATAGAAATTTTATCTGAGTAACGATGGCCGATGCAATGTGTGTTGAAACGTAAAAGTAGGTTGAGGAGAGACGTTATCCTGCCCGCACTTGTTTTATAAAGCGAACGACTTCCTTATCCAATTCACTGGCTTCTACTGCTAGTCTTTGTGCAACTTCTTGAACTTCTCCTGCAGAATTTCCAGTTATGCTCGCATTTTGATTAACAGATGTAATGTTCTGCGAAACCTGATTAGCACTATCAGCAGCCTGCTGTACATTTCGGCTGATTTCGCTGGTCGCGGCACCCTGTTCTTCTACAGCTGCGGAAATGACCGTCGCTATTTCGTTAATTTTGCCGATCGTTTTACTTATGCCCCCGATAGCAACAACAGCATTGCTTGTTTCACTTTGGACAGATTTGATCTGAGAGGTGATTTCCTCTGTCGCCTTAGCCGTTTGCGTAGCGAGGTTTTTAACTTCACTTGCGACAACCGCAAAACCTTTACCTGCATCGCCTGCGCGGGCGGCTTCGATGGTTTAGTTTGACCCGCAATATCACTGATTAAATTCACCACATCCCCAATTTTTGAGGCCGCGTCATTTAGGCTTGTGATCATGTTATTCGAGCGTTCTGCTTCGGATACAGCCTCTCCCGCGATAGAGGCGGCTTGTCCCACTTGTTGGCTAATTTCGTTGATGGATGCCGATAGCTGCTCGGTCGCAGCCGCAACTGAATTGATACTGGTACTTGAAATTTCTGATGCCGATGCAACGGTTTGCGTCAATGCAGTTGTTTCACCGGCTGAGTTCGTCATTGATCCTGAAATATTAGTCATCTCAGAAGTTGCTTCCGAAAATCGATCAACAAGAAGTTTAACACTGCCTTCAAACTCATCTGCGAGTTTCGAAAGCTGAGCCTGTTTGTTCGTTTCGGCTTCTTCCGCTAAACGCGCTTTTTCTTCTTGCGATTTTTGGTCATTTTCAAGGCGCTCGCGTGCTTCTTGATCTTTCTCTTCTTCGCGGATTTTACGTTGTTCAGCTTCTGCGTCTTGCGCTGCTTTCGCTGCTCTTGCTGTATCTCTGAAGCCCACAATTGCAAATCCCAGGCGAGCGATCTCGTCATTACCTTCTCGGAAAATACTCGAAGAAAGATCTCCCTCAGATAGTTTGCGGGCAGACTCGACCATCATCATTAAGCGACTTACGATATTTTTGGCAATGTAGAACCAGCCTATCGCGATTGCGATAAGGACTGTGGCAATAGAGACAACTGCTAACGTGATTTTGGTCTGCTCTGCGAGGTCTGAATTATTTTGGGCAGCTTGTTGAAGGGAGTTTTCAACGTTTGATACAAACGCGTTCGCATCGATAGAAAGCTGTTCCGCAATGAGGCGACCTTCAGAAAGTAATTCTGCGGTTGAAGCAATCGTTTTTAGCTCATTTGTTCTAATTTTGAATATTAGCTGGTTATCGTCACCTTTGGCACCAATTATCAGTAGTTCTTCAAACATTTTTTGTAGAATATCTGATGATTTTTTATTTTTTTCATTTTCAATTTTTGAAATCGGAGTGGCCATGCTGGCTAGGTTTGCCAGAAAGTCCGATGATAGTTTGCTAACGGTTTCAGTATCTGAAGCGAGCGCGCCTTCTGCCAATAACCCGATTAGTAGATATCCAGAACTTTGAACTCTAAAAACATTTTCCTGTTGTGTAAGAATGTCGCGTGTTTCTTGTGACAGGGCACTTATGTCATACTCTGGCTTATTCCCTGAAAGCGCTTTTTCTACAATACTTTCCACCAATTCCTCAGTTGCGTCAGCATTGTTAAACATCTGCATTCTAAGTGGGAAGAGCAACGGCGACGCCCCTTTTTTAAGGATTTCTCTCAACGCTTCAAGTCTGCTTAAACGTTCTGTGCGAAGTTTAGAGAGACGTAAACGTTCTTTCACACTGCCATCTAGTTTCACAATAAGCGGCTCAAACGTTTGTAGGCTAGAGGCAATCTTGGCAAGCTCAGGATTGTCAGGCTCAATCGTATTGAGCTCTGAAAGCCGTGTCTTGGCAACGTTTATGGAGTTATTCAGAGTTGTAATGTTTGCTTGCCGTTCTTCATCTGAAGAAGAAGAGCCCAATTGAGGAGCAAGGGCTGCGATTTGCGCTGTATCGTTCGCTAGCTTTAGTGCCTTGGTGATTGCGGGGACTTCTTGTTTGATAGTCTTATCTTGGGCGCTTGTTAGGGTATTAAATCCTAACCAACTTAAACCACTCAATAAAATTGTTAGAGCCGTAACAACAGAAAATGCGGAGATCAGCCTAAAGCCAATTCCGAATTTTGAATATTGTTTTTCCTCGGTTTCAATTTTTGGTGATTTTTTGAGCAAGCTTTTAATTTTATTAATCATTTCACAATTGCCGAACAAACGGCCCCCTCACACAAAACTACGATTTGTGGTCAAGATACGGGGACACAGTTAAGAAATTCTTTAATGGACTATTCTTATGGAGAAAAAGTTATCCCTACGCATTTGTATGTTCGCTCAGGAGTGTTAGGAACACTCATAAACATACGATGATTTATCCCATCCCGTGAGAACCTGAGTAGCTGGAAGGTGCCGGAGAGTTCCAATTAACAAGGGATTGGCCAACTGATTTATAGATCTCAATATTTAGAGGGAAACACGCTGCATCTTCGCTTGAGTGGCTGCTACCACAATCGCCACCTGGGCATGCCGACAAAGCGCCGAGCAAATCTATTTCTGCAAAAAACTCAATATAATCACCTTGCCTTACAGGACTAGCTTTCATGAAATATTGATGAGTGTCGTGTGTGAAGCCGGTACACATAAAGACATTCAATACATCATGTACAAAAGGCCAGCGCACGTGTCAGATTCGAATGACAACAGTAATGATAGTCATTTCCACCCAAAACATTGTTGGTGTATGGATCACATCTGGTGCCAATTACATCGTGAACACTTCCGCCAAAATCGTCCCATCCATACCAATCCAAAGTGTCGTGAGTGATTGTTGCCATGGGACGCATATAGGGAAGGTTGCTCCATAGCTGATCGCCAGTGCTAACATGCGTTCCGTGGAGAGCGCGGGTTTTTCCGCTGAAAAATCGTTCACTAATGTTATTTGCATTCCACAGGTTCAAGTCACCAACTTGGGGCCCATCAGGACATGAAATGCGAAAGAAATGCCCTGCAGGTACCTTAAAGCACCTAGCGTCTCTTGGAGGAATTTGGACTTGGTCTATTAGAATCAAGTTCTCGCGGGCTTTTGTATAGGTCCCCATGTCTGGACGCGGCAGTGTGTCTATGGGATAGCAGATAACGGGTTGCGCATCTTTTCTGGCTTTTGCATCTTTTGGGGCTTTGTTCTGTGGAGGATATTTCATTGTTGGCTAACTTTCCAAAGAGGATTGCTTTTGTGCCACAATAGGGTTGAATGATGGTATCAGGCAAGTGCCTGAAGACGCATATTTCTTGCAATGCCATATTTGGCTTTTTAATTAATCCGGATAATGTGAGAATAGAAAAAATTTAAGTGAAACAATAATAAGGACTAATGATGCCAAAGGCTTACTGGATCGCGCACGTGACTGTCACTGATGCTGAACAATACAAACTATATGCTGACGGTGCCCCCATCGCATTTTCAAAATACAAGGCTCGAATACTTGCAAGAGGCGGTGCCTACCAGCAGATGGAAGGATCCGGGCATGCACGTAATGTGGTAATTGAGTTTGATACTATGGCAGATGCGTTGGCTTGCTATAACTCTGATGAATATCAAGCAGCTAAGAAACATCGCAAAGACGCTGGCATCGCCGATATTGTGATTGTAGAGGGCGTCTAACTAATTTTGTTAGGAATGCCCCTGTCTCAGGTGTGAACAGGGGCGTTTTTATTATGCCGCAGCGATAATCATGATTTCAACGTTAAAATCAGGTGTCGCGAGGCGTGCTTCCCCGCATGCGCGGGCAGGTGTATTGGCAGGGTCCACCCAATTGTCCCATACGGCGTTCATTTCAGCGAAATCATCCATGGATGAAAGCCAGATAGTTGCCTGTAGAATTTTGGACTTATTGGAACCCGCTTCTTCCAACAGGGCGTCAACCTGAGACAATATGCTGGTTGTCTGTTCGGTAATGCTCTTTCCAGCGGCACCCACTTGACCGGCTAGCCATATAGTGCCGTTGTAAGTGACTGCTTGGCTCATTCTTGGCCCAACTTTTAAACGTGTTATATCCGACATACAGAGTGTCCTTGGTCATAATGGAAAAATACCGAGACAATTGCTCAGCGCAGTTCAAGCATTCTAGTCTATTTATTGGGAAGGATAAAGTGAATGAGCTTGGGCGTTTCTTCTTGTCTAATGCCAAATAACAAAATTATACAAGTTTTAGTATTAGTGATTGCTTTACTGAATATTAAGATCACCCTACTAGCATGAAATTGGTTTGTGTGATCGCTCGCGAAGCTGAGAAACAAACTGCGTAGAGTAACACTCTTACAATATGCAATAAGGGTTTGAAGGAGCACATGAGATATGTCCCAAAGCTCGCGAGTTGATGATGTCTCTATTTAGCAAAATTACCTCTTTTTGGACAACATCATTGCGGAACCGGATATTGATCGGAATTGTTGTTTTTCAATCAATCCTAATTATCTTGTTTGAATACGGCCATACTCTGCGCCAGCAGATTTTATTGGATGAGACCAGTATGGCTCAAGTCCAGGGGCTCGCAACAGAACTCGCTCTAAGTAGTAGCAGGTGGATTGAGTTTAGTGAGAATCAAGCATTAGGTGCAGTTGTAAATGCACATTCTAATTTTCCTGATTTAAAGTATGCGATGGTTACATCACCCACAGGAGAAATTCTTGCGCATAACGATAGTGGTGCGATCGGTACATTCGTTGCCGATGGAATTTTGAAATCTCTGATGAAATCCCCCCCTGTTTTGCAAGTCCTTAGGCATACAGATCATGTCTTAGATGTTGCCGCTCCCATAATGCTGCAAGATAGGCATGTTGGATGGGCAAGAGTAGGGTTATCCCGAGCCTCAATAATTCACAATCTCCAAGCTATGGAAAATGACGGTTTTTTCTTTTTTTTCGTTGGCATAACTCTTAGCGCCTTCGTGACCTATATAGTATCACGAGGACCTGCGAGATCTCTTCAAAATATGGTTGATATTGCAGAGGGGTACCGAACTGGTCAAAAAGATCTTCGTATCACAGAGGATCGACCTGACGAACTTGGAGTTTTGGCCGCTTCTATGAATTCATTGGCAGATACGGTTAATAGGCGTGAAGCAGAGCTTTTTCATCAACGAGAGCATTTGGAGGAGGTCGTTCTTGAGCGCACACGGGATCTTGTGAAAGAAGTGCGTGAGCGTCAATCTGCAGAAGAGCACATCACACTTGTGTTGAATAGCGCAATTGAAGGGATAATTACAGCAGACCCTGAAGGTAATATTTTGAACTACAATCCAGCAGCAGAAAAAATATTTGGATATAAAGAACAAGAAGTCCTAGGTAAAAGTGTCGGGATGTTGATGCCAGCGGAGACGGCAGATCGGCATGAGGGCTATATGTTGAACTATCTAAATGGTGCTGAGTCTAAAATCATAGGCATCGGTGGGCGAGAGGTGGTCGCTAAACGCAAAAATGGGGAAGAATTCCTAATGGAGATAGCCATTAGTGAGTTGAAAAATAAGAATGCCCACTTTTATACAGGTATCGTTCGCGACATCACTAAAAGAAAAGAAGCAGAGCGAAAACTCCACGATACTCTTGAGACTTTGCAATTAACTCAAGACGAGCTTGTACAATCTGAAAAAATGGCCTCACTGGGGGGGCTAGTTGCTGGCGTGGCGCATGAAATAAACACACCAATCGGGGTCGGAGTAACCGCAGCTTCTCATCTGCAAGAAAAAACCATTGTTGTTAAACATATGTTTGATGATGGGACACTGAAAAAAGGGGATTTCAAGAATTTCATCGAAACAGCGACACAATCAACTGATATTCTTTCAACCAATCTTCAGCGAGCGTCAGATCTAATCAAAAGCTTTAAGCAGGTGGCTGTTGATCAGTCCAGCGAAGCCCCGAGACTATTCAACTTGCTCGAATATTTGGATGAAGTACTGATCAGCCTGCATCCGAAGTTAAAACAGACAAAAATAAAAGTAATTGTGGACGGTGACCGGGATCTTGATATCGAAAGCTTGCCTGGAACGTTTGCGCAAATACTGACAAATCTAGTGATGAATTCTCTGATACATGCCTATGAGCCAAATGATGAGGGCTGCATTCACATTCATGCAGAGGCTAAGGAGGATAATGTCGAACTAACATATTCAGATGATGGAAGAGGCATGAAAGAACATACAGTTAATAAGGTGTTTGACCCGTTTTTTACGACTAAACGTGGAACCGGGGGCAGTGGTTTAGGGATGCATATTCTGTACAATCAAACAACGCAAACGCTGGGTGGGAGCGTAAAATGTAGCAGTGTTATGGGAAAAGGGACGACATTCAATTTTACCTTTCCCCTGAAAAAGGAAAATCAGCAATGATCGAGAATGATGACGATCTTATGTTCACTGATGATGAAAGTGATGTTGAAAAAGTCGCGGAAAGTACACTTAGGGGAAGTTGGAAGATCATAATTGTGGATGATGAAGCTTCAATTCACAAGGTGACTACTCTGGCACTGGATGGTTTTGTATTTGATGATAAGGATTTGGAATTTCTCCACGCATATACAGCAAGTGAGGGCAGGGAGTTAATATTGGCTCATCCTGATACGGCAATTCTCCTATTGGATGTTGTTATGGAGAATGAACACGCTGGATTGGATTTAGCGAAGTTTATTCGAGAAGATGCTGGTAACAAATTATCAAGAATTATACTGAGAACGGGGCAGCCAGGGCAGGCGCCAGAACGCGAAGTAATTCAAAAGTATGATATTAATGATTATAAAGAAAAAACAGAACTGACCTCGCAAAAACTCTTTACGCTTATGTATGCTTCTTTGCGTTCTTATCGCGATGTCATCGCTCTGGAGGCAAATAAACTAGGGTTAGAGCGCGTAATCAAAAGTTCGGCTGATATTTTGGCTCTAAAAAGCATTCGGGCCTTTACTGAAGGTGTTTTGAGTCAAATGACATCTCTGTTGCATCTAGATAGCGAAGCGGCATACATGAAAACAGATGGCTTGGCACTTAGTAAAGACGGCGAGGCGCTTAAAGTGATGGCTGCCACAGGTGAATATGGACCCTTGGTCGGGGCAGATGCCAATACTGCTCTTGAAAAGGAAATCCTTAACGACATTGGAAAAGCGATAAGTACAGGACAAAGTTACTATCGAGATGATCGCTTTATTGGCTTTTTTAGCAGCCCACATGGCTCTTTCAATATTTTATATTTGACGGGCTTGCGACCCTTGAATGAGCTTGACCAATCGTTGATGGAATTGTTTTTGAAAAACATTGCGATCGCTTATGAAAATATAGACCTGCATCAGGAGGTTGAAGAAACTCAACGAGAAATTGTTTATATGCTTGGTGAGGCGGTGGAAACGAGATCTCGGGAAACAGGAAATCATGTGAAACGCGTCGCAGAAATTAGCAAAATACTTGCGCTTGCTTATGGGTTTGACGAAGAAACAGCTGAAATTGTCCGACTGGCCTCTCCACTACATGATGTCGGAAAAATTGGTATACCAGATGCTATCCTTAACAAACCCGGTAAACATACGCCAGAAGAGTGGGAAATTATGAAATCTCACGCCATGCTGGGCTATGATATGTTGAAGTCTTCAAACAGACGCATTTTGAAAGCTTCGGCTGTAATAGCTCGAGATCATCATGAGCGGTGGGTTGGAGGCGGCTACCCGTATAACAAGTCGGGAGAAGATATTCATATATATGGCCGCATAACAGCAATCGCTGATGTTTTTGACGCTCTTGGGAATGATCGTTGCTATAAAAAAGCATGGCCACTCGAAAGAATTATGGCCCTTATGCAAGAAGAACGCGGACAGCAGTTTGAACCGCAACTTGTAGATATGGTGATTGCAAATATGGATAAGATTGAACAAATTTGCGTACAATTTAAAGAAGGGAAACCTGTTCTGTAGGTTACGCAATATGACTAAATTCCGTCAAACTGGATAAGTAGCCATATTGCTTCATGTTTTTTGATAGGCCTTAACGAGCAGCTTTACTTGCTGTGAAAATCAACGTTCCCTGAACGATTGAGTTAGGGTCGTGTGGATTGGTTTTAGCAGATAATCTAACAACGTCTTTTTACCTGAATGTATATCTGCAGTCGCCGTCATGCCCGGCAAAATCAGGTTTCGTTCGGGATCTTTACCAACAAATATCTGTGACAGGGCGACTTTTCCTTTGTAAAAATTTTCCCCTTTTTCATCTTCGAAGGTTGTAGCAGATATGTGCGTAAGAGAGCCTTCTACAGAGCCATAACGAGAATAATTATAGGTGGTAAATTTGACAGTCGCTTGTTGCCCTAATTGTAGGAACCCAATATCTTCCGGTCGAATGCGTGTTTCCACGATTAGTTCTTGATCGATTGGAACGACGGACAGGATCGGATTACCAGGTTTGATGACAGTCCCAACCGAATTTACATCCATCCCTTGAATGACGCCGTCTACAGGCGAAATGATGTTTAGTCGTCCAAGTGCACTCTTCAGCCTTTTAACGTTTTCGTTGATTTTCAAGACTTCTGCATTTGCGGATGCCATTTCATCCAGTGCTTCACGCTTTATTCTGCCATTGAGTTCCGCTAATCTTCCCTCGGCTTCTTTAATAGCCTGCTTTGCTGATTTTTGTTTGAGGACCAACTCGTCCAGATTTCCTTTCTCCTGCAAGTATTGACGTTGGCTGTTCAAATAATCGAAACGACTTAGCGTATTACTCTTGAGCAACCCTTCTCGGATTTTCATTTGTTCTCTCAGAGGTTCTATCTGGCCCCCTAAGATTAGAATTTGATCCTTCAGAAGAGCTAGTTCAGAACGCCGTTGGTCAATTTGCGTTTGCAGAACGGACTGTTGGTTTCGCAAGTCTAGTTGCTGTATCAGGAGTAAGTTTTTCTGCTCTTTAACAAGGCCAACGTATCCGGACACTTGATCTGCATTCAGTGTTTTTTTATTCTCTGCAAATGCATAAAGACGTTTGCTCTTTAAGTCCCAGATAACTTTTTGGGTTTCTAGTTGTTGCAGTTCTCCGCGAATGATCGTTGGGTCAAGCCTTATAAGGATCTGCCCTTTTTTAACAATTTCGCCTTCAGAAATCGCTATTTCGGTGATTGTTCCGCCATCGATGTGCTGAATGTTTTGAACGGCTCCGGAAGGTATAACCTCTCCAGATGCTACCGATACCTCATCAATTTCAGCATATTGAGCCCATACGACGAACGCCAGTAAGGTTACAAAACTGAAAAGGATAGCAGTACGAAGTAATGAAGACGGTCCCCCTTCCTCAAGCATAATTGACTGGCCAAGCCGAGTGCTCTCTGGTTTTCCTTTTTCCAGTACTTTCGGATTATCAGAAAATTTGTCCTGATCGATGGCAAGAAACTTTAGTGGCTTTACCATTATGCACCTTCAAAGATAAGCGGGATTACGGAGGCCGCGGGACCAACTGTTTGTATAATTCCCCGGTTCATTAATACGACACGGTCGGCAACGCGCATGTGGCTAGGCCGATGGGTAATGATTAACACTGTTGCTTTACCGCGCATTTTTTCCACGGCATCCAAAAATGCCTGATCACTCTCTTCATCCAAAGTGTTGCCAGGTTCATCAAAGATCATGATCTTGGCGTTTGACAAGAAGGCGCGCGCCATATTGAGGCGTTGCTGGAACCCTGCGGGCAGTTGTAGGAGTGTCTGGTCGCCTATTCTGGTGTCAAGTTTCTTCGGCAACTTGTTGATGTCATCCATCAGGTTTGCCCACTCACAAGCCTCCACAATTTGTGCTTCGCTGGCGATGCTTTTCGCCAAAAGCAGGTTCTGACGAATAGTGCCATGGAAGAGTTCACTAATTTGCGGCATGTATCCGATAGATTTTCGCAATTCCAAGGGGTCAATTTGACGAATATCCACACCATCCACAGATATTCTACCGACTTGAGGCTGATAAAGACCTGCTAGCAATTTGATTATTGTGGATTTTCCAGAGCTATTAGCGCCGGCAAATGCGACAACTTCACCTGGAGCGATTTGTAAATCCAATCCCATGACAACAGGATCTTGCTCTGCAGAGTAGCGGAAACTTACCCGTGAAAACGCAATATGTCCTTTAAACTCTTTCAGTTTTGACGATGCATAGGGGTTACTTTCACTTGTCAGGCTGAACAGCTGGTTGAGGCGATTAATGCTAACTCCGATTTGATTTAATTTAGTAAGCGCGAGGAATACGGCCTGTGTCGGTGACAGAAGTCGCCATACAAGAGCCATGGTCGCGACGAGAGCTCCTACGGTCATATCTTCGTTGAAGACCCGAGAGATCCCAAATGTCAGTGTCAATATTCCAGAAACGATCATAACGACATGAGCGAAGGTCTGTGCGACCGCTCCGATCATATTATTTTTTATTCCTGCCATGGCATTGCCGGCAGAAATATCTCTAAAACGTTCCAACCAGATTTCTTCAGCGCCCAGATGTTTGATCGTGCGCATATTATTAAAACACTCAGTAACAAATGTTCCTTTAGAAGCCGAATGCGTAAGATCATCCGCAGTGTGTTTTTGTATGATGGGCAATATGATTAACGCTGTGATGACATACAAAACCAACATTACGATAGGGATCAGCACAAGGGGCCCGCCGATTAACCCGACTGCAATTAGAAAAACAAAGACAAAAGGCATTTCAAGAAGGGCCATGGCCATTGGGCCAATGAAGAATTCCCGGATCATATCAAACTCCCGGAAACGCGCAATTTTGGAGCCAAGAGAGCTTCTCTCCGTTTGCGACACAGGAAGTGAGAGAATTTTTTGTAGAGCAGTTGTTCCGATTATATAGTCAAGCCGTGCTCCTATGTGGGACAGCATTTTTCCGCGAATTAGTCGTAGTAGAATATCGCTTCCCAACGCAATTCCGACACCTATAAGTAGATATTTCAGTGTTTCTGTTGATTTGGCGCCAATAACCATGTCGTAGACTGACATGATGAACAAGGGTGTTGCCAATGCTAATATATTTAGGAAAAAAGTAATGATCATGATTTGCCGGGTCAGAGGTGCAAATCTCTTGAAAACAGCACGGAACCAGTTTGCGCTGGAATTCCATTGGCCAATTTTCTCTTTTGGAAGTGGGCTGAAAAAGAAGACTGTCCCTTTCTCAGCTAGGGTCGATTTGTCGTCAATGACACAGTATTGTTGTTGTTCCGCGTCATAAACAAAAACGCCGTCTCGTTTTGATGAAACCAGAATTTTTACCGCCCCATCATCTGGGTCAAAAAGGCATGGAAAAAGCCTTGGATCTATTGATTTCAACGTTGCTGCTTCAGCTGAGCTTTCATAGTGCAGATTGGCAAGAGCACTTCTTAGGTCCAAAAGATCCATGGTTTCTTTAAAGTGGGGCATGGCTTCAACAACTTGCGAGGCGTCTCCGCGCCAGCCAAGAGCATCTAATAGTGGTGAAAGGCACGCCGCATATTGGGTGTTCCGTCCCCAATTGTTAAGACTTGCATCTTCTGGATCTGCTGTTAGAAACGTCATCTAGTTATACCGTTTTTTTCTTAGTAGGCTCACTGGAGGCCGTTTTTTTAAACTGAACCAAATTTTCAATCGGAGTGTGTGCAAGGTTCTTGTTTTTAATCCGGTATCCGATATCAGCAATTTTGAGGAGTGAGGGTCGTAAGCTGACCAAAAGAATAGTGCTTCTCCCTTGAAGGTGCAGAAGCGTGTTCTTAAGAATTTCGTCACCCGCGGCATCCAGTGACGTATTAGCTTCGTCAAAAAGTATGATATCTGGTTTGCTAACGAGTGCCCGAGCGATCGCAATTCTTTGCCGGATACCACCGGGTAAACTATCTGTAGCTCCGTCCCCAATCATGGTGTCATAGCCAAAGGGTAAGCGCTTTATAAAGTTGTCCAGACCTAGAAGCTCTGATTGTTTCAGTGCCTCATCAATATAAGTACCCTTCCTGAACGTTGTCAGGTTTTCCATAACGGTGCCCTGAAAAATAGCGCCATTTTGAGGTAGATACGCAATTCTGTTGTGTAATTCATTTTGGGGCAGAGAGAGAATATCTACTCCATTTAGGAGAATTCGACCTGAAGTAACCGGTAATAACCCCATGGCGAGCCACAAAAATGTTGATTTTCCGCTACTATTGGTGCCGACAATTGCAGTAGTAGAGCCTGCGTTAAAGCTAGCAGAAATATTTTCAAACAATAGTTCCCCATCATCTTCATATGTGAAGCTGACATTTTCGAACGTTAGGCTGTGGCCAATTTTCGCATCATCTAGCAAGGGCTGACTTGAGGCGGCGTCATTGTTGATGGGTGTGTGCAGTCTTTCGGCTTGCGGAAGTTCCAACAGTGCATTTACCCGGTGTTTTGCCAGTTTGATGTTTTGATAATGCGTCCAGACACCCATCGCACGTAGGAGCGGTTGTAGGGCACGGCCTGAAAGTAATGTGCAGGCTGCAAGCCCACCGATCGTAAGATACCCGTCAATTACTAAAATAGAACCAAATGCAGCGACGCTCACTAGCGTTATTTGAGAAAAAATAGCTCCAAGCCCTTGGGCTATATTGTTTTGAAACGCGATTTTCTTGAGTATCCCAGCGGTAGTTTCCTGTAACCGCTCGTACCGCCTGATCATTTGGGCTTCTAGAGCGAGGCCTTTGACGGTATGAATTCCGGTCAAAACCTCGATTAAAAAGTTATAGCGCCTGTCTTCCCAGACAGATCTCTCTCCCAGTGACGTTCTCAGACTTCGACCGACGAAAAGAGTAATCAATCCAAAAATAACAAGGAGTGCAATGGGGACAACAACAAGAGATCCACCAATATATCCGACCATACCGATGAAGATTACTGCGAAGGGTAGGTCGACAAATACGAGCAAATTGCTGCCAGACATAAATTCGCGTAAGCTGTCAATAGCGTTAAACCGGTGCAAGTAAACGCCTGCAGCTTCACTCTCAAATCGAGCAATATTCGTGCCTAAAGTGCGGCCCAATGCCCGACATCCAGTGATGTGTTCGAACTGTGCGCCAGTAAAAGCCGTGATATAAGATCGGGCCAAGCGGAAAAATGCCTCAAGAAGAAGTGCAAGACCCACCCCTAATATGAGAAGAATGAGTGTCTCTGTCGCATTGTTTGGGATAATTCTATCATAGACTTGCAAGATCATGACGGGAAGCGCAAGCGCTAGCAGATTTAGGGCAGTGGACGCAACAATGATGTCGGCGCGGGTTTTCCCGGCCGTTGGCATACTCGATTGCCGTAGCATCGGTTTATCATCATCGTGAGTTATTTTTCTCAAACCGAATTTACCTTTTAATAAGCAATAGCTAAATATACAACCGCAGGTCAAGTTCTTGGGCGCCCTTGTTAACTATAATTGATGGTAAAGATTTAATTTTGGTAAAATTTTGGGTTCTTTTCTTAAATAACAAAATTATTTTTATCCTCTATAGCTTTGATTAATTTGACTTTTTTACGACTATATTATGATCTTTAGTGTGAAGTCTGATGTTCGTAACTACTTGATTGAGACTACAATTTAGGCTGAAAGGTATATTTTGACGGGAAAATGCTGTTAAAATATATGGTAGTGTCGTCAATAAGACGTAAGCTGTTATTGGTATCTGTACTCGCCTGTTACTTGACCTAACCGATGTGGCAGTTTATCTATATATCTAATGTTTGGTTTTGAAATGTTTGAAAATATCTAGGAGGTCGTGGCGCCTGCGTGACATGAAATCAGACCATAGCTTGAATAGCATCCTGCAAGATGCGCTGGAGAATGGCTCCGATGCCTTTGTTGTTTATGACAAGGAAGGTTATTTGGTTAGCTGTAATCAGAACTTCAAAGATTTGTATGGTTATTCTGATGAAGAAGCATGTCCCGGCGTTCATGCGATAGATCTCATAAAGATTGATGCAGCCAAGGGGAATTTGGCCCCGGGATTTGATCAGGACCGTGCGGACGACTTTTTGAATGAGCGGTATTCCTTTGAAGAGCTCCATAAAAGAAATTTCGACCTTCATTTGAAGGATGGCAGATGTATCGCCGTAAGTGAGCGTTCAACAGTTGACGGTGGTACTATCAGTATTCAGCGGGATATTACTGAACAAAGAATGCTTGAAAACGAACTACGCCAGCATTCAGGATTGTTTCAGGCAGCTTTTGACGCGGACTCTAATATCTGTTCGCTTTCCGTGTTGAAAACGGGTGTTTTTATTGATGTCAATGCGGCCTGGTGTAAAACGCTGGGATACACCAGAGAAGAGGTCATCGGAAAAACGGCCACTGAATTGAACATCTGGAAAAACTCTGAATACAGAAATAAGATTGTTCAAGGAATAAAAAACAACCCAAGTATCCGCGGATATCACGCTGAATTACAAACACGCTCTGGCGAAACAAGAGTTCTTTCTCTTAATGCTGAAGTCATTGATACCGATGGTGAGAAATGTGTGTATTTTTCTGCAAAAGATACGACGAACGAAATTGAAACATCGAAGGCATTGCTTGAGAGCGAACGAAGATTAGTCGACTTTACCAAGGCGAGTACGGACTGGTACTGGGAAACTGATGAAGAGCACCGCTTCACATTCATTTCTCGAGTTGTGGAGGAAAGTACAGGTGTTCCGACAGAAGGCCATATCGGCTTTATGTTAGAAGATATTACGGGCGCTGGATCGCGGAACCAAAAAGCATTTCGCGTATTATCAGACACTATGGCTGATCATAAACCGTTTCGGGAATTGGTTATATATCGTTTCAGAAAGGATACCGGGAAGAAAATCTGGGTGCGCTCAAGTGGCGTTCCATATTTTGACAATGATGATAAGTTTATCGGGTATCGCGGAAGCAGTTCGGACATAACTGAGCATGTAATCTTGGAAGAAAAATATCAACAGTCCGTGAAAATGGAAGCCGTTGGACAATTGACTGGCGGTGTCGCCCATGACTTCAACAATCTGTTAGCAGTTATTCAAGGTAATGCAGAGATGGTGAAAGAAGCGGTTGAGGATGATCGGCCGGAACTTGTTCACTATTTAGATGCGGTTATGCGCGCCTCTGATCGCGGAGCTGAACTTACTCAAAGTATGCTTGCGTTTTCAAGTAAGCAGGATTTAACCCCGAGTATATTCCTGCTTGATCAACATATCGAAAAAATGGTGAAAGTCGTAAAGCGAACGCTGGGAGGCAGCATCACTGTTAAAACCGACTTTGATACAGATCTTTGGTATTGCAAGGCTGATGCGGTGCGACTGCAAAGTGCATTGCTTAATTTATGTATCAACGCACGTGACGCCATGCCGGACGGAGGAATACTTACAATTGAACTTCGCAATCGGGAGGTTGATGAGAATTATGCAGCCATGGAGCGAGATATCTCTACAGGTAAATATGTTTCCCTGATTATTAGTGATACTGGCTGCGGTATATCTCAAGAAAAAATGCCGCACATAATTGAGCCTTTTTATACCACAAAAGAAGTTGGAAAAGGGACTGGGCTCGGTTTAAGTATGGTCTATGGATTTGCTCGCCAATCCAATGGTCATCTTTCTATTTACTCGGAAGTGGGCATCGGGACAACAGTTAGGCTTCTGCTTCCTTATGCCGAACATGAAGAGGAACATCCGAAATTGGATGCAATTGGAACTGCAGCCCCAGATGCCGGAATTAAAAAGTCTTAATTCAGTCGGGCTGCTTTAATGCATTATTTTTTCCCCCCACCATTGGGTATCGGAAACCTTCCATAAAGTTTTTTGCTGTCTCTTCTACAGTCGCAATTTCATCCTTTGACAATGTGTCTTTGTAATTCCCAATTGAACTGCTACTTAAGCCTTTTCCTCTGATTTTTGTATCGAACGCTTTGTTAACGCCCCTTGGTCGAGTGTATTTCCAGTCGGCATCGGGATCGTACTTGGAAAAATCCAGACCTGTGAAATCGGTTAATGCTGGAAACAGTCGCTGAGGTTGCGTTGCCAGTGTTTCGTATTTCACAAAGAGTAACCGCCTAGGCTTTTCGTTTAGCAGGCGATTCAGCCCTCGATAAAAATTGAGGAACAATTTGGTAAGAGCTTCCATATTGCGGCCAGCTTGCCTCATGTTACTCGTGCGGCCAAGCTCTCGCTGTCTTTCAGCTACCGCTAACATAGATGCCACAACGTCTTTTGGATCTCGTACAGTGGCAACAAACCGAGCGGACGGAATGAGCTGTGCCAGAAGCGGGAAAAACGGTGTCATCTCAGGATGCTTTAGAATTAGATGCTGGGGTTCGCCTTGTTGTTTGTGTGTGCGGATCATAAAATCAATAACAAGGGATTTTAGGTGCTCAAAAAAATCCTTGTTTCCATCAAAGAAATCAGACAGGGCGCGCTCGTCTTTATTTCGCCAGTTGAGATACAGTGATAGTTGTGCTGTTAGATATTGACATTCTACCATCATATCGTTGGAAGACGGGGCTGAGCTGAGAATATTTTGGAGAAGGCTTGTTCCAGTCCTCATCGCACCGCCAACGATAATTGGCGTAAATTCAATTTCTGGATGATCTGTAGTCATATTTCCGCAAACCCCTTCACGTGATTCCCCGTAGTCGTCAATTGGATATAGAAGGATTCTCAAGAAAGAGTAAATCTTTAACTGTTCGCTCGTGAAGAGTTCCCGGAAATCGTGAAAAACTGCTATATATGTGCTTTTTCTTTGACTTTGTTTTTACTTTCGTATTTGTTCATTTTAATTTCGGTATTGTTCGTTTTGTTGTGACCGAGGTTGAACGCAGTGAGGACTGATGTCAGCGGATTTCGATATTTTCATAATAGGCGGCGGTATAAACGGTTGCGGTATTGCAAGAGATGCAATCGGGCGAGGGTATTCGGTTGCCCTCTGCGAGATGAATGATCTGGCTAGCGGAACGTCGTCAAAGGCGACAAAGCTTGTGCATGGCGGTCTTCGTTATCTGGAGCATTACGAATTTCGTCTGGTTCGCGAAGCGTTGAGCGAGCGCGAAATTCTATGGGCCATGGCGCCACATATCATCTGGCCACTTCGTTTTGTCCTGCCGCATCATAAAGGGCTTCGTCCGGCTTGGCTTTTGCGCCTTGGTTTGTTTCTTTATGACCATATCGGTGGACGTAAAAAATTACCGGCAACGAATACTCTTGATTTAAAAACGCACGCCGCTGGCGCGCCACTAAAACCTATCTTCGATAAAGGCTTTGAATATTCTGATTGCTGGGTAAACGATGCGCGTTTGGTTGTCCTGAACGCATTGGACGCGGAGAAAAAGGGCGCACAAATAGAAACACGGACGCCTTGCATCAAAGCAGAGCGGAAGTACGGACATTGGCTAGTCACGACGAAAAACCTTGAGACAGGCATCGAGAAGACACAAACAGCTCGAGTTTTGATCAATGCTTCAGGACCGTGGGTCGATAAGGTTTTAACGAGCTCGATAGGGGAAGAAAACGCCCAAAATGTGCGCCTTGTTCAAGGTAGTCATATTATTGTGCCCAAAATATTCGATCACGATAAAAGTTATATATTCCAAAACGCCGACGAGCGGATAATTTTTGCTATTCCGTATGAGCAAGATTTTACTCTTATCGGGACCACTGATCATGATTTTAAAGGGGAACTCAATCATTTTGATATTACTCCTGAAGAAGTGAGTTATCTCTGCAATGCTGCAAGCGAGTATTTTCAGAATGTAATAAAAGTGGAAGATGTTGTCTGGAGTTATTCAGGTGTTCGCCCGCTGTATGATGATGGTGCTAGTACGGCGCAGGAGGCAACGCGCGATTATGTCTTAAGACAAGATGGCCCTGAAAATGAGGCGCCGCTTTTGAACATATTCGGCGGAAAAATAACGACTTATCGTCGCTTGGCTGAAGCTATGATGGAAAAAGTTGAAAATATTCTGGGAGCAAAAGGGCCCCGTTGGACAAAACACTCAACTCTGCCCGGTGGTGCTTTTGACGTTGACGGTTTTTCGGGACTTGTTCAGGAAATAGCAGAAAAATACCCGTTCTTGGCTGAGAAGACAGCTGAACGCTATATCCGCTCTTACGGAACTCGAGCCGGCACACTGTTGAATGATGTCGGGTCTAAATCCGATTTGGGTCATTGTTTCGGCTCAGACCTTATGGAAACGGAAGTTCGATATCTGATAGAAAACGAATGGGCACGAACAGCTGAAGATGTCGTGTGGCGGCGGAGCAAGCTGGGGCTTCGTATGAGCGCTGAAGAAATAGAGGCATTGGATATTTGGATGATTGATCAGCGTAAATGTGTTTAGCGCACAAGGTTTGTATTTGCGGGTTCTTTTATTGTTGAAAACCTGTTAGATCAGGCCCAACGTGATGCGAACCGTACGGATGAAACTCAAATGCCAGAAGCACTACAATCTGCCGAAGATACCATACAGGATTTTAAAGACGCTTTTCTATTTTTGGACGAGTGGACGGACAGATATGGTTATTTGATTGATTTGGGGCGCAAACTTCCAGAATTTCCTGACGCGCTGAGGGTCGATGAAAACCTAATGCAAGGGTGTCAGTCTCAAGTCTGGCTTCTTGCTTTCATGGAGGGCGATAGGCTTCGATTTAAAGCGATAAGTGACGCGATAATTGTTAGCGGCTTAATTGCCTTAATTCTCGCAGTTTTTGATAATCGTAAGCCTGCAGAAATACTCGCCGTCGATACTAGTTTCCTTGATGACTTGGGCCTTAGCAAGCATTTGTCGCCTTCGCGTAGCAACGGATTGCATTCACTAGTACAGCACGTGTTGGTGGCCGCAAAACATCAAGTTGCACAAAATTAATCCACGATAGTTTCGCCACTGGATCTTTCCTATTGGATCAGGTCCGTGTAGCATGCGGGAAAATAACGAAGAAGCGTTTACCCGCTCGTGGAGGAACATGTCTACTTTACGTCTGTTGATTGCTAATCGCGGAGAAATAGCAATTCGCGTATCCCGCGCAGCCCGCTCACTTGGCCTTACCAGTATAGCCGTTTATCCTGAAGATGATGCTTCTGCGTTACATGTTCAGTTTATGGAAGAGACCGAATTGTTGCCGGGTGTTGGTCCCGCGGCCTACCTTAATATTGATGAAGTGATTAAGGCCGCAAAACGATGCGGGGCGGATGCGGTTCATCCGGGGTATGGGTTTTTGAGTGAAAATCCTGATTTTGCTGCTCGCTGCGCAGATGAAGGGTTGGTTTTCGTAGGGCCCGACAAGAACACCCTTTCAATGCTTGCAGATAAAAGTGCCGCTCGCGGTTTAGCCATTGAGCTCGGTGTTCCCGTACTTGCAGGCCGAAATGAAGCAACTTCTATTGAGGCCGCCGAGCAGTTTTTTAAAGAATTGGAAGTCGGCAGCCATATGTTCATCAAAGCGATCGCTGGCGGCGGCGGCCGGGGGATGCGGCTTGTAACTTGCAGCGCTGAGTTGGTAGAAGCCTATAAATCCGCCTCTAATGAAGCTGAAGCAGCGTTCGGAGATGGCCGAGTTTATGTAGAACGGTTTATGCCGAATGCGCGTCATATTGAAGTCCAAATTTTGGGCGATGGCAGCAATGTTCTTCATCTTCATGAGCGTGATTGTTCTCTGCAACGACGAAACCAGAAAATCCTTGAAATCGCGCCTGCTATTGGGCTCAGCAAAAAGTTAAAGCAGAGTTTGTTCGGCGCGGCCTTGAAAATCGCAGCAAAGGTCAACTACCTGGGACTTGGAACATTCGAATTTCTTGTCTCAGCGGTTGATGAGAGTTTTGCGTTTATGGAGGCAAACCCGCGGATACAGGTTGAGCATACAATTACTGAAGAAATTTTGGGAATTGATTTGGTCGAAGCTCAGCTACGGGTGGCGATGGGGGCAACTCTAGAAGAACTTGACCTGCGCCAATCAGAGCTGATACCACGCGGTTTCGCTGTACAGGCGAGAATTAACGCAGAAATATTTGACGATTTGGGGAATGTTCGCCCCGCTGGCGGCGTGATCTCAGGGCATGAATTACCGCAAGGACGGGGTATAAGGATCGATGGTTCTGCACATTTAGGCTGGGCAGCCAACCCGAGATATGACTCTCTCTTGTCTAAGGTTATCGTTTCCGACCCCAAAGCAGACTATCGAACTATCCTTGCCCGGACTGATCAGGCTTTGGCGGATTATGGGATTTCTGGGATAGAAACCAATATAACATTTCTTCGGGCATTACTTCAAAATAAAGACGTGCAAAATGGCTGTGTTTCTACACGTTATGTAGATGAAAATCTGCCTAAGCTTCTCGCGGCCCGTCCAGCATCGAAGCAGATTGCATTAGCGACCCCATTTCAATCGCGGGCAGACGTGGGCGATATAGCTCCAGAAGGAGCGGAGAGTATCGTGTCCTCTCTCATGGGAACGGTTGTCGAAATTTCAGTGCAAACTGGGGAGACTGTCTCCAAAGGACAAGTTGTTGCTGTGCTGGAGGCCATGAAAATGGAACATCAGATAATTTCTGAGATCAGCGGAACAATATTGGCTATTCCTGTGACGATTGGTGAGACTGTCAATGAGCAGGCTGCGCTGGTTTATGTAACCCCGGGTGATGTGGCGTTAGTAGATGTAACCCAGACAGGATCGATTGATTTTGATGAAATTCGTCCCGACTTGGCTGAATTGTTGGCTAAGAAAAATGCAATATTGGATGCAGCGAGACCGGATGCTGTTGCTAAGCGCCACTCCCACGGAAAATGCACAGTTCGTGAAAATATAGACCGTCTGATCGACCCGGGTAGCTTGTCAGAATATGGGGGCCTGAACATTGCTGCGCAGCGATCTCGGCACAGTGTCGAAACACTGGAGAGGATAAGTCCTGCCGATGGCATGGTTGCTGGAACCGCAAGCATAAACGGAGATTTGTTCGAAGCTCAAGATGCGGCATGTGTCGTTCTTGGGTATGATTATATGGTTTTTGCAGGCACTCAGGGTGTGATGAACCATAAAAAAACCGACCGTCTTCTGCATCTCGCTGAAGCCAGAGAACTCCCCATAATCTTTTATGGGGAAGGCGGTGGTGGCCGGCCAGGAGATGTTGATATTAACGCGGCGTCAACGCTGGATATCCCAACTTTTCAAACCTACGCGCGTCTTTCAGGATTAGTTCCGCGCATCGGGATTGCCTCCGGGCGTTGTTTTGCCGGGAACGCGGCCTTGATGGGGGTAAGTGACCTTTTGATTGCTACAGAAGATACATCAATTGGTATGGGCGGCCCCGCAATGATTGAAGGGGGCGGTCTTGGTATTTATACCCCTGAGGAAGTCGGTCCTGTTTCCATGCAATCCCGGAATGGCGTCATCGACATTGTGGTGAAAGATGAAAAAGCGGCCACAGATACTGCGAAAAACCTGCTTTCATATTTTCAAGGTGCGGTTAAGACATGGACACATGGGGATCAACGAGAACTCAGGCAGGTAATCCCTGAAAACCGGCTTCGGGTTTATGATATTCGAAAAGTAATCGAGGTGCTAGCCGATACGGACAGTATTCAGGAAATTAGGCCCAATTTTGCGCCCGGCATGATTACTGCCTTTTTGCGTATCGAAGGGCAACCCTTGGGCTTGATTGCAAATAACCCCATGCATTTGGGCGGAGCCATCGACGCCGATGCTTCAGAAAAAGCAGCACGGCATATCCAACTTTGTGACGCCTTTGATATTCCGATCCTCACCCTTTGCGATACGCCAGGCTTTATGGTTGGCCCTGAAGCTGAAAAAACAGCGTTGGTGCGGAAAACCGCTCGCTTTTTCGCAGCTTTCGGAAGCATAACCGTACCCGTATTTACCGTCATTTTGCGAAAAGGATATGGGCTCGGAGCGCAAGCTATGGGCGGCGGCTCAATGCATGCGCCGTTTTTGTGTGTATCTTGGCCAACCGGTGAAATGGGTCCGATGGGATTGGAAGGTGCTGTACGTCTTGGGTTTAAGAAAGAACTAGCTGCTATTGATGACGAGGACGAACGCCAGAATGTGTTTAATGTTATGGTGGATGAGGCCTATGCGCGCGGTAAAGCTGTGAACGCAGCCGCCTTCATGGAAATAGACGATGTTATCGATCCGGCGGAAACCCGTACCCGACTTGCTCAAGGTTTGAAATCTGTCGCACGGCCTGTCCGGCGTTCAGGAAAGAAACGCACATTTGTCGACACTTGGTAAGTTTCTCGCTGAATTAGTGTCCTAAAGGGTGAACGGCGCGAGGCGATCCAGAAAATGTTTGGTAAAATCCTGTAGCAAAAGGGATCGTGGGTGGAATTTGGGGTAAAGGATACCGAGCGTAAACGGCAACGAGGGTTCAAACGGCCGTGCAATCAAGCCATGCCCCACATATTCCGCAGCGTCAATTGAACTGACGATTGCGGCCCCGACCCCTTGCCTTGCAAGCAGACAAGCCGTAGCAAACTGGCTGACTTCTACTTTAGAATTCAAACTTACCCCGGCTTTATCAAAGGCCGCCTTTAATTGATGGTGAAATTTGTTTTCGTTGTCCTGAATGATCATGGGCATCTGATGTAGATCTTCGACCCGTATCGTTTTTTGAGAGGCGAGAGGATGCTGCGGGGACATGACACAAACTGTCCGGATGTTGACAGCTTCATGATTGATTGCGCTGTGACCTTCGAATTCATCGGCGATACCGATGTCATACTGCTGGGCCGCTATCCATTCACGCACTCTAACGGCTGTGTGTGTTTGAATGGCAATGGTGACGTCCGCTCTGCCTTTCAAAAATTCGGCAATCGCAAGGGGCATAAGTGACGTAGCGAAGCCAGAAAGGCATGCAATCCGTAAATGACCGGCTTTTTGATTTCGAATATCTTCGGATAAGCGCGAAATATGTTCGAGGTTTGAAACAGCCCTTTCAACTTCATCTAATAGAAAGCGTGCCTCATATGTGGGGGATAGGCGTCCGCGCTTTCTGTCGAATAATGACATGCCCATCGACTGTTCAAAGCTAACAATCAAGCGACTTACCGCTGGTTGAGAGATTCCAAGCATATTAGCCGCTGATGTGACGCTGCCTGCTGACATTACAGCTCTGAATGCTTCTAACTGTCGTAACCGAATCATAAATGAATCTCACTGGTAAAAGCCAAGTATATAACATGATGTTATGATATCATTCTATCATATTATAGAAAGCGAAGAAAAATGAAGGTGAAACGGCAAGAACCGTGTTTGTCATCAAACGGTCATTGAAGAGGTTGTAAATCCTATTATTGTAGCGGAGGGAGAATGATGCCTCCGTTATAATAAATGAATTCGAAGCCATTATTGGCTTAACTGGCATCAAGCAATAGGGAAGAGCAATGTCAATTATGAAAAGAATTGTTGCGCCAGCAACACTAGCTGCATTGATTGGAAGTACTTCGATCGTGTCTGCTGCGACAGAAATTAACTGGTGGCACGCGATGGGCGGCACCAACGGTGAACGCGTCAATAAAATTGCGGATGATTTCAATAAATCACAATCTGAATATAAAGTAGTTCCAACTTTTAAAGGCAACTACACAGAAACAATGACTTCTGCGATTGCTGCGTTCCGTGCCAAGAAACAACCTCACATCGTGCAGGTTTTTGAAGTTGGCACAGCAACAATGATGGCTGCTAAAGGCGCCGTTTATCCTGTTGAGCAAGTAATGATTGATGCTGGCGAAAAATTCGATAAAAACGATTTTCTGCCGGCTGTGATCAGCTACTATCAAACGTCTGAAGGTGAACTGCTTTCAATGCCGTTCAACAGCTCAACACCTGTTCTTTGGTACAACAAAGACGCTTTCAAAAAAGCCGGTATCAGCAAAGTACCTGCTACTTGGGGCGAAATGAAAAGTGCTTCTGACAAGTTGCTCGGGGCTGGTTACAAATGCGGCTTCTCATTCGGCTGGCAATCATGGGTTATGGCTGAAAACTTCAGTGCATGGCACAACATTCCAATGGGAACTAAAGAAAACGGTTTCGCTGGTATTGATACAAAATTCTCATTTAACAATGATGCAGTGAAAAAACACTGGAACAATCTTGCTAAATGGACAAAAGACGGCACATTCGCATATGGCGGTCGCCGTGGTGACAGTTTGCCAATGTTCATTAATCAGGAATGTGGCATGTGGATGAATTCATCCGCTTACTACGGTTCAATCAAGAAACAAGCCAAATTTGAATTTGGTCAGTCAATGCTGCCTTTCTACAAAGACGTCATCGATTCACCACAAAACTCAATCATTGGCGGCGCTACTCTTTGGGTTCTTAAAGGCCAAAAAAGTGACGACTATAAGGGTGTTGCAAAATTCATGACACACCTGTCTTCACCAGAAGTACAAGCTTGGTGGCATCAGGGAACAGGTTATGTTCCGATCACTAAAGCTGCTTATGCGCTTTCTAAAACTCAAGGCTTCTACGATACCAATCCTGGTACAGATACAGCGATCAAACAGCTGAGCTTGAACATACCAACACCATCTTCACGTGGTATTCGTTTTGGTAACTTCGTGCAAATTCGCGATATTATTAACGAAGAAATGGAAGCAATCTGGTCAGGTGAAAAATCAGCTGACGAGGGTTTGGAAACTGCTGTAAAACGCGGTGATGCGCTTCTTCGCAAGTTCGAAAAAGCTAACAAATAATCACGTCAAATAATTCCCGCCGCGCAAGGTTAATTGTGCGGCGGGTTTCTTATTAGCAGGTTTCGTAAAACTATGTTGAAACGCGTTCACTTTGGCCCCTCTGCGTTGCCCTATTTGTTGGTTTTACCGCAAATACTGGTAACCGTGATATTTTTTATCTGGCCGGCCAGTCAGGCACTTTATCAGTCATTGCTGGTTGAGGACGCCTTCGGTTTATCGTCAAAATTCGTTTGGTTTGAAAATTTTGAATATTTGTTTGAAGACCCATATTACTGGGGCTCTTTCCAACGCACATTCGTCTTTTCCTTTCTGGTAGCGTCTCTTTCTATGGGATCGGCATTACTTCTTGCTGTCATGGCGGACCGGGTTGTCAAAGGCTCTGGTTTGTACCGGACATTCCTGATTTGGCCGTATGCGGTAGCGCCAGCGGCGGCGGGTGCCCTTTGGTTCTTTATGTTCAATCCTACTCTCGGAATATTGCCATATGTGTTGCAATTCATAGGGTATGACTGGAACCATAAAGTAAATGGAACTGAAGCCATGGCGCTGGTAATCTTTGCCGCGTCCTGGAAGCAAATTGCCTATAATTTCTTATTTTTCCTCGCCGGATTGCAATCCATTCCAAAATCCCTGATTGAAGCCGCTGCGATTGATGGCGCAGGCCCTGGCCGCAGGTTCTGGACGATTGTATTTCCGCTGTTATCTCCAACAACATTCTTCTTGTTGGTCATTAATGTTGTGTACGCGTTCTTCGAAACTTTCGGTATCGTGGATGCCATTACATCTGGCGGCCCGGCGAACTCAACTCAAATTCTCGTCTATAAGGTTTACAATGACGGTTTTGTTGGTTTGGATCTTGGTGGATCTGCCGCTCAGTCAGTCATTCTGATGGGGATTGTCATCGGATTGACGGTCATACAGTTCCGCTTTGTTGAGAAAAAGGTGTCTTACAATGATTGAGAATAGACCTTTTCTAACGTTCATGGCGCATACGGTCCTTATTTTGGGTGTGATCGTTGTTGCATTCCCACTTTGGTTGACGTTTGTGGCGGCAAGTCACGACGCTGTTCGGATGTCAGAGTTGCCTTTGCCGATTTGGCCGGGGACTCATTTCTTTGAAAATCTGGATGTAGTTCTTAATAAAGGCCTTTGGGGTGGAGACGGCGTCGGAGTTTCCTACATGTTGGTCAACAGCATGATCATGGCGTTGATGATCGCTTTTGGTAAGATTAGCATTTCATTGCTTTCAGCATTTGCCATTGTGTATTTCCGCTTTCCCTTCCGTATGGGCTTTTTCTGGATGATTTTCATCACATTGATGTTGCCAGTTGAGGTGCGGATTTTGCCAACGTTTGAAGTTGTGGCTAATCTTGGAATGCTGGACACCTACTGGGGCCTGACTGTTCCGTTGATCGCCTCTGCGACAGCAACGTTTATGTTCCGTCAGGTGTTCTTAACCATTCCAGATGAATTGTTGGAAGCTGCTCGCATTGACGGTGCCGGCCCGATCCGTTTCTTTATAGATATTCTAATTCCGATGTCACGAACCAACATTGCAGCCTTGTTTGTGATTTTGTTTATTTACGGCTGGAACCAGTATCTATGGCCATTATTGGTCACAACAGATCAAGACATGTACACCATTGTTATGCAAATTGGCCGAATGCTTGAGGCTGGCGAGTCTGTGCCACAGTGGCATTTGGTTATGATGACTACGCTGCTGTCGGTTCTGCCGCCGGTTGCTGTTGTTGTGTTTATGCAGAGGCTTTTTGTTCAAGGCCTAACTGAGACAGAAAAGTAAGGATTGAAGGTAAAAAATGGCAAGTGTTAAGCTTGATAACATCCAAAAAACCTACCCGAACGGTTTTAAAGCAATCCACGGCGTGGATGTTGATGTTCAGGATGGAGAATTTCTGGTTTTAGTTGGCCCGTCTGGTTGCGGTAAATCGACCTTGCTTCGTATGATTGCAGGCTTGGAAACCGTTACTGGTGGTGAGTTGGAAATCGGCGATAAAGTCGTCAATGACCTAGAGCCATCAAAACGGGATATCGCAATGGTTTTCCAAAACTACGCGCTTTATCCCCATATGACTGTTTATAATAATATGGCTTATGGCCTGAAGATTATGGGTCTTAGTAAATCGGAAATTGATGAGCGTGTTAAAAATGCAGCGGGAATTCTGGAGCTGACGGACGAACAGCTTACACGCAAACCCCGGGAGTTGAGCGGCGGTCAACGTCAGCGTGTTGCCATGGGCCGTGCAATCGTTCGAAAACCAAGTGTATTTTTGTTCGATGAACCGCTTTCAAATCTGGATGCTAAGCTACGTGTTCAGATGCGCGTGGAGATTAAGCGCCTTCAGGAAAGCCTGGGAATTACCAGCATATATGTGACCCATGATCAGGTGGAAGCCATGACACTGGGGCATCGTCTGATGGTACTCAATAGCGGTGTTGTTGAGCAATTGGGAACACCGATTGAGCTTTATGAACGTCCGGCGTCACTGTTTGTAGCTGAGTTCATTGGCTCACCTGCTATGAATATCTTGGATACCAAAATCAGTGAAGACGGAGAAAGTGTTGATATTGCTACTAATATCGGCCTTGCTCTTGGAAATGGTGGCTTGCCTGATTACGCAGGTAAGAAGGTTAAGCTTGGTGTGCGCCCTGAACATCTACAACTGGCAGAAGGTAGCGAAAATTCTCTGCCATTGACGGTTACACTTGTCGAGCATCTCGGTGCGGATACACTTGTTCATGGCCATTTTGGCGAAGACGAAACGGACATGACTGTCCGGCGTTCCGGCACCTTAAAAACAGTGCCGGGCGACAAACTGCCAATATCCATTACTCGTGAAAATATCCATCTATTCGATGCTGAAACGAGCAGAAGAATAGATTTATAAATTTGAATTTTGTGAAATGGCCTGTTCTAGCGAATGGGCCATTTTCCATTGTAAGGTTTGTGTAGCGCGCGCTCTACCAATTCCAATCGGTCTTGGCCATAGAACATGTCGTCTGCAACAAAATATGTTGGCGATCCAAATACGCCGCGTTTAATGGCATCGTCCGTATATTCTTTATAGGTATTTACGATATCTGGATCATTTGCTGTATCGAAAAGCGGTTTCGCGTCGATCTCCACCGCTGCGCAGATTTTTTTAAGATCCGTTGCAGAGGCTAGATCCGCGTCGTCTACCCAATGGGCGCGCATCATCTCGCCAGTTAATTTTTCCATATCCAGACCGGCTTTATCTGCGGCAATTAGAAGGCAGTTGGACAGCGTGATGTCGTTCCCATGGTAGGTTGGTATCCCGTTCATTATGGGAAGGTCCCGATGTTCTGCCCAGCGCACCATTTCGCGGCCAAAAAAGTAATCTTTATGGAACTGGCTGCGCTCTGCAAAGGACTGTGAACCGGCAGCTGGCATTACCGCTCGTAAATCAACAGGTTTGTAGATGACTTTTGCGCCAGTTCGTTTGGTAATGGCCGCAAGTTCCGCTGCACCCAGATAAGCATACGCTGAATAAGATGCGAAAAAATATTCGATTTCCATGAAGGGTCCTTATTGTGATGTCAGGGTACGAGAAATTGCGTCTTGCCAACGACTATACGCAGCATCTCTTGTCTCTTGCTGTAGTGTTGGCGAAAATCGAGTTTCAAGGCCCCAGGTTTTTGCAAATTCATCTGGTTTTGGATAAAATCCGATGGCAAGACCGGCAAGGTACGCGGCCCCTAGTGCGGTTGTTTCAAGAATTTGCGGGCGGTCGACCGGAGCACCAAGCAAATCAGCGAGCCGTTGCATTGTCCAGTCAGAGGCAACCATGCCGCCATCCACACGCAATACCGTCGTCATACTGTCACCGATATCTGCTTTCATGGCATCTAGAAGATCGCGAGTTTGATAACAAACACTTTCAAGCGCCGCTTTCGAAAGTTCTGCGGGGCCTGTTGCACGTGTCAGCCCGAATATCGCGCCGCGGCAGTCGGCATCCCAATAAGGCGCGCCAAGTCCGACGAAAGCTGGAACCATTATGACATCTTGCTGCTCATCGGCCTTCGCAGCCAGCTCGCCAGATTGGTGGGCTTCTTCAATAATCCCAAGACCGTCCCGCAACCATTGAACGGCAGAGCCCGCGACAAATATGGAGCCTTCCAATGCGTAAGTAGGTTTACCGTCCAGTTGATACGCAATTGTCGTCAATAGTTTATTGTTGGAATTCACTGGAGTGGATCCGGTATTGAGCAATGCAAAACACCCTGTTCCGTAAGTAGATTTCAGCATTCCGGGTTCAAAACATGCTTGCCCGATAGTGGCCGCTTGTTGATCTCCAGCTATACCAGTAATTTTTGTTGTTCCTCCAAATAGAGATGGATCCAAATCACCAAAATGAGTTGAACAATCTTTCACTTCCGGCAGGAGAGACGTTGGAATGTTGAGTGCTTTTAATAGCTCATCCGACCAGCAGCCTTCATGAATATCGTAAATAAGGGTACGGCTGGCATTTGTGGCGTCAGTGGCGTGGACTTTTCCGCCTGTAAGATGCCAGAGGAGGAAGCAGTCAACCGTTCCAAAAGCCAGTTTTCCGGCTTCAGCTTTGGATCTGGCACCTTCTACATTTTCAAGAAGCCAGTTGATCTTTGTTCCAGAAAAGTACGGATCAAGAAGTAATCCGGTTTTTTCCTTAAACAAGGGTTCCAAACCAGAGGCTTTTAAATGTGCGCAGAAATCTGAGGTTCGCCGGTCCTGCCAGACTATAGCATTGTGGATAGGCTTTCCCGTGTCGCGATCCCAGATAATTGTAGTTTCGCGCTGGTTGGTAATACCAATGGCGGCAACATCATTAATTGTCGTATTAGCGTCGCGCAACGCTTGTTTACAGGTGGCGAGTGTTGTTGTCCAAATATCAGCTGGATCGTGCTCTACCCATCCGGATGCTGGAAAATGCTGTTCAAATTCCTGTTGACCGGTGGCTACAATCTTTGTTGATTTATCAAATAGAATGGCGCGCGAAGAGGTTGTGCCTTGATCTATCGCGAGTATATAACGTGACATCCTGATTGGTCCTTATTGATATCCATTTTCTTTATTTTTTGATTTTATCAGCAACTGCACAAAAAATAAAAAGAAATGAAAGTAAACGAAAGGAAGATCCGGTGATATTCAGTTAGATACAGATGCCATTGGTATATTCTCTGTAATTTTTACAATGACATCGTTCTCATTACATAGGGTCTGTAATTTTCTGGGAAGAGGTTTGTCTGTAACGATGTAATCCATTTGGGTCATGTGACCAATCCTGACCGGTGCAGAGCGTTCAAGTTTCATGCTATCAACAACAAGGATTGTTTGCCGAGCATTATCAATAATCGCCTGAGCGACCTTCACTTCTCTGTAATCATAATCTAGGAGAGAGCCGTCTTCATCGATAGCAGAGGCTCCGATAACAGCGTAATCCACCTTGAATTGCTTAATGAAATCCACTGTCGCTTCGCCAATGACCCCGCCATCAGTAGGCCTTACGACACCGCCGGCGACAATGACCTCAAACCCGGGCGTGCCGGAGAGAATGTTGACCACATTGATATTATTCGTAATCGCCATCATGCCTTCTTTGCCGCGAAGCCCGATGGCCACTTGCTCGGTCGTCGTTCCGATATTTATCAACAAAGTGCAATTGTCGGGAATGAGTGAGGCTGCAAGGATACCGATGTGCCGTTTCTCTTCGACGGCGAGCAATCGCCGAGCTTCATATTCGAAATTCTTGACACCGGATGACAGAACTGCTCCGCCATGGACGCGCTGCAAGAGATCTTGATCACCCAATTCGTTGAGGTCTTTTCTGATCGTTTGGGGCGAGACATTGAACAACTCTGCCAGATCTTCAACACCGACGCGACCGTCTTGGCGGAGCATATTCATTATGTCTGCCTGACGTGGGCTGATTATTTCCATCTCCGCCTCATTATTAGTTGTTCTTCAACACCCCTTTTTACTAACGTAAAATCCGAAATAGTTCAATATAATTCACGGCTTAATTGAAGTTCAATTTATTAGGTTTTAGTGGATATGGCAATTAGCGCGGCCAACACATTATGCTGTTGATATTTGTACCTTTGACCGTATTAATGGAGGGACGTTGGCTGAAAGGAAAACAAAATAATGCATAGTCGTAAAATCGCAGATTTTGAAGTATCGAGCATCGGACTTGGCTGTATGAACTTGTCATTTGGTTACGGTCCCGGTCCGGATGAAGCATACAGCACACGATTGCTCAATGAAGCGCTGGATGCTGGTTACAATTTTATGGATACAGCAGCACTTTACGGGTTTGGCGAAAATGAGAAACTTGTAGGTAAGGCTTTAGGGGCCCGGCGGGATGAATTTATTCTAGCCAGTAAATGCGGCCTTCGTCGCAATCCTGAGGGTGTTCGGGAAATTAACGGTCATCCTGATGTGATCAAAGAGACATGTGATCAATCTCTGTCAAGGCTTGGCGTGGATGTTATTGATTTATACTATCTCCATCGAATGGATCCAAATGTACCGATCGAGGATAGCGTCGGTGCGTTGTCAGAATTAGTATCTGCGGGCAAAATCCGTGAAATCGGCCTGTCTGAAGTTTCTGGAGATACAATTCGAAGGGCACATAAAGTCCATTCAATCGCAGCTGTACAAAGTGAATATTCGCTGTGGACACGTAACCCCGAGATTGGCGCGCTTGCCGCGTGCAAAGATATTGGCGCAGCGTTTGTTGCTTTTAGTCCCGTAGGTCGCAAATTTTTGACGGGGACATTACAGGATGTAACCAATTTTGCATCCGATGACATTCGTTACTCCATGCCGCGTTTTCAGCAGGAAGCATACGAGAAAAACCTCGAGTTACTTGAAGAGTACGCCAATCTGGCAGCTGAAACAGAGTGTTCAATGGCTCAATTGGCGCTCGCTTGGTTACTTGCAAAAGACACTCATATTATCCCCATTCCCGGAACAACATCTATTGAGCATATGCTCGAGAATGCAAAAGCTGAACCGGTCCGCATTAGCGATGAGGTCATGCTGTGTCTTGAGAAACTAATAAATCAAAACACAGTCATCGGAGGCCGTTATGATGCAGGCGCGCAGCGCTCTGTTGATACGGAAGAGTTTGCCTGATTAAGGGGAAAGCTCAAACGCATCCGCTAGTAATTCATAAGATTTGCAACGCGCTTCGAAGCTGTGGGTAATCGTGACAACCACAGCTTCCCCTACGCCGTATTGGTCAAGAACTGCCTTTAGCTTCTTTTGAACAGTTGCCGGGCTACCAACAATATTTCTTCGTTGATGATAATTCCGACGTGCCTGTTCTTCCTGTGTGTAAGGATAAGCGAGTGCTTCTTCAATGCTGGGTACCGGGCCAATTTTACCTGTATCCAGACGTGTGCGCCAAAGATCGCGGCTTGATGCCATTCGGACGGCCTCTTCATCGGTATCTGCACAAATTACAAAAACCCCAATATTACCTTCTGGGGATAATGATATGTTCGAAGGCTCAAACTGTTCACGGTACATTTGCATAATCTGTGGCCCTTGTTCATCCGTGATGAAATGGGCGAATGAGAACGGTGATCCAAGTAACGCCGCCATTTGCGCGGATTGATCGCTGCTCCCCAGCATCCACATTTCAGGGGCGTTCTCTGGTAGCGGTGTCGCGTGAACCTGTTTGAGCGGATGGCCTTCCGGTAAATCATCTCCCAAGAATGAAATCAGATCTTGAACTTGCGATGGGTATTCTCGGGGGCCTCTTGGCTGGTTTCCATAGGCAAGCGCGTGTGCTGTAATTTGATCGCTGCCCGGCGCTCTTCCGATGCCCAGATCAATGCGGCCCGGATACATGGTTTCCAGAAGATTGAATATTTCCGCAATTTTGTACGGTGAGTAATGGGACAACATGACTCCGCCGGAGCCAAGGCGAATGTTTTGTGTCTCCGCGCCGAGGCGGGCAAGAAGTATTTCTGGCGCAGAACCGGTAAGGCCTGTCGAGTTGTGATGCTCCGCCACCCAATAGCGGTGATATCCGAGCTTGTCGGTAAGTTTCGCGAGCTCAATCGTTTCCTCAATGCCAATTTTGGCGGAGAAACCGGAGCGAACTGGGGATTGATCTAAAACGGAAAGGCGAATTTTTGTCATTGGTTCATTTCTTTTAATTGGCGCCTCAGAGAAGATCCTATGCGGCCCTTCTGTTGTCAATCTTCAAATACATGATTTGGTGACACCAAATCTGTGCGTGAATGCAAATATGACGTTCTAAGTCATTTCATGCCTCTTTGAATTATAAAAGCACTAGTAGCTGGTTTCAGCCTAACCTATGATGTTAAAAATTTTGGAGGGGTAAGGTATGCGGAAGACTATGGGACTAGTCGTATTTGCTGTTAGCTTGATTGCAAATATTTCTATTGTAAATGCAGATGTAAGTATCAAAGCGTTTGAGGGGCTTTGGGAGGGAAATGCGATTTCCCAAAGCAACACAAGTGTGAATTTTTCCATTACCAGCAGGGATCTCGATGTGGAAATTCGGCCAAAGGAAGATGGCAGTTTTCTAATAACCTGGAGAACCCTGCAGCGCCAGAAGGGTGTTCCGGGTGCAGCGGAAGAAGTTTTGAAAGAGACAACAAGAACCTATTTACCAAAAAATTCGGGCAAAATCTGGGAAGCGGTTCCCTCTACCGGCTTGCATGAAGGCGGAACATTGTCTTGGGCATCTCTCCAAGGACAAGCATTGAAAATATACTCAATGGCCCTTAGAAAAAATGGTGGCTATGACATGCTAATTTATTCACGGACTTTGACAGGATTGAATATGAAGCTTGACTTCAAATCGCTACGCGATGGTGAGGTTAAGCGTACCGCCAGTGGCACATTGATTAAAAGCGGAAGATAAACCTCACCAGTCACCAATACCGGGAGAGATATTACGTCTCCCGGCTGCTGTGCGTATGGGTTGCGCTGGTGGTGGTGCCGCGCGATGCGCACATTTTCCCCGATCGCATAGACGGCAAGCGATCCCGACTGGCATGACGGTCTTTGGGGCAGATATATTCATGCCATCAGCGTAAATCAGGCGATTTGCATGGCTTATTTCGCAGCCGAGGCTGATGGCGTAGTGCCGTTTTGGGTGAGTGAAGCCCAAACTGGGTTTTGTGATCGTTCGTGCTATGGAGAAGAACTGGCCGCCATCCGGCATCTCGGAAATTTGCGTGCAAAGGGAGCCCGGAGTCAGCAGCGAGCTGTGAACGACCCACCGAGGGCATGCGCTGCCATAACGCGGAATACGTAACCCTGATGCGCTAAATCTCTTAGAGATGTTGCCTGCAACATCTGTTCTGATTAGATGAAATGGTATGCCGCTCATTTCTGGACGCTGTAATGTGGTTAGGCGATGACAAATTTGCTCGTAGCTTGCTCCAAATTGTTGCTGCATCAGCTCAATATCATATCGAAAGTCTTCTGCTGTTTTGTAGAAAACCTCGTAGGGGAAAAGGCAGGCCCCGGCAAAATAGTTGGCGAGAGCATCATGTCCCTTTTCCTGAGACGCGGGTGTCGTAAGTTCAGGGGCGTTCGCATATGAGTCAAAAAGATCCTTATATCCCAGCTGACCGATTAACAAAGCAAGATGGAATTTGACACTTGATGGTGGTAGCGAGCGCGAAAGCGTCAGATGCTTTCTGTTCTCGTCAAAAAGCGAGATTTCCATGTCATGGCGATCTTTTGTGGCATATTCGATGCTAACGGCAAATGTTCTTTCCAGATACTCCGTGAGGTTCAGGATGTTTGGTGGGCCGGAGAGATGCATGAGTGAGCCTAAATCACTTGCGGCGAGTTCAAGTTCGGCGAAATAATTATTGTTGGATTGAATGAAGTCTGTCGTCGCTTCTGCGGGTGATGCAAGAACGCCAGTTTCAGAGGCGTGATCACCAACAACAAATCCCAGCATTTCATTGACTGTATCCGTTAGAGCCGTACTATCTTTTAAGACAATTTTCAAAAATTCCTGTCGTTGTTTGGTGTTGAGATCTGCGTTGTCATGCATGATTTCTGTTAGTGACAGGATGGAAGTCACAAGAGTTCTTAAGCGAAAAGACGAATCCGCGAGTAGAGAATCTTGAGATAGACGTTCTTTCATATACTGCAAATCACCCTGCGCTGATTTATACGCCTGATAGAGTTTCACAAGTTGAGCGGATAGTTCTGGTTGATCCGAGATGAAATTTGCAATCGCATCATCTGGAAAGATTTCTTGTGCGAAGAGTGGGTCGTGAAGCGCTTCTGTAACTTTCGCGAATAATTGACCGTCTTGCTGCGGGGCAAAGACATGAGGATCTACTTTTAAAATTTGGCTGATTTTCAAAAGGAGCGGGACCGTTAAGTCTCTTCGATCATGCTCAATCAAATTGAGGTAGCTTGCAGAAATGCCCAGGTCTGCTGCAAGTTTAGTTTGAGAATATCGTTTGTCTTTACGCAACCGGCGCAAGCGAGAACCAAGAAAGGAAGATTTTGCCATTTTTACAAATCTTTACAAATTTACAAAATAATATTTTCAATCTTAACATGAAAAAACCGGTAAAAACAAGGTTTTGTTGGAAAAGTTAATGTGATTGTGAAATTTTTACACGTCCGTATCGAGAGTTTGATATTGCCGTGTCTCCTATCTGGGACGTTGGCATGCGGTCAAAAGAACCAATGGGAGGAACATTATGACAAACGAAAATAAGTTTAATTTTTCACGGCGTGGTATGCTTAAAGCAGGTGCTGCAGGCGGCCTACTAGCGGCAACACCAAGCTTCTTCATGCGTGATGCATGGGCGGCGTCAGATTTTAGAAATAATCCTGGCAACGCAAGTGAAATTAAATTGGGTTTTAACGTCCCGCAAACGGGTCCTTATTCCGAAGAAGGTAAAGACGAGCTACGGGCGTTTAAGCTCGCAGTTAAGCATTTGAACGGTGAAGGTGATGGCGGAATGCTGAACACTTTCAAGCCATCCGTGCTTAAAGGTAACGGCGTTCTTGGTAAAAAAGTAGGTTTTGCTACTGGCGACACACAAACAAAATCTGACGCCGCTCGTGCTTCAGCCAAACGCCTTATCGAAAAAGAAAATGTACTGATGATTTCCGGCGGTTCGTCCTCTGGTGTTGCGGTAGCCGTTCAGTCTTTGTGTCAGGAACAAGGGGTTGTCTTTATGGCAGGTCTGACACATTCTAACGATACAACCGGTAAAGACAAACGCCGTTATGGCTTCCGTCACTTCTTCAATGCCTACATGTCAGGTCGCGCACTCGGCCCAGTTCTTGAAAAAGAATATGGTAAAGAGCGTAAAGCTTATCATTTGACAGCTGACTATACTTGGGGCTGGACACAAGAAGAATCCATGAAAGCCACAACTGAAGAGTTGGGGTGGCAAACAACTGCTACAGTACGTACGCCAGTTGGTGCAGGTGACTTCTCACAATATATTACACCAGTTCTAAACTCTGGCGCAGACGTTTTGATCTTGAACCATTACGGTAAAGACATGATCAATTCACTGAGCCAAGCTGTACAGTTTGGTTTGCGTGATAAGCAAGTAAACGGTAAAAATTTCGAAATTGTTGTTCCGTTGTTCTCTCGCCTGATGGCGCAGGGTGCTGGTGATGCGATCAAGGGTATCCTTGGTACGACTAACTGGAATTGGAAGTTGCAAGACGAAGGTTCACAAGCATTTGTGAAATCGTTTGGTGCTGAATATGGTGCGCCTCCATCAATGGCCGCCCACACATGCTACGTACAAACATTGTTGTACGCGAATGCTTGTGAAATGGCCGGTACTTTCTATCCACCTGAAGTTATTAAGTCTCTCGAAGGCTTTAAATTTGACGGCATGGGTAATGGTGCAACTGAATATCGTGCTGAAGATCATCAGTGCTTTAAAGATGTGCTTGTTGTGCGCGGTAATGAAAATCCTTCTAGTCAGTTTGACCTTCTGAACGTTGTTGAAACAACACCGCGTTCACAGGTTGAGTATGATTGGAAGATCTTTGGGGGGGAATTAGGTCCATATAAGGCCTAATTGCTATGGCGAGCTGGTGGTTTAGCGACATTCCAGCTCGCTTTTTTTCAAAGAAATATTAGGCCGGCTATCGCCGAGCCGCCATTCCAATAGGGTAGAAGTAATGGATGCAGTTTTTCTTCAAATATTGAACGGACTGGACAAGGGGGCCGCCTACGCGTTGATTGCGCTGGGTTTGACGCTCGTATTTGGAACCTTGGGTATTGTGAATTTTGCGCATGGCGCACTGTTTATGCTGGGTGCTTTTTGTGCTGTGACTTTCAATAAAATGCTGTTGATCTCGACGAAAATCTTAGATCCGACAGTGACGTTATTCAAAGCTTATAAGGAAAAACCGTATCTTGAAATTTGGTTCCCGGATGTTGGACCGGTATTGGTCGACTATTCGGTTCCTCTTTCTATCTTGCTCGCGATTCCGGTTATGTTGCTTATTGGATTCATACTGGAACGGGGACTGATCAAGCATTTCTACAGTCGCCCACACGCAGACCAAATTCTTGTTACTTTCGGTTTGGCAATTGTTATTCAGGAATTAATAAAAGCAGTTTTTGGTGCAAATCCAATACCGCAAGGCGCGCCAGATATTCTTGCCGGAAGCGCAGCGGTTGGAAGTTGGATAGGACTGGGTGAAAATGTGGTCTACCCATGGTGGCGACTAATTTATTTGTCGTTCTCCGGGATTATTATTTTTGGTGTTTTTGCGTTTCTTCAGTTCACGACTTACGGCATGGTTGTTCGTGCTGGAATGAGGGATAGGGAAACAGTTGGCCTGTTAGGTATAAATATTCAAAAGCGTTTCACAATTGTCTTTTCACTCGCCACAGCTGTCGCAGGTTTGGCAGGTGTCATGTATACCCCAATCTTACCCCCCGATTATCATATGGGCATGGATTTCCTCGTTTTGTCCTTTGTTGTCGTTGTTGTCGGCGGAATGGGATCACTGGGCGGCGCGGTATTGGCCGGGTTCCTGCTCGGTATAGTACAATCCTTTGCTTCAATGACTGAAGTTAAGGCGATCCTGCCTGGTATTGACCAGATCATTATTTATCTGGTTGCTGTGATTATTCTACTGGTTCTACCGCGCGGTCTTATGGGACGCGCTGGCGTAATGGATGATTAATATGAAAATTGGTACAATGAACGATCTCACCCGATTTCTTATTTTTGCCGTTGTGATACTTGCCATGCCAGTATGGTTGGACCCACTTGGCGGTAATTATCCTGACTTGCTTCAGAAGTTTGCAATCTACGGCATCTTTGCAATTGGTTTTAATATTCTATTCGGTTTGACTGGCTATCTTTCGTTCGGTCATGCGGCCTTCCTTGGTGTGGGTTCTTATGCGGCAGTTTGGTCCTTCAAGCTTTTCACCATGAATGCAATTCCGGCGTTAATGTTTGGTGTGTTATTTGCGGGTGCATTGGCTTTGATAATTGGATTTCTTAGCCTGCGCCGCAGCGGGATTTACTTCTCAATCCTGACACTTGCCTTTGCGCAGATGTCTTATAATCTTGCCTATTCAGTTTTGACGCCTATTACAAATGGCGAAACCGGATTGCAATTGGCGCAAAGTGACCCTCGTGTGATTGACAATATGTTTGTTGAAGCATCGGCTGGATTACCTTCTACGAACCTATTTGGTTTGACTATGAGCGGGTATCCAGGTTTCTACTTCTGTGCGGCTCTTCTCATTCTTGGTTTCTTCATCTCTATGCGGATTTTCAGATCTCCTTTCGGCTTGATGCTTAAAGGCATCAAATCCAACCAAAATCGGATGATGTATACAGGTTTGAATACGCGGCCTTATATGTTGACGGCATTTGTTATTTCCGGAATGTACGCAGGTTTGGCGGGCTCGTTGCTTGCAATTACTGACCCGCTGGCTGGTGCAGAGAGAATGCAATGGACCGCATCAGGCGAAGTGGTTCTGATGACCATTCTTGGTGGTGTCGGAACCTTGGTCGGCCCAATGATCGGTGCCGGATTGATCAAATATTTTGAAAATATTTTCTCAGCTTTCAACGATACTGTTCTTGCGGAAATGTTCTCGTACCTGCCTGACGCTTTAGTGGAGCTTGTTGTTCCAGTAGTTGGTTTGTTTGTCGGTAGTGGGTGGCATCTAACATTAGGATTGTTGTTTGTTGTTGTTGTGATCTTCTTGCCAGGTGGCATTGTAGAAGGCGTTGACAAACTTGTGAAATTCATCCGCAATCGCGAAAAGAATGTGGGCGGAAAAGTAACGCCGCAAGATCAACCAGGTGAGTAAGGAATAAGATAATGAATGATTTAGTACTCCACCTGGATAATATTCAGAAAAACTTCGGTGGATTAAGCGCCCTTTCAGATGTGAACTTACAAGTGGAAGAGGGAACAACACACGCAATTATTGGCCCCAACGGGGCCGGAAAGTCCACGCTTCTGAATGTTTGTATTGGACGCCTAAAACCCGATGCTGGTCATGTGACCTTCTATGGTGAGGAATTGACCGGACGGAAGCCGCATGAAATTGCCCAAATGGGGGTTGCTCGTGTTTTCCAAACTCCAGAGATTTTTCCTGAAATGAGCTTGCTTGAGAATGTCATGCTACCCGCTTTTTCTAAGCGGGATGGCGCCTTCAGCATGAACGCTCATAAGCTCTTGAGCCGTCAAGGTGATATTCGGGATGAAGCCGAACACATTTTGGAAGATGTTGGTTTGCAAGAACAGATGATGACTGAGGCTGGAAGTCTATCTCGCGGTGACAAGCGCCGCTTAGAGCTTGGTATGTGCCTCATCTTGAAGCCACGCCTGTTGCTGTTGGATGAGCCAACAGCAGGCATGTCGCGTCATGATACAAACAGCACTATTGATCTTCTTAAAAAGATTAAGAGCCGGGGAATGACAAAAGTAATTATTGAGCATGATATGCATGTGGTTTTCAGTCTCGCTGATAAGGTGAGTGTATTGGCTCGCGGGCAAATTATTGCTGGCGGGACGCCTGAGGAAGTTCGCGAAGATCCAAAAGTAAAAGAAGCCTATCTTGGAGGGGCTCACTAATGTCAGAAAACAGTGCATTTTTTAGTGTTCGAGACATTCACGCCTATTACGGTGAATCTTATATTGTTCAAGGTGTTTCCTTCGATGTTGCCGAGGGTGAAATTTTAGCGCTTTTGGGTCGTAACGGCGCTGGAAAAACATCAACTTTGCGGACACTTGCTCGTGTGGATAATCCAGCGCTCACACAAGGTGAGATCTATCTGAACGGTCAGGCTGTTCATGAGATGCAAAGTCATGAGGCCGCGCAGGCTGGTATTCAACTGGTACCGGAAGATCGTCGCATCATTGGTGGTTTGACGGTGGAAGAAAACTTGATGTTAGCTCAAGTCGCTGAGCCCAGAGGGTGGAGCATTGAGAAAATATATGACCATTTTCCAAGACTTGGAGAGCGCCGCAACCAGGAAGGCACCACTATGTCAGGCGGAGAGCAGCAAATGCTCGCCGTTGCAAGAGCGTTGGCGCGCGATATTAAAGTCCTGTTTTTAGACGAACCATACGAAGGACTTGCACCAGTTATTGTTGAGGAAATCGAAAAAATCCTTATGCAAGTCCGCGATCTTGGCATCACAACAATTATTGTAGAGCAGAACGCCGTTGCAGCTTTGAAACTAGCAGACAAAGCATTGATTCTTGATATGGGAAAGATTGCCTTTCGAGGAACTGCAGCTGAAGTGTTGGAAAATAAGGAACTTCGGCACGAGTATTTGGCGATTTAATCCTATTAATTGGCAAAAAATTGGCGATTTCTTCAGCAAAACTACGCTTGCTTACGGCAGCGTTTGACAAAATCTGATGAATTGTTACGAATATGCATCTCAATAATCTTGAAATGTGCGCAAATCAGGAAAACATCTGATTGGTGTAAGGGGAATAAGCAAATGTCCACGAACGAAGTCTATCCGGTTTCTGATGATCTGGCGAATTCAGCTTGGATCGATAACGACAAATATGAAGCCATGTACAAGGCATCAATTGACGATCCGGAAACATTCTGGGCGGAACATGGCAAGCGTATCGACTGGATCAAGCCTTTTACTCAAGTTAAAGATGTCTCGTTCGATGAAAATGACCTGCACATCAAATGGTTCCATGATGGTACGCTCAATGTTAGCGCAAATTGTCTTGATCGCCATTTGGAAACCAAAGGTGACCAGACAGCTATCATTTGGGAAGGCGACGAGCCGACGGATGATAAAAAACTGACATACCGGGAATTACATCGCGAAGTATGTAAGTTCTCCAACGCCATGAAGGCAAATGGCGTTAAAAAAGGTGACCGTGTAACAATTTATATGCCGATGATTGTTGAAGCAGCCGTCGCCATGCTGGCTTGCACACGTATTGGTGCGGTTCACTCTGTTGTGTTCGGTGGGTTTTCTCCAGACGCTCTGGCAGGCCGTATTAATGGATGTGCTTCTACATGCGTGATTACTGCAGATGAAGGCGTTCGCGGTGGCCGAATTATTCCGCTTAAAGACAATACAGACAAAGCACTGGAAAGTTGCCCAGATTGTACAACTTCGATTGTGGTCAAAAGAACTGGCAACGCAGTCAACTGGGTTGAAGGTCGTGATGTTTGGTATCATGACATCATGGAAGATGCGTCTGAGGTATGCGAACCTGAAGAAATGAACGCGGAAGATCCGTTGTTTATTCTGTATACTTCAGGATCAACGGGGCAGCCAAAAGGTGTCCTTCATACAAGTGGTGGATATCTGGTGTATGCCTCAATGACCCACCAGTATGTATTTGATTATCATGATGGGGATGTCTACTGGTGCACGGCTGATGTCGGCTGGGTAACAGGCCATAGCTATATTCTGTACGGCCCGCTTGCCAATGGTGCAACAACATTGATGTTTGAAGGTGTTCCAAACTATCCAACAATGTCGCGCTTTTGGGACGTGTGCGATAAGCATCAGGTGAATATTTTCTATACAGCCCCAACGGCAATTCGTGCCTTGATGCAGGCCGGTGATGATCCTGTTAAATCAACGTCGCGTTCTTCGTTGAGGCTTCTGGGATCTGTCGGTGAGCCGATCAACCCTGAGGCATGGCGCTGGTATTATGAAGTGGTTGGGGAAAAGAAAAGCCCGATTGTCGATACGTGGTGGCAAACAGAAACGGGTGGTATTCTTATCAGTCCCTTGCCGGGCGCCACAGATCTGAAACCCGGTTCGGCGACACGTCCGTTCTTTGGTGTTGATCCTGTGATGGTTGACAATGACGGTAATGAAATCGACGGAGAGTGCGAAGGCGTCCTTTGCATTCGGGACAGCTGGCCTGGACAAATGCGCACCGTTTATGGGGATCACGAGCGCTTTTTCCAAACCTATTTTGCATCATTCCGTGGCAAATATTTTACGGGTGATGGCGCGAGACGAGATGCTGATGGAGATTATTGGATTACCGGACGCGTGGATGATGTGATCAATGTCTCCGGCCATCGGATGGGAACCGCAGAAGTTGAAAGTGCACTTGTTGCGCATCCGAAGGTAACAGAGGCAGCTGTAGTGGGTTACCCACATGACATTAAAGGCCAAGGAATCTATGCCTACGTGACATTGGGACTTGGTGCTGAACCCACAGAAGATTTGCGTAAAGAGTTGGTGAAATGGGTGCGTAAAGAAATTGGACCTATTGCTGCGCCAGACCTTATTCAATGGGCGCCGGGCCTTCCAAAAACACGTTCTGGCAAGATTATGCGTCGTATTTTGCGCAAAGTGGCAGAAAACGATTTTGGCAGTTTGGGAGATACCTCAACACTTGCAGATCCGTCTGTTGTAGAAGAGTTGATAGAAAACCGGATGAACCGGAGCTAGTTTTTGTGTCTGTGCCATGATGTCCTAAATTTGGGTGGACGGATTGGCGCATGACATGGACGGCCATAGTACGCTACACTGAAAAAATATTGGTGTGGTGTAATGCGCTTTGACAAAGGAATAGATAATAATTCCGCCGAAGAGTATGCCATGTCGCCGGGCCGTAGGGAGGGGCCGCGACTTAATGTCATATACTGTACTTGTCGTAGAAGACGAGCCAAACATCGTGTTGTCGCTTCAATTTATTATGAGGCAGGCAGGCTACACAGTTCGCATAGCATCTGACGGGGAGCAAGCTCTACGCGCAATTGATGAATATGTGCCTGATTTGGTTCTTCTAGATATCATGCTGCCAAAGCGTGATGGTTTCGCTGTGTGTGAAGAAATTCGCAACAATCCGGCATGTAACAAAATTAAAATCATTATGTTATCTGCAAAAAGCAGGGATGCCGATCGAGAGAAGGCGCTTGCTCTGGGTGCAGACGAGTTCGTCACAAAACCTTTTTCAACACGTGTTCTTGGTGAACTGGCTAAAAATTTACTTGAGACCAGAGCTTAAGTTGATTGGGTGGCAGCAATGCAACTGGATAAACTGGTATGAAACGAACGGGCCGAAAAAAGGAATGGGCAATATTGGTGTTTTGTGTGTTCCTTCTGGGAATATCTCCTCCAATCATACTCGTTTTTGATAGCCCCAAACTAGTTTTCAATTTCCCGTTGAGCTTCTTGTATCTATACGGATTTTGGGCGGTTATGATTTTGTTCATTGCCATAGGCTCTCGTAAGAGGGACCCTCAGATACCAGAGGCAAATAAACTAAACACTAAGCAAAAAATCACCACAGATAAGGATGATATCGGAGATTATAATGTCCGGTAGTGTTGTTCTGATTGTCTCATTTTTGTATCTCGGTCTGCTTTTTGCTATAGCGCATTATGTGGATACCCGGGCCAGCGTAAAAAGGCTTCTATCCCGCAATCCATACGTATACACACTGTCGATTGCCGTATTTTGCACGTCTTGGACATTTTATGGGAGCGTTGGCCGAGCCGCTACAACGGGGTTGGATTTCTTGCCTATTTATTTGGGACCAACGCTTGTATTCGTACTTTGGTCCTCGGTCTGGATCAAGATCATTAGAATCTGTAAGCAACAGCGTATTACGTCGATTGCTGACTTTATTGCCTCTCGTTATGGTAAGCGTTCAATGCTTGGCGGCTTGGTGACAATTATCGCAGTTGTCGGAACAATGCCCTACATTTCTCTGCAACTTAAATCAATTGCGACCAGCTTTCGCATTTTGGTTACCAATCCGGGCGGGGGGCAGGTGCCCGGCGTGCCTTTGGAACCAATATTTTTTATTGATACAACTTTGATTGTCGCCATTGCGTTGGCGCTTTTTGCGATCTTGTTTGGTACCCGTCATATTGACGCCAGTGAACACCATGAAGGATTGGTGGCGGCTATTGCTTTTGAATCCGTTGTTAAGCTGATTGCTTTCTTAACTGTTGGTGTGTTTGTTACCTATGGTATTTTTGATGGATTTGCAGACATTTTTCAACGGGCTTCTGTCGATCCAGAACTAAACAAATTACTCTCTGTCAGCAATGAGACAGATTACAGTCTCTGGATGACAATGACACTGTTGTCCATGGCCGCCATAATATGCCTCCCTCGACAATTCTATATTACAGCCGTTGAAAATGCAGATGAGGGATATGTTCGAAAAGCGACCTGGTTATTTCCAGCCTACTTGTTGATCATCAATATATTCGTTTTGCCTATTGCTATTGGGGGGCGGCTTGCATTTTCCAGTGCCCCTGCAGACGCGGACATGTTCGTTCTAACTGTTCCCATCTATTATGATCACGCTGTAATCTCACTGATTGCTTTTATTGGTGGATTGTCAGCGGCCACCTCAATGGTGATTGTGGCATCAATTGCCCTTAGCACAATGGTTTGCAATGATCTGGTCATGCCTGTCATTTTGCGGTGGAAATGGTTTAGAGCCAATGAAAATGCTGACCTGACGGGGTTACTACTGGCGATCCGGCGAACAAGTATTCTGATGATCCTGATTTTGGGGTATGGGTATTACAGGTTTGCTAGCGAGTCTTATTCACTGGTGACGATCGGGCTAGTCTCTTTCGCGGCAGCAGCTCAATTCGCGCCCTCCATTATTGGCGGTATTTTTTGGAGGAACGCGACCTTCAACGGTGCTCTTGTTGGGTTGATCTTTGGCTTTCTTGTCTGGCTTTATACACTTCTATTGCCCTCTCTTGCGCAATCAGGGTGGCTTCCAATCAGTTTTATTGAGCTGGGACCATTTGGTCTTGAGTGGTTGAAGCCTTATTCGTTATTTGGAATGGAAGGGTTTGATCGCCTGACCCATGCCTTGTTCTGGAGCATGTTAGCAAATATTGGGGCCTACTGGGTTGTCTCCCTATTGTCCCAACAGACAGCGATTGAGCGCATTCAAGCAAAGCTTTTTGTTGATGTCTTTCTTCTCACTGAAAAATCAGGCGAAAGTGGATATTGGCGTGGATCTGTAACAGTTGCAGAGTTACAGCAATTGGTCGGGCGATTTGTCGGTATAACGAAGGTGGCAGAGGCTTTTGATCAATTTGCTGTCGAGCGCGGTGTAAGTTTGCGCAAAGGAGAAATCGTTGACGCTGCGTTGATAGATTTTGCAGAGCGCTTACTCGCGGGCTCAATTGGTTCAGCAACAGCCCGGGTGCTCATTGGCTCAATCGCTAAGGGTGAAATTGTCAGCATTGATGAAGTATACCGTATTTTGGATGAAACCAGTCAGGTCATTGAATACAGCCATCAATTGGAGCAAAAATCGACTGAACTCGAACAGGCTACGCAGCAATTGCAGCTCGCGAATGCTCGCTTGAAAGAATTAGATTCTCTGAAAGATGATTTTCTTTCTATGGTTAGCCATGAATTGCGGACCCCGCTTACCAGCCTTCGAGCATTTGGAGAGATACTAGCTGACAATCCCGATGTGTCGGCTGTAGAACGCGAACAGTTTCTAGATATTATCATTACAGAGAGTGAGCGATTAACGCGGTTAATCGACCAGCTCCTTGATCTGGCGAAGATGGAAGCCGGCAGGATGGACTGGACCCTGTCTGAAGTAGACCTTTTGTCTGCTGTAAATGAAGCTGTCATCGCACTTAATGGCTTGATTAAAGAGAAAGATATTACACTTACCACTTCGATGCCTGATAAAATATCAGCTGTACATGCGGACAAAGACCAACTTATTCAAGTCGTCGTTAATCTGGTTTCCAACGCAATTAAGTTTTGTGATCCACATGATGGTAAAATTCATTTGGACGTCTCAGAGGTCGACAATTTTTTGCGTGTGACTGTGGAAGACAATGGCATGGGGGTCCCGGCACCACTCAAAACCAAGATATTTGAGCGGTTTCATCAATCCTTGTCCCTTACAGGGAGTAAGCCACAAGGATCTGGTCTTGGTCTCGCCATATGCCTTCAAATTGTGACGTATTTGGGTGGGAAAATATGGGCGGAAAATACTCGAGCGGGGGGGGCACGTTTTACATTCACGTTGCCCGTTCGCGCAAAAGACGCGGTTATTTTTGCTGCTGACTAGAATATGTGGTTAGAGGAAATCGACTGTCAGAAGCCGATGGTAGCCCTATAAATCATGGAAACCCCAACAATGAAAATAAGGATTAAAACAACTTTTCTGAATAGAATTTGATCAACTCTTTTCCGAAGTTGGCTTCCAATCCATATGAACGTCATTATGGGGATCATTCCAATAAGTCCATAAACGATTTCCAATGGACCAAGGTGATTGGCTTTTTGCAGGCTAATTGCCAATACAACACTGCCTGAGAAAAGCATGACACTCACCGCAGAAACAAACCGATCTTTTTCAAGGCCGATGGCCACAAGAAAGAAGATTGGTAAAAGGGCGAACAGTGAAGTCATACCGCCAATTATGCCGGAAAAGACACCAACCATTGGGGCAATGATTTTTTGATGTGTTTTCACAAACTTCAACGAAACACCCAATAACTCCAGAGACGTAATAAAAACTAGAACGAAACCGAGAGTGATCGTCAGCGTGTTCGTGTTGACGACTGCTAGAAAATATACGCCAATAGGCAAAGATAACAGAACCGCCAGATACAAACTCCAGTGCCGCTGTATAGAGCCCTTAATATCTCCCGATATTACCATCTGATATAGATTGCTGAGTATTAATGGCGCTGCCAAGATTGAAATCGCCGACGGTAAAGGTAAGATCAAAATAATAATTGGAATGGACACGGTAGGTAGGCCAAACGAAGAAATACCTTTAACCAATCCACCTAGTGAAAAGGCACCACAAACGACGAGTAGGTGATACAAGTTGAAGTCATTTACGAGCTGATCAATCATCTAGTTTTTCTTTGCTTTTTTGATCGAGATTAAATTCTGAAGTAGATAAGAACATTAAATTTGGAGAAAAATCGAGTAATATCTCTATTAATGTTCAGTGGTAATAGCAATACGAAACAAGTTTTGTATTATAGCTATGAGATATCGAGATGCCGAAGCTCGTGGTATGTATTTTATAAGGATAGAAAAGTGAAATTACTTCGTTATGGCCCGCTTGGGCAAGAAAAGCCGGGAATTCTCGACACAGATGGGAACATCCGTTGTTTGAGTGGACATGTTGACGATATCAATGGAGAAATTCTCTCGGAGCAAGGCTTTGCGACAATTTCAAATGTTGACATAGCAAGTTTACCGCTCGTTGGCGCTGATGTAAGAATTGGAGCCTGCGTAACTAATGTTGGCAAGTTTATCTGTATTGGTTTGAATTACTCAGACCATGCAGCTGAGACCGGAAATCCAATCCCTGAAGAGCCGATTATCTTTATGAAAGCTACAACTGCAATCTGCGGCCCAAATGATGATGTTGAGATCCCACGAGGTTCAGAAAAAACGGATTGGGAAGTGGAACTTGGTGTTGTAATTGGTAAACGTGCGAAATACGTGAGTGCTAAAGACGCTCTCTCTTATGTGGCCGGATATTGCGTCATAAATGATGTGTCTGAAAGAGCTTATCAGATAGAGCGTTCAGGGCAGTGGGTTAAAGGTAAAAGTCACGATACATTCGCACCCATGGGTCCGTGGATGGTAACGCGTGACGAAGTCGCTGATGCTCAAGATCTGTCCATGTGGCTAGATGTCGATGGGCATCGCTATCAAGATGGTTCAACCAAAACCATGATTTTTGATGTACCTACTATTGTCGCACATTTAAGTGAGTTCATGACGTTGGAGCCAGGCGACATCATTTCAACCGGTACTCCTCCAGGGGTTGGTATGGGTGTCAAACCCGAACCTGTATATTTGAAAACGGGTCAGAAAATGGAGCTTGGAGTTGAAGGTTTAGGACGACAAAGCCAAAATACGATTGCGGCACGCCCATAATCAATAAAAAGCAATAATCGAGGCAACATGATGGATATTACCTGCAAACCTGAAGCCATGGGATTTTCAACGGAAAGACTGGAAAATATTACGGCGTGGATGCACCGATATATTGACGGTGGAAATCTTCCAGGAGCCCAGACACTCGTGGCGCGTGGGGGTGAGGTGATTTATTCAAAATGGGCAGGTCTTGCTGATGTTGATACAAAACAGGCGTGGGAGAGCGATACGATCGCGCGCTTTTATTCAATGAGCAAGCCTGTCACGTCCTTTGCTTTAATGACACTCTATGAACAAGGACTTTTCCATCTTGATGACCCAGTAGAGAAATTCATACCAGCTTTTAAAAATATGCGGGTTTTAAGAGAAAATGCTGCGTCAATAACTGATACTGAGCCCTGTAAGAACAAACCAACGATCCATCATTTACTAACCCATTGTTCCGGCCTCACTTACGACTTTAATCTTGGGGTGCTTGAGGATCTGTACACTCAGGAAAAAATGCATTTTGGTCCACGCTTGGGATCGTTGGAAGAAGAAGTAAATCGTCTTGGGGAAATGCCTCTTAAATTCGAACCGGGATCGCGTTGGAATTATGGTGTCTCTACGGATGTCGTTGGACGTCTGGTTGAAATCATTTCAGGGAAATCGTTGGACGTCTTCCTAAAGGAAACGATCTTTGAGCCGCTCGGCATGAACGAAACTACATTTGATATCTCAGCGGAGAAAAGTCACAAATTTGCCTCCAGTTACACCCCGGATAAAACGGGAAATCTTAAGCTGGTCGAAAATGCTGAACGCAGTATTTATAAGGAAGGAGCAGTGAACTGCTTTTCTGGCGGTGGCGGGCTACTGTCTACTGTAAATGATTATCATAAGTTTGCGAATATGATCAGGCTGCGAGGACGCAGCGGGGAGATACAGCTTCTGGGAAGCCGCACTGTTGATTATATTACTCGAAATCATATGCCGGGCGACCTTGCATCCATGGGGCAACCTGTGTTTTCAGAGGTGTCGTTCTCTGGTGTCGGATTTGGTCTCGGTGGATGGGTAATGTTGGACCCAACTAAGGCGCAGATGATGGGGTCGCCCGGCGATTTTGGTTGGGGCGGAATGGCTAGTACAGTCTTCTGGGTTGATCCTCTAGAAGATCTTGTTGTCATTTTTGCGACCCAGCTTTTGCCATCAAGTTATTATCCATTGCGAAAAGAACTTAGAGCTCTTGTTTATCAGGCAATCATTGACTGAGTTGCCCTTGGGAGGACATTGATTTAAGCTTCGGTGGGGCTGCTTGGCAGTATGATTGTTGCTGTAGTCCCCTCATTTGGAGTGCTTTCCAGAGTGACAGTCCCATTTGATTGATGAGCGAAACCATAAACCATACTCAATCCAAGACCGGTTCCTTTTCCGACTTCTTTCGTAGTGAAGAACGGTTCGAACACGTGCGTAAGGATTTCTGGTTTCATACCGCATCCGGTGTCAGTAACAGATAGCCAGCTATATTTCCCAAGTTTCAATTCGGGATGTTTGTCTTCATTCTCTGCGTTGACTATTAAAATTCCCGTCTTAATGTAAAGGTCACCGCCGTTTGGCATGGAATCTCGTGCGTTTATGCAAAGGTTCATCAGTGCGTTTTCCAATTGATTGGAATCCGCTATGACAGGCGGTATTTCGTCTCCGTATGTGCAATGAATACTGACCGCCTCACCGATTAAGCGATCGACCAAATTTAAAATGCCATCAATTAAATTATTCAGTTGTATGGAAGTTGGTCTCAATTCCTGCTTTCTTGAATAAGCCAGCAATCTTTGAGTAAGCTTGGCGCCTCGCATTGCAGCACTTTCAACGGAGTCCATGTATTTGCCAAGGAAGCTATCATCTGTAAGCTGGTCTTTAACAAGCTCGATATTCCCAATTATAACTGCCAGAATGTTATTGAAATCATGAGCGATACCGCCAGTGAGTTGACCAATGGCCTCCATTTTCTGGGCCTGGTGAAGCTGTTCTTCTACATGCTTCTTCTGCTCCGATGCGTGGAGCTCTTGTGAGATGTCGCGGCCAGCACCCCGATATCCTTTAAAGGCGCCAGTTTCATCGAAAATGGGCATGCCACTGATCGACGCGTGAAATATGCTTCCGTCTTGTTTGAATATTGGAAAACGAAAATCTCTGAAGGGGTTGTGCTTATTCAATAACTCCCGATGAGCTCCCCATTCCTTTTCCGATAAGCTGCCTTTTGAAACGTCCCAACGTGTTTTTCCCAAAAGCTTAGCTGCATCGAGACCTGTGATTCAAAACCAGTCGGAAGTGGAGTTCGCTGATGCCTCAAATAGCGCCTCGCTTTTTCTCAAAGTTTCTTCAACTTTCCGACGTTCAGTAATTTCAGCTTCTAGTTCCTGCGTCCGAAGAGCGACATGCTCTTCTAGTACTTCATGGGAGTCTCTTAGGAGTTTTTCTGCAGCCTTGATTTGACTAATGTCACTAATCCAGAAGACGATTTTGTCCTCACCGTCTATAGTCAAGCTTGTCCAACTGAGGAGAACCCAAATATCTTGACCATCGGAACGGACTATTTCCACTTCACAGAGTTTCGTTTTACCGTATTTTTGAAACTCTTTAAGAAGTCGTTTCCGATCCTCTGGGTTTTTCCAAAAAGTTAGTGTCGATGTTGAAAGTAGTTTTTCTTTTGGCTTTCCTAATAAGTCAGAAAGACTGTCGTTCACAAAAGACATTTGGCCGGTTTTTATCTCAGAAATACCGACAGCTACCGGGCTTGCAGCGAGCATATCGCGTAATGCACCCTCAGCATTTTTCCGAATTTCCACCTCTTCAGATAACTCTTTTGTCCGCTCCCTAATTTGTTCCTCAAGATCGCTCTTTGATTTTTTGAGTGTTTCTTCTGCAGCGACCAAACTGCTAATATCCGTCGCGATGCCAGCGATACCATTTGGGTTGCCGTGTGAATCAAATAAAGGAAACTTGACTGTGAGAAAAGTCGTCAGAAAGTCTTTCTTCTCAATAATGGTCTGTTCGGATATCGCACGTCTTTCAAGAATTATTTCTTTATCCTGTTTCGTAAACTCTAATGCCGTCTCTTTAGAAAAAAGTTCGAAATCAGTTTTCTCCAGCATATAATCTTTTGGCCAACCAAAGATGCGCGTTAGGTTTTCACTAGCAGCAACATATTCACCTTCAATATTTTTTACAAATATATGCGATGGACTGTTCTCAACAATCGCGCTGAACATATTTTTGCTCTCTTGCAGTTTTCGCTCGGCTTGTTTTCTGGCGGTTATATCGAGAATAATCCCTATTAGTCCAATAGGTTCACCGCTACTGTCCGTTAAAACAGATTTATGAAAAACAACGTCTTTTCTTTCTCCGTAAGAATTTTCTGTTTGAGTTTCATAGACTTGTTTACCGCCGACCGCGAACAAGTCATCATCTGCCTTTCTATATACTTTTGCGACCTCATGTGGTGCTATTTCAAAAACATTTTTTCCAATAATTTGATTTCTCGTGTAACCGTTAAAGTCCAAGAATTCTTGGTTGCAGGCGACATAAATGTGATTAATGTCTTTATAAAAAACGGGCGCTGGAATTGCTTCAAGCATGGCATCGGTGAAGCCTTTTTCTCCAAATTCAAAATTAATTTGATTGGAGAGAGTAGTCTTAATTGAAGCTTGAATAATAAAGAAATCTTGATTTGGAACGCAGCGTAAGGAGCAATGTAAGACGTGTTGTGATGGACATGTATACTGCACATTGTCAATTGTTAGAGAGTTAGTGTTTTCGGGGTTATTGAGGAATTTTAGGATGCTTGACCAACTGGCAGCATCTATATGGTCAGCAAAGTCAAAGTCCTCAACAGAATTCCCTTGAAGCAAAAGACCGAGGGCTTTCTTATTTGTCTCAATAAGAAAACCTTCTGCAGAAAGAGCAAACGCTGGCCCCTCGATGATAGAGAGAAGCTGTGATGTTCTTTTCGCTAACGTTTCATCGGGCGAAGTTGTCTGCGGATTTTCTTGATGCATTTCCCTACTTTTTATACTGAACTGAATGCTTTCAGTCCTGGAGGTTCACTCAATGTTTTGACTATATCAGATGGCGTAATTTTCTCACTGGGTAAATAGAGATGAACAGTTGTCCCTATCTCTAATTCACTATCAATTTGAATATGCCCCGACGATTGGGCAATAAATCCAAATACCATGGCAAGACCCATGCCGCTGCCTTTACCCACCTCTTTTGTCGTAAAGAACGGCTCCATTGCCTTTTGCAGCGTAAATTTATCCATTCCAGTGCCGGTATCTGAAACTGTAATTCTGACAAAAACACCGGGTTCCATTGTTCCTGAAATGGTTCCCATTGGTTCAACTAGCAAATAATTCTCGGTCTTGATTGAGAGTGTTCCGCCTGAAGGCATTGCGTCCCGTGCATTAATCGACAAATTAATGATCGCGTTTTCGAACTGCGTTGGATCAATAAACCCTTTGATCAGTTTCTTTTCAAAGTTGGTTTCGATTATAATTTCGCCGCCGAGTGTGCGTGTCAACATTCCGGTTAGATCTGTAAGTAGAGTATTAAGATCTACATGGCAGGGGTTAAGTGCCTGCTTGCGTGAGAAGGAAAGAAGTTGTTGCGTTAATACGGCTCCCTTTTCCCCAGAAGTTATGGCAGCGGACAGACGCGCTTGAATTTCTGGTCGGTCGCCGATGCTCTCTCCAATGAGTTCAAGGTTACCTATAATAACTGCGAGCAGGTTATTGAAATCATGAGCAATCCCACCCGTAAGTTGGCCGACAGCTTCCATTTTTTGTGCTTGTCTGAGTTTGTCTTTTGCATCTGCGATTTCCAGCGCTTGCAAAACGGTTTTCGTAATATTCACCGCTGTACCAAGAAAGCCCTCAAAATCTCCACGATCATCAAAAATTGCAGATCCGTAGAACGACAATATGAGTGGTTTCCCTTCCTCTAGGAAATGTAATTGAATATCGCGAAAATCTTTTGGCTCTGTGCGTAATTTTTGGACAGTCTCTTGCATTTCATCAGTGCAATGACTGTTCATCAACTGAAATAGATTAGAGCCGTGCAAATTCAGGTGTTTGTTAATATCCAAAGACATTTGGTCTTCTGAGATGAGAGCTATTTTGTTATCCGAATGTGTTTCCCAGAAGATATCAGAGCTGGCTTTGGCCAGTGACTGAAACATTTTCATGCTTTCTTCTTTTTCATCTTCTGCCAAACGACGTCGCTGCAAGTTGGTGCCTAAAAGCGTAAGAAACGTATTTATACCGCGAACAAGTGTTCCAAATTCGTCTTTTTCATGAGCCTCCGGGATCTGTATAAGTGAATTTTCAGGCCTTTCAACATCGATGGACTCTATCTTGCGTGAGATATTCAGTATGGGTTTCGTTAGGGTATTGTAGAAAGCAATTATAAGGACAAGGGTAAGCGAAAGGTTGCGCAAAAACCCTGCGGAAAAGATGATAATCGCACGGTCTATGAAACTCTGGGCGAGATATTGTCCATCAACCCTTATCTGAAGCAGACCAGCAATGGCTGTTTCGTTCGGGAGTTGAAGATTAAGAGTAAATAGTTTGGTGTCATCAAAAATAAGTTTTGCAAACCAGTCGAGATTTGATGGCTTGATGGTTCTGCGCTGTTCTGCAAGAAGTTCGTTTTCACCAGCGCCAAAGATGGCGAATATATAGCCCTCTTTGATTTGAGGGTTTTCAAACACACCTGCCAGCACATTTTCAGCGAGATCAGAGCTAAGATTATATGCTGCCTTCGTTGCTGGATCTTTCATGCTATTGAGGATGTGTTCCACATCTTGCTGGACGCCTTGTTGCTCTTTGACAAGGTCATAGGCCAGCTGAGCTATGCTGAATAGTAACCCAACTATTACTGCTGCTATAATAGCGGTTTTTGCTTGTTTAATAGCAATGTTATCGTTTGGATTTTTACGCATTAACTACCTAAAATATCAAATACTTAGACCTAAATAGTGAACATAATAAATGCTGTTATAGAACATATTATCTTTAATATATGTTAAGGGGTCGTCTTCCTCTTGTACTCTCAATTATAACATGCTTAAGCCAATTTGCTAAAAAGGTCTTTCCAATTGGCTATTGCTACTTGCTCAGTGAAATTTTCAACGTATTTTTTGTGGCCCGTAGTTGTGAGTTCATCACGTAATTTGGTGTTCTCTATCAACGCCTGAATATGTGCAGATAATGTATCAACATTCTCAATTGGGGCCAGCATTCCAGTTTTTCCGTGTTCAATATAGGCTGCAGGGCCTTCTGCCATTGAGGCGACGATGGGAGTTCGTGAGGCCCATGCCTCAAGTATCACGTTCCCAAAACCTTCTTGACGTGACGGGAATACGGCAATGTCAGCCGTCGCCAGCAACGCTTCCTTGTCCGTTCGCCAACCGAGGAAACGTACACGGTCTTGTACGCCGTATTCTACGGCCAGTTCTTCTAGCGAACTGCGAAGGGGGCCGTCGCCCGCTAACCAGAGATACGCACCCTTAATCTGAGCCAGAGATCGAATGGCAATATCTAAACCTTTGATAGGGTGTAATCTGCCCAGTGCCAATATTAATGGCACATCTTCAGGTGTGTCATAGTCAGATCTATTTATTGGTTGCGCAGGGTTCCATTTTAAGAAATTTGGGACGTAGTGAACGCGCTCTTCGGGCCATCCTTGATCAATAACATGTCGGCAAAGATCATGAGTGATTCCGACTAAGTGATCGCATTTTTTGAAATATTTTGGATTGTAATATCCGCCTAAGCGCGCAAGCTTTGGAAAGGAACCCGAAGGGGTCATAGACGCAGCACGGCTCATCCAACTCAAATAAATATCGGGCTTATATTTTTTGGAAATTGAGTTAAGTCGCATCGGAGTGACGAAATCAAGTGCCCCTCCAAACTTTAGGTTTTGGTGGAAAATACTTGCTTTTTTGAGCTGTGTATCTCGCATCTCGTGTGGACGGGTTACCACATGCTGATCGATGCCAGCGCTATGAAAAGCAAGAGCAAGCTGGATGAAAAAATTCTCAGCACCGCCGTTTCCAGCACCCCCTATTGCCTGCATCAACTTCATAGATTTCCCTATCGTTTTTTATCTTATAGGGGAAGGGGCGCAAGTTGTATAGCGCCCCTTAATATTCACTTGGTTATTCGGCTTTGGCACCTTGTGCAATCCACCGACCAATGATTAGTCTCTCATCGTCTGTCATCTCTGTAACATTGCCAAGAGGCATTGTGTCGGTTTCAACAACTTGTTGTCGAATACGGGTCACTTCTCGTAAAATCTGCGCTCTATTTTCAAGCTTTACAGCCTTAGGAGCTGTATCGAAGTCTTCACTTGTAGGCTCGGTCGCATGGCAACTAACGCAACGCTCGCTGATAATGTTCTGAACTTGAGTAAAGGAAACTGCGGGGCCCTCTGAAAGATCAACTTTCTTTGGCGCAGCTACAAAGGCTATTACGAAGAATAGAACAAATGAAACAGGCAGAAGGTAGAAGGCTTGTTTAGCCCGGCCTTGATTTTTTAAGTTGAAATAATGGCGGACCAAAATACCGACAAGTGCAATACCGGCAAGAACAGCCCAACCATATTCATGACCAAATGTTCCAGGGTAGTGATTGCTGATCATAATGAACAAAATAGGTAACGTGAAATAGTTGTTATGAAGCGAGCGTTGTTTTGCTTTTAAGCCTGGTTCCGGATCTGGTGCTTCCCCTTTTTCAGCAGAACTTACCAATGCTCGCTGGCCTGGCATGATTATCATCAGTACGTTTGCGGCCATGATGGTACCTATTATTGCACCCACATGGATATACGCACCGCGTCCACTAAACACTTGTGAAAGACCCCACGCCGCGGCAGTAAGCAATACGAATAGGACGACACCAAATACACCTTGGTGTCGGATCAATGGGGTGCGGCAAAGGAAATCATAAATGATCCAGCCGCCAACCAATGATCCAATTCCGATAAGAATTGCAGCATCAGAAGAAATATCAGCAATTGATTTGTCAATTAAGTAGATTTCAGCGCCAAAATAATAGAGCACGGTTAAAAGAGCGAAACCGCTAATCCAAGTGAAGTAGGCTTCGTATTTGAACCAATGTAGATGAGGAGGAAGGGTCGGAGGTGCGGCTTTATATTTTTGGACTTCATAGAAACCGCCACCGTGGATTGCCCAAAGCTCTCCGCCGACGCCGTCTTTGTCTTTCTGTCCGCCTTGTTTGGGGGGAGTCAGGTTCATATCGAGCCAGATGAAATAAAAGGAAGCACCAATCCAGGCAACACCTGTAATGATGTGTATCCACCGAATTCCCAATTGAAGCCATTCCATTACATCGAATGCCATTTACTCACTCCGCTCATTATGTATCTGCTGATTTTTAATTATCGCTCAATCTTGCATTTTTACGGATTTTACTTTTTTTTAAAAGCCTTATAATGTGGACAAACTTTCAAAAAAATATTGATAATGATATGGCTAATTTAACGGATATGGCGGCATTTGTCGCGGTGGTTGAGTATAAAAGTTTCTCTCAAGCAGGGCGGGAACTCCGTGTTTCCACCGCGGTCATCAGTGCCCGAGTGGCGAAACTTGAAAGGCAGATCGGTGTTCGTTTGCTCAATAGAACCACCCGGCACGTAGCGCCCACTGAAGAAGCATATCTGTACTTTGAGGACTGCAAACGTATTTTGGAGCAAGTGGACGTGGCGGAGGCTGCGCTTTCTTCACGTCGCCACAAGCCCGCAGGAACGCTGAAAATATCTGCACCTATTGTTTTCGGAAGGCGTTATCTCGCGCCTCTCTTGCCAATATTTCAACAAGAATATCCAGAGCTACAGATCCGACTTCATCTATCAGATGGGTTCGTGGATTTGCTTAAAGACGGGATGGATATGGCGGTGCGAATTGCAACGCTGCCAGATAGTTCACTGGTTGCCCGGAAGCTAGGAGAAAGTCCCCGGGTATTGTGTGCTGCGCCATCTTACATAAAGCGAGAGGGAAAACCAAAAACACCTACAGATCTTTTACAGCATAATTGTCTTTTACTGCGTTTTCCGGGCTCAACACAATTTCAGTGGGAATTCGGCGAGGGGGCGGAAAGGGAAGTTATAGCTGTGACAGGAAATTTGGACAGTAACAACGCCGATGTTCTACGTGAATGGTCACTTTCAGGATACGGGATCTGCCTTAAGTCCCGTTGGGAAGTAGAGGCAGATCTGAAATCAGGTAGACTAATAGAGATCCTCAAAGAGACACCGCCTAGACCCGTCACTATATCGGCAATTTACCCTCTTGGAAATATAGTGCCGCCAAAAGTGCGTTTAGCGGTGGATTTCTTAAAGCAGGAATTCAAAGACGGCGTGTGAAAGCTGGAATATCAGCTTTTGTTTTGTAGTTTGTGAATGTTGGCAGGATTGTAAAACATGCTGAGCGAAAAGCTCTTGGCTATATTTTCTGCTTTGCAATATATAAATTCTGCGTCTTCAGCGCTGAATAGCTCCTGCAAGGTTTCTTGAAACAGCGTCAACCATTGCCCAAAATTTTCAGGCGCAATTTTCTCTGCTAGCTGGATATGTACCTTCATTGGGTTGCCACTATACACACCGCTGGTGTTCAGAACGGATGACCAAAATTGATACATCTTTGGAAGGTGTCTATCCCAATGTGCTCCGATAGCATTATCGAAAATCGGACCAAGAGAAGGATGGACCCTCACTCTGTCGTAAAAGGCGTCGACCATTTCAATGATCTTCTCATTTGGAACACGTACCGGGCGGTTTCTGGGTCTAACTTCGTTTTCGGAAGGATACATTTAAATCACCAAATCTAAGTATGTCTTAGCAAGCAGATTAGCTGCAAATCGTGCTTCGGTCTCTGTGACATAACGTCCTAAGCCAATTCGCACGGTTTGACTGACTGTTGTTGGATCTAACCCAATGGCGGATAAAACGTGTGACGGACCTATGTTTTGCGAGGCACAGGCAGATCCAGTGGACAGGGCGATTTCGGGCATTTCCAAAAGGAAATCTTCTGCATCAATGTCCTTAAACGTCACACTTATGCACCCCAGGATTTGTGCGTTTAAGGCACCATTGAATTGAATATTAGCTCCAAGCTTATCGCGCAATTCCTGTTTGAGAAGGTTCGAGGTTTTTTGTAGATGCTGATCAAACTCCGCCCTGTTTTGACGAGTGAGTTTACAGGCAGCCCCAAGGCCCGCAATCAACGCAGTGGGGAGAGTTCCTGAACGGATACCGTTCTGTTGATCCCCACCTACAATTAAAGCAGCTAGTTTTGTGCCGCGTTTAACAAACAAGGCGCCGATGCCTTGCGGTCCATATATTTTATGGCCGGAGAGACTGAGAAAAGTGACACTGTCTCGCTTCACATCGATGACTTGTGAATTCAGAGCTTGTGCGGCATCAGTGTGAAAGGCGACTCCTGATTTTTCGCAAATTTTCCCGATCTGGGAGATATTTTGAAGCGTCCCAATTTCATTGTTGGCGGTTTGAATCGAAACGAGGGACGTGCCGGTTGAAATTTTGCTTTCCAACGTCGAGATGTCCAATCGTCCATCAGATCCCAGAGGTAATCTAGAAATTTGGCACCCGTTTCTTTCTAGAGCAAGGGCTGGGGCTAGAATAGAGCTATGTTCGATTTTCGTTGTAATTAACTTATCTTCAGGAGAGCCATCGCCCATGCTCCCGAATATGGCGAGATTGTTTGCTTCTGTTGCACCTGACGTGAAAATTATTTCATCTGGATGGGCGTTGATCAGGTTTGCAACTTCTCTTTGTGCTTCAAGAATGATTTCTTGGGCATGAATGCCAAAAGCATGGCTTGAACTTTCGGAGTTCCCGGGGGTCGCCATAACCTCAAGCATCTTTTCGCGCACTTCTGGCGCAAGAGGTGTTGTGGACTGGTGATCCAGAAACAAAGGTAAAAGAATATCCTGACCTTCGAACTGGACAATTTTGCTGTGTTTATCAATCAGGTCCATTGGTCCAGATAGTCGTCCAGTTTTTGCATCATGGCAGATTTTTCTGCGGTAGTACAAAAAGTGGCAGCAACTCCATTTCGAGCCAAAGTGATTACTTCGTCCATACCGAGATCCAATGCTTCGGTCACAGCCAGATAATTTTCATTCATGTACCCGCCGAAATATGCAGGGTCATCAGAATTTATTGTGGCATTCAGATTTTTGGACAGCATTTCTCCTAAAGGATGTTTACTCATATCCTTGACGCCAGCGAGCTTGTAATTGGACAAAGGACAAACGGTTAAAGCGATTTGAGACTTCGCAAGGCGTGCGGTGAGATCTGCGTCTTCAAGGCTTCTGTTGCCGTGATCAAGTCTGTCGATCTTAAGAACATCCAGCGCTTCATATACATAAGCTGGCGGGCCTTCTTCACCTGCGTGGGCGACAAGATACAGTCCTTCTTCTTTTGCGCGGGCAAAGACGTTTTTAAACTTGGACGGTGGATGCCCGAGTTCGGACGAGTCCAATCCGACACCGCAAAGTTTGTCTTTAAAGGGAAGCGCTTGTTCCAGGGTTTCCATCGCTGCGTCTTCGCTTAAGTGACGAAGAAAACACATGATCAATTTATAGCTGATGCCCAGTTCACGTTGGCCCTTTTCAAGTGCGCGTGTAATTCCGCTGATCACAGTATCCATTGAGATGCCGCGTTCTGTATGCCCTTGTGGGTCAAAGAATATTTCCACATGCATGACATTCTGGCTGTGGACCTTGTTCAGGTACGCCATTGTCAAATCGTAGAAATCTTGCTCAGTTTGCAGGACGCCCATACCCTGATAATAGATATCCAGAAAATCCTGTAGTTCGCTGAATTGATAAGCTGCGCGAACATCCTCGATGGTTTTAAATGGGAGGGAGATATTGTTCCGTTTGGCCAACGCAAACATGAGTTCAGGCTCAAGGCTACCCTCAATATGAAGGTGTAATTCTGTTTTGGGCAGGCCTTCGATAAATTTTCTGAGTGCTGTCATGATATCTCCTTCGCGCTACACATAAAATAAAACCCCCGCCGAACACTTCAAGTCCGGCGAGGGTTCTTGTTCGAAAATTAGCGCTTATTTCGGCAGTTTGCCAAGCACACCTTCTACGTACCAATCCATACCAAGAAGGACACCATCTTCAAGATTTTTACCGGCAGCAACAGCTGGGGTTCCGTCTTGTTTATTAAACGGGCCTGCAAATGGGTGGATAGATCCATCCATGATGCCGGCCTTTGTGTCGGACGCGAGTTTTACAACATCAGCTGGAATTGCTTTGTTGAATTCTGCAAGTTCTACCATGCCGGCTTTCAAGCCTGCCCATGTGTCCATTGATTTCCAAGAACCGTCGAGCGCTGCTTTTGCGCGTTCAACATAGTATTTATCCCAGTTGTCGATGATCGCAGTAAGCTGTGCTTTTGGTGCGAAATGGTTCATGTCAGATGCTTGACCAACAGCCCAAACGCCGCGGCTTTCTGCTACCTGTAATGGGGCAGGGCTATCTGTGTGTTGCAGGATGATGTCTGCACCTTGGTCGATAAGAGCTTTAGCTGCATCGCCTTCTTTGCCCGGATCATACCATGTGTTCACCCATGTAACTTTAATCTGTACATCTGGATTTACGCTGCGTGCTGCAAGTGCAACAGCATTAATGCCACGTACAACTTCAGGAATTGGGAAAGAACCTACATAACCGATGATATTTGATTTTGTCATCTTACCGGCGATTTTACCAACAACATAGCGGCCTTCATAGAAGCGGCCTGAATATGTGCTGACGTTGTCCGCGCGTTTGTAACCTGTTGCGTGCTCAAACTTTACGTTTGGAAATTGCTTTGCAACTTTCAACGTTGGGTTCATGAAACCAAACGATGTTGTAAAGATGATCTTGTGACCACTCGCAGCCATTTGGCGAATGACGCGTTCAGAGTCCGGTCCTTCTTTTACGCTTTCAACATATGTTGTTTTTACTTTGTCGCCCAAAGCTTTCACAACAGCCTGACGGCCAATGTCGTGGCGGTATGTCCAACCGTGGTCGCCCACTGGTCCAACATAAACAAAGCCGATTTTGTCTTCTGCAGATGCTGCACCTGAAACGAGCATACCGCCCGCAACCGCTGCTGCACCTAGCAGAGATGCCATAGTTTTGAATTTCATAGTTCTCTCCTCTGTCAAATTTCTAGTTTTATTACCCGTTTACGCTGCTGGATGGAAAATCTTCCCGATGCAGGCAGGGGCGTGTTTTCTGATACGCGACTCGTCTTTTGATATAATGACCAATACAACGATCGTTGCGATGTACGGTAACATGGACAATACCTGCGATGGCAAGTCAAGCCCCGCGGCCTGTGCGTGGAGCTGCAAAATCGTAATGCCACCAAACATATAAGCCCCAACAAGAACCAGCCCGGGCTTCCATGTGGCGAATACGATAAGCGCAAGTGCAATCCAGCCGCGGCCAGCGGTCATATTTTCTGCCCACATTGGTGTATAGGCGAGCGATAGATAGGCACCGCCGATGCCGGACATGGCACCACCAAACAGAACAGCAAGATATCGGATGCCTATAACGGAATAACCGATAGAATGTGCCGCGTCGTGAGAATCGCCTACTGCCCGTAAAATAAGTCCGGCTTTCGTTTTGAATAAAAACCAGCTGACCGCAAAAACCACAAAGAAGGACAAGTAAACAAGAGCATCTTGACCAAATAGGATTGGCCCAATCACAGGCAGATCAGTGAGGCCAGCAATGTTTAGTTTCTCAAGTGCCTTTACAGGCTCGCCAACGAAATCTTGTCCGATGAGGGCGCTGATGCCGATACCAAATAGAGTTAGAGCAAGGCCCGTAGCTACCTGATTTGCCATCAAAGAGAGTGTTAGAACACCAAACAAGAACGCCATGAACATACCGGCGAGAGCTCCGGCTGCGACTGCGAGAATGTAATTACCGGTAAGCGTAGCGGTTACAAACGCTGTTACAGCACCCGCGAGCATCATACCTTCGATGCCGAGGTTCAAAACGCCTGCTTTTTCAGTCACTAATTCACCAATTCCAGCAAAAACAAGAGGTGTTGCTGCGGTTATTACTGTCAATATTACGGGGACAACCCATTCAAATCCGTTCATTAGGCTGCCTTTCCGAAGCGATTTAGTTGAAAGCGATAATTTACAAATACGTCACAGGCGAGAAGGTAGAAAAGAACCATCCCCTGGAAAACACCGGTAACGGCGACAGGCATGCCCAAATTGATCTGGGCCGTTTCACCGCCAAGATAGGTGAGTGCCATAAGAAGTCCTGCGAAGATAATCCCCACGGGGTGAAGTCTGCCTAGGAAGGCCACAATGATGGCTGTAAACCCGTAGCCGGGAGATATGGAGGGCAGAAGCTGACCAACCGGGCCTGAGACTTCTGATATTCCTGCAAGACCTGCCATTGCACCACCAAACAATAGGCTAAACCAGATGATTTTCTTTTGGCTAAAACCGGCATAGGCGCCTGCTTTTGGCGCCGTCCCGATGACTTTTACCTGAAAACCAATCAGTGTTTTTGCAAGCATGATCCACGTTGTTAATACTGCAAGGAGTGCAATGATACTGCCGAAATGAAGACGCGTGCCTTCGAGCAAAATTGGCATTGTTGCGCTGTCAGTGAATATTTTAGATTCGGGGAAATTGTAACCATCCGGATCACGGAACGGGCCATGCACCAGCAGGCTTAACAGAAGCGTGGCAACATATACAAGCATCAAACTTGTGAGGATTTCGTTGGCATTGAAACGTGTTTTTAGGAAAGCAGGGATAGCTGCCCACAAAGCACCGCCAATGGCCCCTAATAGGATCATGGCAGGAAGCATGAAAACACTTTCCGTTTCGGGAAAGTAGACAAACAATGCTCCGCCAAAAATAGCTCCCACTGTCAACTGACCTTCGGCCCCAATATTCCAGACGTTGGCTCTAAACCCGACAGACAGGCCAATGGCACATAGAATAAGAGGCGTTGCTTTCACCAGTAGCTCGGTGGCGCCGTATTGATTATTGATAGGAACAATGAAGAAATTTCTAAGCGCTTCTACAGGATCAACACCCAAGAAGGAGAATAATAACATTCCGGTCAAAATGGTGAGGGTAAGCGCCAGTATTGGCGTTATATATACCATTTTTCTTGAAGGCTCTGGCCTTTTGACAATTTTAAGCAACACTTTGAACTTCCTTCTCAGAGCCTGAACCACTTGTACCGCCCATAAGCAGGCCAATTTGTTCGATTGTAAACTCGTGGATGTCGCGGCTTACCGACAATCGCCCTTCAGCTATCACGGCAATCCGGTTGCTGATCGCAAACAACTCGTCCAAATCCTGACTTACCACCAATACAGACGCACCTTTTTCGGCGAGATCTATAATTGCCTGATGAATGTCAGCCGCAGCTCCTGCATCAACCCCCCAGGTTGGATGTGCAATAATGATCAGTTTTGGATCCTGCAACATTTCACGGCCGACAATAAATTTTTGTAAATTGCCCCCTGACAAACTACTTGCAGCATGAGAGACACCTGATGTGCGGACATCGAATTTTTCAACAATTTCTTTTGCAAAGTCTGTGGTCTTGTTATTATTTATAAGGCCCTTATCAAGTAGATTTTTAGTGCGGTATGCACTTAAAAAGGCATTATTCACAAGGCTCATTTCGGGAACAGACCCATGCCCTAATCGGTCTTCAGGAACAAACGCTATACCGTTTTTACGGCGGTCCACAGGCCCGAGTTTACCTATGGGCTGGCCTTCCAGCAATATATGCGCTTCATCAGTACTAAGCTGCTCGCCGCTTAATACCTCTAATAGTTCTACCTGACCATTGCCAGCCACACCGGCAATACCCAGAATTTCACCGCATTTGACGTCAAAATTAATCAGGTTCAGATCAACACCAAACTGATCTGTACTATCCAACGACAGATTATGAACTTTAAGGCGGACGGGCCCGCGCTTTGATGTGTCTTGATGGCGCGGCGTTGTTAAGTTTGTGCCAATCATCATTTCCGCGAGGCTTTTCGCGGTTTCCTTGGTGGGATCACATTCAGCAATATAACGGCCACCTCGAAGAATAGTCGCCTTGTGACACAGCGCTTTGATCTCATCCAGCTTATGACTGATGTACAATATTGAGACCCCCTCTGCCGACAGGCGGCGCAAGGTTTCAAACAACTTGTCAGCTTCCTGTGGTGTCAAAACCGAAGTTGGCTCATCCATGATAAGCAATTTGGGATTCTGTAGCAGGCAGCGCACAATTTCAATACGCTGTTTCTCACCCACGGAGAGAGTGTGGACATAGCGATCAGGATGCAATGGCAGCCCGTAGTTTTCTGACACCTCGATGATGTTCTTCGCAAGCTCTGCCATATTTTGTCGACCTGGCATGCCAAGTGCGATGTTTTCGGCAACGGTCATCGCTTCAAACAACGAAAAATGCTGGAAGATCATACCAATGCCGAGACTTCGCGCGGCATGCGGGCTTGCAATGTTCGTTGGCGTACCGTTCCAGAATATCTCACCGGAATCTGCTTTTAGGACACCATATATTGCTTTTACCAGTGTACTTTTACCTGCACCATTTTCGCCCAGCAATGCATGAATTTCACCTGAAAGTATCTTCAGGTCAATATCATCGTTTGCAAGCACGCCGGGATACTGCTTGGTAATCCCCTTGAGCTCCAGTCTTGGATGCTCGGTATCCTTGGTATCCATTCGTTACGTCTCCCCGTCTGGCATTGACATTTTCATCAATTTTTTCGCCATTCCCAGATTTTTAAACTTTATACTATTGGCAATAAGGTTTCCCTTACTTTATTGCGTCTTATCCAAATTGGTGCCCTTGGTTGGCTGTTTGGCCTTGTTTTCTTATGCCAAGAGATCTTTGTTGTTGTAATATTTCAGCAACCACTGAAATTGCGATTTCAGCAGGATGTTTTCCCGGTAAAATACTGAGCCCAATAGGGCAGGTTACTGTTGCCAATTCTTCGTCATTAAAACCCTTTAGCCCCAGTCTTTTGAAGAAGCGTTTGCGTTTTGTCTCTGATCCTATCAGTCCCAAATATGCACCGTCTTTGCGCTTCAATAGTTCTGCGGTTATTTCGAAATCCAATTGATGGCTATGCGTCATAACAAGAAAGTAACCATCTGGCGCTGATGCTTCGATAACGTTATTTGGGTAATCAGTAACGATTTTCTCAACATTGGACGGCATGTTCTCAGGGAATTCTTCAGCTCGAGAATCCACCCACTTTATTCGGCACGGAAGCGGTGATAGGGCGTGTACGATGGCCTTCCCCACATGACCCGCACCAAATAGCGTTAGCGTAAACCGTTCTTCGTTGAGAGGTTCAATAAGACTGAAGTTTTCTGATTTATCATCTTTCTCGATCAGAATTGAATGCCCAGATTTAAGGCTTTGATCAATCGCAGTCTGTAGGTCCAGGCTCAGAGCAGGCTTATCATCTGGATCTGTCAGTACGCGCCTTTCCAACTTGGAATTTGAAAGTTGAGTGATCAATACAGAGTTTTGCTTGCCCTCAAGTGCTTTCTTTAGATCCGCAAACCATCTGTCATCGTTGCCGATAGTACTTAATAATAGTTCGGTATAACCACCGCAGCACTGCGCAAGTTCTGGCCCCAAAGGAAGTTTCAATACTTGGTGAGATCTGGGTGCATTTTCGGCCAGCATCTTAAGCGCAGCATCGATTGCAACAAATTCCAATTGCCCACCGCCTATGGTTCCATAAGTGTGGGAGGAAGTAACTAACATCCGAGTGCCAGTTTCCCGCGGTGTCGAGCCACGAGCGGCCCCTACAGTTATAAGGATTGAAGGCGCATCGGTGCTTTCAACCTGCTGTATTATTTTGGTCCAACCTGTCATGAAACACATTTCCGAGCAGGCTGCATTTCTTGCACAGCCATCAATACTCTCTCGGGTGTTGCAGGGGCATCTAGCGCTGGAAGTAATTTGTATCCCGAGACGCTTGAGACTGCATCTGTGAGGGCATTGAAAACTGAAATAGCCAACATAAAGGGAGGCTCGCCCACAGCTTTGGATTTATGGATGCTGTCTTCTACATTTTCAGCTTCGCGGTAAAGTTCCATATTAAAAATCTCAGGCCGATCGCTACAGGCCGGGATTTTATATGTGGAGGGTGCATGCGTTTTGAGGTTCCCGGAATTATCAAAAAACAGCTCTTCTGTCGTGAGCCAACCCATACCCTGAATGAAGCCGCCTTCGATTTGTCCAAGGTCAATGGTTGGGTTAATACTTTTTCCCGTGTCGTGAATGATATCCACGCGAGTGATCTTGTTTTCACCCGTGAGTGTATCAATTACAGCCTCAGACACTGCAGCACCATATGCGAAATAATAGAAAGGACGGCCGCTGTAATTTTCCGCGTCATAGTGAATTTTTGGCGTCCGGTAATATCCGGTAGCAGACAAAGAAATCCGGTTCAGATAGGCTTGGTTCACTAATTCAGCAAATGTATATGTCTCTTTCCCAACTCTCACGCGGTTTGGAAGAAACTCAATATCTGACTTAGCGACGGAATAGTGTTCTGCGGCAAAATCTATCAAGCGTTCTTTTATGGTTCGGGCGGCGGCCTGCGCGGCCTTACCGTTCATATCCGAGCCGGAAGAGGCCGCCGTAGCTGATGTATTGGGAACTTTATCTGTAGTAGTGGAAGTTATCTTTACTCGTTCCAGATCGATCTGCAGTTCTTCCGCGACGACTTGGGCGACTTTAATAAATAGCCCCTGACCCATTTCAGTGCCGCCATGATTGAGCATAACACTGCCATCTGTATAGACATGCAGAAGAGCACCTGCCTGATTTAGAAAAGTGGTGGTGAAGGAAATGCCAAATTTAACGGGGGTTAGAGATATACCCTTTTTAATCACCGGGCTTGTTTCATTAAATTTTTGGATTTCAGCCCGACGTGCTGCGTATCCGGACTTCTTCTCAAGCTCGGCAATAATGTCACCAGCAATGTTATCCTCAACGGTCATATGATAAGGGGTCACATTGCGATCAGTTTTGCCGTACAGATTAATTTTGCGCACATCCAGTGGATCTTTACCGAGATCATGGGCAATCGCATCCATAAGCCGCTCAACAGCAATCATTCCTTGCGGGCCGCCGAAGCCTCTAAATGCTGTGTTAGAGACCGTATGTGTTTTACAGCGGTGGGATGTAATCCTGACATGTTCCAGATAATAGCAATTATCCGCATGGAAAATGGTGCGATCGTTAATCGCACCAGAAAGGTCGGCAGAACGACCGCAGCGCGATGCGAACGTAAAATCAACTCCAGAAAGCAGGCCGTCATCATTATAACCTGCTGTATAATCAATAACAAAATCATGCCGTTTACCGGTCATGATCATGTCATCATCTCGGTCCAGACGCAGTTTTGCCGGGCGCCCAGTATCTGTCGCAGTTAAGGCCGCCATAGCAGCAAACCAAGCACCTTGTGTTTCCTTGCCACCGAAACCACCGCCCATTCGTCGAACTTCAACCGTTACCGAGTGGTCGGGAACATCAAGAAATTTGGCGACATTGTGCTGAACTTCCGTTGGATGTTGGGTAGAGCAGAAAATGTGCACATCTCCATCTTCTTTGGGAAGTGCCATAGAAATATGGCCCTCTAGATAGAAATGATCTTGCCCGCCAATTTCAAGCCGGCCACTTATCCGGTGCGCGGCAGCGTCGATTGCTTGCATTGGAGAACCGCGTTCCAGCGTTCGGGTTGGCAGAACAAAGGATTCTGCTGCAAGCGCTTGGTCCACGGTTATAATGGCTTCTAGCTCTTCATACTCAATTGTCGCCAGTTTGGCCGCACTGCGTGCTTGCTCGATACTGTCTGCAGCCACAACAAATAAAGATTGCCCAACATATTCAACAAGATCTTCTGCGAAAACAGGATCATCCCCAAGAATGGGGGAGGCATCATTTATGCCCGGAACGTCCGAGGCCGTATAAACAGCAGCAACGCCCGGTGCGCGCCTTACGGCTTCTACATCTAATTTCAGAATTTTTGCATGAGCTTTGGTGCTCTGTGCGATGTATAGATGCAGCATGTCTTTTGGTTCGCCAATATCATCAATATAGACGGCTTCACCGGTGACTTGTTTTTCTGCGCTGTCGTGCGGGGTGGATTTGTGTACTTTGCCGCGAATTGCAGTTTCACTTGGAATTGGGTTACGCATGAGCAACCCTCCCATGCCCAACCAAACGGGTGAGGGTTGTCGGATCCGTTGTCTCTATAAAGAATTTTTTGAGCAGGTTTTGAGCCGCCAGCATTCGGTAATCCTGACTTGCTCGCATATCACTCATGGGCGTGTAATCTTCGGCCATTGCAGTCATGGCGATCTGCACATTTTCGAGTGTCCAATCCTTACCCTGTAAGTATTGTTCGGATTTCGCTGCTCTGTGTGGAGTTCCCGCCATACCTCCGTAACAAATTCGGATGTCTTTGACGATATTTCCGTCGAGGACAAGATTAAACGCGCCGCAAAGGGCCGAGATATCCTGATCAAAGCGTTTTGAGATTTTGTAGGCTTTAAAGATAGCACTCTCATTTTTCAGAGGGAGTTGAAAGGCTTCCACAAATTCGCCTGTCTTCAGATCTTGCCTGCCATATTCGATAAAGAAATCTTCAAGCGCAATGGTGCGGGCTCCCTGTTTGGAGCGAAGGATAAGGCGGGCGTTCAGGGCAATGAGTGGCGGCGGCATATCACCGATTGGGGATCCATTCGCGACATTACCGCCAATAGTACCTGAGTTTCTAATTTGAGTAGACGCAATACGCCGAACAATTTCACCCAGATCAGGATTAAGGTCGGCGAGTGCCTTCCATGCGTGACTATAGGTAACCGCAGCTCCGATATTGAGATATTCTCCATCATCATTCAGTTCTTTAAGCTCTGTAACGTTGCCTACATAAATGATGTTATCGAGCTGGCGATGTTGCTTTGTGACCCATAGGCCGATATCGGTTGCACCGGCAAGAATTGTTGCGTCTGGGTATTGATCTATTAGGTCAGCGAGCTCACTAGACGTTTTAGGAGCATAATAACGGCGGCTATCTTGGGCCAAAGCTAAACTATCATCTTGCTGTAATTCACTGAGAAGTGCAGAAGTTAGAGCGCGCCTTGCATGAATATGATCAGCCGGTGCCTGCAGGGCTACACTTTGTGCGGCATCAATAATAGTACCATAACCGGTGCAGCGACACAGATTGCCCGCGAGAACATTGTTAATGTCAGAAAGTTCCTGACTATTACGCCCATGTAATTCAGCAAATATGGACATGACAAAACCGGGAGTACAGAAACCGCATTGGCTGCCGTTCGCCTCAACCATGGCCTGTTGCACCGGATGAAGAGTGCCATCCTTTGATTTTAGATTTTCAACAGTAATAAGTTCTTTGCCGTCCAACATGGGCAAGAACTGGATACAAGCATTAACAGCCTGATACTCAACATCTCCGTCTTTGAGCTCGCCAAGAACCACAGTGCAGGCACCACAGTCCCCCTCCGCACAGCCTTCTTTCGTCCCTGTTTCCGCATCAATATAACGCAGAAAATTCAGGACGGTCTGTGTCGGGTCAACATTCTCCAATTCACGAACGCGTCCATTTTGGACGAACCGGATTTTGTCTCTCATGACGGCCTCTGACGCTTAAAAAAGTAAAAAATACATAAACTAAAAATAGGTCACAAAAATTAAATGTCGCCCTGACGAAAAAACGTCAGGGCGTAGTCTCTCACCAGTGAAGATTAATTATCTTCTTTTGGCAAAATTGTGTTCAGCAAAATCGATACAAAAGCAACAGGAAACAGGCCTGAAGTCAGCAACATTTTTGCCCAGTCTGGGAAAATTCCAACGACGCCAGGCTCAGCTTTAAGACCGAGGCCAATGCTGAGTGAAACTGCAATGATAACCATATTGCGGCGGTTCATTTTCACATCGGAAAGCAAGTTAAGACCAGCACCTGCTATCATGCCAAACATGATAACCGCACCGCCGCCAAGAACGGCATACGGCATGGCAGATACAACAGCACCAATTTTTGGAACGAATGCTGCCAGCACCAAGAAGATGGCACCGATTGTCACAACGTGACGGCTCATTACACCTGTTAGCGAAATGACACCGACATTTTGGCTGTAAGATGTGTTCGGCATAGAGCCAAACAAGCCGCCAATTGCAGTGCCAAGGCCATCAGCCATTGTACCGCCAGCGATTTCTTTATCAGTTGCTTCACGTCCGGCACCGCCTTTTGTGATGCCTGAGATGTCACCAACAGTTTCAATAGCGGATACAATTGCCATCAAGCACATACCGATAACGGCCGCAGTCTGGAACTCAATGCCATATTTAAGAGGTTCAGGCCATGCAAACCACGCCGCATTCTCAACATTGCCAAAATTGACCATGCCCATTGGAATAGCAATAAGATAACCGGCAACGAGGCCTATCAGAATAGCGGACGCTGATGCCATTCCCTTGGTCATAAATTTAGTTGCTAGAATAATGACAATAACAACCGTTCCAAGTAAGACATGGTACCACGCACCGAAATCTTTTGTGACGAATTTAGCAAATTTGCCGCCGCCCACATATTCGACACCGATTGGAAGCAATGTAAGGCCAATTGCTGTTACAACAAGGCCCGTAATCAACGGCGGAAGGGCTCCGCGGAAGCGACCGATGAATGTGCCAAGAACAAAGTGGAACAAGCCACCCACAATTGTAGCACCGAAAATAATGCCAAGACTATCGACACCCTTAACACTTGCAGCGATCGGGATAATAACTGGTAGGAATGCAAAGCTTGTCCCTTGCATGATCGGCAATCTTGCGCCGATTGGTCCCGCACCGATTGTTTGGAGCATGGTTGCAAGACCCGCAACCAACATAGCCATCTGGATTAGATAGATTTTGTCTCCGCCAGCAAGGCCGGCAGCACTTGCGACAATAATAGGAACCGTTACGTTGCCTGCAAACATTGCAAGTACGTGCTGAATGCCAAGAGGTACGGCTTTCATCAACGGTGGTGTATAATCGGGATCAGTTAGTTTCCCTGCATCAAAGGCGGAATTGCCTTCGGATTGCGATATTTCACTCATAAATAGCCCCCTGCTATATTAGTTACATTACAATCGCTGAACTCATTCCCTCCTAAGTCAGCTTAATCCTTTCTTCTTATTAGCTGCCCCGATATGTGGAGTAGCTGAAAGGTGACATGAGAAGTGGCACGTGATAATGCTCGCCAGCATCCGGCACACCAAACCTCAAAACAATTTCATCAAGGAATTTAGGTTCGGGTAATTCAATGCCCGCCGCGTCAAAATAATCACCGGCATGAAAAACCAGTTCATATTGACCCACAATTAAATCAGCGCCTTCTAAAAGCGGACCGTCACATCTTCCGTCGTCATTGGATACTGTTTCCTTGACGAGTTCCCAGCTTTCATTTCTCAGAACATATAGCTGAATAGTGATGTTTTTTCCCGGTTTTCCAGAGCTTGTGTCCAAAATGTGTGTTGTTAATTTTCCCATGATGTCCTGTGTCTTGTTCCCTAAGCATATTAATCTCTGAATTCGTCAATTCTATATCGAGACGATTTGATCAGGCGGTCAACTTCCGGCGAAAGGATGCATTAGATGAAAAAAATTGTCTACAGTTTTTATCATGTTTGTATGAACTACGTTGATTAGCTTCAAATTTTGTTCGCGGTTTAAGAAAAAATTCTATGAAGGCACTGTTTTTCTGTGAACTTCAGCAGCTGTTGGAAAATAAGGAATTTGCGTGAAAATGGAGCAAAAGTTCGCTGGGATTGGAATAAAATCTTGATGGATGTTTGTAATGTTTGTATACAATGTTATCGATACATTGTTTTAAATTGATAGTGTTATTGCATCTAGTGATGCCGAGCCTAGGGCAGCTGCTCTGCTCACAAAGAAAAGGCCTTTTGCGCAAATGAGCCAAGACGATCAGATTTATTCACAAATGTTCTCTGCGTTGTTGGAGCAGCGTTTGACGCCAGGGACTAAACTTTCAGAAGACGTTCTGGGAGAGATTTTTGGCGTTAGCAGAACTGTTGTTCGTAAAGTCCTTCAACGTTTAGCTCACGAAAAAGTTGTTTGTATTTTGCCAAATCGCGGCGCGTTTGTTGCCGAACCAACGCCGGAAGAAGCGCGCGACGTTCTAGAAGCAAGACGCGTGGTCGAGGCGGGGATAATGCGCAATGTTGTCAAACACTGTAGTCAAACCGATATTCGCCGCCTTGAGGCGATGTTGAAAGAAGAAGAAGCTAGCATCGAAAAAGGGGAACACAGCACATGGGTTTCTCTTTCCGGTGACTTTCATATGGCTTTGGCGGCCATTTCTGGAAATAAATCTCTCGAAGATTTTTTGCGAGAGCTTGTCTCTCGAACTTCTTTGATCCACGTACAGTATCAAAGCAAAAAAATAGGCACTCAAAACTGCTCGTGTGAAGAACATGCTGACATTATTGATGCAATTCGAGATGCGGATGAGGGGCGGGCTGTGAGCTTGATGTTGTCGCATCTGGATGCAATCGAAGAAACCTTGAACTTGGATGGCGATAAACCTGAGAGTGATCTCTACGCAATTTTTGGCGGTAGCAAATAAACTGGAAATTTGGGAATGGACGAAAACAACTATCCAAGAGATCTAATCGGTTACGGGGCGAACCCGCCAGATCCAAAATGGCCGAATAAGGCTCGTGTCGCTGTTCAGTTTGTCTTGAATTATGAAGAAGGCGGCGAGAACTGTATTCTTCATGGGGATGATGCGTCAGAAGCTTTTTTGTCAGAAATTGTCGGCGCAGACATGCTGCAGGGCGTCCGTCATATTAGTATGGAATCCATTTACGAGTATGGTAGTCGCGCTGGTGTATGGCGGATTTTACGCTTGTTCAAACAATACGACATTCCGCTCACTATTTTTGCGGTAGCCATGGCACTCGAACGTAATCCTGAAGTCGCAAACGCTTTCATGGAAGCAGGTCACGAGATCTGCAGTCACGGGTATCGCTGGATCAATTATCAGTATGTTCCAGAAGACGTTGAACGCGAGCATATGCAAAAAGCGATTGAGATTATTACACGGATTACCGGAGAGCGTCCGCTTGGTTGGTATACAGGGCGGACAAGCCCCAACACACGGAAATTGGTCGCTGAAGAAGGTGGCTTTGTTTATGACGCGGATGCCTATGATGACGACCTGCCGTATTGGGCAGAAGTGGAAGATAAAAAACAACTTATTGTCCCCTACACACTTGATGTGAATGACATGCGCTTCGCAGCCTTCCAAGGGTTCAATAGCGGAGATCAGTATTTTACATATCTCAAAGATACGTTTGATACCTTGTATGAAGAAGGCGCGGACGCCCCCAAAATGATGTCTGTAGGACTACATTGTCGTCTGGTTGGACGCCCCGGCAGAATAGCGGCGCTTAAGAGATTTTTGGAATACGTGAAATCCCATGAAAACGTCTGGTTTGCGCGCCGTATTGAGATCGCGCGGCATTGGCAAGAGCATCATCCGGTGGAGGGACAATCATGAGTGATTTGAAAAATAAACCCAGCCAAATGAGCCGAGCGGATTTCGTGGATATCTTCGGTGGTGTTTATGAACATTCGAAGTGGGTAGCAGAAACGCTGTGGGATCAGGGGCTTACCAAAGAGCACGATAAGGCAAATGAACTCGCACGATGTATGGCTGAAACTGTCGCGGCCAGTCCAGACAAAATGAAGCTCGACTTAATTAATGCCCATCCGGATTTGGCGGGAAAAGCTGCGGTTCGTGGCGAACTTACGGACGAATCCACTTCTGAGCAGGCAAATGCCGGACTTAATGAATGTACGGCAGAAGAGTTCGAGAAATTTCAAAAATACAACGCTGCTTACAAGGACAAATTCGGTTTTCCTTTCATCAAAGCTGTTCGTAACAGTAATCGCCATGAAATCCTCAAAGGGTTTGAAGAGCGTGTTGATAATTCGGCGAAAGAAGAGTTCAAAACAGCCCTTCTGGAAATTGACAAAATTGCTGCGTTTCGCCTGCAAGATCTTTAGGCCGCAAACGCATTTATATAAATTGGAGAATACGAAATGACTTTTCTAACTGCTGATGAAGCTGATTTTGTCACGGGTTGCGTTGATTTAGCCCAGCCACGACTGGGCGCAGAAGTAATTTTTGCGACGGATGATTTCTTTGCTGACAAATCACGCCTGATTGATCCTGCCACGCCGGTTTTTATCGATGGAAAATATGATGAAAACGGTAAGTGGATGGATGGTTGGGAAAGCCGCCGTAAGCGCGGAGAAGGATATGACCACTGCATCCTGCGCCTTGGGCTGCCGGGTGTTATTGAAGGTGTGAATGTCGATACTAGCCATTTTACGGGCAATTACCCACCGGCCGCTGCCATCGAAGCTTGTTATACTGAGGGCGAACCTGATGCGAACACAAGTTGGTCAGTTCTTGTGCCATCGGTCTCGCTTGGGCCAGACAGTCATCATTTGGTACGTGTAGAAAGCACCGAGACATGGAGCCATCTTCGTCTGAACATTTATCCAGATGGCGGCGTAGCACGTCTTCGGGTCTATGGACGCATTAATTGTAACTGGGGTGCGCGGGATGCAAACGAAATTGTTGATCTTGCATCCATGATGAACGGTGCCCGTGCGGTTTGTGCGAACAACCAGCATTTTGGTGTGCCGTCAAACTTGCTCGCACCAGGTCGGGGAGTGAATATGGGTGATGGTTGGGAAACTCGCCGCCGCCGGGAACCGGGCAACGACTGGGCGATTATCGAACTTGGACATGCTGGTGTCATTTCTTCCGTGGAAGTTGATACGGCACATTTTAAGGGAAATTTTCCTGACAGCTGTTCATTACAAGCTGCTTTCGTTGAGGGCGGTACGGATCAATCGCTGATTACGCAAAGCATGTTCTGGAAAACACTTATGCCTCCTCAAAAATTGAGCATGGATGCAATTCATAATTTTGCGGATGAAGTGCAGGACATAGGCCCTGTTTCCCATGTTCGCTTAAATATTATTCCAGATGGTGGCGTTAGTCGTTTGCGCCTGTTTGGCAAAATCAGCTGATATAAGGATCCAAACATGCAACTTGATGTACAGCCACTCAGCAAAGAAGCCTTTGCTCCTTACGGGGATGTTATTGGAACTGCCGAAAGTGATTTTTTCCTGATCAATAATGGATCAACCCGTCGCTATCACGATTTGGCAAAAGTCGAATTGTTGGAAGGTGGCCGTACTTTGATCAATATTTTTCAGGCAACTCCCTTAAGCTATCCACTTCGCGTTGAGATGGTGGAGCGTCATCCGCTTGGAAGTCAGGCCTTTATCCCGCTTTCAAATAGGCCATATCTGGTGGTTGTGGCAAAAGCAGGTGAAGTTGTAACGCCTTCTGACCTTAAAGCTTTTATCGCGGCACCGGGGCTCGGTGTAAATTATCATGCAGGAACATGGCACCATCCGGTTTTGGCGCTGGATGATATCAGCAACTTCCTTGTGGTTGATCGAGGCGGAGACGGTCATAACTGCGACGAGATCTTCTTTGAAAACAGTGAAACGTTTTTAAACAGACCTTAAATTGATTATCAGGTGTTTTTACAAAGGTAGGAATATTCGTATTCCACCTTTGTGAAACCCACATCGTTCCAAAATTTCTTTCCCGCTTCATTGCTTTGAACGACTTGTATATATGCACGGATAACGCCTAACTGCTGTCCATAATTCAGCAAGCTATTTACAATATTTGCAGCCAAACCTTGCCGTCTATAGTTGGGATCAGTCGCGAATTCAAACAAACCCATTATGCCATCATGAACTGTAGCAAAACCTACAGAGACGATCTTTCCATCTTGGATTATGGATGCCGAAAAGTGAGGAATTTTCAATCGTGCCTTCATTTCAGTGAATGCCTTGCGCTGGTTGGCATCACGATCCGTCAGCTCACATAGCTTGTTTATCCATGCTTCAGATATCTGATCCGATATAAGGGCTGATGTATTTGTCGATTGAGGATTGAAACCAGTTAGCTGAAGAACGCTTACATCTGTGGGATCAACTCGATCATATCCTCTCTCAACTAATAAATCGTCCAGATCATGGGGACTGGCGAGTGGGGTAATTCGAAACCGGCAGGCCATATTATCTTTTCGGTAAAAATCCTCACAGAATTCTATTTTTACATCGATCGGGAGTGTGCCTGAAAGTTTTGTCGGAAAATTGACAGAATTATACCGTTTAGTGCGTCCGCCAGCACATCGCAACAACCAACCGTCATATTCCTTTTCATTAGAAGGCGGGGTGGATAGAAAGGAATGTGCCTCAATTTGTTCGATCATTTGATCCCCAGTTATGATTACTTTTAGTATAGAATAAATACTCACCGTGAAGATGCAACAGCTACGATGGATGGACAGGGCGTGCCAAAACAGGAAAGTAAGATATCACGAATTTGGCTTGGGCTTTCCATTAGCATTGTGGTGTTAGTGACGGCTCTGTTTCTGATCTTTGTCGAAATGCGCCCAAAAATTTCACCTGATTTCTTTTTCGGATCAGACGACCCTGACATGGCCGATACTCAACAGATATTAGCGATTTTCCCATCTGAAGAGTTTATGATTTTAAGTGTTGATGGCAGAAATATCTATACTGCCGGCTACCATCAAGATCTCAGCCGTTTCATTAATCGATTAGAAGAGCTGCGAGGATTTACAAAAATTATTGGTCTAACCAACGGACCAAAATCAGCTCGTGCAGCAAAGGAAAGTCCGTTCTGGAGACCTTTGATAATCAATTCCGATGAGAGTGCTACGTTAATCATAGCGTTCTTGCCGCGAAATTCACCGGGGACACTCGTTTCTGCTACAGAGGAAATAGCTGATATATTTGCTGAAAAAGGAGCGCTGGGAAAAATCCATATTTCGGGAATGCCCTACATAGCAGAACAAATTCGGCGAAACATTATCCGTGATGCAAAATTATTCAGCACAGCTGCACTGCTCCTTTTTGCATTGCTGATTTGGGGAATCTATCGATCTCCCGTGATTGCACTTGGGGCAAGTATCAGTGGCATCACGGCTATATTTCTATGCCTATCGATCATGCACTTTATGGCCCAACCCGTTGGAATATTAACTGCGAACCTAGCTGTAATTGTGTTTGTTCTTGTCCAGTCACAGGTGATCTACCTTACCAATAATTGGCTCCGCGAAAAGACAGAACCAGTGTCTGCAGTAACCAATGCTGTTTTAAAAACTATCTATCCGTCAGCTTGGTGTGCCGTGACAACATTGTTGGGATTTATCACGCTGCTTTTCGTTTCTGCCGAACCTCTGCGTCAATTGGGGGCAGGGGGCGTCATCGGCGTCTTTGCTGCATTTGTTGCATGTTTTGCGGTTTTTCCGCCGTTTTTACTTCTTTCAAGAGCCAAGAGCCGGGCGAGTTTGAAAAACAAGCAGCCAGAATTTCAAAAGAGTCATCGACATTTCTTGAGATACATTGGAGTTATCGTGATCGCTGCTGCTGTAGTGATATCCGTTCCTGGGCTATTTAAACTGAACACAGACCCGAGCCTCCTGTCATATTTTCAACCGAGTGGGGAGATCGCACAAGGGCTCGCTAATATTGATGAGAATGGGGGAAGCAGTCCCCTGCAACTGGTTGTTTCACAGAAATCTGGTACTGATCTCGATAATGCTGAAGCGTATAAGAAACTCTGGTCATTGCATCGAGAGTTAGAGAAGCTGTCGTCTGTCGGAACAGTCTTATCCCTTCCGGCTCTTCTGGCCGAAGCGAATAACCACCCAATGGCGTTTTTGCTCCCTTGGCGGGAAATGGTGAGTTTGCTGTCGATGGATACAAACCAGAATGCTGTGAATAATTTTCTGAACTCGGATCGTGATAAAACTCTTTATCTTTTGCGTATGAAAGAAACGGCGCGGACTTCAAGACGCACTGAAATAATTGAAAATATAAAGTCGATTGCTGAGAAAGAAGGCTTCAAAGCCGAATTCGTTGGCGGTGTTTATGCACTTCAGGGCCGACTTTCTACGTTAGTAACAAGCAGCATTATAACTGGGACTTTATCTCTTCTGGCAATCTTTCTGGTTATTGCTTGGGTTGTTACGCGTAAGTTAAGACTTGCGTTGACTATGCTCGTTTGTGCCTCTGTCATTCCGCTGATCTCACTTGGAGGTGCTGGATGGTTAGCCGTTCCCCTAGATGTGATTTCGGCGCCAGCAGTCAGCGTTGCATTTGGTCTGGCTGTGGACGCGTTGATCCATTTGGCGTTGGCAGTTACTCGCAAAATGAAAGTAATGTCTGCTGATGAAAGCTGGAAGGAAGCCCTTTCGGAGCAAGGAAGTGGTATTTTATCTGCAAGCGGCATCATTTGTATCGGGTTTTTGATTTTTTCATTTTCAGAATTTCCGCCAACAACACGCTTTGGGACCATGATAGTTGTTGGCGCGGCCTTGGCTGCAATCGCTGCTTTGAGTGTCTTCCCTGTGGTTTCCGGCCTTATATCTCGTCGAGCGACAAATAATATGGACGACTAGCTGCTGTACAGGGTCTGTATTCCCCGCTATCAAGAAGAAATGAAGCATTCACCGCCCATAACAGGTCTTCCTGTCGAAGAAATTCTACCCCAGTTGGTCGCAACATTAGACACAGAGAATTGTGCCGTCCTTCAAGCCCCACCGGGAGCGGGTAAAACGACAACTGTCCCGCTATGGCTGCTTGGGCTCAAGGATTTGGGACCGAAGAAAATTCTGATGTTGGAGCCACGACGTCTTGCAGCCCGTGCAGCAGCACGGCGCATGGCTGATTTGTTAGGTGAAGCCGTTGGCGAGACTGTGGGCTACCGCATTCGTCTTGAAAATAAGGTAAGTAAGAAAACACGAATTGAAGTTGTGACCGAAGGTATCTTAACGCGTTTTTTGCAAGAAGATCCTGAGCTTAGCAATGTCGGCGTCATCATTTTTGATGAATTTCACGAACGCAATCTCAATACGGATCTTGGACTGGCATTAGCCCGACAAACACAGGAAATCCTACGCGAAGATCTTAAAATTCTGGTGATGTCCGCCACACTGGACGCGGAAGGCGTGTCTCAGCTTTTGGATGATGCACCAATTTTAACCAGCCTGGGGCGGCAATATCCGGTTGAAACCCATCATATCTCCCGAACGCCTAAAGGTCGGTTTGAAGGCGTACTGGTCAGCTGGATTGAAGAGATTGTTCAAGAGAATAAAGAGGGCGACATTCTTGTCTTTTTGCCCGGTGCCGGTGAGATTAATCGAACTTTGACGGGTTTGACGTCGTTTGCGAAAAATAACAATATTTCATTGCTGCCGCTGTTCGGGAATTTATCTCAAAAGGATCAGGATAAGGCGCTTAACCCGGACCCTGATGGGCGCCGGAAAATTGTTTTTTCTACCGATATCGCAGAAACCAGCCTGACAATTGACGGGGTGCACATCGTTATCGATTGCGGATTGTCACGCAAACCTTATTTTGACCCTAACAGTGGTATGAGCCGTTTGGAGATGAAGCGGATATCTCGGGCGTCTGCGGATCAAAGACAAGGACGTGCCGGGCGGCTTGGCCCGGGGATTTGCTATCGAATGTGGAGTGCTGCTGAAGACCGTGGACTCGTTCCGCACAGCCAACCAGAAATTGCGACTGCAGACTTAAACCCACTGGTTCTGGAACTGGCTAAATGGGGTGTGGAAGATGAAACTGAACTCAGCTGGCTGACGCCACCGCCATCCGGTCTAGTTGCACAAGCGAAAGATCTGCTTATCAAGTTGGGCGCGCTTGATAGTTTGGGAAAAATTACGAAGCTTGGTGAGAAAATGGTGAGGCTACCACTGCATCCAAGGCTTGCCCGAATGATTATTAAATCCCGAGAAATTGGAAAAGGGGGCTTGGCCTGTGATTTGGCGGCGCTTTTATCTGAACGCGATATCCTTCGGCGAAATCCGGATGCTCCAAATTCGGATATTGCCACGCGGGTGGAATTACTCAATGTCTCCCGTAAAAACCGAAGTTCGAGACCGGAACATAGACGATTGCTCCAAAGTGCAGATGATTTAAGGCGTCGCTTCAAAATCGACAAAGGCATGCTGGACACTGGAAGTACAGGCTCTGTATTAGCACTCGCGTATCCAGATAGAATTGGTGAACTTCGGAAAAAAGGAAAAAGCAGTTATCGGCTTTCTGGAGGGCGTGGCGCGCTTTTACATGAAAACGATAAGTTAGCGGGAGAGCCGTATCTGGTTGTCGCTGATTTAGATGGCAAAGGACGCGACGCAAGAGTTTATCTGGCGGCGGCGATTTCATACGCTCAAATACTGGATGAATTTTCCGATCAGATTACGGTTGGAACACGTGTTGTTTGGGACGACGATAAAGAACGTGTAATCGCGGATGAAGAGACCTGTTTGGGTGCACTGGTTCTGAATGCAAAACGTATCAAAAACCCATCACCAGATGATATTGTAGCGGCTCTTATTACGGCGATTAGAGACAGGGAAATGCGCCCGCTACCGTGGGAGGCTGCTAGCCTTGCCGTTATTGATCGGGTTGCTTTCGCAAAAGCATATGATCAAGGATATAGTGATTGGCCTGAGCTATCGAAAAGCTGGTTGCTTGAGAATATGGAAAAATGGCTGACACCTTATCTGACGGGTAAAAACAGTTTGGCGCAACTGCAAAGTTTGAAACTTGAAGAGATTTTGCTCACGTTGCTCTCATGGGAAGGACAACAGCGATTGGGACAGATCGCACCCGCGAAGATGAGTGTCCCAACGGGATCGAAAATTCGTCTGGATTACTCGGATGTTGACGCTCCGGTTCTTGCCGTTCGCTTGCAGGAACTCTTTGGTCAAGCGGATATTCCGGCATTAGCAGGAGGTCGCGTGCCCATTTCTATCCACTTGTTGAGCCCTGCACGGCGACCCGCTCAAATCACAAAAGATCTGGCAGGCTTTTGGAAAAACAGCTACACCGCCGTCAAGAAGGATTTGAAAGGGCAGTATCCAAGGCATTATTGGCCGGATGATCCCCTGCAAGCAGAACCGACTGCACGGGCTAAGCCACGGGGTAAATAGGGTTTCAAATCAACACTGCACAAAGTGCGATCAAGAACGAGACTTCGGCAGCTAGCTGAAGGCTTCCAAGGACATCGCCCGTTTGACCGCCTATCTGACGAACGGCAATTACGGCGACACTCAGAGCACCGCAAATGGCAGCGAGTATACCGATAGAACCAAGAAACGGTCCCAACGTGAGTATTGGCACCAGTAAAGACAACAATAGTGCCCACAATGCGGTTACTAACGATGGTTTGCCGGCACTAGCCCCAAGCCCATTGTCGCGTGCAGGCCGCATTAAAAACATTCCCCATGTAAGCATTCCACGGCTAAACACAGCGGCGCTTAAAATAACCCCAAAGGCAATTCTGGGATCGTTGAATGCTGCGAGTGCTGATGCCTTCATCCCGATCACCAGTATTAAAGTGACTACGGCATATGTCCCAACGCGGCTATCGCGCATGATCTCAAGTTTTTTGTCTTTGTCAGCGCCGCCGCCAAACCCGTCGGCCACATCACCTATGGCATCTTCATGTAAGGCACCGGTTAGTAATACCTGAGCTCCGATCGCTAGAAAGGCACATAAAAGGGCTGGGAGATGTAAAAGAGAGGTCCCGTAAAAAACGCCACCAGATATCCCGCCGACAATAATACCAACCAAAGGAAAACAACGGCTGGCTGAGCTGACGGCTGCCATGGTGAATTTTATATCAAGCGGTATTGGAAGGCGTGTCAGGAAAACAAGTGATATTAGAAAATCCTGTATCCAACCGGGGCGATATTCTTTTGTTGGGGTGTCGCTCATGATTTCACTTCAGTCTCTGTTGAAGGCCAGCCGTGATAAAATATACGTCATCTGCAATTGCCGCAATATCTTGGTGAAGTCTTCCGGCGTAATCACGGAAAGCTCGAGCCATCGCGTTATCAGGCACAATTCCTTGACCTACCTCGTTCGATACAAATATTACGGGGCCGTTTAATTTGTGTAGGGTATCAATAAAATCTCGAAATTCATCCACAATGTCTTTTTCTGCCATCATCAAATTAGTCACCCACAGGGTGAGGCAATCCACCAGTATTATCCGTTCGGGACGTGCTTCACTTAGTAATAACGTAGACAGTTCAAGAGGCTCTTCCAGAGTGGCCCATAAATCACCGCGGTCAATCTGATGTTTGGAAATCCGGTCCTTCATTTCAGTGTCATATGCCTGACTAGTGGCGAAATAATAAGGATCTAACTCAGTTTTAAGGGCAAGGTTTTCGGCAAACTGGCTTTTCCCGGATCGTGCTCCCCCAAGGACGAGACTAATATTTGGCAAATTATTATTCATCACTTCATGCCTTGTCGATCAAATGAATGAATGAGCCTGCAACAGATCCACATTTGGCACCAGCATACCCCAAATCTTCCTGCTTTGCATTTTGAAGTGAAAATAGAGGTTGCGCGCTGCTGTTTTTAATCTCACTAGCATAGTGGAACTCATGGGCGTTGAAATGTGCCCCCTCAAATCCAACTGAGGAATTAGTGATCAGTTTTGCATGTCGGTAGCCAAGATGTAGTTTGGGTTTTTCAAACGAGGTCTCAACAGGTAAGAGATCGAGCATTGGGTGAGCAACACCATGCTTGTCGGTGAGGGTACGGCCTAAAACCATATATCCGCCGCACTCACCGAAAATACCAATATTGTCCTCTGCTGCGCGGCGAAGCGCTGATTTAAAATTGGCAGCCTCGGATAATTTATCTGCATGTAATTCTGGATATCCACCGGGTAGATAGATGTAATCAGCTGTCTCCGCTGGAGTTTCGTCATTGAGCGGAGAAAAGAAAGTAATTTCCGCGCCAGCCGCTTTCCAGTCAGCAATTTGATGGGGATAGCTAAAGGCAAAGGCTTCATCTTTGGCAATTGCGATTTTCTGTCCGGGTGGAGATATCGTATGGGTTACGCTGCTTTCCAAAGAAACTGACGTTGCGATGGATTTAAGTTTTTGAAGATCTACATGTTCCGCAGTAAATTTCGCAGCAGTATCAAGAAAACCCTCAATTTCAGGGTTTTCGCGGGCTTGTACGAGACCTAGATGCCTTCTTGGAAGCTGAAGGGTTTCTGATTTCGGAATTGCGCCCAATATGGGAATACCTACTTTATTGGCCGCAGCCTCAAGCATTGTCTTGTGATTGACGCTGCCGACAGAATTGAAAATAACTCCGGCAAGTTTGATGTCGTCTCTGAAGCTGCTAAAACCATGTAAAAGTGCGCCGACGCTTGCGGCTTGGCCTTTAGCATCAACGACCAAGATAATGGGGATGTCTAAGATCTTGGCCAAATCGGCAGTAGATCCGCGACCATTTTGCGCACCATCAAACAATCCCATGACGCCTTCGCCAATGATCAAATCACTGCCTTTAGCTGCGTACTCAAAGGATCTTTTCAGAGTATTGGCACTCATTGCCCAAGGGTCCAAATTGAAACAAGGACGCTTAGAGGCTAAATGATGAAAGGCGGGATCAATGTAATCGGGTCCAACCTTGAAAGAAGAGACATTAACGCCGCTTTGGACGAAAGCACGAAGAAGCGCTAATGTTACAGTCGTCTTACCTGAGCCGGATGCCGGGGCCGCGATCACCAATGATGGAGCAGCCCGGCGCGTCACCCCGAATGTCCTCCAAGAGTGGCAGTTGCGTTTGAAGCGAACCATCCGAGTTGGTCATGTAAATCAACAACCTTGCCGACAACAATTAGTGCTGGTGGTTTTAGGGTGCTGTTCGCCACATCAGTTGCGGCGGTTGACAATGTTGTTATTAAAACTTGCTGATTTGAGAGTGTGGCATTGGCAATAATGGCGACGGGCTCGTCTGCGGGTCTTCCAAAGTGCATCAGTTTTTTTGTGATTTCATCTATATGTTTCATACCCATATAAATCACAATAACAGGAGAGCCTTTCGAAATATGCTCCCAATTGACACTCGGTATTTCGCCATTGGCGTCATGACCTGTTACGAATGTCGCCGCAGAGTTTACGGCTCTATAGGTCAACGGAATACCGGCATATGCAAGACCGCCGACACCCGCAGAAATTCCCGGAATTACTCTGAAGGGGACATGATTTGCTTTGAGTGTTAGCACTTCTTCGGCACCGCGGCCAAAAATGTAGGGGTCGCCGCCCTTGAGGCGTAGAACTTTTTTCCCTTCCATGGCCAAAGTTACCAAGCGTTCAGAAATATCCTGCTGAGCTGCAGAAGGTTTCCCGCCCCGTTTTCCCGCATATTCCAGAACGCAATTAGGGCCCGTTAGTTCCAGAATTTCCCGGCTAACTAGTGCGTCATATACAAGCACATCAGCTTGGCGGAGCCCTTCTATTGCGTAGAGGGTCAACAAACCCAAATCGCCGGGGCCAGCTCCCAAAAGCCAGACAGTGCCCGGCTCGAAGGGAGGAATTTTGCTCAGTATGTTTTCCATATCTTCTTTTACACATCATTACGTGTCTCGCCTAGCCAACAGTCGTCGCATTGCTTATAAATATTCCATGAATGCAGCAAAAACAGACAAAGAACTACGATATGGGTGGACGACGGGTGCCTGCGCCACAGCGGCTACTAAGTCGGCATTGTCTGCATTGTTTGGGCAAGATTTTTTGGATCCGGTTACGATTACCCTTCCTAAGGGCCAAACCCCAGCTTTCGTTCTCGCAACAGAAAACTGTATCGATGGCGTTGCGACCGCAAGCATCATTAAGGACGCGGGAGATGACCCGGACGTTACTCATCAAGCTCGAATAATCTCCAGTGTTCGTCACGGAAAGTCCGGAGACGGAATTAAATTTTTTGCAGGCGAGGGTGTCGGGACCGTAACCCGAGAAGGTTTACCACTTGCCATTGGGGAGCCAGCCATTAATCCGGTTCCGCGCCAAATGATGATAGATGTTTGCAAACAAATGTGCGCGGAATTTGACATTGCACTTGATATCCATATTACGGTCTCGATCGAAAATGGGGAGGAGCTTGCCAAATACACGATGAACGGACGCCTCGGAATTTTGGGTGGATTATCCGTTTTGGGAACGACCGGTATTGTCGTTCCATATTCGTGCTCTGCCTGGATCGCGTCCTTGCATCGGGGTATTGATGTTGCACGGGCAGCGGGTGAAACACATGTAATCGCATCTACCGGATCAACGTCGGAAAAGGCTGCTAACGCAATCTATGATCTCCCCGATTACGCTTTGCTTGATATGGGGGATTTTGCAGGCGGTGTTTTGAAATACTTAAAAAAACACCCTATGGATCGCCTGACAATTGCGGGCGGATTTGCCAAAATTACGAAACTCGCCAAAGGCCATATGGATTTGCACTCAGGTCGAAGCAGTGTGGATTTTATATGGCTTTCAGAACAATTGGTACATGTTGGCGCAAGCGCTGACCTAGTGGAAAGCTGTAAGAATGCCAATACGGCGATGCAGGTCCTAACAGAAGCAGAAAAGGCAGGATTGCAGCTTGCGGATCACGTAGCAAAACTTGCGAAAGATTTTGCAAACTCGGTTTGCGGCGATGGAATATCGATTGAAGTGATAATTTTTGACCGCAAAGGCAATCTGGTAGGGCGCTGCGATGACTGACCAAAAAAAAATCCTTCTTATTGGCGGAACGTCAGAAGCGGTCCAAATCAACGAAAGAATTTCGGATCTAAACCATATTTTGCTGATTACTAGTTTGGCTGGCCGTACGAATAAGCCAACTCCATTGAACGGAGAAGTTCTTCCAAACGGTTTTTCTGAAGTTAGGGGCATGGAGGCGCTGGTTAAAAACCGGGATATCAGTTTGGTTATTGATGCCAGTCACCCCTTTGCAGTCACAATCAGTGAAAAATCTGAGAGAGTTTGCGCCGAACAAGGTATCGAATATTGGCGTTTTAATCGACCTGAATGGGAAGAACAGTCAGGCGACAACTGGTCTGTGGAGGGAAGTCTTGAAACGGCGGTTCTAGAATTGGAGCCCTATAAACGGATTTTTTTAACGATAGGACGTCAGGAACTAGGGGCTTTTGAAAAGCTAAAAAACAAGGACTTGCTTATTAGGTCAATTGAGCCTGCTGACTTTAATCCGTCTGACTCTTCTACAACTGAAATTAGATCTCGCGGGCCATTTTCAGTGCAAGACGAAATGAACTTGTTGCGGGAGCATCAGATAGAAGTTTTGGTCAGCAAGAATAGTGGCGGCGATTTAACATATGCAAAAATTGAAGCCGCCAGAAATCTATCCATTCCCGTAATCATGATTGAAAGACCGCGCAATATTTCAGCACAGTCTTTCAGCCAGATAGATGCGCTTATTCGTCAGCTGCAGCTTTCCGTTTAGGACGGAGCACATGAACATGTTCAGCGTGGTACAGGGCGCTGTCGCGATAACCTTTTGCTTCCAGCACATGACCTACAATAATCAAAGCTGTGCGCGTGATTTTTTCGGCGCGAACTTTTTGCTGAATGTCAGCAAGGGTTCCTTTGATGATTATCTCGTCCGGCCAACTTGCACGGTAGACAACAGCAACAGGGCAATCTTCACCGTAAAACGGAATAAGCTCAGACGTTACTTTGCGCATATTTCTAACGCTCAGGTGAATAGCAAGTGTTGCACCTGATTTGCCCAGCGTTTTCAAATCCTCATTATTTGGCATCGCCGTCGCCTTCATGGACGTACGGGTCAGAATAATGGTCTGGCTGACATCTGGCAGCGTGAATTCTGTTTTCAACGCTGCCGCTGCGGCAGCAAACGCTGGAACGCCAGGTGTAATCGTGTAATCAATTCCGAGCTCGTCCAAGCGGCGCATTTGCTCTCCGATGGCGCCATAGAGACTTGGATCTCCAGAATGGACGCGGGCAACATTCAAACCTTTTGCCTCGGCGTCGATCATTTCCTTCATAATTTCGTCCAGATGCAACGGCGCAGTATCAACCACATGCGCATCGTCTGCGGCATGAGCGACAATTTCTTCAGGGACGAGCGATCCTGCATAAAGACAAACTGGGGAGGTGGCGATAAGGTCACGGCCACGCAGGGTGATCAGATCAGCGGCTCCAGGGCCAGCGCCAATGAAATGTACGGTCATATGTCTAAGTCCTTTGTCGCGGGCGCCATTTTTCCGGCATATCCACGCGGAGTATAGGCCCAGTTTTTTAAGCCTGAGTTTGTTGTTGTAATTTGACTGTCGCTAGATCCAACCATCACCAGCGTCAGCATGTCCACTTTTTCAGGATCCAGTTCAATCAGCGGCATTATCTGAACACTTTCATCATCACGGCCCAGATTTCGAGCAACAATAACAGGTGTCGTATCTGGACGATGATCCAGAAGAATAGCTTTTGCGGCATGTAGCTGTGTGCGTCGCTTCATTGAAACCGGATTATAGAAGGCAACGACAAAATCACCCATCGCGGCGGCCTTGAGACGTTTTTCAATTGCATCCCATGGCGTTAAAAGATCAGACAAGGAAATGGTGCAGAAATCATGACCAAGAGGAGCGCCAGCGCGTGCAGCTGCTGCCTGCAAGGCGGAAATACCCGGCGTCACTTGAATGTCGAGGCGATCCCATTCCCCACGCTCTTCACGTTTTATCAACTCAAACACGAGCGTTGCCATGGCATAAATACCAATGTCGCCTGATGAAATCAGCGCAACGTTTTTTCCTTCAGCGGCAAGATCCAAAGCAAAACGAACGCGTTTTTCCTCTTCGCCTAGGCCAAAGTCGTGCCGTGTTTTACCGTGTGCCGTTTTACCAAGTAGATCAATATACAGGCCATAGGCCACAAGATCAGTCGCTTCTGAGATAAGATGGCTCGCTTCAGGTGTTCGCCAGGCATCTTGACCGGGGCCGATGCCAATGACAGATAATTTGCCCTGAATTTTACCGACCATTTTATGGGATACGGGAGCCACGCTTTCTGCGATGGCAACCGTCGCCCGTTTTGATTTGTTTTTTGGTACAATCAGTTTTGAATGTTGTCCCGCTGCAGCAAGGGCCGCGCCTTCACTTACGCCGTGACAACCAACTTCAGCAAAGACAACATCTGATGGATTTTCGAGACGATCTGCTTCTACTTCCAATTTGTTTGCACTAAAGAATTTGGGAGACATGCCAAAGTGTTTTGCCGTTGCATGAACAGCGTGTTCGTCAGATTTTAGATCAATGGTGCTAACGACCGCTACGGCAAGCGGGCTGATGTTATTTTCGTTGAGAGCGGCTTTAACAAGGTGCAGCAACTCATCAGCCTCAGCATGACGTTCGCAGCCGACCCCAATACACATTGTCTTGGGGTGATAGACGAGAGTAGTTTCATTGCCCTGAACGGGTGAGGTCGTCACATGTATGGTAAGAATTCCGTCACTGGAGAACGGCAAATCGGAGGTGCCCAGCCAAGTATGCTCCCCGACCATTTTTATCGTTTCGCCGTTCAGCAATTTGCCGGCAAAAAGCTTCATGTCTTCTGGGTTTGCAAGAACGAGACCCGTCGGCGGATTATCGAGGGCAATGTTGTAATGCACATCGCTTGCAGTTGTTATCGCAGCTTGCCCATCAATTTTGGCTGCAATATTACGTGCCATATCATTGGCACCGTGATGGCCACCAAGCAAGGGCACAATCATCGAGCCTGTGTCTGATATGGCAAGGACAGGAGGCTCAACCAATTTATCGTTGAGCGCTGGTGCAAGGCAACGAACTAGAATAGCACTCGCACAAATTCCTAAGATTGGTGTTCTACTTTTGTAGAGTTCCTGCAAATGAACGGCAGTTTGCTGAAAAGTAATGTCCGCATTATCCACACGACCTGCAAGGCCATGGATGAGGGCCTCTGGGTATATCTTAGCCAAGGCATCCGCTGTCGCACGGCCGCTGTTATTCAGCAGGATAATTGCTGTTGGTGGCGTTATTTCCATGCTTGCCCCCGTTTGTGGATCAAGATCATGGAAAAGTACGGTGCTGCATCGGCAGGAACTTCTTCTAACGGCATAATTTTTTGATTTTCCATACTTGCGCGCTCGATATAGTGCGCTTTGTCTATTAATCCCATTTGCTTGATGAGGAGCCTTACGCGTTCAAAATGTCGTCCCACCTTCATAATAGCAATGCTGTCTGCAGCCTCAATGCGGGCGCGTAATGTTTCACTGTCGAGCGGTGCAGGTAACACTGTCAGAACGTCATTGCGCGCAGAAAGCGGCGTTTGCAACGCAGTTGCGCAGGCTGTAAGTGAGGAGACGCCGGGAACAACCTCCACCGGAAATTTCTCTGCCATACGGCCGAATAAATACATAAATGATCCATAAAAGAACGGATCTCCTTCGCAAAGGACCGCAATATCTTTGCCTGATGCGAGACATGCACTTAACTCTTCCGCCGCAATATCATAGGCATCTTGCGCTGGTTTTCGCTCTACGGCCATTGGAATGCGGATGGAGATTTCTTGTTGGTCTCCGCTTAAATGTGGCGCGACTATTGCCCGTGCAAGGCTATCGCCATCTTCCAGTGTGGGATACGCAACAACAGGGCTTCTTTGAAGAATTTTAAGGGCTTTCAGTGTGATCAGATCGGGATCTCCCGGTCCAATCCCAAGCCCATACAGAGTACCTGTCATTTTTTTACCAATCTTAACTGTGTTACTTGTTTAAAGGGCTTCCAACTAGTGAAGTCGCCGATTTTTACAGCACGTGAATAGTTGAGGCGCGTTAGCTCCCCGTCATGTTTTTCTGCCAAGGTAAAGGCGAAACCCTCACCTTGTGTGGTGACAGTATTCGCCACAAGAATGCCGCCGGTTTTCAACCGTCGCCAGCAGGCCTCAAAAACACCATCGTTTGTAAGGCCTCCCCCGATAAAAATTCGATCGGGATCAGCCAGTGTATCCAAGGCATCTGGCGCTTTACCTGAAATTATTTTCAATCCGGGGACGCCAAGGTGAAGACTGTTCTTGCTGATAAGCTCAAGGCGATCTGATTTATGTTCAATTGCAATCGCCTGATTTAGTGGACTAATGCGCATCCATTCAATGCTGATGGAGCCAGAGCCAGCCCCCACATCCCAGAGCATTTGGCCTGCAAGAGGATTAAGGGCGGCAAGTGTCGTGGCGCGCACTTCTTTTTTCGTGAGTTGACCATCATGAATGAAGGCATCATCAGGCAAACCGGGTATGGTTGTAAGGGGAGATGGGTTCCCTTCCATAGCGCATTCTATCGCTACAGTGTTTAAGTCCTGACACTTTTGCCCGATCCACTGAGACGCTGTTTTGGTGGTGATTTTCTCGCCAGCCCCGCCCATATGTTCCAAGACAGTAAGAACACTTTCTCCGTATCCCTTATCGGCGAGTAGTGTTGCCAGTTTCGAAGGTGTTTCACCGTTGTCCGAAAGTGCCAAAATTCGGGCGGAGTGATTCAGGGGTGGAATTATCAATTCCAATGGTCTGCCATGCAACGTCATTGTAACGATCTTGGATAAATCCCACCCAAGCCGTGATGCCGCCAAGCTAAAGGCAGACAACGATGGAAAAACGGTCATTTCCTCAGGTGGTAGTCGTTTGGCAAATGTGACACCAATGCCGTAATGCATAGGATCACCGGTTGCCAATATTGCGATTTTTTCGCCCCTGCGATCCATCACATCATTTACAAGTTTGACCAACGGGCTTGGCCAACTCATTTTCGGACGAGCGTCATCTGCGGGCAACATATCGAGATGTCTCTCTCCGCCGATTATAAGGGTCGCATCTGCAAGCGCTGTTTTCGCAGCTTCATTTAAAGACGCGAGCCCATCGTCGCCGACACCAATTATGTAAAGCCAAGCAGTCATATTATTTGCTCGCTCCCACTGATGCACCGTTTACAGCCGCTGCCGCCATAGCGCTTCCGCCTTTACGGCCGCAAAGTGTGATGAAAGGAATATCGTGACCGAACTCCTTCAATGCATATTTGGATTCAGCCGCGCCGACAAAGCCAACAGGAAAACCCAAAATAGCAGCAGGCTTCGGAGCTCCTGCGTCAATCATTTCGAGTAAGTGAAAAAGGGCGGTTGGGGCGTTGCCAAACACTGCGATTGCACCATCCAAATGTGGTTTCCAAAGTTCAATCGCTGCAGCAGATCTCGTTGTTTTTAATGTTGCAGAAAGCTCCGGAGTTTGCGGATCATTCAACGTGCAAATAACTTGATTGCCCGACGGCAAAAATTTCTGGATGATACCATGTCGAACCATTTCACAATCGCTGAGGATAGGTGCGCCGTTTTTTAAGGCGGCAACAGAAATATCTGCGACATTCTGGCTATACGCTAAATCGCCAAAAATCTCAGGCATACCACACGCATGGATGATGCGCGTAATCATGCGCTGAAGGGGCGGCGTTATTCCTGAAAAATCCACTTCGCTTTGAACTGTCGCGAAAGATTTTTCGTAAATTGCCGCAGGCTCTTTCAGATAATCATACATCAGCAGACCCTAGTTATCATCTTTCATTGTGACCGGCCCTAAAGGATGGTCAGCATGAGGGTAGGGATGGTGGTGGTGTCCATGATCATGATCGTCGCTGTGGTCGTGCCCATGTTTGTGGTCGTGGCTGTTGTCGGGCGATTGTGCATCACCCGTACCAATGCCTTCTACATGATGGTGATGGCTTTCCTGCACTAATCCGACTTCATCTTCAAAGCCCAGAGCCTGTTCGCGGTACTTGCACAAGCCACAGTTCATGTTGTTTGTGCCATCGAGAATTTCTTGGACGCGTTCTGCAAAGCAATCCAATACCAACGGATGATCGTTCAAGTATGGGGCCTTGATGAACTCAATATCTGGATTTTTGTCAGCAACTTTATCTGTGTAATCATAAATACGGTTTACAAGAATGCCGGTAAACAAGAAGTATGGAAAAACAACGATGCGCTTGTATCCAAGTTTTACAGCGTGTTCCAAGCCCGGTTCTACCAACGGGAATGTGACGCCGGAATATACAGTTTCACCCCAACCAAATCCAAGACCTTCCCAGAGCATACGCATAACTTTGGAAACGTTGGAGTTTGCGTCTGGGTCCGAGGCACCACGTCCCACAACAACCAACATGGTTTCGTGCATGGGAACAGTATCATCAGCAGCTGCAAGGGCTTCTTTGATACGCTCGCCAGCTGCGCGGATCATTTTTAAATCAATGCCCAGTTCTCGCCCATAGGAGATTTTGAGATTGTCTTGACTGGCAGCGTAGGCATTTAGAACCGAAGGAATATCGTTTTTTGCATGGCCCGCAGCGAACAGCATTCCCGGAACTGCGAGAATATGATTATGGCCGCTTTCCACAAGATTATCCAAACCGGTACGGATAATAGGGGTCGCAAATTCTAGAAAACCAGAGCCGACTGCATATTGTGGAAGACGTTCCGCAATTCCTTTTGCGACGGCTGCAAATTCTGTCACTGCGCCTTCATCACGGCTACCGTGACCGCATACCATTACGCCAATTTTTTCTGTCATATCGAACTCCATAGTCATGCCAGCTATCCGGCACATCCCTTAATTATCTGTATCCGCCATGAGCTGAAAATTGCTGTTGACGGTTTTGTCGTTGCGTATCATCTTGGCGCCATGTCTAGCCTGATTAAGCAAATTACCGACCATGCTTTTGATCCGACTTTTATCGCATTTGCTGTTTTGCTCGCAGATATGATAATCGGTGATCCAAAATGGGTGTACCGGTTTATACCGCATCCTGTCATTCCAATTGGGAATCTGACCGGCTGGCTTGCTAATCGATTGAACAATCCTGCTTATAGCAACGTATTTCGCTTTTTGCTTGGTGTAAAAGCGACCATAGTTGTTATTTTTTTGTCTGTTGCTACCGGATTTGCAGTAACTACGTTGCTGGATCAAATTCCGGGCGGCGCGATTGTCTATATCCTGATTTGTAGCAGCCTGATTGCCTATCGTGGTTTGTATCAGGGTGTTCAGGCCGTGCAGCAGGGACTTGAAACCTCGTTGGATGACGGACGAACAACAGTTAGTCACATTGTCGGCCGTGATCCCACCAGCCTTGACGAGGCCGGTGTCGCCCGTGCGGCGATCGAAAGTCTCGCTGAGAATTTCTCCGACGGCACCGTGGCACCTTTGTTCTGGTTTGCTTTGTTGGGGCTGCCGGGTTTGCTGTTTTATAAGGCTGTAAATACCCTCGACAGCATGATCGGTCACCGGAATGAAAAATTTGAATATTTCGGAAAATTTGCCGCTCGCCTCGATGATGTGGTGAACTACATTCCCGCGCGCCTTACCGGAGCGTTGATTTGTTTGGCTTCTCTCAATCGTAATGCATTCGGCGCGATGATGCGGGATGCAAGCAAACACAAAAGCGTAAATGCGGGCTGGCAAGAAGCGGCTACCGCTGGTGCGCTTGATATTGCGTTGGCCGGACCGCGGCAATATGGCGGCAAGTTGACTGAAGACGATTGGATGAATTCTAGTGGCCGTCCGGATGTTACTGCGGATGACATCAAGAAAGCCCTTAATTTGTATGTGAAAAGCGGTGTTTTTCTTCTTTTGATACTGGGCCTCATTGCGGGCGTTCAGATTATCTAACATCCTGCGATCTCCAACAATCGGTCGATCGCTATATGTTTTTCAAGATGATCCGCTAGATGATCCAGAGTTTGTTCGATCCGTATTTCGAAACGCTCCAATTTTTGATCATTGCGCCTAAAACGGTTTATCAGATTTGTTCTGAATTCATCATTGGCAAACAAGCCGTGAAGATAGCTTCCCATAATGGCGCCATCTTTCGATATCACCCCGTCTGGTCCTGATTGCAGGTGAAGCATGGGTCTCTCTAATGCGGGACCAAAAGTATCACCTAAATGCATGTGATAACCGCGAACCCTTGATTTCGTCAGATGTTCTGTGCCGCTTTCCTCAAGAAGTTTCTTATTTCCCGTCATTGTGGTCTTGAAATCTAAAAGGCCCAGCCCATCAATTTTAGTTAGGTTTCCTTCTCGTCCTTCAGGATCAAGCAGTTCTGTGCCGAGCATTTGATATCCACCGCAGATGCCGATAACACTTCCGCCATGGCGAATGTGGGAGAGGATATCTGTATCCCACCCTTGGGCTCGTAAATACTGCATATCAGCCAGTGTTGCCTTGGAGCCCGGGAGGATGACTAAATCCATGCCTGTTGGAAGGGGCTCTCCGGCTTTTACCATATGAATATTGACGTCTGGCTCGGCAATTAGTGGGTCAAAATCGTCATAATTCGCGATGCGCGATAGAACCGGGATCGCAATGTTGACAGATACCTTTTCTTTTAACTGGCTTTGAATTGAAAATGCGTCTTCCGGCGGAAGTTTGTAGGCATCCTTAAAGAAAGGGATAACGCCAAAATTCTGCCACCCCGTGCGTTCCTCCAGAATTGTGAGCCCGTCATCAAACAGGGTGGGATCACCTCTAAATTTGTTGATGAGGAAGCCTCTTGTTCGTGCCTTTTCCGTCTCGCTTAAAAGCGCATAGGTGCCAACAATCTGGGCAATAACACCGCCTCGATCAATATCGCCTGCCAGCAATACTGGAATGTCTGCAGCTTCTGCAAAGCCCATATTGGCGATATCATTTTTGCGAAGATTTATCTCTGCCGGACTGCCAGCTCCTTCGACAATGACGAGATCGGTGTCCTTTTTTAATCTCTCAAAGCTCTCCAGAACTTGCGGGAGAAGTGTCGGTTTGATCGATTGGTAGTCATGAGCGTTGGCATTGCCCCAAACTTTACCCTGAACAACAACTTGCGCGCCAATTTCGGTTTGCGGCTTTAGTAGAACCGGGTTCATATCATTTTGAAGCGGCGTTCGCGCGGCACGGGCTTGTAGGGCTTGTGCTCTACCGATCTCGCCACCTTCAATCGTGATAGCGGCGTTGTTTGACATGTTTTGCGGTTTGAACGGCTTAACCTTCAATCCCCGATTATTCAAGGCACGGGCGATGCCTGCGACAAGTAAAGACTTGCCAACATCAGACCCGGTGCCTTGTATCATCAGGGCGGCAGTCATTAATATTCAATCCCGACCTGTGCTTTAACACCTGAACGGAATGGGTGCTTTATCTGCGTCATTTCGGTTACCAGATCAGCAATTTCAATCATTTCTTCTTTAGCATTGCGACCTGTTACAACAACATGCAGCATTTCAGGTTTATTCTTTAGAAATTCAATAACTTCCGCCAGATCAATGCTGTCATAACGCAAAACGATATTGAGCTCGTCCAGAATGATCATGTCATAGGCAGGGCTTTCACCGCGACAAGCCTCGATCATTTCCTTGGATTTCTCCCAAGCTTTCTCTGCTGCGCGAATATCGCGTTCGCGGTCTTGGGTCTCCCAAGTGAAACCTTCACCCATTGTATTTATTTCAATTTGATCCGGGAATGCCTCCAGAACTTTACGCTCACCGGTCTCCCATTTTCCTTTTACATACTGGACTACGCCAACCTTCATATCATTGCCAATTGCGCGTGCGGCAAGTCCAAAGGCGGCTGTGGATTTGCCTTTTCCCTTACCTGTATGGACCATAAGAAGGCCTTTTGTGATGGTCTTTGTCGCCAGCATTTTGTCGCGGGCGGCTTTCTTTTTCTTGGCCTTTTCGTTGGCGCGGGCCAACTCTTCAGGTGTCAATGTGGTCTCGCTCATTTATTTCCCTCCTCAATTAAGGCGGCGATGTCGCTCCGCAAGCTGTTTTTTCTAGGTTGCCACAAGCCGCGCATTAGCGCTTCATCAAATTTTTCCAGCATCTCTTTTAAGGCATCCGGATTATTTTCCCGCAAAAACGCTAGAACATCAGGATCCGTAATATAGGCGTCAAAAAGTATATCAAAATGGTGGTCTTTTACAGCCTTTGCAGTGGCGGCAAAGGCGAATAGATAGTCAACAGTTGCCGACATCTCAAAAGCGCCTTTATATCCATGGCGCATAACACCAGAAATCCATTTTGGATTGGCCGCACGTGCCCGAACTACTCGGCCAATTTCATCTTCCAAGGTTCTGATTTTCGGGCTTTCCGGGCGAGAATGATCATTGTGATACACGCGCGGCTGACTACCTTTTAAATGGCGAACCGCAGCTGTTACTCCGCCTTCAAATTGATAGTAATCATCACTATCCAGAAGATCATGCTCGCGGTTATCCTGATTATGGATAACGGCATCAATGGATTTGAGGCGAGATTCAAAAAGGCCGTGGGCCGCTTGCCCTTCTTCTTTCGCGCCATACGCATATCCGCCCCATGCAACATAGGCGCGGGCTAAATCAGCTTCGTCCGACCAGCCCTTCTCGTCAATGAGGGCTTGCAAGCCTGCGCCATATGCACCGGGTTTCGATCCAAATAGGCGAAAACTAGCTTTGTTTTTAGCTTCAGCTTCGGATAGACCACTCGCCTGAAGAGCTATCGTATCTTCACGAACCTTTGCTGCGGCAGGGTTTGTTTTTGCATCTTCATTAAGCTCTGAAATAGCGCGGGCTGCACTATCAAAAAGAGCCATTTGCTGGGGGAATGCATCTCGGAAAAATCCTGAAAGCATTATCCCATTTTGGGCGAACTCCCATTAGGGCGAGCGCTTGCGCGATGTCATCTCCACCAGTTCGCATGTTAGACGTTCCCCATGCGCTTAGGATCATGGATTTTGGCCAACTGCCGTTTTCTTGACGATAGTGTTGAATAAGTCGTTCAGCTGATTTCCAACCAAGCAACCATGCCGTTGGGGTGGGTATAGATCTGCTATCGACGGAATAGAAATTACGTCCAGTAGGCAAGACGTCATTGCGCCCGCGTGTCGGGGCGCCAGAAGGGCCGGGCGCTACAAAATGTCCGTCCAATCCACTGAGAAATCCCTGCAGTTCACTTGCGCCGCACTGCTCTACTGTTGGTCGGAGTTGCTCATTAATGCGCTTGAGAACAGCAAGGCTTTGTGTCCAATCCTGATTTGGGGTTGCCGCACCAGATACTAACTTGAGGGCGAGTTCTTCCAGACGCTCTACCGTATCGCCGTTACTGCGCCATGTTCCCGGGATTTCGAGATCTGCTGGCTGCAGTCCTTGCCATGCGGCGCCCATTTCGCAATCAAGAGGATCGAAGGTTTCGTCCAGCTCTAGATCTTTTGATAGGGCACGGATAAGAGAGGCGTCACCTTTAGTGCCATCTCCGCGAGGAATACGGACCAAAGCTACAATCAGATCGTCGAGCAAACTTCCTTCTGGTGATTTTCCGAAAATATGCAGGCCGTCTCGAATTTGTAATTCTTTAAGCTCGCATAAATAATTGTCCAACTTGGAAAGCTGCTCATTTTCTGCGTCGTTTTGATCAATGCCGCAGTCCACATCGACACCGGATATTTGCGTCATTTCGACGATTTGTTTGCTTAAGAGCGCAATCCGCCTTGGATCGACACCTGACGCTTCATAATACTCATCCACTAGACGCTCAAGATCGGCAAGGGGGCCGTAGCTTTCCGCTCGCGTCATTGGAGGCGTCAGGTGATCAATGATAACGGCAGAGGAGCGACGTTTTGCTTGCGTCCCTTCGCCCGGATCGTTGACGATAAAAGGGTAAATATGTGGCATTGGGCCAAAGACAGCCTCAGGGTAACATTCTTCCGACAGGGCAAGACTTTTCCCCGGCAGCCACTCCATGTTGCCATGCTTGCCCATGTGAACAATCGCGTGGACTTTTTCGGAATTTCTAAGCCAAGTGTAAAACGCCAGATAGCCGTGAGGGGGAACCAAATCTGGATCATGGTAACTTGCCGTCGGATCGATATTATAGCCACGCGCTGGCTGGATTCCGACAAACACATTGCCATACTTTTGTATTGAAAGATGAAATTCGTCGTCGATTACAAATGGGTCTTTGGAGGGGGACCCCCAGCGGCTTGATATTTCTTGTTGGAGTTTGTCAGGCAGTTGATCAAAAAACTCCTGATAATCCGCTAACGAAAGACGAAAATCACTTATCCTGTGGGCACCTTCAGATATTCGGTCATTGGTAGGCCCCGAAAGAAGGGCATCGATCAGGGCATTACCGTCTTTTGGAATATCTTCGATGTTGTAATTTGCGTTCTTCATTGCGCAGAGGACTTCAATTGTCCCCGCAGGTGTATCCAGTCCAACGCCATTGCCGATACGACCATTTTTGTTGGGGTAGTTCGCAAGGATAAGGGCGATTTTTCGTGAAGCGGGTTCAGTTTGTCGGAGCACTGACCACTTCGCTGCAAGGTCGGCCACAAAATCGATGCGGTCCGGAACACTTTTATAGGCGATGATATTTGTCTGCGTGTTCTTATCAAAACCGGCATCGGCCTTAAAAGAAACCGCGCGGCTTAAAATTCGGCCATCAACTTCTGGCAATGCCACATTCATAGCAATATCGCGGGCTGAAAGCCCACTAACTCCATCTCGCCAACTGGCCTCGTTTCCGCCTGAAAAAATTACCTGCAATACGGGACAATCTGCATCGTCAAAGGGTGTTTTTTTTCTATCTCCGCCGGGGCTGGATACTGCAAATCCTGTAGCATTTAAAATCACCGAAGGTTCGGTGTCTTTAAATAGATCCCCAATGATCTCTGATGAAACAGGATCTTTCAGGCTGGAGACAAAAACGGGAAGCGGGTTGATCCCGCGTTTTGAAAGGGCTTCAATCAAATCATCAATGGGGGACAGATTGTTTGCTTGAAATAAAGCACGGTAGAAAACAATACTGGCAACGGGGGCACCAGATACCCAGTCTGATTTCAGGTTTTCGATGTCTGGATTGTCTATGCCAGGCCAATAAAGTCCTGCTTTTAGCAGAGGGCGTGGTTCCTGCCATTGCTGGCTGTCATCTAGTAGGTATTGGCAGTAATTGAGGAATTCCAGATAATTCGCGCTGCCGCCCTGAACCAAATATTGCCAAAGACGGTGACTATCTTCACGCGAAACAGTGTTAAGGCCCGTCAGTTCCTCGTCCGGTTGATCGTCACCCGGTAAAAACGCCAGCTTAATGCCTTTTCTACGGCAACATTCGGTGATTTGTTCAGCCCCATATGTCCAGTAACTCACTCCGCCAAGTAATCTGACAACCACCAGTTTGGCGGCACTGATAATTTCCTCAACATAAATATCAACACTAAGGTTATGGGCAAGTTGCATGTTATTTGCGAGGCGTAAACTGGCTGCGCCTTTGGGTAGTTCCTTGAAGGCTGCCGCTAGGCTGGAAAGTTCTGTGTCAGCGGCGGACAAAAACAGAATGTCACCGGGTGTTTGACCCAGATCTACTGCTTCTGATCCATCCGCTATTCCGCCCGGTATTGCAGCCAGTAAATGCATTCTTAGCCTCTGATCGTAGAAGTGATCGCTTGTTCGTCAAGACCGTGCTCGCCGATGATGACTAGACGGCTTATTTGATCTTCATCCGCAGTCCAGTCACGGTCGTAATAGTGTTGAATACGGTTACCAACACCCTGAACAACCAGACGCATATCTTTTCCATCAACAGCAATAAAACCTTTAACACGCAAGATATCGTGGGTCTCTATGGCGACTTCTAGTTTTGCAACCAGCTCTTCTGGAGACTTGGGATTTGGAAGGTCGATAACAAAGCTATCGAAATCATCATGTTCGTGATCATCTGCGCCATCATGATGTGATTTCCGTATATCCAGGTCATCTTCGGCAGCGGCGCCAATGCCAAGTAAAACATCTGCATTTAGTTTGCCGTGGCTTGTTTTGACCAGTTTTACCGAAGGGCGAATTTGCGCACGAATATCGGCGGTTGTTTTTTGTGTATCAGCTTCATTTAGAAGATCTGATTTGTTGAGAACAATCAGGTCAGCGCAATTAAGCTGATCTTCGAAAAGTTCTTCAAGCGGACTGTCATGGTCTAAATTTTCATCCGCTTCGCGCTGGGCTTGGACATCGTCGGGGTTGGATGCAAACAGTCCGTCTCTAAATGCGGGGCCATCGATTACTGTTACGACTCCGTCAACAGTCACTTGCGTACGAACTTCTGGCCAGCCAAACGCCCGAATTAATGGTTTTGGAAGAGCCAGCCCAGATGTTTCAATAATGATATGATCCGGACGCTCTTCGCGATCTAGAAGCATTTGAATTGTTGGTAGGAAATCATCTGCAACGGTGCAGCAAATGCAGCCATTTGCAAGTTCCACAATGTCTTCTTCGCTGCAATTTTCATTGCCACAGCCTTTTAGAACATCGCCGTCGACCCCCAAATCGCCAAATTCATTTATGATAAGGGCAAGGCGTTTGCCGCCTGAGTTTTCGATCAAATTGCGAATAAGGCTCGTTTTTCCCGCGCCTAGAAATCCGGTAATAACTGTCGCCGGAATTTTTTGATTAGTCTTCATTGTGAAATTGCCTTGTATGAATTGGGTGTGGCGGAAGGCTGACCGCAAGCGAAAGCTTGCAGAAAAAACGTATGATCAGATACTCTTTGGTGAGCAAATTTGTTTTTCACGGTCCTTACCATCATGATCCTCCGTCATGTCTTGAAACTGTTTTTTGACGGCAGGTCTCCTGGCTTGCGAATGACACTTGCACCTGCCTTCCCGTTTGCACAGTGGCGTTGTGATACAGCTAATCGCTTACAGTTGCGGGGACAGCCACGGAATTGATCGTTTAAATCTCACCGCGTTCCCTTTTAATCCGGAAGGTGACCCCCGGAACCATCGACCCGGACGCTAATTATCTTCTGCGCTTCTGTCAATTCTTTAAGTGACAGAAGCTTCGCATCGTTCTATTTTTAGCGCCCTTATGCTAAACCAAGGACAAAAACCATGCCCCCATTTCATCTTGCTTTCCCTGTGTTGAATATTGAAGATACCCGCGCATTCTATGCCGATGTTCTAGGATGCATTGTTGGTCGTGAAGCTGAAAAATGGATTGATTTCAATTTTTTCGGTCATCAGATTTCTGCGCACGTCAAACCCGATCAATGTGAAACCGCGACAACCAATGACGTGGATGGAGACAATGTTCCCGTTCGGCATTTTGGTGCGGTTCTGGATTGGAGTGACTGGGAGGTCTTGCAAGAAAAAATCAAAACTTCAGGAATTCCTTTCTTGATCGAACCTCGGATCCGCTTCGAAGGGGAGGCGGGTGAACAAGGGATATTCTTTCTCCATGATCCATCGGGCAATGCCATGGAATTCAAAACCTTCAAAAACATGGAAAGTCTTTTTGACAAAAGTTAGGGGATACATGCGAGGGCATGTTCTAAGCGTGCCCAATCTTGTTCTGATTTAGGAAAGCCGAACCGTAATTTGTCGGGTTGGGCCGGAAATGGCCTGACAAGAATACTTTGTTTGCATAGATGATCGAATACTGTGCTGGTTTTTGGGGTCGATACAAAAATAAACAAACCTGTTGCCTCTTTGACTATAAGTTTGTGAGCTTTCAACAATTTTTGCAGACGTAAGCTGTCGGTTTTTAGCTTCTTGATGGTCTCGCTTATCCATCCAGTGTCTTTCATGGCCTGAATGCCAATTTCGGATGCGACTGCACTAACTGCCCAAGGTCCAAGCCGTGATTTCAAAGCATCAATCACTGTTGGATCGCCAATGGCGAACCCTAATCGCACACCTGCAAGACCGAAAAATTTCCCAAAAGATTTCAGAATTAATACGTTCTCTTTTGGTGCGCACCGGCAAAAAGAGTGCTGCGGAGTCATGTCCATGAAGGCTTCGTCAATGATCAATAGTCCTGACTTTTCGGCAAGTTTGGCATGGATATCCAGTAGGATTTGTTGGTCTGCTATTTCACCTGTTGGATTGTTAGGCGATACAATAATGATTACATCTGCGGATGATGGAGAGACGTTAATGTCATCAAACTCGATAACGTCGTGACCTGCGGCGAGCCAGCAGTGGGCGTGCTCTGCATATGTTGGACTGAAAATTCCGACTGTCAGATTCTCTCGCAAATGAGGAAGAATTTGGAGTAGGGATTGTGTTCCGGGGGCCGCGACAATCTCATGTGTCGGTGACATTTGATAATAAGCCTTGGCTGTTTGTAACAGGTTGCGCTCTTGTTCTGCGCCGGGTAAACGCTCCCAAATTTCCGCGTTTAGGCTTGGAACAGGGTAGGCATTTGGGTTTATTCCGGTGCTAAGATCGATCCAGTTAGCCTCTTGTGACCCGTATTGTGCTTTTGCCCAGGCAAGATCTCCGCCATGAAAAATGTCACGATTATAGGTTTTGGAGGGTTCGTCCATCTTTTGTCCGCTCAGGTTTTCAAGTTTCGTTGCAGGCATTGTTATAAGAATGCAGTTTGAAATCGCAATCGTATCCTGTAACTTTAAAAAAATCATTTCGTTTAAACAGGGCACGCGCCAGACATGACTGCAAAACTCAAAGTGTCAGGACTTCAAAAATCCTTTGGGACAAATTACGCGCTGCAAGGTGTCGATCTTCAAGTCGATGATGGAAAAATATTGACGCTTATTGGTCCGTCAGGATCCGGAAAGAGCTTGCTCCTCAAATGTGTATTGGGTCTCGTCACACCCGATTCAGGATCCGTCTTGGTGGACGGGGAGGAAGTCGTCAAATTTCAGGGAAATGCCCGCGACGAGTTTCTGAAGAATTTCGGTATTCTGTTCCAACGGTCGGGTTTGTTTGACGGATTGCCCGTATGGGAGAATATCGGTTTTAGACTTCTGCAAGAACCCGGAGCAACACGTGAGAGTGTACGAGATCAAGCTGTCTTGAAATTGAAAGCTGTGGGGCTCTCTGCTGATGTTGTTGATCTTTATCCATCCGAACTGTCCGGCGGTATGCAAAAACGTGTGGGCATTGCCCGTGCATTGGCTGGGGAGCCTTCCATTCTATTCTTGGATGAACCGACAGCAGGATTAGATCCGATCATGAGCAATGTGATCAATCAGCTTATTCTCAAAAATGTGCGTGAACTTGGCAGTACAGCTATTGTTATTACAAGTAATCTTGCCACCGCAGCACAAATCTCTGACGAGATAGCCATGTTACATGAAGGGCGGTGCGTTTGGTCGGGGGCTGCGAATACGGTGCAAGGTTGCGATAACCCTTACGTCAACCAGTTCTGGAATAAACGAAAAGATGGACCAATCCAGATGCCTGTAGCTTCATTGTCCATCTAACAACTTCATCTCTCACGAAGTATTCAAGTAAGGCGTCTGATAGGTTCTGTTTGAACTTTATTGAGGCCACAAATGAAGATCTCATCACTTGAATATGGCGTTGCTGCATTATTGGAACCAAGAGAAGGTATTTTGTGGCCTGCAGGTGTAAGAACGTATTCGATTTGGGAACGTTCTGTTCTGATCGAGAATGCGGCTAGTCGTTTTTTTTGGGCAAATATTATCGAACAAGAAGCGCCGGAGCGGGCAATCATTCGTGACGGTGTGGAAAACGTAATTCTCCGCCTGCCTTCTGCTAGAAGTCGTTCATGGATGGCAGAATATGATTTTATGGCGAAAATGTTGGGTGCTGATCAACTTGTAATCTATGCGCCAGCTTTAGTGCAGTTAGCACATCTCATGCCAAACCAGTTGAAACAATACCGACGAAAGATGGTTGCGCGTTTCCTAAAGCGCTTACTCCCACTGGATCAGCCATTCGTTATGCGACAGATGCGAAAGTTTGTTAGAAGCAGTGTGCTTCTATATTCGTCTAATACGATTTTCGAAAAAGCTGAAATGTTTGCAGTTTTAGTTAAGGGATCAACTGATCAATCGGCTCGAGCTAATAAGCACCGCGTCGCGACGATAATTCGGATGTTACAGTTGATGACCAATGATGAAATTGTTAGGCATTTTAAAACTGTTGAACGGTATCTGACGGAATTGGATTTTTTGGAGGCTCAGTGTAAATATTATAGAATCTATCCTAAAGATATTTATGAAGTATCTGTATTGGAGTTACGTCAAGCACTGAGTGGGTAAGAGGCGCAGTTATATATTGTTCTGCGCCTCAAAATATTACATTGCAATCGCGGGAAGACCTGCACGCTTGCGAAAAGCCCCATCGCGAATGGAAAGTTCCTCGCCGGCAAGATCCGCGGCCTCTTCCGTGCAAAGCCAAGCTAAAGCCTTTGCCGGTTCACTGGCTGGGGCGAGGCTGCTTCTTGGAAGTTCGCTGACCCGGTTGATCCCGGATGATCGTATGCCTACTTGCATATCTGTATCCACAACCCCAGGTCCAAAACCGAAGACCCTGACACCACGGGGTCCTGCTTCAAGGGCTGTTGCACGTGTCATCATATAAACACCGGCTTTACCGGAGCAATATGAGCTCCAACCCTCCAGCGGATTGTGAGCGGCGCCTGAGCTGATGTTAATAATGGTGCCAGAGCCATTTTCGTAAAAGTGCGGAAGGACCGCACGAATGCCGTTATAAACGCCAACGAGATTGACTGTTATGTTATTTGCCCAGTCCGCAGGATTTGTATTTTCGATCAACCCAATTGGATCTATGATCCCTGCGTTGTTAATGAGCGCGTCAATCTTGCCAAAGCGTTCAATAGTATCTGCAACCATTTGTTCGACAGCTTCGTAGATTGAAACGTCACAACCAATGGAGAGTGCCTCTCCGCCGGCATCTTCAATGCTTCTTTGTATGTCATGGCAGGACGAGGCATTTCTAGCAGCAAGAACAAGTTTTGCTCCTTGAGCTGCGAGTTCCAGTGCGGTTGCAGCGCCAATACCGCGACTTGCGCCAGTTAGAATGATAACTTTATCAGCAAGAGTAGTCATAGATACGTACCTTGAAAGGATTGATTGAGGTGGGATGCAATCTTAGAAAGAAGAGTTAGGTTGCGACAAAAAAGCTATTTCATCGTCGGTTGAGTGCCTGCCTAGAATATCATTTCTATGAGGAAATCGGCCAAATTTTTCCACTATGTCGAAGTGGCGTTCTGCATAATTGACTGCATTCTCATCACCGAAATCCTTAAACAGTTCCATAGATTTTTTTTGATCTTGTAGGCTTTCACTGTGCTCGAACGGCAGGGCTGCGAAAGTTTTTTGGAAACTCGCAAGTTCGTCAAAAAAGCCACTTGAAATCATCAAACGAGCTATTTCCAGCGCTTTCCCGTCGGTGGCGAATGCATCGGGGGTATCGCGAAACATGTTTCGGGAAAATTGATCGAACAATAAAATAAGCGCAAGGCACCCGTTTTTGCTTTCAGTCCAGTAAAGTAACTGGCCTTCTTTGGCCTTAACAAAAAGGAACAAGAATTGTTGTTTGATTGTGTCATCAAATTTGGAGTCTTTTTTAAACCATTCCGGACGAGGTTTTCCATAATCAGGGTGATCTTCGGCGCGAAACCAGAAATCCAAAACTCTCTGAATATCTTGCATTATTCGCTTTCCTTCCAAGATACATTAAGGTCCTTTCAATTATATTCCAATAGGATGCTGTGCGTCCAGCTATTGGATGAAAGGGCTGAAAATTACTGGAAACCAAGGGGATAACAATGTTAAAATTTTGGACCAAATTTGGAATTGTCATGGGAAGTTGTCTTGTTTTATCTGGATGCTTCGACCCTACGCAGGAAGAAATCTTGAGCAAAGTAGAGGGTGTGAATAGTCCAGAGGAATTAATCGCGGCAATCGGACCTGCAAATAGAGTTATTGATAATGGTGCCTTAAAACACTGGCGCTATTCTGCTTCGGGGGGAGATGTATGTTTCTCTGTTGTTGGTAATCTGGCAATGCGCATGGCCTGCTAGGGAAATTAAAATTCGTGATGATGAAGCACCAAATTTCTAAATTTTTGATGTTTATGCGTGTCATAGCAATCGTTGTGGCCGGGTCACTGTTGACTACAGAAAACGTCTTTGCCAATAGTCACAAACGACCAAGCGGTATAAAGGGAGTGGACGACCGGATCCGTGTTGATATCACGCAATATCCATGGCGAGCAATCGGACGTATAAATCGATCCGGTAGCTTTTGCACGGGTGTTCTGGTTTCTGAAACAGAAGTTCTAACTGCTGCCCATTGTTTCTGGAACAAAAGGACAAGCCGCTGGTCACAAGCACGGTTTTTTCATTTTGTTGTCGGATATGAAAAAGGCCAATATGCAGGAACAGCTCGCGGTATTTCCTACCGAACGGCGTTTAAAACACTCCCAAATTTGAAAAATATCAAACTTGAGCGCGAAGATGATTGGGCCATTCTTAAGCTTGATAAACCGCTTGGAAAGAAATTTGGAATTATCGAGATTGCTGCCGGAAATGGTAAAGCATATCTTTCGCAAAATTCTCAAAAAAACACCATATATCAGGCCGGGTACAGTCGTGATTACGCTCATGTTCTGACGGTGCATAAAGATTGCCGACTTACTGATTATGTCAAACTTAAAGAGAAAAGTCCGCCAGTCTATTTTCACCAATGTGATGCAACGCGCGGAGATTCTGGATCGCCTATTTTTGCTCTTTCAGATAAAAAATACAGGTTGATTGCCATTCATTCAGCGACAGCGCGTAAAACAACTGGAGAAGTAATTGGCATTGCAGTTCCCAGTGAGCAATTCCGTTCAGCCCTGAAAGAATAGCATTCATAACATTAGGTAATTGCATTTTATGGTCCGTTTGAGTGAGTTTTTCAGAAAACTTGTATAAAATTTTAGTAAAAAAACAATAAAAAGCACTTTAATACCTCAAATGGGGGATGTTTTTTACTAATAACTCCCCTACTTTCTTCATATTGATAGTTAAATAGATCTGACCTCCACGATTATGTGCGCCTGTCTAGCTAAAACACAGCGAGCCAAGTTGGAGAGAATGAAGGATCGGCAAATATGGCTGGATCAGAAGGTAGTGGTGATAAGCCGCTTGTAGATATGGATAGCTTGGCTGCAAGTTCAACTAAAGAAGTTGAAAGCTTGCTTCATGCTGCAGACATTCTGCCTCCTGCGTCCGACGCGGTCGCCTCCGGCGGCACAATGGAAAGTATTGAGTTTATGGTTGAAGACCAGAATGAATTGGTCGATCTAGATGCGCTGTTTGATGCATTGAATGTCGCAGCAAACGAAGGCGTTGATGCCATGAGCTTCATCGAAGGTGAGGGTGCTGGTAGCGTCTTGACTGTGACGAATGAAGCACTTGCTAAAGCCGGGGTGAGTTCTAGCTTTGAAGATCTGGGAACGTCGTCAGAAGACTTGAACAAGGATTACATGATTTCAGACGAATCCTGATACAGGACCTGAATAGAAATTAAAGAGGGCGCTTGTTGATCAAGCGCCCTCTTTTTGTTATTTCGCAGTTTGTTCCAATTTTTCCTTGAAAACCTTTCCCGTGGGGGAAGTTAGAAAATTGTCAAAAGCAACAACAATTTCAGGGCCATATTTTGTAGGATTAGTGCGGAAAACTTCCATAGCTTCCTCAACGCTAATAGCCCGGCGATAGGTTCTGGGTGAGACACGTGCTATCAGAATGTCAGCCATGCCCAGGATCTGTGCAGAAAGATCAATGTCATGCCCTGTCAGTTGATTGGGATAACCAGAGCCGTCTTGTCTTTCATACATCTGGGATACGGCAGTTATCACTTCAGCATCAATTTCCATATCACTGAGCATTGCTTTGGCCTTGCCAACATGCCCCTGCATAATCACAGTTTCTTCGCGAGTTAGACGACTTTCTTTAGTCCGGATTTCTACCGGAATAGAGATTTTACCGATCTGAGACAAGTTTGCACCTGTCGCAATTGTTTGCTTTTCTGCTCCAGAAAGAGACAGAATATTAGAAACATTACTCGAAAGCTCGCCCATAAAATGCGAATGCCCTGCCAAATGCGGGTCGTTCTCTTCCATCATGCGAACAAGAATAGAAATTGTTTTGCGTCCCAATTCTTCTTTCTGACGCTGGTTTGTAATATATTCAGTGATATCACCGGCAACAGTTACAATTCCGATAAAGGCCCCATTATCATCTGTAAGACGTGATTTTTGGACACGAACAATTTTTGTGCCTGCCGGCATTTCAATTTCCAAAATATCGTTTTTAGTCTGGCCGGTTTCTGTAACCGATGCATCCATCTCTACAAATTTACGAGCGATTTTATCACCGAACAAATCCCTGTCGGTTTTTCCATGAATGGATTTTTCCGGAAAATCAACAAATCGGGCAAGTGCCGGATTGGCATAGATATAATTGCCAGATGGTTCTTTCAGGCTGATCAGATCATCAACAGTATTATTTATACTGCCAAGCAAACGGCGTTGCGCATTAATTTGCTGAGCTAAGTCCTTATATTGATCGGCCATTGCCCGTGCATTTTGGCTTTTCAAGCTAAACCAGATACCGCTTAAAACACTTATGACAACTATGAAAAAACTGCCAGCTAAGCCATAAATAGCGTAAGCGTATGTTTGTAACGGTTCGATAGCTGTTGTCTCTGGAACGCTTTGTACGATTGTCCAATCTGTTCCAATGACATTTGTGCTAACTGCATAAATCGGATCGGATGAACTGGATAGTAAGCGCGGCTCAAACGACTCCATAATTTCGGAAACAGATGTTTCTGGTGCTTCCGCCAGGTATGGAGCGGTCAAAGGCGTGAGCTCGTAAAACGTACCTTCTTTTTTCTGAAAAAGATTTGTAGCCTCTCCTGCCAAAGACAGGCGAGTTGGTTTTAGAATATTTGATAAATGCTCTGACGCTGATACTGTCATTACAAAAACGCCGACAGCGGTTTCCTCTTTCCCTGATGTATCAGATTGGGCAGAAAATACTGGCACTAGAAAATCAAAAATCAGGTCATTGTTTTCAACTCGTGCAGCGGATGTGCTGACATTCTTTTGGGTGTAGTGTTTTACGGCATACGTTCGTTGATCTGTCGTAAGTGAAGGGGCCCCGTTTGATGCAAGGTAAGCTCTACCCTCAGGACTGATCATGTAAGCTGCAATCAGTTTGTTTTCTTTAACAAAGTTGGTGATGGCGTTTTGCATATACGGAAGTTGCGTTGCCAATGGTTTCGAGAGTGATCCATTGTCAGACTTATTTACTTCACTTGCAAAAAGCTGAATTAGCGGGCTATTTGTAATTTGGTTCGCCCGTTGTCCTGTTTCATTAATCCATGTTCTAATTACATCAGCTTTACCTGCGACAGTAATTTCCTGTCGCGTCTTGAGTTCCAGCAGAAGATCTTTTTTGCGCTCATTGACCAAAAGGTCGGATACCAGATAACAAGCTGCTAGCAAGACAATAGTAAGTGCTATCCCAATAGATAATGGACGTCGGTTTGATTGGATTTCAATGTCCGAATAGTCACTTTTCATGAACGTGTTTAGTTCTAAATTTGCCATTGTTTCTGTCATTCTTTATTCCCCAGTGCGTCACCTGAACCTGAAATATGGCTGGGGATATGCGCCCAGCGTGTTGTTTCATTTACTGAGTAAAAGGGGACGTAGTATTTGACAAATTCTTCTTCCAGAACAGTGTCGTTCTGTGAATCAAGTACATATGATTTTTTGTTTACATTAACACTCAAGACAGTGTGAGTGACGCCGCGAAGGACATCATTTGTCACAACAATTCGCATGCGATCAGCTGCAATGCCGAGTTCTTTAAGGCTCACATACTTCATGATCGCAAAATCTTCGGAATCGCCGCCATTTGTGATAAATTCCAAAGGTGTGGCCCAATAATCTGCGCGTTTGTAAGTTACTTCATCTGTGGCGTGCTGCCATTTATTGATAAAGCTATTTACTTGCCGAATTTTGACGGTGCTGTCGGCGTGCTCAAGTTCTTGAATCTTTGTTCGCCACAGGGTCATTTGTTGCGATTCACATTTTTGAATATCCAGATCACATTTACGGGCCATTTTAGCGAGGGGCCCGAACCCACCTAATGCACGCTGCCACTGTGGCAAGGCATCTAGGTTCTTTGAGGGGATCTCATATGTTCCGAATAGCCCTGAGGGAGTCTGAGCTGCTACGGAGGTGCCCACTATTGCAGAGGCACCAAAAAGAGCTGCTGAAAGAAGGGACGCAATTTTGTTCATTACCGCTCCCTCAACGCATTGTTCTTGGTTTTCAGAATTGGTTTCAAGATGTAATCCAAGACTGATTTGTGCCCAGTCAATGTGTCCACTGTCGCGATCATACCTGGTTTGATCGGATAGACTTGGTCTCCCCGTTTTAAGGAATTCTCTTCTGTGCGAACAATAATTTTATAGAAAGTTTCACCAGATTTCTCATCAACTATTGTGTCAGCACTGATGCGCTCCAGTTTAGCTGGCAAGCCACCATAAATTGAGAAGTCATAAGCTGAAATTTTTACAGTCGCTTTTTGCCCAGGACTTAGGAAAGCAATATCTGAAGGCCGAATGCGGGCTTCAACCAGCAGATTATCTTCAATTGGTACTATTTCAACAATATCCTGACCAGGACGTACGACTCCCCCAATAGTTTGGATTTTGAGCTCTTTTACTTCACCTTTCATTGGGGAACGAACATCTGTTCTCGTTACCCGGTCCTTGGCGGCTAAAATCGTTTGCTTTACACCTGAATATTCGGCACGGGTTACACTTAGCTCCTGAGATGCAAGGCTTCGGAAGTTCAGAATTTTTTCCTGAATACGTTGATTTGCTTCTTTATAGGCGCCTTTAGCGCGGGGTAAGGCAAGGGTTGACGCTGAAATCTGACCTTTTAATTCATTTATTTCTCGTTTGAGCTGAAGAAGTTGAACTTTCGGTACAATGCCTTTTTCCGCAAGTGGCTGCGTGATTGCCATTTCCTCATTAATCAAACCGATGCTTGCTCTGAGCTGTACCAGGCGACCATTGATTTCCGCTATTTCCTGACGTCTTTGTTGTGCCTGTTGGCGTAAAATAGATATCTGGGATTGAAGCTCAGCTTGCCTGGCGTTGAACAGGTTTTGTTCTCTGATAGAGCCTGTTGGGCTTTCAGCAAGTAGCTCCGGTGGGAAGGTAATCCCTTTTCCCGTAGATTCTGCTGTAAGACGGGCCATTTTTCCCAATAGAGTAAGGTAATTGGCTTCAATTTCACCAAAGCGTGCGGCGAAATTGGTGTCATCAATTCTCAGTAGAATTTGTCCTTTTTCAACGATTTCGCCCTCGCGAACCATCAATTCCTTTAAAATTCCGCCTTCCAAATTCTGAATGACCTGAACTTGAGAGGAGGGAATAACTTTACCATCGCCTCTTGTTACTTCATCCAAAATTGCATTGTCCGCCCAAATATAGGCCGCAATAAAAAAAGCGAAAACGCCGAACAATAGAAGCATGGACTTTGGGTTAGGGCCTTGCATTTGGGCCGCAACAACATCAGAGGCGTAGTCCGTATCGCTCCACTCTGTTTTTTTAGACATATGAATACCTATATCTCTCTTTAATCTGTAATGGTGGTGCGTTTAAGCGGATTTGTTCTTTTTGGTCGCGCGCTGTCCAACTTTAAGGACTTCGTCACGAGGCCCGTCAGCAACAACCTTGCCATGGCCTAGAACTATGATGCGATCTACGATCGAGAAAAGCGATGTCCTGTGCGTGACAAGCACCAGTGTTTTGCGATCCGCGTAACTCTTCAATCGGTTGATAAATTGGCGTTCTGAATTGAGATCCATTGAACTGGTTGGTTCATCAAACATCAAAACTGGAGGATTTGGGAGCAATGCTCTTGCAATGCCAATTGCTTGACGTTGCCCGCCAGACAAGGTCGCGCCTTTTTCACCAACTTGCAGGTCATAGCCATGCGGGTGACGGCTAATAAAGTCATGAACCCCTGCCAATCTTGACGATTTCAAGATCATTTCATCATCGGCCTGTGGATGCCCCATTGTAATGTTGTGGCGAACTGTTCCATGGAACAGAGTCACATCCTGCATGACACTGCCGACTGCGCGGCGAATGTCGGAAGGGTCAATTTGACGAATGTCTGTACCGTCGATTAATACGGCTCCCTCATCGGGTTCATACAAATTGATTAGAAGCCTTGAAATTGTGGTTTTTCCGGATCCAACAGGTCCAATAATGGCAACCTTTTCTCCCGGACGAATTTTAAAGGAAACATTGGTAAGTGCTGGAAGTTCTGTTCCAGGGTATTTGAATGTCACATCTTTAAATTCGATCTCGCCGTAGATGTTCGGGCGGCTAAGTTGGCGTTTCTCAGAAGACCTTTCAACTGGTAGCGCCATAATTTGGTTGAGGCCCTTTAAGGCGACCATGGCTTGATTGAGACGTGTGAGCAAGGCGGCAATCTGGCCCAAAGGCGCCATAGTCCGGCCTGTCAGAATTGTTGACGCGATCAAGGCGCCAATTGTCATAGTTGAGTCCGGCTCAGACATCAAGGTCACGCCGTAGATAACAACAGCGACAGTAACCAATTGCATGGCCGCAGCTGAGAGATTTATCCCGAGGCCGGAGAAAAACCGAGCGGTGACACTTGTTTTAGCCGTTTCACCAACAAAACGTTCCCACTCTTTTTGCATGTGGCCTTCAACGCCCAGGCTTTTCACGGTGTCCAAAGCAGAGATAGTTTCAATGATCACACCGTGTTTTTGAGAGTTCTCTTCTGTATTTTTTGCAACAGAACGGCGCATTGGAAGTTGTAGCCCCAACCCGATAATGATGACAATCGGTACTGCAACGGCAGGCACGATCGCGATGGGCCCACCAATCATATAAATGATTAACAAGAAGATACCGAGGAAGGGGAGGTCAACGAGTGCGGTTACGGATGCTGACGTGAAAAAGTCACGTAATGCCTCAAATTCGCGAAGGTGATTGGCGAACGCACCAGCTGATTGAGGTCTTGCCTTAACTTGTATGTTTAAAACTTGTTCGAAGATTCTGCTTGATAGGAGAACGTCGGCCCGCTTGCCGGCGTTATCTACAAAATAGGATCGTAGTGTTTTTAAGACGAGATCAAAGCCAACGACGGTAATAACACCGAACGCTAAAACCCATAAGGTTTCCAACGCTTTATTCGGAACAACACGGTCGTATACATTCATGATAAAAAGCGGACTGGCTATGGCGAAACTGTTAATCAGAATTGCTGCCAAGATCACCTGAATATAGGTGGGCCAGAATTGCCACATGGTTCCCCAGAACCATGATCCTTTGCGGGCAGATAGATTTTCATCCCGATCAACCCGAAATTTGAAATTCGGCCGAACAAAGATTGCATATCCTGCGTATTGTTCCTCAAGTTCAGCAAATTGGATGATTTGAGCGCCTTCACCGGTTTCAGGGAAAATGACTTCAGCGTTGGTACCGTTGCGTTTTAGTAATATACACGCGCGTCGATCATTCAGTAGGAGCACTGTTGGAAGTACGACGTCTGGAATTTTCGACAGCTTTCTGTTTGTAATTCGCGCGCTAAGACGTACTCGCTCTGCGGCTCTCACAAACAGATTGGGTGTTAATTGATTATTTTCGAGCGGAAGTCCGTATATAAGGGCATCAGCAGTCCGTGGGTCTTCAAATACTTTGGTAAGCGCAACCAGACAGCCTAGCAGTGGATCGTGGTCAGACCGTGAAACTTCAGAAAGGCGGACATCCCAATTGTCTGACTCTTCTGAAGCAGAATCAGTGTCCCCTGCAGTTTCTGAGGCCTTGGAGGCGGTAAAGTTCTTTATATTTTCTGCGTCAGCCGGTTGCCCTGCAGCGCTGCGCAGTTTCTCAGCAGTCCTCAGGTCGATAGCGCTCAATTCACTATCTGGAGTTGTGTCTGCTTTGCTGGTCTTATCAGTCATTAATTCATTTTCCAAATTGAAACAGTTATGTCAGTTACGGTAGTTGGAACCTGATAGGCACCTACTGCATTTCGCTGCAAAGTCTGATTCTTGATTTATAGATCGCCAGAGTGGAAAAGCTGGATACGCATATTAGTGCGTAATAGCCTCCTGGTCCGTCAACCTGCCCCCAAAATTATTGTCCATCCACATACTGTATCTTTGACCAATTTGCGCCAAAGTTGTTGTCCTGAGATTGAATTGAAAGGCTATATGGTGAAAAACATGTTAATAAAAGTGATCCACTTCTTCCTTTTATCCCTCAATATGACAACTTCTCCTCGATTTGAAACTGCGATGCTTCGGCTTCTACGGTCTGATGATTGTAGAAAAACCGAGAGATAGCTTAAAATTTTGAGCGGAGTATGCTCAATTTTCAATAAAATTAACCATAAAACGTGAAGTAAATCCACAATTTCTTAAATACAGTAAAAAAGATATGTAAAAGCAAATATGAGCGGAAAAATCGAAAGCTAGTTCCATCATATGTTAAGTTTAGTTCGAATCAATAATGTGAAATTAAAGCGGGTATTTGTCTAATACTGTGGATTTGAGTGGAAACTTGCTAGTTCATACCTCATTTGGGGTATTTATGTTGTTGGAGCATATGTTGCTCTGAAAGTAGTTGCAAAAACACCACAGTTTCACCTCGTCGATGGAAATAAGGGAGTTTGAGGTAAATAATGTTGTTTGTCGGGTAATAATTAAGTTACTTTGCATGAAAGAAATTTATAGCAAGCTCTCCAATAAGCTGTTTGACAGTGGGAGTGTAAGCAGGTACTTCCGACATATAAATTTGTATGAAGTACTGATGTAAAACGTAACATTGACTAAATTAAATTTGGGAGAGGGGCATGATGTCCAAGTTGAGCTCACATAGCGCACGTAGACTGATTACAACGAGTGTTATGACAGCGGTTTTCGGAAGCGCGCTGTTTATTGCGCCAGTACAAGCCGGATCGCTCACTGAAGCCGTCCAGAAAACTGTTACAGAATATCCAGAAATCGGAGAAGCATCGGCAAATCGTCGTGCTATCGATCAGGAACTGGAACAAGCACACGGCTTATACTATCCAACATTGGATATCGCAGCTGGTGCTGGTAAAGAATGGACAGACACAACTACTATCGATAGTGAGTGGCTGACACGGACAGAGGGAAGTATCTCTTTGTCGCAAACGCTTGTTGATGGCGGTGCTCGCTCAGCAGAAGTTGATCGTCAGTCAAGCCGAGTTGACGGTGCTGCTTACCGAGTTCGTGAACGTGCTGAAGCTATCGGTCTTGATGTTGTTCAGTCTTATCTTGATGTTCTTCGTAACCTTGAAGTCGTTAATTTGGCGACGGAAAATCTCGAAATTCACAAGCGGACTTTGAAAGAAATCAGAGATCGTGTTGACGCTGGTCAAAGTGGTATTGGCGATGTTCAACAAACAGAGTCTCGCGTTTCTGCTGCAGAAGCGGCACTTGTTGAAACTCTTCGTCAGCTTGACGATTCAGAAATCGCTTACCGCCGTTTAGTTGGTGAAACACCACTTAATATGGAACTTCCTGAATTTAGTGACAGTGTCCTTCCTGAAGGTTTGGAAGACATCATTGCAATCGGCATGGAAAGCAATCCAGATATTCGTTTTGCAAATGCAGATCTGAAAACATCAGATGCTGAAATCAGAGCGGCTGAAGCAAACTTCTACCCAACAGTAGCTTTGGAGTTGGATGCAAACGCAAACAACGATACTGATGGTGTAAGTGGTCATAACGACGACTTCACTGCGATGCTTCGTCTTCGTTACAATCTGTATCGTGGTGGTATCGATATTGGACGTCAGCAGGAAGCTATTGAACGTAGTTCTGAAAGCAAGCAGCGCAAAATGCGTTTCGAGCGTTTGGTTGAAGAAGAAATTCGCCAAAGCTGGAGTATACTTGCACGGTCAAAAGCACGTGCTGCTGCACTTGGCGACCAAGTGGTGGCAAATGGTCAAGTTGCTGCAACATACCGTCAAGAATTCGAAATTGGTCAACGTGACCTCCTCGATATGTTGGACTCAGACAATGAACTGTTCAACTCACGCACTTCATTGACGACTGTTGAATACGCAGTTCTGTTTGCTAAATATCGTCTGCTTGCTACTATGGGTCGCTTGAACAGCACTCTTGGTATTACGCTTCCAGACGAAGCATTGCCAAACGACAACAGCTAATCAGAAATTCTGATACTGAATAGAAAAAGCCTCGCATTTGCGAGGCTTTTTTTTGACTAATTGCGGTTAGATCTAAATTGACCTTTGATATTACTGTGGCTTGTAACGCCACCAACCATTTTCATTTAATGCATATATTGGGCGATAGTGACGAATTCTTTTTGATTCTATTACTAAGCCTATTTGGTTATCCAATATCATTTCTTTCTTTTCGAACCGGACAGCCAAAATCGCGTGAGCAATACGTAAATTCATATCTTGAAGCACTATAATTTTCATATCCTCAGCTTTCCAGCCAAGAGCCCTTAATGTGAAATACTTGACGATCGCATAGTCTTCACAATCTCCAAATTTAGCAAAAAATTCCTTCGGGATCTCCCAATAGTCTCTTACGCCCCAATTAATCGGATCCATAATGTATCGGTAGAGATTCATGTAGCTATTCACCTTACCCAATTGATATTTTTTGGGTTTGTGCTTTAGCTCTTCAATGAGTTCTTTCCATTTTTTGTAGGCGCAAGCGTTGAGTTGCCCATTGCCGCATGCACCTGGGCGGTTTTTATAGCTTTTGAGAACTTGTTGCCACTTTGGAAAAGGCTTTAAACTTGAGTGAGGGTTTTCCTTGAAACCAAATATTCCTACTGCTTCAGCTGCGGGGATTTGTGGCAAAACCATCAAACTGCACGCCAAAAGTGAAGAGCGCAGTAATTTGCTTACTTTCCTTGACTGAATTGCCATTTAACCCTCAAAATTCCAATCAGAGTAAATTCTGATTTATTTACCGTAAATGTAGTATGATCATATAAAGGTTAACAAGCGTTAATAACATATTTCACAGATGCATGAATTTATTGTGATGACAAATAAAACCGGTAAATAGTTACACTACATAAACTCTTTCGCTTCATATTCTCTCCAGACCAAAAACAGGAAGCTGGTATGTCAGACATTAAAGAAGAACTGGGCACGTCTCCTAAAGCATACAAATTCATATGGCTCGCTGCAGCTACTCTTGTTGCAGTTGTCATTGCGGGTGTCTGGGGCACCATCGTTTTTGTTGAGGGGCAGAGAGGCAGGGATGTCCAGAACTGGGAAATTCGCTTGGGCATTGTTGCCGATAGCAGAGTTTCTGCTATTGAGAAATGGCTGACAGAACAGAGAGAAGCTATTCTGTCTCTAGCAGAGAATGAATCCTTGCAAGTGTATTTGACCCAATTGGTGTTAGATACTCAAGAAAACGGAGCAAAAATTACTGAAGTTCCAGAAGCTGGATATCTTATAAATTTGCTCAATAACCATGCGGTGATTAGTGGCTTCTGGGAGCCGCAGGAGCCAGAAATTAGGGCCAATGTCGCGAGACCTGGTCGCGCTGGAATCGCCCTGACTGATCGGACAGGTCGGTTGCTAGTCTCTAGCGGAAATATGCCTCCCATGAATCCTGCAATCCGGGCTGGAATGGCACAAGCTGATAGCGGAGTATCCGCAGTCATAGACATGTACTCGGGGCTGGACGGTGAGCCTGTAATGGGCTTCGTCCATCCAGTGTATGCTATTCAGCAAAATGGTGATGTAGATCAAATTATTGGGTTTATTGTGGGGCTGCGAACAGTTCGAAAGTCACTTTTCCCGAACCTTCATCAACCTGGAGATTCCCAGCATAGTAGCGAAACTTACCTCGTTCGGAAAACGGGGAAACTAGTTGAGTACATTTCTCCGCTTGCCGATGGAACGCAAGCTTTGAAGCGAAAATTGAGTGCAGACGGAAAATTGGCTGCGGCGTTTGTTGTCGGTCAGCCAGGATTGTTTGATCGACGAACAAATTATCTTGGAGATGAAGTTCTGGTGACAGGTAGAGCCATCGCTGGTGCTCCCTGGTATTTGGTGCGTAGTATCACTGCACAGGAAGCTCTGTCCGCGACAAATCAGCGCCTTAATACAATGCTCGGTATTTTCCTGCTGTTAATTCTTGGAATTACAGGAACAGTGGTTGCTGTCTGGCGACATGGTACGTCAATTAGGGCTGCTGAATTGGCAATGAAGTACAAACGAACGGCAGATGACCTGCAAGAAAAAACAGAATTCTTGAAAGTTGTCACAGATCGTCAACCAACAGCGATTGCAGTTTTTGATAGCGAAAACAAGTTCGCTTTCGCTAACAAGAAAACTGCTGATTCTGCTGAAATGGGACAGGATGAAATAATCGGTAGACGTTTCTCAAATGTTTTCGATAAAGAAGTTTCTTCTAATCTAAAGGGGATGATGGAGCAAGCCCGGGAAGACAAAAAGATTCAATCCCAACTTGTTACTGTAAAACAGGAAACGGGTGATTTGGTATGGAAGTCAGATATTATTCCGCTAGGTAAAGGGGACGGGCACGGTTCCGAACTTTTAGCTGTTTTCCAGGATATTACCGAAGTAGTCGCTGAGCGAGAACAGAGAGAAAATGTCCTTCGAAGTTTGGTGACGACATTGGTCGCTTTTCTTGACCGCAGAGACCCTTTTTCAGCCCATCAATCGGCTCGTGTCGCAGAGGTCAGCGTGGCAATTTCTGAAGAGTTAGGGGCGACAGAAAAAGTCTCTCGCACAGTGGACATTGCCGGGAATCTGATGAATTTGGGTAAAATATTGGTCCCACGAGAAACACTCACGAAAGTCGGAAATCTTTCGGATGACGAAAAGATTATTGTGCGAGATAGTTTGTTTGCGAGCGCCGACCTTCTTGAAGATGTTAAATTCAATTTACCTGTAGCCGAAACCCTTAGGCAATTACAAGAACATTGGGATGGTAGTGGTCAACCACGAGGGTTACAGGGCACAGCTATTAATGAAGCTGCAAGAATTCTAATGGTTGCGAATGCTTTTGTCGGTATGGTGAGCCCGCGAGCCTATCGCGGTGCGTTGGATTTCAACAAGGCTACGAGTATTCTGATGGAAGATGCTGATACACGATATGATCGGAAACCAGTAAGTGCCCTGATCAATTATCTAGAAAACAGAGGCGGGCGTGAAAAATGGCAGCATTTTTCGATTTCTCCAGAAGATGAAAACGAAGCTTAATTCGGATTAAAGAATTGGAGCTGCCTTTAAGGCCGCTGGACCTGTTAGGATTAACTTGACCAACTCACTCTGGCGACTGGTGTCCGTTTTCCTGAAAATTTGTCGAAGTTGGGAGCGAACAGTATGCATACTAACGCCCCATTCTTCGGCAAGGTCATCTAGCTTGTAGCCATTGGTTAGGCCAAGTGCTAAACGCCCTTCTGCAGGTGTGAGTGTATATAGACGGCATATTGCATCAATAGAAAGTTCAACTGGTTCCACCGGATCAGAGACGAAAAGAACAGCACCCTTGCCCGCAACCCCTGTTCCAATGGGGGCAACCATCACTGTAAGTGGTGAATCGCTATTATTTCGTGTTACCGACATAGCAAAATCACCCTCACTTTTTCCTTCTGATGAAGGAGACAGCGCATTGGCCAGAAGTTCAGCTAATTGTTTATTTTCATTTGTGTTGCTAGCCTGACAAATGCGGTTTTTATCAAGGATAAGCCCATCTTCTCGGTCGAGATAAATTTTTGCTTTGCCATTGTAGAACAGAACTTGTGATGAAGCTGTAACTAGAATAACGCCCATTGGGAGACGATTGAGAACCGCTGTCGCTGATTCCAATAACGGAGTGGTCTCCGGAGAATGTTGCTGCCCACGTTGACGCTCAATTGCGCTGACAAGGCTTCGGCTTAGCGCTGTTGCTGTTAGTTGACTGCGCAGTAAATAATCTTGCGCACCATTTCTGATCGCATATGTTCCAGTTTCGTCTTCGTCGTCGGTGAGGAGTACAACAGGTATCTCCGGGAAAGTGGCCCGCAAGGCTTTTAGTGTCTCATACTCTTTGTCACCGGTACTGTCTGCATCAAGTAAAATGACACTAGCATCTGCTGCGCTGCGCTGATTTAAGACTGCTTCTGCTTCTGGAACGTGCATGAGTTCCATAGTTGGCTTCTTAATATTCGAGATTAACCAGGAAAGTTGCTGTGCATCCCCATCTTTATTTCCTACAAACAGGATTTTGCATAGCGCTACCTCGGTCATTTGGTTTGTAAGCTCCAACACTACTTTCTAAGGGTAAACTTTATACCGTACTTCAGATTAACTAATTGATGCGGTGGAAAGATTAAATTGCTAACCAACACCTCAAGTTGCGGAAATCCTAACCCGATTACTTTTTACTTGAAAGGTCACGAGACAAACTCCATTACTAATATCAACATTGCCTGCTAAAGTAACGGAACAAAAGTAATAAATTCGTTTCTTTTCTTTTAGCCCAAAGCAGAAAAGCACACAATGTGTCCTATTCACCATAATGCTCGTAACTTGGAAGTATAATTCTTGAATAATCACAAATATATTGCCTTTAATAAGCCATTTGGGGTCCTTAGCCAGTTTACAAGTGAAGGGGGACATCCTGCTCTCTCTGAATTTTCACTGCCAAAAGAAGTATATGCTGCTGGGCGTCTCGACCGAGACAGCGAAGGTCTATTGCTGCTGAGCAATGACGGAAAATTCATTAAAAGATTGCTCGACCCCGAATTTGCACACCCCAGAACATATTGGGTGCAAGTCGAAGGCAGTCCGACACCTGAAGAATTGAAAATTTTGTCTGAAGGGGTTGTCATCCGAGGGTATAAAACACGGCCCTGTAAGGTCTGCCTTCTGGAGCCGCAACCGCAATTTTCACCGCGAAATCCACCAATCCGCAGTCGCCAGGCAATACCTACAAATTGGCTTGAAATAACGCTAACAGAAGGAAAAAATCGTCAGGTGCGCCGAATGACGGCAGCAATCGGTTATCCGACGTTACGCTTAATCCGCATTGGCATTGGTGACTTACAGCTCGGAGACTTACTCTTGGGTGAGTGGAGAGAAGTGCAAAAAGGGGATGTTCTACCACGGTGATGGATGGCGTGGAGTGTGTAGAATATCCCCTTTTTTACAAAAGAATTTTCTTTTTCTAATGGGAGAACAGGATCGGAGCTGTCATCTGTTCAAGGATTTCCTGAGTGGCTCCACCCAAGATCATTTCACGAATACGGCTATGACCATAGGCGCCCATGACAAGCATATCCGCGTTTAAGTCTACAAGTGAATCGAGGAGTGCATTACCAACACTGACATCCTTCCAGTGACCGACTTTCATTTCAGCTTGTACGCTATGCCGCTCCAAGTGCGCTAGTACTGCCGCATTCTCTGCGCTTTGATCGGTACTGGGGTTGATGCTCAGTAAAGTTATTTTCTCTGCCTTTTTCAAGAACACCATTGCGTTATGAAGGGCGATTGAGGCTTCTCGCGTGTTGTTCCAACCTACTAGGATATGCTTTCCAAAACCTAAGTGATTGCCCGCGTAGGGCACAGCAAGAACGGGTTGAGCAGAGCTTATGACAACTTCATCCGCTAAATATCGATATTGTGCTGATTTGTCATCATCCGGATCTACTTGCCCAATAACAACAAGATCTGCTGCAAGTGCATGTGCGTTGATAATATCCAACGCGTAACCTTCTTCCTTCATAACGGCGCAAGAGATACCAGCCTCCTTCGCTGCTAATTTCAACTTTGTTGAGGTAACTTCTGCATTCTCACTCTCAATTGCTCGCGTCCGCTCAACAAATTCGGGTGGTATGTAACCCATGAAGGACGTTGGTGGGGCTGCAGGAGTAATTGTGTATACACCTTTGATGTGAGCTTCGTTTTCAACCGCTAATCGCAACGCTAGTTCAATCCGGCTGTCGAGATTTTTATCATTTGTAAGGTGTAGTAGAAGTGTTTTTATGGACATATCATTGCCTCGCTTCAGTGCATTGCTTATGAATATTAAATTAGTGCGTTTTTATCGAAATAGAATTGATCTCAAGCAAATACGTGTCATTTTTTTTGTTTTGATGGAAATAATGGGGTTGGTAGCTGTATAAGCGTCAGTTATTGTGGGGAAAATTCGCTGACACTATTTGGAAGGTTGTTATTAAATGGATGCTCTTGAAGCACTGCTGACACGAAAATCAATAGCTAAGTTGAGTGAGCCAGGTCCGTCAAAATCAGATCTGAAATCCATAATGCAAGCCGCTATGCGTGCCCCAGATCATGCTTGTTTGCGACCCTGGCGGTTTGTGGTTTTTCAAGACAAAATGCGTGAAGAACTTGGAGAGATTTTTTGTGAAGCGCTTACTCGAAAAGATGCTTCAGCTACAGCAGCTGCTCTCGAGAAAGAAAAGAAGAAACCACTTCGTGCTCCTTTGGTTATTGCGGTGATCGCGAAGGTATCTGAACACCCTAAGGTCCCTTCCATTGAACAAATCCTTTCTGCTGGGGCAGCCGCTCAAAACATTATGCTGGCTGTTCATGCGTTGGGGTTTGGGGGAATATGGCGAACTGGAGCGCCGTGTTTTGACGCCCATGTGCGTGCGCGATTAGGGGCGGTCGGTAGCGATGAGATTGTTGGATTTTTGTATATTGGTACTCCAATATCAGTCCCGCCTATGCCTGAGTTTGATCCGTCAAACTATATAATGGAGTGGAAGGCGGCTGAGAAATAGAGCTGCCTTCAAAAAAACAATTTGTATCAGTTGCAGTATCACCCGTGCATTTGATACTGTGCAGTACGTGATGCGAGACATTTAATGCTCGCTTGAATTTATCTGGAGTTTTTGTGTGCGGAAATTATCGACTAAGGTAGTCAACTCAGCGCTTGTTTTAGGCGTATTGGCATTTGGAAGTAGTATTTACCTCGAAGTGAACAACGCATCTGCACAGGAAAAATTGCCAGTTGCTAAAGCGGCTATCATTGACGTTTCTCTTATACTTTCTTCCTCCCGTCCTTGGAAAGAAGCTGAAGGAGAGATGAAGGCTCAGGTCAAAATTGTTCGTGAAGCAATTGGCCTTAAGCGCGCCGCATTGAAAGACAAAGCAGACGAGCTGAAGCGCCAACAAGCGATTTTAGCTCCTGAAGTTTTTCAGCAAAAAGTGGGTGCTTTACAGCAGGAACAAAGAAACCTGCAGCGTGAAATGCAGGTGTCAAATAACAAACTGAATAATGTTTTAAAGAAAATAAGGGCTAAATTGCGTACTATCATTATTCAGACATCAGCGAAAGTTGCTTCTGAAAAAGGTATGAATTTGGGCTTTGACCGTTCAAACGTTTTGTTTTTCAACGATGGTATGGACATCACAAAAGAGGTCCTAGAACGATTTAACGCTTCAAAAACAAAAATTGAAATCAAACCAAAAAGTTAATCAAGGTTTAGATTTCTGACTTTAAGCGCTCTTTCAACTCATCATCGCAGAATGCCGCATCAATCGTGTCACGCGTAATTTGGCTCATTGTTGCATCGTCATAACCAAAAGCATTCGCGACATTTGCATATTCTTTCCCAACAGAGGTTGCGAAAAATGGTGGGTCGTCGGAGCTGATAGTCACGAGACAGCCAGCTTCTTTCAGCCTGTGAAATGGGTGACTTTCATAATCGCTGTATAAACCTGTTGAGATGTTGCTTCCGGGACAAAGCTCCAATGGTATGCGTTTCGCGGCAAGTTCTGCCAAAAGGTCAAGATCTTCTATTGACCTAACGCCATGTCCAATACGACTTACAGGTAGATGCTCGAGCGTTGCTCGAATACTCTCCGGTCCGCCAAATTCTCCGGCGTGATTGGTAGTGGCAAGGCCTGCATTATGCACAAGATTAAAGGCAGGGGCGAAATCTTTAGGATGGAATTGGGCTTCGTCGCCACCCATTCCAAATCCCACAACATATGGGTGCGGCGCGTCCAGCACGGATTGGGCAACGGCAATTGCTTTCTCAGGTCCCAAATGGCGGACACAAGTGACAATGATACGCCCTTCAATTCCGAAGTCGCGACGGGCATCATCTATACCGGCAGCTATACCGTCGAGATGGTCTTGGTAACTAATCCCCACTTCTGCTGCGTGGTCTGGAGAGGAAAAAGTCTCTACATAGATCACGCCTTCTGCAGCGCAGCGTTTCAGGTAATCATAAGTAACTAGCCGATAGTCATCTTTTGAACGGATTGCCGCCGCCGCCTTATCGTAACATTTGAGAAAATCCCAAAAATCATTCCAGCGAAACTCCCCGTCGGAGGCAAATGTGGAAGGATCCAACTCAGCACCGTTGTTTGCAGCAAGTTGTCGGACCAAAGCTGGTGTCGCAGTCCCTTCAAGATGGACATGTAATTCGGCTTTTTTAATCATGCTTATTCCAGAAAAGAGACGCCATGCGCCAAGGGTGGGATATTGAGATGTTGAGCTATGGTTTGTCCGATGTCAGAAAAACTCTCCCGCTCACCAATATTTTTGTCCTGCAACGATGAGCTAAACCCGATGACAGGAACAACCTCACGAGTATGATCACTTCCGGGCCAAGTTGGATCGCAACCGTGATCAGCCGTCATAATTAAAAGGTCGTTTTCTTGCATCTGCGCTTGTATTTCAGGAAGCCGCGCATCGAACTCTTCAAGTGCCTGCGCATATCCGGCGACATCGCGTCGGTGACCGTATGACTGATCAAAATCTACGAGATTTGTAAAAATGAGGCTGCCGTGTTCCGCTCTTTGCATTGCATTTAGTGTTTCGTCAACAAGAGCCATGTTCCCGACCGCTTTAACAATTTCACCGGTACCTTGATGTGCAAAAATATCTCCAATTTTTCCAATTGAAAATACTTTTCGGCCGTTTTTGGATAAATAATCCAGAAGGGTAGGTTCCGGCGGCGGTACGGCAAGATCCTTACGGTTTGGGGTGCGGGTATAGGATCCCTCTGATCCAAGGAATGGCCGCGCTATAACCCGGCCTATTTCCAGCTCGTCCACAAGGTCTCGAGCGATATCACAAATATCGTAGAGACGTTTGAGGCCAAATTTCTCTTCATGAGCTGCGATCTGCAGGACACTGTCGGCAGAGGTGTACAGGATGGGTTTTCCTGTATTGATGTGCTCTGTCCCTAAACGTTCTATTATTTCGGTTCCAGAAGCGTGACAATTTCCAAGAACGCCTGGTAAGTCGCACTTTTCAATCAAAGCATTAGTCAAAGATGTTGGAAAACAAGGTTCCGTTTTTGGGAAATATCCCCAATCAAACAAAACTGGAACGCCAGCCATTTCCCAATGCCCGGAAGGTGTGTCCTTGCCTTTGCTTCGTTCTTGAGCGAAGCCGTAGAAACCCCCATAGAGGCCATCTTTTGAGGTTTTGTTTATGTTTTGATGATGTGCTGCAAACAAACCCAGTTTTTCAAGGTTAGGGAGCTTTAGGTTCCCGCTACGTTGTTCGTTATCCGCGGAACCATTCGCAGCGGCTTCGATAATATGCCCAAAAGTATCCGCGCCAATATCTCCGAATTGGTCGGCATCCCTTGCAGCCCCAAGGCCAAAACTGTCTAATACGATTAGGATCGCGCGGCTCATAGATCCTCCAACTTAATTTTCGCTCCAATAACGGGTCCCGCAGCAGGTACTGTTTCTGTTATGCTGACCGCAGATAGTATTCGCGCTTCTGCTGCGTCAGCCTGATCTTCCGTACGGGCATAAAGGGTTGCAATGGGATTGCGGGGGCCCAGTTTTTCCCCTATTCCCATAATATTGGAAAGCCCGACGCCATAATCAATTGTATCACTTGCCCTGTGACGGCCGCCGCCAAGGTCCATAACAGCCATACCCATGGCTCGCGTATCGATTTCACCTATGTAGCCGCGTCTTGGAGCGGTGACATCGCGGCAAATAGGTGCCAATGGAAGGTGAGCATCTGGATTACTCATAAGATCCTTTGGGCCGCCCAAAGCCGCAATCATCTGCGCGAACCTTTCTGCAGCTGACCCGCTGTTAAGAGCGCCTTGAACCGCTAATGGTGCTGTTGTCGCATCAGCAATTCCCGAAATTACCAGCATTTCCGAACAAAGGGCTGTGACAACTTCCAGTAGACGCGGATCAGTATTTTTCCCCATCAGAAAATCAATTGTTTCCCGAACCTCAATCGCGTTGCCTGCGGTATGACCCAGTACTTGGTTCATATCGGTAAGTATCGCAGTGGTCGGCATCCCGGCACCGTTGGCAACTGTAACAATGCTCTTTGCAAGCTCTTCTGCATCTTCGTATTTTTGCTTGAAAGCACCTGATCCAAATTTTACATCCATAATCAGCGCATCAAGGCCGGCGGCCAATTTTTTTGACAGGATCGATGCTGTGATCAGGGCTATGCTTTCCACTGTTGCAGTGACATCACGTGTTGCATAAAACCGCTTGTCTGCTGGGGCCAAATCGGATGTTTGACCGATGATGGCGCAACCAATATTTTTAACAACCTTGGTAAGTAGTTCAGGGTCCGGTGCTGTGTTGTAACCGGGAACGCTGTCCAGTTTATCCAAAGTTCCACCAGTATGGCCAAGGCCACGCCCTGATATCATCGGGACGGCACCGCCGCATGCGGCCACGATAGGGGCCAACATCAGGCTAACTTTATCCCCAACACCACCGGTTGAATGCTTATCCACAACGGGACGGTTGAGGTCGGCCTTGGACCAATCCATGACATCGCCAGAATTGACCATCGCTTGAGTTAGCCATACACGCTCGTCCATTGGCATATCACGAAAGAAAACAGCCATTGCAAAAGCCGCAATTTGGCCTTCAGAAATACTGTTATCCGTAATGCCTCGGACCATAAATTGAATTTCGGCTTCCGATAAGGGTTGGCCATCTCGTTTTTTTCGAATGATTTCTTGGGGGAAGAAATTTTCAGTCATGCCGTAAACCTATTCACCATAAGGGATCCAGATATTCTTGATCTGTGTTGCATGGCGCAGATATTCGGTACCTTCACCCTGCTCAAGATCAAACCAGTTCCGCGCACGTCCATGGTTTGTCCATGTCCGCTTCATATTTCCGGCAGAGGCCTCTTCTACGAGCTTACTACCCGCCTCAGGGCCAAAGTACCACACAGATCTGACGTCATCGTGGTCCGCCAAAGTTTTTGCGAGTTCATCCCGGATACCCGTGACAATATTGAAGGCACCTGCAGCTACGTCAGAGGTTTCCAGTATCTGATAAAAATCAGTTGCGCTTAACGGGTGTTGCTCAGAGGGCACAAGAACGATCCGGTTTCCCATAGCAAGAGCAGGTCCTGCCAATGATATCATCGAAAGGAGTGGGTTTTCATCCGGACAAACTATGCCAATGGTTCCGACAGCTTCCTTCATCGCGAGAGTAACACCGCGCATTGGCGGTGAATGAACTCGACTTTCATATTTGTCTGCCCAGGCTCCATAGGAGAATAAACGCCGAACGGAAGCTTCAACTTCATCGTTTGCCTGTTTCGTAGTAACGCCCGTTGTCTCCACTAAGCGTGTTGTGAATTCTGCTTTTCGGGCATCCAGATTTTCAGCAATGAAATATAGAACCTGAGCGCGGCCGTGGGCGGAGTTTTTGGTCCACCCTGCATTTTTGCGAGCGGCCTCAACCGCGTTTCGAATGTCTTTGCGATTGCCATGCCCAATTTCGGCAATTTTATCACCTTTGGCTGACAATATCGGCAGGCTGTGTCCACTATCAGGGCGTACTTGCTTGCCGCCCACATATAATTTGTGTGTCCGGTCAATTGATGCAAGAGGGGAGGTAGCTGATTTGCCACTTTCCGTTTTCACTTTGGCCGGTTTATAGTGAGGTAGCTTAGCTTCGAATTTTGGGCGGAGAACTTCCAGCATACCTTCATGGCCGCCTTCACGGCCAAATCCAGACTCTTTGTTACCGCCAAAGCCACAAGCTGCATCAAATTGATTTGTGGTGTTAATCCACGCGACGCCGCAATCGATTTTCGGAGCGACATCCAATGCCAGATTGATATTCTCACTCCAGATTGAAGCGGCAAGGCCGTAACGACTGTTATTAGCAATTTGAACAGCTTCGCCCGGAGTGCGGAATGTCATGGCAACAAGAACAGGTCCAAAAATCTCTTCCTGTGCAATTGTGCTTGCAGGCTCTACATTCGTGAACAGGGTTGGTGGATAGAAGCATCCTTCTTTTGGCACTGCCCAACTGGGTTGCCACATTTGGGCTCCTTCTTCACAGCCCTTTTTCACCAACGCTTCGATACGGCTTAGTTGGACAGGTGCCACGATAGCGCCCATATCGATACATTTGTCGAGCGAGTTTCCAACGCGTAGTTTTTCCATACGGGCGCGTAGTTTGGCAATCATCTTGTCGTGAATGCCTTCTTGGATCAAAAGTCGCGATCCGGCGCAACAAACTTGCCCCTGATTAAACCAAATAGCGTCAACAACGCCTTCGACAGCGCTGTCGATGTCCGCATCTTCAAAGACAATGAACGGGGACTTACCGCCGAGTTCCAATGTAAGATGTTTACCCGATCCGGCAGTTGCTTGACGAATACGGCGACCAACGCCCGTGGACCCGGTAAACGCAATTTTATTGATGTCAGTGTGATTAACAATATGCTCGCCAGTACTGCCATCACCGGTCACAATATTAACGACGCCGTTTGGAAGGCCCGCATTCTTGCAGATTTCTGCAAAACACAGAGCCGTAAGAGATGTAAATTCCGCTGGTTTAAGTATGACAGTATTTCCAGCTGCAATGGCAGGAGCAATTTTCCATGCAAGCATAAGCAATGGGAAATTCCATGGAACTACCTGTCCGATAACCCCCATAGGTTCGTGATTCGGAAATTCACTATCCTGAAGTTGAGCCCAACCAGCGTGATGATAAAAATGACGCGCAACTAAAGGGATATCGATGTCACGTGTTTCACGGATGGGCTTTCCGTTGTCGAGGCTTTCAAGAACGGCGAGTAATCGAGCGTTCCGTTGCAATGCACGGGCAAGCGCATATAGGTGACGGGCACGTCCATATCCGCCCAGCTTTTCCCAAGCCTTTTGTGCTTTTCTAGCAGCTTTCGTCGCGGCATCTATGTCTGCATTATTCGCGGTCGAAATACTGGCGAGAATTTTACCAGTCGCGGGATCGATCGTATCAAAACGCGAACTCGATTTGGCGGCCGTCCATTTGCCATCAATAAACAGATCGAATTTACCGTCGTGGGCAGCGATCCATTTTAACGCTTCTTTATTGCTTTCGGGGGCAGGGCCGTAATCCATTGTGTCAAAAATCTCTGCAATGCTCATGTTTTTTCCTCACGCCATTGGATGGCGGAAATCGGCGGAATAACGGCCGGTGACGTGGTGTTCAAGTTGACGTTCAATGTCTCCAAGTAGGCTGGAGGCACCAATGCGGAATAAATCTGGTTGAAGCCACTCGGTGCCAAGTTCTTCCTTCATCATGAATTGGTAGCCCAGTACGTCTTTGGCGGCACTCACGCCGCCAGCTGGTTTGTAGCCAATTTTAATGCCGGTCATTTCTTCGTAGGCACGAATGGCACGGATCATCACGAGACTCACGGGAAGAGTTGCATTTACGCTTTCTTTTCCGGTCGAGGTCTTAATGAAATCGGCACCAGCCATCATTGCAATCATGCTGGCTTTTGCCACATTTCTAAGGGTTACCAATTCACCGGTTCCCAAGATTGTCTTCAAATGAGCTTCGCCGCAGGCTTCACGGAAAGCTTTGATTTCATTGTATAAGGCTTGCCAATTACCTGTCAGGGCATGACCGCGAGTAATAACAATATCAATCTCTTCGGCGCCTGCCGCAACTGAGGCCTCAATTTCCTTAACACGGAGTTCAAACGGGCTGAGCCCTGCTGGAAAACCAGTCGACACTGCGGCCACAGGAATACCCGATCCATCAAGCGCCTTAACAGCAGTTTCTACCATGGTGTGGTATACACAGACAGCGCCAGTGGTTAGGCCCCTTTCGCTCATGCCCAAGCTTTCAAGAATATCGGGACGTACAGGTTGCCGCGCTTTTGCACACAATCGTTTAACGCGACCAGCGGTGTCGTCGCCGCTTAAAGTCGTAAGATCAATGCAGGAAATGGCTTTTAATAACCATGCGGCTTGATAGTCCTTTTTTACTGAACGCCTGCCACCGAGCGTACTTGCACGCCGTTCAACAGCACTCAAATTCACATGGATATCTTCTACGGCTTCAGCATCAAAAGGCAGGCCGGGGTTGCGGGCATGGGCGTGGCTGGTGGGGGCCAGCTTACTGATCGTCGCCATTGCTCTTCTCCGTTATATGGGCTTTTAACAATTCTCGTTTCAGGGTCTCAAGGAATATGACTACCAGCTTCTCCAAATCACCTGCAGCAAGCTTTGCACATTCCAGTGTTTGTTCATGGCTGAGCTTGGTTTTACTCAAGCCTGCAACAAGGTTCGTAATGTTGGAGATTGCGACAACACGCAATCCTGTATGACGGGCGACCAGAACTTCTGGTGTTGTCGACATTCCTACGGCATCCGCACCAAGTATCTTAAACGCATTAATTTCAGCTGGTGTTTCAAAATTAGGGCCGAGATAGTGAAGGTAAACCCCCTCACTCAATTCAATATCCAATTCCTTGGCGACGGCTTTCATGTGTGCGCGTAAAATAGGATCATACGCTTCTTCCATTGAGAAGAAACGAGGGCCAAAACGGTCGTCATTTTCTCCGATGAGGGGATTGCGTCCAGTGAAATTGATATGATCAGAAATCAACATCAAACGTCCGGGCCCAACATCTTCATGGAAACTACCTGCCGCATTTGTCACCAACAGGATTTCAATTCCTAGAAGCTTCATTACGCGAACAGGGACAGCAAGATCTTGCGGATCGCCGCCTTCATACAGATGTATACGGCCTTGCATGCAAATAACAGGCATGCCACCGAGACGGCCCAGTATTAAACGGCCTTCATGTCCCTCAACTGTAGACTGGGGGAAATCTGGGATGTCCGAGAACGGAATACTGGCAACAGCGTCAATTTTATCGGCCAAACCGCCAAGCCCGGAACCAAGTACGATCCCGACGCGAGGTTTGAAACCCGGGGCGCTGTTTTGAATAAACTCAGACGCCACATATGGATTGAGTGACATTATCTTTCCTTGATGTAAGGTTCGCCAATGGCTTTTGGCGGGTTAGCTTTTCCAACGAAACCAGCCAATAGCAATACAGTTAAGACATATGGTAATGCTTGAATGAACTGTACAGGGATAACACCGACAATTGGCAAATCAACCCCTTGCAAGCGGACCTGTACCGCATCTGTAAATGCGAACAAAAGACATGCAAGTAAAGTGGGAAGTGGTTTCCATTTACCAAAGATCAGAGCGGCCAAGGCAAGATAGCCCTTACCCGCGGTCATATCGCGAATAAACGCGGCCCCGTGTGCCGTTGAAAGGTATGATCCGCCAATGCCGCAAAGCAGTCCTGTCACTGCTAATGCTTGATAGCGTATTGCATTTACAGAAATGCCAGCTGTGTCAACGGCATGGGGGTTTTCCCCCACGGCACGGACGCGAAGTCCAAATCGAGTGCGAAAAAGGACCCACGCACTTATGGGAACAGACGCAGCTGCCATGTAAACTATGATGTTGTGGCCGGAAATGAGTTCCGCGTAGGTATATCCAATTACAGGAATATCTCTTACGGCGTCAGCAAACGGAAGAGTAAGCGACTGGAAACGTTCGTCACCTTTAAGTGCGGGTGTTTGCCCACCCATTCTGAACCAAGCAAAAGCCAGTGTTGGAGCAAGCCCTGCCACCATAATGTTGATGGCCATTCCGGAGACGACCTGATTACCCTTGTGCGTGACACAAGCATAGGCATGCAACATTGATAGTGAGAAGGAAGTGATAATTCCGGCTCCAAGCCCTACCCATGCAGATCCAGAAATGCTGGCGATAGTGGCGGCCGCAAATGCGGCGCCCAACATTTTACCTTCAAGGCCGATATCAACCACGCCGGAGCGTTCAGAAAACATTCCGGCCATTGCAGCCAATATAAGCGGTGTTGCAACACGGAAGGTTGCGTCCATCAAGGTTATGAAAATTTGAAACTCTTCCATTCCCTAGGCCTCCGCAACTTGAGTTGTACTCTTGCGCTTGAAGAAAGCCTCGATCTTGGGACGGAACATATGCTCCAATGCTCCAGAGAACAGGATAATCAGGCCCTGAATTACGATCACCATCTCGCGGTTAATGGATTTCATTTCAAAAGCAAGCTCGGACCCACCTTGATAGAGGGCGCCAAAAAGAAGTGCTGCAATAAAGATCCCAACTGGATGATTTCGGCCCATCAAGGCAACAGCAATTCCGACAAAACCAAAGCCGCCAGTGAAGTCGAGAATTAACCTATGGTGCACACCAAGTACTTCGTTTACGCCAACAAATCCAGCAAGAGCACCGGATATGAACATTGCGAGCACAATGTTTTTTGCCGGGGAAATCCCTGCGTATTTTGCGGCTGTTTCGTTTTGACCAACTACTCTGATTTCGTAGCCCCAGCGAGTGTGCCAAACGAAATAATAAAAGGCAGCGCTCAGTAGTAATGCAAAAATGAATGAAATGTTGAGCGGGGTTTCAGGGATTGGTAAAAAATCGTGGAAGAAGGGAAGCCAAGTGACGGCTTCAAATTCACGGCTTTCTGGTGACTGACCGCCAGGTGCAATCAAAATTTCAACCAGCATATATGTCATAATGGACGCTGCGATGAAATTGAACATGATCGTTGTGATAACGATATGGCTGCCGCGTTTTGCTTGCAGATAGCCCGGCACTGCTGCCCAAAAAGCGCCGAATAAAGCAGCGGCGAATATCGCAATTGGAATAACCAACCAGAAGGGAAGAAAGTCCAGATAAAGTGCGGCCAAACCAACACCAAGGCCACTCATCAGTGCCTGTCCCTCCGCACCAATGTTGAACAGGCCGCAATGAAATGCGATCGCAACAGCAAGTCCAGTGAAAATGAAGTTGGTCGTATAATAGAGGGTGTAACCGATAGCGTCAGCATATCCGAAGGCACCGTATACCAGTACTTCCAGCGCTTGAAACGGATTGTCGCCAACGATGAAGATGACGATGCCCGAGATGAAGAATGCGGCCATGAGATTAACAAATGGAATCAAGGCCAGATTAACCCATGCAGGTACTTTTGCAGGGGTTCCGAATTTTGCGGATTGTTCTGACATTACTCTGCAACCTCTTTGTTTTTGGCAGATGATGGATCAGCGTCATCTTGTATTCCGGCCATCATTAGTCCCAATTTGGTTTCGGTTGCGTCTTTTGCGTCCAATTCCCCAACAATGAAGCCGTCAAACATGACTGCGATGCGGTCTGACAAGGACATGACTTCTTCGATTTCAACAGACACCATGAGAATGGCTTTGCCTGCGTCACGCATTTGGATCAATTGTTTGTGGATAAATTCAATGGCGCCAATATCTACACCGCGAGTCGGTTGCCCAACGAGGAGCACATCTGGGTTTTGCTCCATTTCGCGGGCAAGAACCAGTTTCTGTTGATTACCACCTGAAAAACCGGAGGCCTTTAGATTTGGATTAGGGGGACGTATATCAAATTTTTCAATGTGACTTTCGCAAGTCTCTATCATCGCCGCCTTATCCAACGTCGTTCCGCGATTATACTCTGCAGCGTCGTGGTAGCCTAAAATGGTGTTCTCATGCGCTGTGAAGGGAAGAACGAGGCCCGCTCTATGGCGGTCTTCCGGGACATGCCCCAAGCCAATTTTCCGTAAATCACGTGCGTTGAACTTATCGGATTTGGTTATATCTTCACCCTTGTAAAGGATGCTGCCGCTGGTGGGCGTAACCGTGCCGCCCAGAATTTCAAGAAGTTCTGACTGGCCGTTACCGGAGACACCGGCGATACCCAGAATTTCGCCTGCCTTAATTTCGAGATTTATGTCTTTCAAGCGCTTTACGCCATCGGCATCGATGAAATTAATACCGACAACGTTCATAAGCGCATTGCCGGGTTGAGCCTCTGATTTTTCCACTTGCAGGAGGACGCTTCTGCCGACCATGAGTTCAGCCAGATGTTCGCGGCTGGTTTCATTTGTACCCACATGAGCGACCATTTCGCCGCGTCGCATAACGGAAACATTGTCAGTAATCGCCATAATCTCACGCAGTTTGTGAGTTATGAGGATAACCGTTTTTCCCTGATCTCGAAGAGTGTTTAGAATTCTAAATAGATGATCCGCTTCTTGCGGGGTTAAAACGCCAGTTGGCTCATCCAGAATAAGAATTTCTGCACCGCGATAGAGCGCTTTTAGAATCTCAACGCGTTGACGTAGGCCTACGGGCAAGTCGCCAACAAGAGCGTCTACATCCACTTCAAGACTGTATTCTTTTTCGAGGCGGGCAAGTTCCAGACGTGCTTTCGCAAGTCCCTCTCCCAGCCGGGCGCCACCTTCTACGCCAAGGATAATATTTTCAAGAACGGTGAAGGTATCAACCAGCATGAAATGCTGATGAACCATACCGATGCCAGCCTCAATGGAGGCCTGTGGGTTGTCAATATGGCACGTTTGGCCATTGATTAGGATTTCACCCTCATCGGCTTGGTAAAAGCCGTAAACGATACTCATGAGAGTGGATTTACCAGCACCATTTTCGCCGATAATCCCGTGGATGGTGCCGCGGTTCACGGATAAGGAAATATCCTTATTCGCGTGAACCGGACCAAACCACTTATTGACACGACGCAGTTCAAGCGCCGGACTTTCAGTCGTCATAATGATATTCTACTTAACGAACTTATTTAGACATGTAGTTGGTAACTTTAAGTTTGCCAGAGATGATGTCAGCGCGTGCTTTTTCGAGTTTAGCAACTACGTCAGCAGACAGAACGCCTTTATTGTGCTCATCTACAGCATATCCAACACCGCCTTCTTTTAGGCCAAGAACCTTGATGCCAGCTTGCCAAGTACCCGCTTTTGCAGTTGCAAATGCTTCTTTAACTGCAACATCAACGCGCTTTGTCATAGATGTCAGCATGGTGCCCGGGTGCATATAGTTTTGGTTGCTGTCAACGCCGATAGCAAATTTACCGCTATCTTTTGCTGCTTGGTATACACCGATGCCTGTACCGCCAGCTGCTGCAAAAACAACGTCTGCGCCGCGATCAAATTGACTTCTTGCAAGCTCGCCGCCCTTAGTTGGGTCGTTCCAAGCGGAAGGAGTTGTGCCGGTCATGTTTTGAAAAACTTCAGTGCCTGATTTTGCGTATTTCGCGCCTTCTACATAACCAAGAGCAAATTTGCGAATTAATGGAATGTCCATACCGCCAACAAAACCAACTTTACCTGTTTTACTAGATAAGGCTGCAGCCATGCCAACAAGGAAAGAACCTTCATGTTCTTTGAACACAATTGATTGAACATTTGGAAGATCTACAACCATATCAATGATTGTGAATTTTGTATCTGGATTTGCTTTTGCTGCTTTTTCAACAGCAGACGCTTGCGCAAAGCCCATGGCAACGATGATAGTGGCACCTTTTTTGGCCATCCGCTTCATTGCTTGTTCACGTTGGGATACTTGAGTTACCTCAAATTCCATGTAATCGATGCCGGATCCTTTTTTAAACTCTTCTGCGCCGTTGAACGCAGCTTCGTTAAAGGATTTGTCGAATTTACCGCCCATATCGAAAACAATGGCTGGTTTGAATTCGGCAGCGTTGGCAACGCCAGCTGCTGCAACGACTGTAGCCGCAATAGCCGCGAGCTTAATTTGCTTGAACATTCTTTATTTCTCCCTGTTCATAAATTGAACAATTCAACAATATTTTTCCCCGTAGACACAAACTAACACAAAACCTGACCATTTGGTCAAGCTATGTTAGGTGAATGGAAAGTATAAAAGTCTCCGGTAGAATTCACTAGCTATTTGGTAAAATTTCGCTGCAACATTGTAAATAATTGTGGCAAATAGATAAATTGAGTTGAATTCAGATAATAATAGGACAAAACAATGGCAAAATCCGGTCAAGAAACAGTGAATCTGAAGGCGCTGGTCGCTGAACAATTAAACGGCAAAAGAGGATTCGCAAATTCAAAGAAATTAAAACGAATGGGAATTGAAGCTTATTCTCAGTGGCTTGAAGAAAAAATTGCAACCAAAATTGCCTCAAAGTCAGCAAAATCTGGAAAAAAGTAACAATTTGTAAGTTACCATTATTGAGATTCGTTGACTGTCACTGAAATACTTTGAGGACGAGATGCGAAATGTCGGGGATAATGTGAAGCGCTCTTTTAGTGTTGCCGGTATCTTAATCTGCTTGGCGTGGGGGTTCACTGCGCCTGTATACGCTGAACAGAAAACGGTGCTGATCATTAGCTTTGATAACAGCGATCAAGGCGACATTACTTCCACACTTTATCGGGATGTGGTTGATCGTATCTCAAAACATATACAGAAAGCTGGGTTTCAAACGACAGAAACTGCAGGCCTTGGCGGGGCAGGTGATCAGCCTTCACTCGAGCAGGAGGATGAGCAACTTCTTTCGGGATTGAGAAAAGAAAACAAAATTAGAGATCATGCCGTCGTAATTGATTATGTGGCTATCGTTCAAATTGTGGCGAATATGGTCCTATTGGAAAGTGGTACACAGATTAACGTTGAAATTCGCGGTCGAATGTTGCGTGTTGAAAATAGCGATGTACTTGCACGTTTTGCTTTACCTGTTCCAAACTACTTCGTTGCCCCGCCCAGCTGCGATCGGAATTGCGTCATTGAACTGTTGCAGTCCAATACTGCCATGATCGCAGACGGTTTGGGACATGTGCTCGGACAGCGGCTTAAAAACGGGACCGATTGATCATAATTGAAAACGTTCGTATTCAGCTGAATCTGGTGGCCCATCCGTAATATCCATTGTTAAATTGTCCAGATCCATAATAACAGACGTAACGGTTACTGTTCTGGCTTCCACCGGATCAGCTGAGTTTGCAGAGCGGCAGATCGCTTTTGGAAACCCGAATTTGTCCTGCAAGCATGTTTTTAAATGATCTGTGTCCCATTTTTGACTGTTTTGACGAATGAGGCGCGCCAGTCTTGGGGTTCGATACAAGCTGCAAGGTGCTATTCTTTCGAACTCGCTCTCGATCCCTGTCCTATTGATGAAGTGATTCCCGTGGGTGATCAGGCCGTTTTCTGGATATAAGGTATGGGTGACCTTTCCAGAGCTTTCGATATCAAGAACTTCCCCGCCCTTTTGTGCCAGCAACCAGTTGGTGGAGCAGACACGATCGGTGGAGAAGATGACTTTCAACGCATCAGAGATCATTGTGCTTCGCATAATATCCCGAACCCTCATGTGGAACGGTCGGTGATGCAGTTCAGCCCCATCCCCTTTTGAGGAAAGACCGTTTACGCAGAGACCAATTCCATGCTCATTAAACCCAAACATGCCAGAAACTATACCCGCTTGAGTGAGCAGCATATAATCTGGATGTTCATCGGATCTAACCCGCAACAGGCAGACATTCCCAAGTAGACCTTCCAGCCAGTCCCAATTTTGGCCAATTATGGTATGTCCATTTGCTGTGTATTCGGGCTGGATACCAAAGGCTGTACACCCTTCTGGTTCATGACTTGGAACATCATTTGCGGCAGCTGCTTCATTTGTGTAAAGCGTATAGGAAAGCTCATATCGGGCATTCAACATGCTAATATCGGATAATTTAACGCAAGCACCGTCAGCAATGCCTGTCATTTCCTCGAAATACTCAGCGTCATGTGCGCGTAGTCTTTCGCTCCATTTCTGGGCTTCTGCATCAATTCGGGTGGACGTGGCTCCGCCCAACAAAAACCGATTTTTATAGGTTTGAATATTAGCAGCGACACTGGTTGCCATTTCAGAGCCATGTTTCAATCCACGCTCGTACGGTGTCCCTGATAGTTCCAGAAGTTTGAGTGCCATGGGTGATTTCCTATCCCTTGTTTTTGTTTGAAGTTAATTCAATTTTCACCGATGAAGCCAGTTATTTTTATAATTGGCATAAAGACAACTTGCCGCAGAGCGCGCGCTGGCTATATTCTGGCACAAATTATTCACTGACAGGTGCTTTGCTATGGCTATTGATCCACGTTTTCCAAATCTGCATATTCTCGATCACCCGCTGATTGTTCACAAACTCAGCCATATGCGGAATAAGGACACATCAACAAAAACGTTCCGGCAGTTGCTTAAAGAAATTGCTTTGTTGATGGGCTACGAAATTACTCGGCAATTGCCTATGAAGGATGAAGACATTGTGACGCCGATTTGTCCGATGACAGCACCAGTGCTGGAAGGAAAGAAAGCGGCGATTGTTCCAATTTTGCGGGCAGGGCTAGGTATGGCTGATGGTCTTATGGAGCTAATGCCTGCCGCACGTGTTGGTCATATTGGTATGTATCGTGATCCGGAAACACAGCGCCCGGTGGAGTATTTGAAAAAATTGCCAACTGCCAGTGACCGTTTGTTCATTCTCGTAGATCCGATGCTGGCCACGGGATATACCGCTGCTGCTGGTGTTGATATTTTGCTAGAACACGGCGTTAAAGAGGAAAACATCAGCTTTATGGCTCTTGTTGCCGCGCCTGAAGGTGTGCAAGTAATGCTGGATGCGCATCCAAAGATCAAAGTGTATGTCGCAGGCTTGGATGAAAAACTGAACGAGAAAGCGTATATCGTTCCAGGGCTCGGAGATGCCGGCGATCGTTTGTACGGAACGCTCTGATTTAAAAGATAAAGATCAAAAAAAAGCCCCGATTAACGGGGCTTTTTTTATGGATAGTTGCAGCAGGGGAGACAACCGCGCTTAACTTCCATGGCTTCCACAACCGTGGCAGGGTTTTATCATCATAGAGTGCCTGCGGTGCTTCTCCGCAAGTGCTTCAATTACATCAACCATAAATGTAAGATAATTATACCTGAACCGTATCATGACCTACCTCAATATCCTCAGTTGTTTGCCTGAGAAATAACTTATCCACTTAAGGAAGAGTTTGCTGTGCCCGCCATCACTATGGAGACGATTTAGGATATGAGGGTAAAAAAAAGGCCCCGATTGGGGGCGGGGCCTTTTACAGGGGGCGTTATGCGGGTCACTGTGTAGTGTGCATAACAGCAGAAAATCAGAAAACCTGGGACACAATCTGCCTCGGGAACCAAGGTGACCTTTAGGGCACGTTGGGGAGGGGAAGAGACAGTAAGTAATTTTCCGAATTCTGCAGCATCAGTGATGCTCTAATTCACATAAGTGTTGCTGACCTAAACGCCAAGCTTTAGCTGTGTGACAGGTGTCACAGTCTGTATTTAAAGCAGATGATTAAGGCCATTTCACCTCTGGTGGTAGGGACATGAGAATGGCCTCCGTATTTCCGCCAGTTTTTAGTCCAAACGTTGTTCCCCGGTCATGTAGCAGATTGAACTCCACATAGCGCCCACGTTTAATCAACTGGTGTTCTCGCTGGTCATCGGTCCAGCTTTTGTTCATGTGCTGTTCTACAATTTTCGGATAGATATCGAGAAAGGCGCGACCAATATCCTGAGTGAACGCAAAATCGGCATCCCAGTCGTTATTTAGTTTGTCGTAGAAAATGCCGCCAACGCCTCGGGGCTCTTTTCTGTGCGGGAGATAAAAATATTCGTCGCACCATTCTTTGAAACGAGGATAATAGCTCTCGTCATGTTTATCGCAGGCTGCTCTCAGTGCCCCGTGAAAATTATTAGTGTCGGCGTCGTTTTCATACATGGGGGTTAAGTCTGCGCCACCGCCAAACCAAGAAGAGCCAGTTACAATATGCCGTGTGTTCATGTGAACGGCAGGAACAAGAGGAGAGCGCATATGGGCGACGAGAGAAATACCGCTGGCCCAAAAACTACCCGATTCTTCCGTACCGGGCATATTCTTTCTAAATTCGTCAGAAAACTCACCGTAAACTGTTGAAATATTCACGCCGACCTTTTCAAAGACCCGTCCCTTCATCACTGACATTTCGCCGCCGCCGCCGCCGGGTCGGTCCCATTGGGTTACTTCAAATTTCCCTGCGGGCATTTCGTTGTTTGGACCGGTTAGATCTTCTTCTAATTGTTCAAAGGCGGCCCGAATCTGATTGCGGAGCTCTTTAAACCAGCTGGTGGCGGTTTGTTTTCGGCTCTCGACTAAATCATTCATGAGTGTTTCCTTTGAGAGTTAGAATGCTTGCGTTGGAAAACCCAAGACCATGGAGGCAGCAAGGGCTACATTTATAGAACGTGCTTCGTTTTGCATGGGAATCGTTACTTTTCCGGCACAGCTTTGATGAACTTCGTCGGGGACACCGGCACTTTCGCGGCCCAGAAGCAGAATATCATCTGCGTTAAAAGCGAAGTCAGTATACGCTATAGCTGATTTTGTCGTGAGCAAAACATGCCTTTGATGCTGGGTTGCGGCACAAAAAACCTCCCACGAAGAATGGCGAGTTATTTCGGCAATTTGTGCATAATCCATGACAGCGCGGCGAAGATCCTTTGTGCCAAAAGGGAATCCGCAAGGTTCAATAATATGGATAGGTGCGCCCATACAAGCGCCTAGTCGTATAAGTGTGCCAACATTTGGCGCAATATCTGGTTGGTATAATGCTATTTCCATAATGTGTTTTTACTGGCTTTACTGTGACAATTATAGGGCAAATCTGCGTTTTATTGACATATTTTCATTGCTTGGGACTAGACATACGGTGAATATGGTGACAAAAAGCGGTCGCTAGAGATTTATTTAGGAAAACTGGGGAAGTTTAATGACTACCACCACCCCTGTAGAAGAAGACGGCGTTAAGCGTCGCGATTTTCTATATATTGCCACAGGCGGCATTGGCGCTGTGGGAACTGCAATGGCAATCTGGCCATTTGTAGATCAAATGAACCCGTCTGCGGATGTATTGGCATTGTCCTCTACTGAAGTTGATTTGGGCGCAATTGAAGTAGGCTCTGAAATCACGGCTGTTTGGCAGGGTAAACCAGTTTTTATCCGTCACCGTACAGCAGATGAGATTAAAGCTGCAAACAGCGTCGATCTTGAAACATTGCCTGATCCACAAGCTGATACAGATCGCGCTGTGAAGCCAGAATGGCTGATCATGGTTGGCGTATGTACGCATCTTGGGTGTGTGCCTTTGAAGGAATCAGGTGATTTCAATGGTTGGTTCTGTCCATGCCATGGATCACATTATGATACCTCAGGTCGTATCCGTAAGGGTCCAGCACCGCTTAACTTGGCCGTACCGCCATATAGCTTTATCGATGATAAAACTGTGAAAATCGGCTAGGGGGAACAGATATGTCATTTGAACCGAAAAATCCGGTCGTAAAATGGGTTGATAGTCGCCTGCCAATCATTGGTATGCTGCATCACGCACTTAACGATTATCCTACACCTAAGAACTTGAGCTATTGGTGGACTTTTGGATCGCTTGCTGGCGTCATGCTAGTAGTGCAAATTGTCACCGGTATCGTTCTTTCTATGCATTACACTGCACATGTTGATATGGCTTTTGATAGCGTTGAACATATCATGCGTGACGTGAACTATGGCTGGCTGATGCGGTATATGCATGCCAATGGTGCCTCAATGTTCTTCGTCGTTGTGTATCTCCATATTTTCCGGGGTCTGTATTACGGATCATATAAGGCACCACGCGAATTGCTTTGGTGGCTTGGTCTTGTCATCTTCTTGTTGATGATGGCAACAGCGTTTATGGGCTATGTTCTTCCTTGGGGCCAAATGAGCTTCTGGGGTGCAACAGTTATTACAAACCTGTTCGGTGCAATTCCTATCGTGGGCGAATCAATCGTAACATGGCTATGGGGAGGATTCTCTGTTGATAATCCAACATTGAACCGTTTCTTCAGCCTGCATTACTTGCTTCCGTTTGTAATTGTTGGTGTGGTTATCCTCCATATCTGGGCGTTGCATACAGTTGGATCGAATAATCCTACTGGCATCGAGATCAAAGACAAACAAGACAGCATTCCGTTCCATCCTTACTACACAGTTAAGGATTTGTTCGGACTTGGCGTCTTCTTGATCATCTTCTGCGCCTTCTTGTTCTATGCACCAAACTATCTTGGGCATCCGGACAACTACATCCCAGCCAATCCGCTGGTAACACCTGCGCATATTGTTCCAGAATGGTACTTCTTACCTTTCTATGCGATCTTGCGGGCCGTTCCCGACAAGCTTGGCGGTGTGATGTTGATGTTTGGTGCGATCGCAGTGTTGTTTGCGCTTCCTTGGCTGGATAAGAGCCGGGTTCGTTCCGCACGCTACCGTCCGATCTACAAGCAATTGTTCTGGATTTTCTTACTGGATTGTATTGTTCTGACTTATGTCGGCGGCAAACCAGCGGAAGAGCCATTTATCCTTATTGGACGAATTGCAACTGTTTACTATTTCGTACACATTTTGATCCTGTTGCCATTGGTTGGTTTGTATGAAAAACACAAGCCGCTGCCATCGAGCATCTCGGAGGCTGTATTGGATGAAAAACCTTCTGCTAAGGAGGCTGGCAATGCTTAAATTGATCAAGTCTTTAAGTGCCGCTGTCCTTTTATCAGTAGTGACATTGTCAGGTGCGCAAGCATCTGGCGGTGGTGTCGACCTTAAATCTGTGAACTGGCAACATACTGGACTTTTCGGAACTTATGACCGCGCAGCCGCTCAACGCGGTTTGCAGGTTTACCAAGAAGTCTGTGCCGGTTGCCATGGCCTTAATCAGGTGGCATTCCGCACATTGCAGGATCTTGGCTTTACTGAAGATGAAGTAAAGGCAATCGCCAAAGAATATGAATTCGAAGGCGGTCCAAATGATGATGGTGATATGTTCGATCGTGCCGGTAAGCCGTTCGACAAATTTCCAAATCCATTTGCCAATGAAAAAGCAGCTCGCGCATCAAATGGCGGGGCTTTCCCACCAGATTTGTCATTGATCGTTAAGGCAAGAGTTGGTTTCGAAGACTATCTCTATTCCTTGATGACTGGATATGCAGACACGCCTGAAGGTTTTGAACTTACCGAAGGTATGAGCTACAACGCATACTTCCCGGGCCATCAGATCGCAATGCCGGCACCTATCTCTGAAGAGGGTGTTGAGTATTCAGACGGTACAAAAGCAACTGTTGATCAAATGGCAAAAGACGTCACCGTCTTTCTGGCATGGGCTGCAGAACCTAAGTTGGAGCAGCGTAAGCACATGGGCCTTCGGGTTATCTTGTTCTTGCTGGTCATGACTGGTTTGTTCTTTGCTGTTAAAAAGAAAATCTGGTCAGACCTTCACTAAGATCTGATCTCAGAATTTAAGGGGGCGCCTATTATGGGCGCCCTTTTTTTGTGTCTGAAAGGTGTTTTCTGCTGACCTTCAGCTATCAGCACGGTATGATGGTGCAAACAAGGGAGCGGTGATTTGAGTGCACAGAAACCAGTAATTGGCGTCATAGGTGGCAGTGGTGTTTATGACTTGGATGGTTTGCAGGATATTCATTGGAAAGCGGTAAAGTCGCCGTTTGGGGAGCCGTCTGATGAGCTTCTTCATGGACGACTTGGGGACGTACAACTGATCTTTCTCCCACGCCATGGACGTGGACATAAAATCTCACCCTCTGAAATTAATTATCGCGCCAATATCGATGCCCTGAAACGCGCTGGTGTTACTGAAGTAATTTCGGTTAGCGCGTGCGGATCTTTTGAAGAAAAACTCGCGCCCGGCACCTTTGTTATCATTGATCAGTTCATTGATCGAACCTTTGCCCGAGAGAAGAGCTTTTTTACGTCTGGGCTTGTGGCGCATGTCAGTATGGCTGATCCGGTTTGCAATCGTCTTGGTGATGTGCTTGAGAGTGCCGCTAACGAGCAAGGGATACCTGTTGTTCGTGGTGGGACCTATCTGGCAATGGAGGGGCCTCAATTCTCCTCCAGGGCGGAATCTGAGCTGTATCGCTCGTGGGGATGTCAGGTAATAGGCATGACAAATATGCCTGAAGCCAAATTGGCCCGTGAGGCAGAGATCTGTTATGCGACCGTCGCCATGGTGACTGATTATGATTGCTGGCATCCAGATCATGAGAATGTGGATGTGGCTGCGGTTATTAAAGTTCTTATGGGGAACAGTGAGAAAGCCCGATCTTTGATTACAGCTGTTGCTCCAAAATTGGCGAAGCGCCAGTCTTCATGTGAGAGCGGCTGCCATCAGGCCTTGGACAATTCCCTTATCACGGCCCCAGAGGCGCGTGATCCCGAAATTTTAAAAAAGCTGGATGCTGTAGCAGGCCGGTTACTAAATAACGAACAGGAAACATAAAGTGGATATCAAAAAATATATTCGGACTATTCCTAACTACCCAAAAGAGGGTGTTATGTTCCGCGATATTACGACCCTTTGGCAAGATGCTGGAGGGTTGCGCACGGCCATTGATCAACTCGTTTGGCCCTATGCAGGCGTACGAATTGATAAAGTCGCGGGCATTGAAGCACGGGGTTTTGTTTTAGGCGGTGCAATTGCACATCAGTTAAGTGTTGGTTTTGTTCCAATACGTAAAAAAGGAAAACTGCCTTTCGATGTCATTGGTGAAGAGTATGAGTTGGAATACGGTACAGACACTGTTGAAGTTCACACCGATGCTATCAAAGAAGGCGATAATATCCTCATTGTAGATGATCTTATTGCGACAGGCGGTACAGCTGAGGCAGCAATTAAATTAGTTCGCCGCGCAAAAGGGACAGTGGTTGGAGCCGCCTTTGTTATCGATTTACCCGATATCGGCGGGCGGGCACGTATTGAAGCCATGGGTGTGAATGTCCGCACTCTTTGTGAATATGAAGGCGATTAACAAAAAGAGCAGGAAATAAAATGCCACATAATATCGATGGTCTTGATCATACACTTGTTGGAGTGTCTGACCTGGAAAATGCACGGAAAATTTATGAAACCCTTGGTTTCACATTAACGCCTCGTGGATCCCATATCGGCTGGGGGACAGCAAATTATTGCATCATGTTTGAAAATGATTACATCGAATTGCTGGGCATTGTTGATCCGACTAAAGAGTCTAATGGACTGGATAAAAAACTGGAGGAACGCGGAGAGGGGATGTTAGCATTCGCTTTATCAAGCAATGATCCAGAAGCAACCCATGCCTCTTTAATTGATGCTGATTTGGCTCCCTCTCAGTTGTTGGACCTTAGTCGTAAGCTTGAACTGCCTGAAGGGGATGTTATTCCGGAATTCAAATTGATCCGCCTTCCTGTGGAGGGACTTGCAAGGAATAGTTTGTTTATCTGCCATCATAAAACGCCAGAATTGATCCGCAGACCTGAATGGGAACAACATGCCAACGGTGCAAAGCACATCCAGTCAATTGTCATTCTCGTTGATGATCCCAAGTCATTGGTCGCTTACTATAAACGACTTTGTGGCTCTCTAAATGTGACCGTGACGGATGCGACTGTCAGTATTCGTGTCGGGCGTTTGAATATGATTTTTGTTGCTGAAAGTGATCTTGATTTACTTTACCCGGGCTTATTTATTTCGGCAGACATGCCCGAATTCCCACATATTCTTTCAATGACAATCGGCGTGGAGAATTTGGAAGAGACGCAAAAATGTCTGGAAGGATCTTCAGTCAAGCTACAAAAAGTATCCAATGGTGCCTTAAGGGTTCAGCCAAAAGATACTTGCGGTGTCTTAATGGAATTCATCCAGGCTTAAAGTGGGGGCGTTACGCCCCTTCTAGGAACTTAAGCGTGCGATCCAGCGCAAGATCCGCTGACGCCTTGTCGTAGCTTCCTCGTACGTCACAGTTGAAGCCGTGACCGGCTTCATAGACATGGATTTCAAGTTCTGGGTGGGCTTTGGTAACTAAGTCCACATCCTCCATGGGAATGGAGCCATCGCTGTCGCCAAAATGGAGTAATGTTGGGATTTGGGGTCGTTTGCCAAGCTGTTTGGCAATTCCGCCGCCGTAATAACCGATTGCTTTTGAAATGCCGCCCAAGTCGCATGCAGCCAAAAATGCAAGTGTTCCGCCCCAACAATAGCCGACAATTGCAACTGGTCCGTTTGATGCGACATGCACCACTGCTGCTGCTATATCTTTTAAGGCTGCGGCATCTTCTACCTGACCTTTAAGTTTCAACCCCTCTTGAACACCATCGGTATCGTACTGAAGTTCAATACCTTCTGAAATTCTGTCAAACAGGGCAGGGACGATTGCGGTATATCCCAGATCTGCATATTGATCGCATACGGCACGGATATGAGAGTTTACCCCAAATATCTCCTGCACCACAATGATAGCGCCTTTTGTATCCCCATTCGGGCGGCTAACATAAGCGTTGAAATTATGGCTATCATCGCTGACTAGATTTATACGCTCACCCATTTTAATATTCCTGTTGATTTATTCTGGATCTACAGCTTCTACGACCAGTAGTGTTCCATCTGTTCCCACAACTTTCACAGTCTTACCCGACTCTACCGCTGGACCTGATACAGTCCACTGCGTGTCGTCGACGTGAATTTTACCGCGACCATTTTCAATGGCTTCAGTCAACGTAAACCTGCGCCCTACATATTGGGCGCCTCGTTGGTTGAGTTTAAAATTATCTTCAACACCCGGATTTTTCTTTAAGATAGTGCGACCAACCAGCAGGCTGATGACAGAGAAAATTGCAAACAATCCCCACTGATATTCCCATGTCATGGAAGGAATTATTAAGACAACAAGACCAACGACGCCGGCAGAAATTCCCAACCACAGCATAAAAAATGTGGGGGCAAATATCTCTAGAATGACAAGAGCGACGCCTAAAATCCACCAAGCCCAGTGGCCGAGATCTGCGATCCAAGTGATAGTTTCATTCAACATATGATTACTCGCTCGTTGGAACAGAACCGGTTGAAGTACGTGATTTCGAAGCGTCGTCTGTGCCAAAAACCTCTTTCGCGATTTGTCCAATGCCGCCCAACGTTCCGATGAGGGAAGTCGCCTCCATAGGCATTAGAACCACTTTGGAATTGCGAGCAGATCCGATCTCTTTCATGGCTTCTACATATTTTTGAGCTATAAAATAGTTAATAGACTGAATATCGCCTTTGGCGATCGCTTCAGACACATCAGTTGTGGCTTTTGCTTCTGCTTGTGCGGCCCGTTCGCGGGCTTCAGCGTCTCTAAAGGCTGCTTCACGGCGTCCTTCTGCTTCCAATATAGCAGATTTCTTTTCACCTTCCGCTTTCAGGATTTCTGACTGTCTCACGCCCTCTGCTTCCAAAATAACGGCACGCTTTTCTCGTTCCGCCTTCATCTGGCGTCCCATAGCTTGAACTAGGTCTGCGGGGGGGGTGATGTCTTTGATTTCGACGCGTGTGACTTTAAGTCCCCAAGGTGTGGACGCCTGATCAATAACGTTCAAAAGCTTTGTGTTAATAATATCGCGCTGACTTAAGGCCTCATCAAGATCCATGGAACCAAGCACTGTACGCAAGTTTGTTTGGGCTAGATTTTGAACGGCGCGTGTTAGATCTCGGACTTCATATGCAGATTTCGCCGCGTCGAGAACTTGGAAGAAGAGGATCCCATCAACTTCCACCATGGCATTATCGCGGGAAATGACTTCTTGCGTTGGAATGTCGAGAACCTGTTCCATCATATTGATCTTGTGGCCAACGCGATCTATGAACGGCATCAAAAAACCAAGGCCGGGTGTCAAACTTTTAGTATAGCGACCAAATCGTTCAACAGTAAATTGAAAGCCTTGAGGGACAATGGTGACCCCCATGAAGACTATGACAATTGCCAAAACGACGATAAAGGCGACTAGTATGGCAAAGCCGGAAACGACATCCATTGGTTTTTCCCCTGCGAATTTAGTTGTATAGCGTACCCTATCACATATAGGGGTAATTGCTAACAGCTTAAAGGAGAAAGAAAAACTGGTTTAATCAGTTGGGTTTTCTTCAGGCCGTCCCAATGTCAGTCCAATAGTTCCGAAGCGCATAACCATTTCATCATGTTGATTGAAGACCTGTGTGACTCCAAAAATTGTCCCCATTTCGGGTCTGGACTTGGAGCGTTTTTTGTCGATAACCTCCGTCCGTGCACGAAGAGTGTCACCAGGGCGAACAGGTTTCATCCACTGCAGATTATCTACACCGGGGGATCCAAGGCTTGCACGTCCGCTGATCATATGATCAACCATCATACGCATCGTCATAGAGGCGGTGTGCCAACCAGAAGCGATAATTCCGCCGTAAATGCTATCCTTTGCGGCTTCCTCATCGATGTGAAAGGGTTGTGGGTCGTATTTTGTTGCAAAATCGATAATTTCAGCAAGCGTTATAGTTTTGCTGCCAAACTCCTTCGAGCTGCCAATTTGGATATCTTCAAAATATTCTGTCGCCATCAGTTTTGCTCCGGTGCAGTGCGGCAGCCAAAAAGGATCGATGAGATCATCGTCATTTTAGTCTGATCATCCTGATTGAGCACTGTGTACCGGAATTTAACAAACCCGCGATCAGTTTTTTTACGGTGTAGGTTCGTTTCTAGTACTTCGCTTCGCACATGGAGAGTTTCTCCCGGCCTTACAGGTGAGATCCAGCGAAGCTCATCCATTCCGGGAGATCCCATAGATGCCGAATTCGAAATTTGCTCATCGACAATCATGCGCATGAGCATAGAGCCGGTATGCCAACCTGAAGCAATAATGCCGCCAAAAAAATGATCTTTTGCGGCTACAGGATCGATGTGAAAAGATTGAGGATCAAACTCGGTCGCGAATTCGATCACTTCCTTCTCAGAGACTTCGCGGTGCCCAAATTCTTCGGTTTGGTCCGCCTTAAAGTCTTCCCAGTATTTTTTATCCATAGTTCCCTCCGGCCTTATGAGCGTCCGGTTTGTTTTTTTGTAGGGTATCAGTTAGCAAACCGGAAATGCAAGACGTCGCCGTCAAGAACGACATATTCTTTGCCTTCAAGTCTCATTTGACCTGCTTCTTTAGATCCACTTTCACCATCGTTTTCAACGTATGCTTCATAGGAAATAGTTTCAGAGCGAATAAATCCTTTTTCGAAATCTGTGTGGATGACACCAGCTGCTTGCGGTGCTTTGGTGCCGCGGGTGATCGTCCATGCGCGGCATTCTTTTGGCCCAACAGTGAAATATGTTACGAGATCGAGCAACTCATAGCCAGCTTGAATAATTCGGCTAAGCCCTGTTTCTTCTAATCCCAAGTCGGCAAGAAATTCTGTGCGTTCTTCGTTTTCCAACTGCGCGACTTCAGCCTCGATTGCGGCGGAGATAACCACTGAGCCAGCATTTTCTGCAGCAGCTTTCTCTGCTACTCTTTGTGAAAATGCGTTGCCAGTTGCGGCACTATCTTCCTCAACGTTACAGACATAGAGAACAGGCTTTGATGTTAGAAGCTGCAAGTTTTTGAAAGCTTGTATGTCGTCTTCTTCAAGCTTGACGGTTCGGGCAGGCATTCCTTCACGCAGGACGGCCAACGCCTTGTCGATAAGTCCTGATTGTTGGATAGCTTCTTTATCGCCGCCACGTATTTTTTTAACAATCGTTTCGGCGCGGCGCTCAAGGCTTTCAAGATCCGCGAGCATTAATTCTGTTTCGATAGTTTCGATATCTGATACTGGATCAATTTTCCCGTCTACATGAGTGATGTCGTCATCTTCGAAGCAGCGGATAACCTGAATGATAGCGTCAACTTCGCGAATATGGGCCAGGAATTTGTTGCCGAGACCCTCGCCGCTTGCCGCACCGCGAACTAAGCCCGCGATATCCACAAAGGTGAGTTGGGTCGGGATGAGTTCTTTGGAACCTGCAAGGCCGGCCAGCTTTACCATGCGCTCATCGGGCACAGGTACCTGACCGAGGTTGGGCTCGATCGTACAGAAAGGGTAGTTTTCAGCAGCGGCCTGCGCGGTTTGTGTCAGTGCATTAAATAAAGTCGACTTTCCAACATTGGGTAATCCAACAATTCCACATTTAAAACCCATGTCTTCAGTCTCCTTTTGGTGTCGTAGCTGGTTTTTTCGCCTTTGGCGGCGCAACGTCCAGTGCAACTTTGTTCATAAATCCAGCGTCGTCGCCAGCGACCATCAGGTCAATGTACCGGGCAACGCTGTCGGAAATTTTATCTGCAATCGCCCGCTCTGATTTCGAAAAATCTTTGAGAACGTGGCCCGAGACTTGGTTTTTGTCTCCGGGATGTCCAATACCAAGGCGAATGCGTTTGAAATTCTTGCCCATATGGGCGTCAATGGAACGAATGCCATTGTTACCGCCATGACCACCACCGATTTTCGTTCGAATTTTACCCATAGGTAAATCAAGTTCGTCATGCAGCACGATGATGTCTTCAGGCGGGATTTTATAGAAACGAGCGGCCTCATTCACAGATCTGCCGGAATCGTTCATAAAGGTAGTTGGCTTTAATACCAGAATTTTCTCATTTCCAATGCGGCCTTCGGAAACAAGACCTTGGAAACGAATGCGTTCGGGCAAAAAGGAATGGCGGCGGATGATTTCATCCACCGCCATAAAACCGAAATTGTGCCGATTATCAGCATATCCCTTTCCAGGGTTACCCAGACCTACCAGCAAAATCATTGGTATTTCCTATCTTATTCTTCGCTAGTTTCAGCTTCGCCTTCAGTGGCTTCACCTTCTTCAGCGTCATCATCAGCACCACCACCCGGAGCGGCGATAGTTGCTACAGTGAAATCACGATCTGTAATCGTAGCTTCAACACCTTTTGGAAGTGTGAAGTCAGAAATGTGAATACTTGAGCCAATGTCAAACTTGGTAAGGTCAATTTCAATGGCTTCAGGAATTTTCGTCGCAGGAACAAGAAGTTCAACTTCGTGACGAACAATGTTTAGAACGCCACCGCGAGTTAGGCCAACACATTCTTCTTCGTTCAAGAAGTTCACAGGAACGAAAACAGCAATTTGAGATTTCGCAGAAACGCGGAGGAAGTCCACGTGAACTGGTGTATCTCTAATTGGATGCAGTTGAATATCACGTGGCAAGACTTGGTGTTTGTCTTTGCCAACCTGAACTATGTAAATCGAAGAAAGAAAACCACCTTTGTTGATGACTTTCGTAAGTTCATTGGTTTCGAGAGAAACAGAAATTGCTTCTTTCTTATCACCATAAATTACCGCAGGGGTGCGGCCTTCACGACGCAATGCACGGGAGGTCCCCTTTCCTACCCGGTCGCGTGTTTCAGCAATCAATGCTACAGCTTCGCTCATTAGTCTTCTCCTATTAACGAGCAACACCGGGAACCATCCCGGTGTTTGAAATGACGTGTGCCTCCAGGGGTGCCCACGCCGGAAAACCTGTCAGATTAATCGAACAGGCTGGAAACCGAGGTTTCCTGTGAAATTCTTTTCATCGCTTCCCCCATTAAAGGAGCGATTGAAAGTTGGCGCATTTTGTCTGAAACTTTAAACGCTTCAGTCGCAAGAATACTGTCGGTCGTTACCATCTCAATCAACGCACTATCATTAATGCGTGAGATGGCGCCACCAGACAGAACACCATGTGTTACGTAGCCAACAACACTTTTAGCGCCTTGGTCTACCAACGCGCTTGCTGCATTGCATAATGTTCCCGCACTATCCACGATGTCATCAACCAGAATACAAGTCTGCCCTTTAACATCACCGATAATATTCATAACTTCGGAAACACCGGCTTTTTCACGGCGCTTATCAACGATTGCAAGGTTTGCGTCAAGCCTTTTAGCAAATGCGCGTGCGCGGACAACACCGCCCACATCCGGAGATACAATGGTAATATCTCCACCACGGCCGTATTTTGCTTCAATATCGGGTACGATTACCGGCGCTGAGAACAGGTTATCGGTTGGGATGTCAAAGAAACCTTGGATTTGACCTGCATGTAAGTCCAGCGTCAAAACACGATCGGCACCTGCTGTGGTGATCAAATTAGCGACCAATTTTGCAGATATCGGTGTTCTCGGACCAGGTTTTCTATCCTGCCGGGCATATCCAAAATAGGGAAGAACAGCAGTGATTCGTTTTGCTGAAGCACGTCTAAGCGCATCAATACAAACCAAGAGCTCCATCAGATGGTCATTTGCCGGATAAGAAGTGGGTTGGACAACGAAGACGTCTTCGCCGCGAACATTTTCGTGTATTTCAACAAAAATTTCCTTGTCTGAGAATCTCCGAACGGAAGCTTCAGTCATAGGAAGGTCTAGATATTTAGCGACAGCATCAGCCAAAGGGCGATTACTGTTTCCCGCAAGCATTTTCATGTGAACGGTCCTCAAGCCATGGGGCTCAGTTCAGTCAAGCTACATACTCTTTAAGGGGTTGCACAAACACCCTCAAGCGGGCCGGAACTTACCAAGGCCAATCTCTTCTGTAAATGTCTTAAAACTGAAAAATGTCGATGTTAGCCTAGAAGATCAGCTTTTTTGCTTAAAGTAGTCCGCTTCCACCTGTCTGAGCAGTTTAAAAATGCCTCTTGCTCCGCCTTTTGCCGCCGCTTTGGCAACTGGGCCCCAAGGACCGTTCAATGTACCGGCTCTGATTCTGTTACGTTGTTCAATTTTTCCGACATATTCACCGTTTTGTCGTTCCAGTTTCCAGAGGATTTTTACGATCTGTGCGCCCCGTTTAGGTTCACTTATTGAAACCTCTCCCTGCAACACATAATTCGCTTTCCACGGTTCGGACAGAACATCGAAGCCAAGCAGTATGATTTGATCTTGCATTGCGACGGCCAAAGTTTCAGAGCCATCTCCAGGTGCACCTTTAACAATAGGCACATAAATAGCTGGTTTTTGACGGGCTTCAAAATTCACGCCGGAGCCACCCAACATAATATCCAACTCACTCGCGCTTTTCAAAACAGCAATGTCGTAATTACGGCCGAACACCGCAGGACCCTCTACGATGTCTCCAATTTTTTGAACAGTTTGCAAGTCTGTTTGTCTACCAGCCGGATCGTGGAGGATCCATGTGACAAAGCTAGCCCCTTCGTTGAGCGTGATTTCACTAGAGATACTGTAGCGATAAGGAACCTTTTCGCCTGTAAACGCAGCAATTCCCAATTTTTGAAGTTTCGTCGCCAGTTTTTCGCTCATCTCTGTAGGGCCATTTTTCACGGGTGCCACATATAGTGATGCACGTGGGCCAGGAGCGGATCTGAGACTTGTTTTCTGAGACGGCTGAAAAGGTCTTTCAAGTGGTTGGCAACCGATAAGGGCACCCAGCACAAGAGTTAGAAGCGAATATGTCAGTAATTTATAAAGCACAGGTCGCCAACAGTCCAAGTATGCAGATAAAGAAGAATATTACCAGATAAGGCATGATGTCCCTAGAATAAGCTATTTGGTGTAAAAAACAAATTCATTTCCCTTTAGCCTAGTAGGGAAATGGCGGATAGTTGCCGCCCATAGTCGGCTTCGTTTCTGTGAGACATGCGGCGATAGCTGAAAAATAGCCCTTCTTCGGTGCAGGTATCGTGATTGATTAAATCGACAGCTGAAATATTTTCGTTTTCAAGCTGCTCTTTGACAAAACCGGTTAAATCAAACATGTAATGGTTTAGTCTTTCAGAGGGCGCAAAGAAACGTTTGTGGTTGGGCGTCAGTTTTAGAAATGGGTCGGGAAATTCGGGCCCGACTTCGTATGACTTTTTTTGGATAGCAGGGCCAATCGCAGCAACGATATGGTGACGTTCGGCTCCTAGAGCGACCATAGCCTCAATTACTTTTGCACCTATATTGGAGACAGATCCTTTCCAGCCAGAATGGGCCGCGCCAATTACTTTGTTGGTCGTGTCAGCAAATAGAATTGGAACACAGTCTGCAGTCAGAATGCCGAGCGCAATGCCTGAATGTGTAGACACCATCGCATCTGCTTTTGGTCGGGCGGATAAGTCTGATAATTCGTCTATAGTAACCACGTCGGCACTGTGTACTTGATGTATTGTAATCAGCCGATCAGATGAAAGATCGAATGCAGCCATGGCACGGCGTTTGTTTTCGACAACACTTTGCGAGAGGTCATCCGAACCAGCACCGCAATTGAGGCCTTTGTATATGCCTTCAGATACGCCATTTTCCCGCGTGAAAAACGCATGCTTTGCTGTTTTGTTGTCGATCAAGGACGAAGTTATCATTATATACCAAAGCCTGCCGGTGGAGCCGCCATATTTGAGTAGAAAGTCATTGCTTTAAACAATGTACCCATTTCTTCAGTGCTGACCAAGCGTTTCATGTCAGATGCTATTTGACTTTTTTGTTTTTCATCCGCATTTCTTGAGAGAATTAGAGCACGTGCTTCAATTCCCAAACGCTCTAGAAAACGTCCTTGAGTTTCGATGGGTGCGGTTTCGCAGTACTTACCTTCCGCAAGAAAACGTAAACGTTCAAAATCAACATGAGCCGTTAGGTCACTCGCCCCGGGATCTTGTAAGGGATTAGAATATTCATGACGTTTTACGGATTGAAAACTGTCTCCAAGGCTGCTTTTTGCTGGACCGTAATCAATAAAAAGAGCGGATCCGCCTTTTTTGGAAATTATTTTTGCAATCTGAGATATGAGCAACTCTGCCCCCGGATTGACTTCTGTGATACTGCTCTCAGCACAGTCGATCGGGGTAGGTAAATTAATTGGCACACTTGATTTTGGCATATCGGCCAAACAGAAGTCCAGTTCGCCGTCTGTAAGGGTAACGCTTCTTTCCATCCACTGCTTATCCTTCAATTCAAACTGGCGAATTGGAAGAGCATCTAGAAATTCGTTACCGATTACAATTATCGGGGCATTGTCTTCTAGGATTGGCCATTCTTCAGACCAGTTTACCGAATGTCTTGAGAGGTTTTTTTTCTGGATGCCAGTTAGATGCTGACTTGCTTCTACGAGATGAATTTCTGCTGCATTTAGAAAATCAGGCGCCAGAGCCGCGCTCCGAAGAGCGTCATTCATCAACGTGCCATTGCCAGGACCTAGTTCAATTAGGTGGATCTTGCTCGGCGAATTAAGCTTTATCCAACAATCAACGCACCAAAGCCCGATGAGCTCTCCAAACATTTGGCTAATTTCTGGCGAAGTGACAAAATCCCCTTTAGCGCCGAAGGTATGGCCCGTCTGGTAATAGCCGAATTTTGGATGGAGCAGCGCCTCTCTCATATAGTCTTCGAGCGATAGAGGGCCGTTTTCAGTAATCTTCTTTTTCAATATGTCCAGAAGGGAAGTCATTTTTGATGCTGTCTTCTACCAAAAATGAGATAAACGCCAATTGCGATCATAGGTATAGACAAGAGCTGCCCCATTGTTGATCCACCTGCGAGAAATCCAAGATGTGCATCTGGTTGACGGAAAAGTTCAACGAAGCCTCTGGCCAATGCATAGCCGGTTAAGAATACACCCGTTAACAGGCCGGGCTTTTCACCAAACTTTGTTCTGCGGAGCACCATAATTATGATGAAGAGAAGGGCACCCTCTAAAGCTGCTTCATAGAGCTGGCTTGGGTGGCGCGGAGCAGGTCCGCCGCCAGGGAAGGGCATTGCCCACGCGACATCTGTGATGCGGCCAAATAACTCACCATTGATGAAATTGGCAATACGCCCAAAAAATAATCCGACCGGAGCGACCGTTGCGAGCATGTCTGCAAGGGCAAGAGCTGGGAATTTGTGTTTGCGTGCGAATAATATTGCGGCAACCACAACCCCCAGAAATCCGCCGTGGAAGGACATGCCCCCTTGCCAAACCATGAAAATCTCTAATGGATTTTCCAGATAATATCCGGGCTTGTAAAACAAGACATATCCCAATCTTCCACCAAGAATGACACCCAATGTGGCCCACACGAGAAAATCATCTACTTGTTCCGGAGATACTTTCGATCCAGGCGCTTTTGCGTAATGGAGCATCAAACGCCACCCAATAACGAGGCCAGAAATATAAGCGAGGGCATACCAGCGTATGGCAAAAGGACCAACGCTGAAAATGATCGGGTCAATCTCCGGGTAGGAGAGTGCCGTAAATGTGGTTAATAAGTTCATGATTTTACTATATAGAGGCAATCTAAAAATGCGCAAGCATCTCTATGTGTTGAAGCTTGTTGCAAATAGAGGTTCTGCACGCCATATTGCAACTAGATTGAAAGGGATAACTAAATGCAGACCAATTCACGACTTTTTGATGATTTCGCCAAACTTGCCTCTGGTGCTCTTGGAACCGCGCAAGGGGTGAAAACTGAGTTGGATAATCTGGTTCAACAGCGTCTAGAACGCTTGATGACGAGCATGGATCTCGTGCCACGCGATGAGTTTGATGCCATCAAAGCCATGGTTTTAGGACTAACCGATACAGTGGACGCCCAATCAGAAAAAATCGCAGCACTAGAAAAACAATTAAAAACAAAAACTGCGACGAGCAAAGCAGGACCTAAAAGCAGCAAAAAAACCGTTGAAGGTTAGAAGCATAATTCTTCCTCTAAGGTCAGGTTTTTTTAGAGAAAAATAGGTTATCCACAAGAAATTAGAATATTAGCAAGCTTTCTTGTTGCGTCGGCATTTTGGGTTGGGTACGCTACATGTATGGTGGTATAGATATTTACCCACCATATATTGCCCGAAGCGAAATTCTTGGCCTTCAAGGATCCTATATTGGCGCTATTGGATTACGGCAGGAATTCTCGAGAGAAGGAGACCCGCCATGACGACTATGCTGTTCTCATCCGAAGATGTTGATGATCGAAACCCGTTAGATACCGTTGAGTATATAATCGACGCTAATGATTGGTCGTTTGACCGACAGGGAAGTAATGAACTGACCGTTGGTGTAGAGGGAAGTTGGTGCCAGTATCATTTATGGTTCTCTTGGCGCGCGGACATACGTTCCGTTCACTTTTCATGCGCATACGATGTGAAAGTACCGGATAAAAAATTTGACGTGATATATGAACTCCTTGCACGGATGAACGAGAGATTGTTTGTCGGCCATTTTGATGCTTGGCGTGAAGAAGGATTGATCATGTTCCGGCACGCGTTGTTGCTGAATAAAAATGGTGATCTGGATGCCGAACAAATCAACACTTTGGTTGAAATCGGTATGAAAGAGTTGGAAAAATTTTATCCTGCTATTCAGTTCTGTCTGTGGGGCGGCAAAACGCCAGAAGATGCGCTGGATGCAGCAATGTTAGAGACAATGGGTGAAGCCTGAAAATGAATATATCAATTTTACTTGTAGGGTGCGGAAATATGGGCCGTGCGATGTTGGGAGGTTGGATCGAAGAGGGAATTAAACCAAATTCTGTCGTCGTTGTTGATCCGGGTACTGAAAATCTTGCAAAGGCATCGGCTCTTGGATGTCGGGCTTTATCCTCTCCGTTGTTGATTGAAGAAGGCTTTCAGCCTGATGTCATTCTTTTAGCAGTAAAACCACAAGTGATTTCTGATGTGTTGGAGAGTTATCAGGGGTATGCGGAGAAAGGGGCACTTGTTATTTCCATTGCTGCCGGCACACGTATTCCACTATTTGAAGAGTGTTTTGGCAAAAGTTCTGCAATTATTCGAACAATGCCAAATACCCCTGCAGCGGTGAGGCGGGGGATGATGGTGTCATGTGCGAATGCCCATGTTACTGCTGCGCATAAATCAATTTGTGATCAATTGATGCAAGCTATCGGAACAACAGCTTGGGTGGATGATGAGGCACATATGGATGCAGTCACAGGTCTTTCAGGGTCTGGGCCCGCTTATGTTTTCTATATGATCCAAGCCATGACGGAAGCTGGAGTAGCCGCGGGTCTACCCGTAGAGCTCTCTAAACTGTTAGCGAAAACAACAGTTGCAGGAGCCGGAGAATTGGCGCTTCAATCTGAGGAAGAGATTGAGCAACTTCGCAAAAATGTGACGAGTCCCAATGGGACAACTGCCGCTGGTCTGGAGGTTTTGATGTCGAAAGATGGCCTAGGAAAACTGATGAAAAACACCGTTGCGGCAGCAACTACACGTTCAGTTGAATTAGGATAATTCCCTTTAAGGTTGAAATTTAATGCCTATATTCTCTTCTTAAACAAAGGAGAGAATATATGTCTGATACTTCATCAGAAAACCAAGGCCTCGAAACTGCTTCAGCCCCATCAGGGGCGCCTACGATGGCAGGGAAATTGATGATACCGGATTTGTCCGGTTTAACATCCGGACAAATGTCGAATATTGAAACCATGAGTGCTGTCACCAATCAGGCCGCAGCGACGCTTCAGAGTATCGTCACTTCTCAACAATCGGCATTGGTTTCTGCCGTTGAAAATTTACAGCAATCCGTAGAGAAAACGACAACTACCGCTGGAATATCTTCAAATATTGCCCCTGATGTGGCTGTACAGATTACCAATATGAACCAAATATCCGAGCTGTTTGGGCAGGTGTCGAGTACGCTTACGACAACAACAAGTCAGTCCGCAGCCGCATTGACGAAATCGGCTACAGAATCTATGGCAAAAATTCAAGAGACTGCGACGAAATTTTCTGGCGGATAACAAAAGTTTACGTCAGAGTCGAGCCAGTCTAATTCAAAGCTGAACACAAAATGACGAGGCGGAAAATGGAAATTGAGTTTGCGAATTTTCTAAAAGTGGATATTCGAGTTGGTATAATCGTCAAGGCTGAAGAGTTCCCGGAAGCTAGAAAACCGGCCTACAAATTGTTGATAGATTTTGGCGAGGAGATTGGGCTTAAGAAAAGCTCTGCGCAAATCACGGATTTGTATGACATATCCGATCTCGAGGGAAAAAGGATTGCAGCTGTGGTGAATTTTCCACCGCGGCAAATTGGACCCGTGATGTCTGAGGTACTGGTTCTCGGATTTAGTAACGAGAAGGGCCATATCTCATTGGTTGTACCTGACCACGCAGTTCCAATAGGGAATCGTTTACACTAACAGACAGGCATTTGATATGAGTGATGACGCCGATGATGCAATGCCGATGCCTGCAGATTTGTCTGCATTGTATCAGGACCATAGTAAAAAATTGAAAGATGCATATGCAGAGTCCAGTGCGGCCTTTAACGTTTTTAAAGAAAGGGATGCACAAATTGGGGCTTTGTCTCGAGCTTATCAGGAGGAAATGGTGAAGGTATTCACCATTGCAAAAGCGGTCTCAAACCCGCCAACTGCTATAGCTTCTGTTCCCGTTATTCTTGCTTTGGCAAACGAAACTTTCGCCAAGGCTCCGATCACAGAAGCCGCCCTAACCAGTATGATAGAGGGAACGTTCGCTCCCTTTAAATGAATGCTTTAGTGGGGGAAGAATAATTCAACTCTTAAACCACCGGAAGGACTTTCGGCTAGTCGGATATGGCCACCATGACTGTGCATTACATCACGCGCGATGGTCATTCCAAGGCCGCTTCCCCCTGTTTCTGAATTACGGGACGTATCTAAGCGCCTGAAAGGTTTGAAGACATCTACCCGCATCTCACGAGGTATTCCGGGTCCATTATCATCGATCAAAATCAGGATCTGATTTTCTGTTAAGCTCATCTGAATACGGATTTCCGTTGCGTATCGTCTGGCATTTTCCACGAGATTTGTGAGACACCTTTTTACGCTGTTGGGGCGTAGGCGGGTGTCAATTGGATCCGGTGCGGTGAAAGCAATCGTTGTTCCTTGCCTTAAAGCGTTATCCACAATTTCATTTACAAGGTTCACAATATTTACTGTTTCTACCGTTTCGGCTTCTTGTCCTTTGGCAAACGCTAGATAACCTTCAACCATATGACGCATATCATCTACATCACCTGTCAAATTTTGCTTGGCATCCCCTTCTTCCATCATAGCAAGCTGAAGTTTCATACGGGTGAGGGGAGTTCGTAGGTCATGGCTAACACCTGCCAGCATCTCAGTGCGCTGCGTGATTTGTCTTGAAATGCGGTGTTTCATTTCATGGAAGGCACTGGATGCCAGTCTGATTTCTTGTGCTCCAGTGGATTTAAAATCTTCTACCTCCTGACCTTTACCAAAACGTTCTGCAGCATCTGAAAGTTGTTTGATCGGGCGCATCTGATTGCGAAGAAACAATACAGCAACAGCTAAAAGGGCGAGAGAAATGCCAACCATCCACATAACAAAAATATAAGTGGTACTGGAAAAGAGCCGTTTATCGCGCACAATTACTTGTAAAATATCATTCGGTAACTGCACACGGATGATAACGCTTTCCAACAGGTCATTTGTCTTAAGTGTGAAGGCACGTCCAGGCAGGCTTTGTTGCAGTGCACGTGCCATATGCCGTTCTAAAAAACCATAACTTCCTTGCTGACCCGCAGAAATCGAGAGGCGTCCCTCCTTTTCAAAAGTAATGGTCAATTGCATCTGAGTGCGGGCGATTGAGAGGATGCTTGATTGTGCATCCTCACCGGGAAAACGATCCGTGAGAGAAATAATACCAGCAATTTCCCCAGAAACGCCCTGGGCTAATCGCCGAGCGACATTATTCCAGTGTCGTTCATAAAATATGTAGGTCGCAACAATTTGCAGGAGAATTGTCGGCAAAATTACAATTAGCAAGGAGCGCGCAAATAAGGTGCGAGGCGTAAGGCGTTTGAGTATCCCCAAATCTGGAAAAGGTACCTTCATTCTAAAACCCCAAATTAGTTTGGGTTACGGTTTGTAATTTTAGTCTGCCCATAGCACATATCCTTCACCTCGAACTGTTTGCAGATAGCGTGGCAATTTGGGATCTTCTTCAATCTTGCGTCTAAGTCTTGTTATCTGGACATCAACAGCACGCCCTTGGGTTCCACTACTCAATGAAAGAACTTCGCGTGAGACGGGGACGCCTGGCGATGTGGCAAGTGCCTTTAATAAAATCTGCTCACTTGATGTCAGGTTTACGATTTTACCATCCTGTACTAAGTCGCCACGAGGAATATTAAACGTGAAATTGCCAAAACAAATGTCGGAAATAGTTTCTTGTCGGGATCTTTTCAAAATGGCCGCGACACGAAGTAGAAGCTCTCTTGGCTCGAACGGTTTGGTCAGATAGTCATCCACGCCGACTTCTAATCCATCAATTCTATCTGAAGATTCGGCCATTGCAGTGAGCATAAGGATCGCTATTGATTGATTATGTCCACTTCCCTCTCGGAGTGATTTTGCGAAAGACAAGCCATCTTCACCGGGCATCATTCGGTCAAGGACGATTAAATCAAAAGAAAGGCCCAACATCTTTTTAGCTGCATCTTCTGCTGATTCGGCTACCGACACACGATACCCGTTATCGGACAAATATTTCTTGAGCAGAGACGCCAATCTGACGTCATCGTCAACTACTAGTATGTGCGGTGCATTGTCGTTCATTGATGAAGATGTCTCCAAGTCTTACTTCTTCATAACACGTTTGAGAGCTTTCTCGCGGCCGTCATCTTTTATCAGCCCCTCAAGAACTTGCCGGTATCCCGAAACGGCATCGCCCCCGGCTTCTCTAAACGCCTTGGCGACTTGCTGTTGCTGAATACTGCTGATCTTGCGTTCCAGGGTTGCTCCCTCTTCTGTAAGATAAAGGAGACGTTGCCTGCGGTCAGTTACACCTGAGCGCTGTTCAACAAAGCCTCTTTCCACCAGAGCATTGAGAACTCGGCTTAAGCTTTGTTTGGTAATGCGAAGAATCTCCAGAAGCTCAGAAACGGTAATTCCTGGATTTCTTCCAACGAAATGAATCACACGATGGTGCGCACGTCCAAAATTATAGTCCTTTAGGACTTGGTCAGGACCAATAGTGAAGTCCCGATAGGCAAAAAATAGCAGTTCTATGCACTGTCTAAGTTCTTCTTCACGAAGAAAGAGAGGGTTTGTTCCAGATTTTACGTCAGCCATGTTGACTTATTTTTCTCATAATGTTACCAAGATCGAGCGCAGATCGTAAGAAATGAACCCTGTGCGTGAAAATACGACATATTATAACTCAAGGTGTAATAAAATGGATACCACCTCTTTCGCCGAACGTGACGGCTATATCTGGTTTAACGGAGAATTGACCGATTGGCGAGATGCCAATGTGCATGTTCTCACTCATGGTTTGCATTATGCCAGTAGTGTGTTCGAAGGGGAACGGGTCTATGATGGTGAAATTTTTAAACTGACAGAGCATAGTGAGCGACTAATTAATTCTGCCAAAATTTTGGGTTTTGATATTGGCATGACGGTTGAAGAAATTAACCGTGCTTGTATTGAAACAATGAATGCAAACAAGATTGTGGACGGCTATCTACGCCCGATCGCTTGGCGTGGCTCAGAAATGATGGGTGTCTCCGCGCAGCAGAATAAAATCAATTTTGCAGTTGCGGCTTGGGTATGGCCAAGCTATTTCGATCCAGAAGCGCGCATGAAGGGAATTCGCTTGCAGATATCAGAGTGGAAACGTCCATCTCCTGAGACAATCCCCACTCAATCAAAAGCAGCGGGCCTTTATATGATTTGCACACTCAGCAAACATAAGGCTGAAGAAGAAGGTTTTGACGACGCCATAATGCTTGATTACCGCGGGCGTGTTGCGGAAGCGACAGGCGCTAATGTCTTTTTCACGAAAAACGGTGTTTTACATACTCCGACGCCGGATTGCTTCTTGGACGGAATAACTCGTCGCACAATTATTGATCTGGCGAGAGCGCGCGGCATTGAAGTCGTTGAACGCGCGATTATGCCGGAAGAAATGTCTGAATTCGATGAGTGTTTCCTGACGGGCACCGCTGCAGAGGTGACGCCGGTGCAAAGTATCAGTGAGTATACATTTACACCTGGAACTATATGCCAAACGCTAATCAGTGACTATGAAGTTACAGTGCGCCGCAAGGTAGCCGCTTAAAGATCTCGATTATTCGGATCTAAAAATAAGCAGCCGCTCCTGTAATTGGGGCGGCTGTTCGCATTTTCGCCCTTTTTGTTTTGATAATGTGCAGTAATGAGGGTATTCATGACGGGTGCCTTTACCGGCTCGTAAGATAGTGGTTATCGCCGGAACATATTGGGCTGCTTGGACGGACAGGGATTAGAATGACGCGGGTAGGTTTTGTAGTAAGTTTTTTGTTGTTAAGCTCAACTGTGGCTTTGGCCGATTTTCAGGCTGGAATGACGGCTTACAATAATCGAGACTTTGGTAAGGCGATTTCTATTTGGGAAGCTGATGGAGCCAGAGGCGATTTCAATGCCCAGTTCAATTTAGGGACGCTTTACGAACAAGGTGTAGCTGATGTCCCTAAAGACCTTTCGAAAGCCTATGCATGGTATCGCTTGGCAGCAGCACAAAATGTGGCTGCTGCGACTACAGCTATTGCCCGTTTAAAGCCTTTGCTTACCGCGGGTCAGATTGAAGACGGAAATAAGCTTGCAATAGGTGTTCTTGGGAAATGGTATCGGCAGAATATTGGCCAAGATGAACAGGAATACCAAAAAATACTAGCGAGCCGCGAAGCAAAACAGAAAGCACGTGTTGACGCGGAAAAACGTGCTTCGAGCGAGCGAGCGAAGCGGCAACGTACATTAATTGCGCAACGTGATGCTGACGCCAAAATGGCCAAAAAGATTGAACAGGCAAGCAGGGCAGCTGCACTTCAGGCCTCGCGTGAACAAGCAGAAGAAGCAAAACGCAATGCCTATTTAGCTGGTAAGCAACGTGAAGAGGAAGAGCGTCTTGCAGCGCTAAAAGCAGAGAACGAAAAACAGGGACAAATACTGACTGCAAAACAACGGTTGGCAGAACTAAAAGCTAAGCAGCAAGGTGGCAGTAACACTGCAGTAATTGTTGCTGCAAAACCGGCCTCTGGATCTGCTGTGAATACGGCTTCTACAAATTCAATATCAAAACCAGCCGCACAAAATGTAAGTACTGCTCCGCAAAAAGCGGTGAGTGCCAAAATTGTTGCACCTAAAATTGTTACCCCCAAAACAGTTGCGCCCAAAACTGTGGCAACGAAAACAGCAACTCCGACTAAAACGAAATTGCCAATTGTTTCAAATGGCATGGACGCAGAGGTTGTTGGTCAAATAATGAAACAAGCATCTGCTGTTTCTGTCGATACGGCGGCTGCGAAAGCAGAAATCGAATCTGGTCGAACTGACATTGAGGCTTTGAAATGGTCCCTTATTTCTGCCGCGCGTGGTAAAGGGGGAGCCAAAAAAATGAATGTTATCTTGGTTAAATCTATGACAAGTGCTCAAATTACTGAAGCTAACCGTAGAGCAGCTAAATGGATTTCAAAGCGTCAGAAGCGGGGATAATTCAACACTATTCCCATTCTTCGGCGGCATCTATGTCACTAGATCTTTCTGATACCCAATTTTGGTTGCCACTCGCATTTTCTTCCAGTTTCCAAAATGGTGCCTTGGTTTTTAACCAGTCCATTAAAAAGGCGGCGGCCTCGAAGGCATCTTTGCGGTGGGCTGATGCGGTAATGACCAAAACAATAGGGTCGCCCAAATCCATTTTGCCGTAACGATGAATGATTAGGCTCTCTGTTAGATCCCAACGCTCAAGAGCTTGGGTTTCAATTTTCTCAAGCTCTTTTTCTGTCATGCCTGGGTAGTGTTCCAGTGTGAGGGACTGTATTGCGGAGCCGTCATTAAAATCTCGAACAAGGCCTGTAAATGATACGACAGCCCCAATTTGAGTGTTCCTGTCTGTGAGGTGCTTTATTTCAGTGCCGGTGTCAAACGTAGCTTCTTGAACAATGACCATTTTATCCTCCCGTTACAGGTGGGAAGAAGGCGATTTCGCGGACACCTTTCAAGGGAACATTCTCCGTTACATATTCTTGATCTACGGCAATTCGAATCACGTCCATATCGGAAAAAGCGGCGTAAAAGACGTCACTGCGAGCTCTTAACCAATCGATTAAGTCGTGCAGATTATTAACATCTTCTGGCAGTGAAATAGTTTCTTCTGCCATACCTAATTGTGCGCGCAGCCATGCAAAATACAAAATTTTCATTCAAAAAGTTCCGAATAAGGGAGAAACCGCAATTTATCGCCTTCGTCAATAATACTAGTTTTCTCATCTAACTCAATAAGGCCGTTTGACCAGACAAGAGACGAAATGAGGCCAGAACCTGTTGAATGGTATTTTTCGATCTTACCCGCACCATTTTCGTCCAGACTATATCTTCCACGCAACCATTCGCGCCGACCAGTTTTCTTTTTCATGGAGAAGTTTGCAGCACCGAACATGGGTATAGGGGGGGTATATAATTGATCGCCTGATAATCTGGCAATTATTGGGCGCACAAATTGCATCGCGCAAACCATTGCTGCAACCGGATTTCCAGGTAATCCAACAAATGCTGTGCCTTTAATTTGGCCCAAAGCCAACGGGCGTCCGGGCTTTATCGCAATTCGCCAAAAATGAAGACTTCCCGTCGCTTCGATAGCGC
>MAAC01011129.1_pt1 | contig 171505 bp, 173 predicted proteins | sample 1115981 | NCBI WGS metagenome assembly MAAC01 (sample SAMN04961126, study PRJNA320927) | seawater metagenome | isolation source: sample BD02T64 sea water enriched with oil for 64 days | place: USA:Gulf of Mexico | collected 2013-07-27 | reverse complement strand
TCGATGTATCAAATAAATTAAATTTAGTATATTTATGACTATCAACAATGCTGGTTTACGCTGTCTATTTTGGTTAAAAAACGACAAGACTAACTCCATTTAGTACACGTAGTATAACCCACTACCCACTAATCCTTAAAATCCCGTTCGTTTGAGTGTTTTTCGACCTAATGATATTTAGAATATAAAATGTTATTACGTTCAGGGGCTTTTCAAAAAACACGTATAAATAAATTTTTTAGCCGTTGATTTTTGTAAAGGCCGCGTACTTTGTGGGGTGGCTATTTGAGATATAAATTCAGTTAGTTTTTGCATTGGAAATAGGTTGTTCATTTAAAATTTCTTTTTGACATTTTTCCATGATCAACGAAAATACCAAGCCATAAGTACTAAAATCGCACTAGATGATGTGTTTGGTAACTTATACGAATATGTTTTCTGGGGAGTATTTCAGAAGGGATAAGTCGAGACGATGAATGGCATTCTTGGTCGGATATTCATTCATCGCCCCGAGATATTAACCGCTAGGGCAAGACGTAGAGATAATATCGCTATCTGCTAAATCTAAGGGGAGTGTAGTACATTACTAAGACCTCCTTCAACCAGTGGTTCGAATTATCTGTCTTTCCTATACAAGATAGGAGGATGACCATGGTTAACGTAGAGCTGACAGTTAAATTCAGTTTTCGAGCCAGTACAGTATTGTTGATGGTGCAGGTTATGCATTACGTGTTGTATCTCGCGCCGTATACTCATAATCTCGTGTAAGTGATGCGCCCATAGTACGTGCTATGGGCTTCCTTTATGTCTGGTGTTTTACTCGCGACGGGTTAATGTTGTGCCATAGAAAGCAGCAACAGCTCCTGCCGCGATACCGGTAAGCATTGTAAGATTATCCATGTTGTTGATGTGTACTAGAACTTAGGAAATCATTTGTGGATGATATTAACTCTAAATTATTTCAGTACAAGGAATGGTCATGATTGTAGGAACTGAAGAACTATACGAAGAAACAAAAGAGTCTCTTGAGAGAGTACAGGGATTTGATGTGACGAGCTTGCCGAGAGAGGATGTGCTAGGAACTGCATTGAATTTTGATGATGTTGTATATCCAGCTCAGCAGTTGATTGATCTTTGCACGAGGTTGTCGTTAACTGCATTGAAAGACTTTCCCGATGCTGTCCTAAACATAGTAAAGACTCAGGCTGATAGTATTTACCAGTTGTTCACGCAAATACTTGATTTTGAAATAGGCCAGCAAGATCCTAGTAGCGTTAGATCGTCAATTATAAATAATGTTATTAAGGGGTATCCACTAGCGTTTACGGCGTTGCATCCGTATATTTCGTATTCATTGCATCGATCTGCTGATTTTCAGACACTAGACACAGAAGCTAGGGCTATGCTTCAGGCTATTGGGGATAAGGCAACTAGTGTTTCTGGTAGCCTCGATGAGCATGAAAGTGATGCAAAAAAAGTACTTAGTGAAATTAGAAAAGTGGCGGCAGAGGAGGGGGTAACTAAGCAAGCTGCTCATTTCCATGTGGAATTTGAACACCACATAGAGGAGGCGGATAAATGGCAATTCCGAGGTGTAGTGTTTGCATTTTGTTTAGGGTTGTATGCTATTTTGAGTATCTTTTTGCATAAGGTGCCAATTCTAGTACCAGAAAATACTTACGATGCGATTCAACTATCGATTAGCAAATTTCTAATCTTTTTTGTAATGGCCTATATGTTGTTTCTATCGATGAAGAATTTTCAAAACCATAAGCATAACGCGATAGTCAATAAGCATAGGCAAAATGCATTGATGACGCATGGGGCACTGGTTGAGGCATCGGGTGAGGATGGGGTGCGTGATGCGGTTCTATTGCAGGCAGCTAGTTGTATATTCTCGCCTCAATCAACGGGATATACACCATCTAATGATGGAGATCTATCTAACCAAAAGTCTGTAGTTGAGATTCTATCAAAACCAATTGTCCAGACTGCTGTGAAGGAATCTCTTAAATAAGCATGTTTCTTAAGAGAAAGTCGAACCTAAAGCCGTATCTTAACTAAACAGTTATGCTTTATTAATGTTTTAGAGACTTGCAGTGGGAACTGCGGAAATGTGTTCTGTACGTACACTGTCATTCATCAAGTCTGGGTTGCTAAGTATGCGTGTGTTGCGCGGCTGATTAATGTCGCTTAAAGTATCCATGGTTCGCGAGCAAGTTCATCTCTAGAGCTAGGCAAGTAAAAGGAGTTTTTAAAGGATAGATCATCTGTTTGTTATCTTGTTAAGGAGTTGTCTGGGTAGTCGTTTAAATTGGTCCATTTTAACCGTCATGATTTGAGCACTATTGAATATTTGGATTAATCTTACTTGTGGGTTTAGCGATATCAAACAAGGAAAAATATAACAAAAACAGCAACTGCGACGTCCGTACTTCACGTACGTCCTGTTGGCGTAGGCACTTCAGATAGCTAACACTAGTTCTACTAATCTACTTTGAGTACTCCCAATTTCAATCAGAGGTGATGTCAACATGTTCGTAATGTATATCGATTTTTACCATTATTCTATCGGACAAGCCATTTCACGCTAACCGGTTAAAATAGTTGACGTGAAGCGGTCTAGCCTAGAAGGTGGTTCTTATTCGTTATTCATGATGACTATTGCTCCAAAAACTCTATAGTCGAATAAATTCTAGTGACATATGTCCAGTGTGTAGAAAAAACAGTTGTAAAATGTATATAGGTTTTGCATTATCGGGTTTTTATTGATGTATCAACATAAAAGGGAATTAATATGGATACATTTTCTGGTTGGGCACCACCGCTAATGTGGGGGCCTTGGGTAGAAGTTGATCATTTGTTTGGAACTTCTACATATAAAATTAGTTTTAAGACACAATCTAATGCTAAGTCGAGTTTTCAGGCTGAAATTGAATATTGGAATGGTCAATGGCAGACTGATAGCGTTAGTATTCCCGGTTCTGGTGAACACTCCTTCACGGCGGGTAACTGTGTATGCTCCGTTCGAGTTAGAATGAAAAGCCATTCATTGGGGCAAACAGTACGTATTGAGAGGAATACACATTGATATCATTAAAAACGCTTGTTCTAGCAGTCACGGTAACTATATTTTCTCAAGGTTGTTTTGCTGGGAACGACTTGGAATTTCAAATTGTTTCTCAGAAACAAAGTTTGCATAAGGGCGATATAGCCTCAAAAACCATCACGAAAATTAGTGATAATAGTTATATCGTCAAGCTAATGTTTAGTGAAGAAGGGCAGGAAAAATTCAAAGGACTTATGTTAGGAAAAAAAGACGTTTATCTTAATTTGGTTGTTAATAACCAAATAGTTAATTCACCTTTTGTTCCCTCTGAAATGTCCAGTATTCCGTATCTTTCTATTGCGGCTAAAAATATTGATGAGGCGAATAGGATAGTGGACGCCTTAGACTAGAGCTTTCTGATATAACGATAAACACAAATCTCACTGCAGCCCTTAGGCAACCTTATTGCTTGGATGTAGTGAGATTCATATATCCCCACACACACTAAATATTATACGAATACATCAAAAATACCTTTTCCACATCCACTGATTTTATTGTCTGCTCAGACGCGTGGTTGAAATCTGCATAACGCAATTTTACCTCATGTTTGCGTTTAGGTTTAAAGATCAAATCCACATTCCATTCCTGTCCAATATCGACACTACCCGCATCTGAGGTGAACCAGTGGTGGCGAATGTCTACGGTCCACGGGCGTGCACGCCATTTAATATTCACTGAGTTATCCCGTAGGCCAACAGAAGGTGTTACCAGGAATTGATCGGCCCAGCCTTGGAATCGGTGCAGTGTGGCTAAGGGTGTAATAAAAGCGGTGCCATTATTTTCTGTTAACAGTTCGTGACGTAGTCCAAGGGTAAATCCCTGGGTGGTAAGGCTGCCGCTGATGCGCTGGTAGTGCACTCTATCGTTGTTATGGTCGGGCTGTTGTTGATAGGCCAACTCTGCCCCGGATTCGATTTTTACTTGACCAAATTTACGTTGGAAGTGGCCTTCAAAGCCTACCGTTTGGTTAGAGAAGTTACTGACATGGTAATTGTGAATGGAATATCCGTAGGTATTGAATTCTAGGTAGTCCCATTCTTTTAATGTGAGGTGTACTAACCAGCCATCAATATGGTGGTTGCCGAGCAGGGCGGCGGGGCGGCTGCCGTTTAAGGCGTCATAACGTAGGTCGTCTTTATCCAGATCTCTGTCAGCATCATCGCCAAAAATGCGATTCACATTATGGATATAGGCGATGTGGAGTTGCGAGCCTTCTAGAATATATCGCTCTGATTGAATGGCATCGTAGGTTTGATCGTTTTGACGAAAGCCGACGTTGCCTATAAAACGCTCATCGCTATAGGTGATTTTTTGTCGGCCTAGGGTAATGGTGTTGTCTTGCCATTCGGTGCGGATAAAGGCTTGGTTGATTTCTGTGCCTTCGGGGTCGGCAATGGTGGGTTTATCAGTGAGCACAACGCCGTCACTGTGTTGATCGTCGTTGGCGGTTGCCACATGATCAATTTCAAGCATGGTGTCGAATTGCTCGAGGAACCGGTAGTTCACGGTAAGTCGTGCTTTGGCGGTGAGCGCGTGGGCGTCATCTTTGTCGACGGTGGCGGTTTCCCAGCGGGTTCTCAGTCCGATATCCACTGTTGGCAGGTTACTTTCTGCCCATGCTCCGTGACTTACACTTGCTAGCATCAGTAATGCCAGTGATCGATAATAACTCTGCACAGTCATTGCTCCTGTCATAATCAAAACGGAGCAAATTAGATCAGGTTTGGGACGCTATTGCCAATCTTCGGCATTGCCATCATGTAGAACCGTGACGGAGTTCAATGTGTCTAAATAGTCATAAAAGTCATCAGGCATGGGGTTGTGGCGCGCGTCGAAGTAACTGAGCGTAGGAAGCGTATCCATGTCGACGTTTTCCAGTTCGTTGTCGAAGATATACAGCTTGCTCAACAAGGGACTGTTTTTAAACCGTAACGACGTGAGTTGGTTATTGTTGGCTTTTAATTTCTTTAGCTTGGGTACTCCCTCCAAAACCAGAGAATGCAATTTGTTTTTGAATACAAAGCAACCCGTTAATGCGGGTAGATCGCTTAAGTGCAGTGTGGAGAGTTGATTGCCTGATAAATTCAGGTGGGTTAAGTGAGGTAGCGGGGGAATGTGTGCTTCTTCTAGCTGGTTCTTGTACAGCGATAGAGAGGTGAGTTGGGTAAAAGAGGCGATGCCCGCTAGGTTTTTTATTTTTGCGTTGTGGCATTTAATGGAAGTCACTTCTGCTGGGACTGACCATTGGTGCTTGCTGGCTAATTGGGTTACGCAGGTACGTAAGGCTGGGTCGACTAGGGTTGAAAAATCCGCCCATGCGGTTTGTACCTGCGTGAGTAATAGTAGTACGAGTGATGACCGTGTGAAATAGCGGCATACTGATAGGGGTGCGGTTCTAGGATGCGTCATGTTGTCTTATCCTTTTGCGATAGGCGAACGCAGATACCTTGCGCAACAATAATGTCAGATGGCTCGTCGAGTGCGGAGCCGCCTTCTTCTTCGGCAGTGAGTATAAGGGAGACGGCATCTTTTATGAGGCGCCAATGGGCATCAGATAGTTGAATATGGTCAACCTCTGGATCGTCGATGACGGCAACGGAACGAATCTCGTTGTCAGTTTTGGATAGCGCCCAGATCTGTAAATCCTGATCTTGTTCCAATTCGATATCCTGCCAGCGTAACCACATGTGTTGGGTCTCACCTTCAGTAACGGCGGTCAGTTTTGCGCTGCCTGTGTCATCACTTAGAATGGCGACATAATCAATAGGCAGGCCGTGTTTATCAGCGGTGGAGAATTGGCCGATATTTAGCATTAATAGAAATGCAAAACTAAGCGCTGCGGATAAGCCCCAGGGTAGCCATGTGAGCCAACGGGGTTTGGTCGTCGTTGTGGTGCTATGGGGAGTGGTGCTACGAGGGGCGGTTGCGGCTTGAATCGCGGACCAAGTACTGGGTTTGGGCTGGCGCGTGTTAGCAGTACTGTGCAAAGGTTGTAGCTGCTGTTCCCAAAAGTGAACGTCGGCTTCCAGTGCTTCATCGTGTTTGAGCGATTGTTCTACTGCCTTTCGCTCATCACTGAGGAGCGTACCTACAACATACTCAAAGGCATTGTTATCATTGTCTGTCATGATGTTACCTCCACATTATGTTCTAGGCATTGTTTCAACCTGCTGGCGCCACGACGTAACCACGACTTGACCGTATTGGCGCTGGTGTTAAATCGGCTGGCAATTTCATCTCTGCTGTAACCCTGTAGGTAGGCCAGCTCAATGCTGTGTTTGGTTCGTTCGTTCAATGTGTCCATGCATTTTCCAAGAATATCCATATCCTGTGAGCGCATCATGGTTTTATCGGGGCGGTCGGTTGATGCCACGTTGTCTAATACGTTGTCTTCGTCGCTGTCGTTGTTTATTGGGTCACTGTAGCGCTTTTCCTTGGCGAGTCGGTCCAAGGCCCGGTAGCGGACAATGCTGGTAAGCCAGGTGATCGGTTTGGATTTATCAACACGATAACTGGCCGCGTTTTCCCATATCTGGATAAATGCTTCTTGTACAACGTCATTACTCAGATCCTCCGATTTTACAATGCCAAAAGCCACATGATTCAAGTACGGCGCAATCGTTTGATAGAGCTGTTCCAACGCGTGTTGGTCTCGAATTGCGCATCGCGCTATTAATTGGTAGAGCTTGTCATCGTTTTGCATAGTACTCGGGGGTTCCGCAAAAGGCTTCGTATCATCGTCAAGTGATGGAAGCGTATTCTGCGGTATGGCACTCTACGTGGCAACCTTCTCTAAAACAGATATACGTTTGGATTGCCAAAAAGTTGCAGGCTGTAGCAAAAAAATAATAAATAAGTGGGATGTTTGGTGAAGATGCCTATTTGTCGTCGAGCTGTGCCACCCATTTGAGGACATCTGCGACGGGTTCGATAAATTCTGAGGGGATATAGTTATCGAGTTCCGCCTGGGCGTAGAGGGCACGGGCGAGGGGGACGTTTTCGATCATGGGTATACCTGCCTCAGCGGCAATTTTTTTTACCCGTTGCGCCAGTTGATTGGTGGATTTTACGCAGACAATAGGTAGTGTGCGTGTATCGCCATCATATTGAATACCAATGGCAAAGTGGGTGGGATTGGTGACAATGACTGATGAGCGTTTAACGTCATCAATCATACCGCCTTCGAGCATTTCTCGGTGAATTTGTTTGCGCTGACTCTTAATTTCGGGATTGCCCTCGCTATCTTTGTATTCCCGTTTTACCTCATCTATGGTCATTTTGAGTTTTTTGATGTGATCGTGTTTCTGGAATACGAAGTCGGCGACGGCGACGATAAGAAAAGCGATCACTGATACGATGGCTATCTGGGCCATTAAGTGCCCGACTAAACTGGGTAAGCAAGATGATCCACAATAGGGTAACTTAATAATGTCATAGAGATTGGAATGAATAACCCAATAGACAAGTGAACTTAGAAATCCGATTTTGAATATGGATTTAATGAGTTCAACCAGGTTCTTCATGGCAAATATCTTTTTTGCCCCTTCCGCGGGATTGATTTTTTTGATATCCATTTTGATGGACTCAAAGGCAAGTAGCGGTCCTACTTGAACAACGTTTGAGACAACACCAACAATAATGACCAGTATTACGATGGGAGTAAGAATATTCAGACTTTTTCCGATAATACCTTCAACGATTTTTTTTAGCGCATCGGAAAATGGCAGATCGTAATATAAAGACGGTAAGGTGATAATTTCTAATAACTGAGACAGAAAATAATCACTATTGGCAAAAAACAACGCATATACACTGGCCAGCAGCGCGGTGGACACGACTTCTTTGCTGTGGGCAACTTGACCTTTTTCCCTGGCCTCACGTAATTTTTTTGCAGTGGGTTGTTCGGTTTTCTCACTCATGTAGATTTACCCGGAAAATATTCTGTGGAGGGGAGAGATTAGCGTCGTGGGGTCCGCCAATATCTCGCCAAAGAAATGAAATATGATGGGGATATACACCACGAGAACCGCAATGGCGACGGCGCTTTTAATGGGCATCGATAAGATAAATACGTTGAGTTGTGGTGCAAAACGACTCACCAGGGCTAAACCAAATTCGGATAAGAACATGGCGATGACGACTGGTCCGCCTAGCAGTAAGGTATAGCGCATAAGGGTGTCGAGCTGGCCCAACATAATCTCTGGAGTTTGCGAAGAGAAGGTTGGGTAAAATTCGAAAATGGGCCACAACAGGTAACTGTGATAAAGCGCACTTAACGCGACTAGAAATGCACCGCTAATAAAAAACAATGCGACGAGCCCTTGCGTGAGTAATATGCCCAAAGGAGACGTCTGTGAGCCGGATAACGGATTGAGGCTACTTGCCATCGTAGCACCACGTTGGTTATCAATAAAAAAACCGACGGATTCGATGGCCCAAAAAGGTACCGTAAGCACATAACCAATACTTAACCCTAGCAGTACTTCTTTAATCAGCGTGACTACAGTGTCCAGCGTAGTGAGTGAGCTAGACGCGTAGTCGGCGGACACCGCGGGGTACATAAACAGCGCAAGGCTGGCGACCACGCCGTTGCGAATCATGGCGCTGCCCATGGTTTGTTTGGAGAGAAACGGCATAATGGTAAATACGGCTGCGATACGCGCGGAAGAGAGCATAAATAAGTAAAACGCGTCGTAGACCGGTACAAGATTCACAGGCTGCTAACCGAGGGAATAGCGTCGAAGATAAGTACCGAGTAATTATAGATTTCTATCCCTAACCAGCGTGCAGTGAGGTATAACGTAAAAACAATGGCGACGAGTTTGATCGCAAAAGCCAATGTTTGTTCTTGTATTTGGGTGAGTGCCTGAAACAAACTCACCAATACACCCACCACCGAGGCAACGATAATAGGGGGCATTGAAAGCAATAACACCAGAAACAGGGCTTTGGTTGTATATTGAATAACGTCGGCTTCAGACATGAAATATCCTTTTAATAGGCCAGTACTAAGCCATGAATTAATCGCGTCCATCCATCCAGTAATACGAATAACAGCAATTTAAACGGTAGTGAAATGGTCATCGGGGACACCATCATCATGCCCATGGCTAACAATATATTGGAAATAATTAGGTCGATGGCAAGAAAGGGAAGATAGATAAGAAATCCGATTTGAAAGGCGCTGGTCAGCTCGCTGACGGTAAAAGCAGGTATTAACACAAATAAACTATCTTCGGTAACTGTTTTAGCAACGTCCTCTGGCCATATTTCTGCCGTGGTTTCGAGAAAAAAAGTCTGCTCTTCTTTATTGCCGTGCTCTGCCAAAAATTCTCGATACGGTGCAGAGGCTGTTTCTAGAAGCGCTTTGAGTTCATCGGTATTCTCTAATGATACTGGGTTTTCTTCGATGGCCTCGAAAGTGGCTATGCCAACGGGAGCCATGATATAAGCTGTGAGAATAATCGCTAATCCATGCACTGCCATGTTGGGTGGTATTTGCTGTATCCCCAGTGCATTTTTCAGCAGACCGATAACCACTGCAATTTTAACAAACGACGTGGTCATGACGGCAACAAACGGAACCAATGCTACCGCCGCCAAGCCAAATATTAAGTAAAACGGATCAGGCATCTCAGTCATGAGGCATCTCTTGTGTGGCAAACAATTCGGTGATACGTGCGCCTAGACGATCGTTTAGGTTGACTAATTCAGCGCTGGCGATTCGTTTACCGTTGGCGTGCACGACGATAGGTGACGTGAGAGGTTTGTCCAGCGGGATAACGTGCCCTTCAAACAAGGTTTTTAACTCTGCAATACTGAACTGTTGTTGTGCAACTTCGAATGTTACGGTTACCGGTAGATGATCAAATGTGTCCAAGGTATCAATAGATTCGTCGGTGGGATGATGTTCATCGAGTGAGGTTTCCATAGCTGATCCTATTGTGGTGCGAGTAATGTGAATGGCGTTGTCTTCTATACGGCCGTAGCCAATTAGTTGATAGTTAATCCGTAATTCGACTGCCTGTAATAATTGGTCATGGCTATTCGATAGCAAAAGAATGTCGTGTACCCGACATTCAGTGAGTTCTTGTAAGCCAATTTTGAGACCCGGCAGATGCACGGAAAAGGTAATGGGGATGGCATTGACGTCGATACGTACTGGGGTTGATTGCGCGTGGCTAAATAAGGTTGTTATTGAAGGCAACGCGTTGCTGCTGATAGAGAGTGACGCCAAGCAAGGTCTATTATTGAGTACGCAACGAAATTCTAGGGTTGTAGTCTTTGAAGACGTTGAATAATCCGAACACGGAATGTCTTCTATTATGTTTCTTGTAGTGTCATTTACAGTATCAACACAATCAAATCCCGATACCGCAATGGCAAGGTTGGTGTGTGCCTCGATGGATTCAATGAATGGAGCCATCGCGGTTTGCATCAACGCAAATTGTATCGCTGGGGGAAGAGCGGCGAGTGGCAATGCACTGGGGAGGTTCGCCAGCAGTTGATCCAGTAGGGTGCTGTCGATACTGACACTGAAGGCGTGTCCGTCGATCTGGTAATGAATGCAATAGGGAAGGTTGCGTTGTTCTTCTTGTAGCGGCGCTACGCGCGTTGCCGTCACTTTAGCCCCGCTGAGATCAAACCTTAACGGTACGTAGGGTATTGCATCCACTCGGGGTAGGGATAGCGCATGGATAATATGATCCGTGGTTAAGTCCATAAAGGATGAGCCTCAGTGTGTTTGTTGTGTGGCTGATCTGCTACGGTGTGTTCTATTTCTATGGTGTCAATGGTGTATTTTTTTTGTAGTTGTCTTCGCAGTTGTAGTTGGTTTGTCGCCAGGAGTTGCGCGCTTTGGCTATCGCTGGTGACAAATTGTATGGACAGCCCTTTTTCAGACTGGCGAATATGTAAATCGGTATTGGTTAACGTACCGTGTTTTAGCTGAAGTATGATATCGGATTGATTACCCGCTATGGTGGAGGAGGTTACCCACATTTTGTCCACGAGTTGACTTATCTTATGGCTGAGATCGTTGACCAGCGGCGTGGGGGTATTGGATGTCGAGATCCCAATGGTTTTAAGCATTTTGTCTCCGGGTAATAAACCAAGGCTATCTGCGGTCAGTACACGTTGGTGCGGCTCGTCATCGGGTTGCTGTTGTTGTTCTCCAGAGGAATCGCGGTTGTGTTTGGCGGTAGCACTTGCTGCCTCGTCTTCTTGGGGGGATAAATGGCGATGGAAGCGCTCATTAACGTCTGAATCCGGTGGGTTGATAGAGGCTTGAGCTGAGCGGTTAGGTGCCTTTCTTTGGGAATCCTGTGGCGTATTCAATAGTGGCGTTGAGACAGACATTACTTATCGCTCCTTGGAGATAAAGGTGATTGTTTGAGAGATAGACGAGTGATCATCCATTGCCTGCTCTTCTTCTTTTTGTCGACGTTGGTTTGCGACGATGTCGTCCAATTGATGAGATACGTATTCGAATTTTTCTTGTTTATTCTGTAGTTGATGTAACTGTTGTTTCTCTTGTGTCAGTTGATCACGATCCCGGGAGTATTCACTTTCTGCAATAGACAGATTTTTGTTCAGTGAGAGTAGGGTGTGCTTAAATGTGGCAAGGGTGCTGTTGTAGGTTTTTAGTTGTTCGGTGGTGGCGGGTTTTGCCGCCAACGCATCAAATAATCGCTGAGTCTCAGCCAGTTGCCATTGGGTATAGTCTTCTTGTTGTTGTTTGATCTCTTCCCATGCGGCTTTTGATTCCACTACGGCGAGAGTTGATTGATTGACTTTACGCAATTGAATGCGGGTTTTATATTGGCTTAGCTCGACCACATCTCGCATCATAAGGACACTACTTTAGATAATTCATGCAAGGTCTCATCGAACGTTTGGGGTGAGTCGTTACGCTGAACCAAAAACCGTTTAATAGCATCCATTGCCTGAATGGCGGCATCGGCTTCTACATCGCTACCAGGTTGATACTCTCCAATTTTTACTAACAACTCAATTTCCTTATATTTTGCTAATAATTGGCGTAGCCGTGTGGCATGGGCCTGATGATCTTGCTGGGTAATTGCATTCATGACACGGCTTGTGCTGGCCAGAATATCAATGGCAGGAAAATGACCGGCTTCCGCCAGCTCGCGAGAAAGCACAATATGTCCATCAAGGATCGAGCGTACTTCATCGGCAACGGGTTCTGTCATATCGTCGCCTTCGACGAGTACGGTATACAGCGCGGTAATGGAGCCTTTTTTCGCAGGGCCAGCGCGTTCTAATAGTTTCGGTAAACTGGCAAATACGCTGGGGGGAAAGCCACGTCGGGCGGGGGGCTCACCGGCGGCGAGTCCAATTTCACGCAGTGCTCTGGCAAACCGAGTGACTGAATCCATTAATAGCAGGACCCGTTTATCTTGATCACGAAAGTATTCTGCTACGGCAGTGGCAACGTGGGCGGCTTTGACCCGTTCCATAGCGGGCCTGTCGGAGGTTGCCACCACGACTACCGATTTTTTCCGGCCTTCAGGACCGAGGTCGCGTTCGATAAACTCCCTAACTTCTCTGCCGCGCTCTCCAATCAAACCAATCACAATAATATCGGCATCGGTTGCACGGGTGATCATGGAGAGTAATGAACTTTTACCCACGCCAGCCGACGCGAATACACCCAACCGTTGGCCTTGACCACAGGTGAGTAACCCATCAATGGCACGAACACCGGTTTGGATGGGCCTGTCAATCAGCGAGCGAGTCATGGGGTTAGGGGGACGGTTGATAATGGGGTATGGCTGACCTGTATCGATCGGTCCAGCGCCATCAATGGGTTCACCCAGTCCGTTGAGCACTCGGCCCAATAGCGCGTCGCTCATCGCCATTTGTTGGCTTTGCCCACTGGGAATTACCTCGGTGTTCGCGGATAACCCGTCGATATCATTAATCGGCGTGAGTAATGCCTCTTGCTTGGAAAAGCCGATTACTTCGGCAACGAAACGTTGTTGGGTGTTCGGGTCAACCAGGTGGCATAGGTCGCCAATTTTGACACCATTCACCGAGGCGCGAATGATGGTGCCGACCACCTCGCTGACTTTGCCGCGCACCTGGGTAAAATCGGTGCGCTCCACCAATTGTCGTAACTTGGTTGTTCGTGATGCAAGTGGTGAATGTGTGCTTGGGACAGTCTGCATAGGATTCGAAGGCTTATTCTTTTCGATGGATTGATCGCTAGAATAAGGGAATCGAGGGGGCGGCAATATCAGCCTGGAGGTCTATTTTCCATTAGGCGAAGACCACGCTATGAGAGCGTGATTCTCGCGAGTGGTTGTACCGTAATCTCAGGCGTTAGATCTTGATAGGAAAGCACCGGGAGTTGGCGCAAATCACTCTCGAGAAGCTTACGAATGTAGCGGCGAATATCCATGGAGGTGACGAGCACGGGTTTATGGGTTTGCAGATGGATATCACCGACAATCCGCTTGGTAGTTTCTACTATGTGTCGAGTGGTATCTGGGTCTAATGCGAGATATGATCCGGCAGACGTTTGACGCACACCATTGCGAATAGTGTCTTCTAGTTGCTGATCCATTAAGTAAGCAGGCAGTATATTTTGACCGTTACTGTATTTGTAACTGATATAGCGTCGTAGATTATTGCGTACGTATTCAGTGAGTAATACCGTTTCTTTTTCCTTTTGGGCCCATTCAACTAAGGCTTCGAGGATATTGCGAAGATTACGAATGGAAATATCCTCCGACACTAAACGCTGAAATATCTCTGTGATTTTCTGTACTTGTAGCAATCGTTGTACTTCTTTTACTAATTCGCTATAGGGGCCTTCCATCTTTTCAAGAAGGTAGCGGGTTTCTTGAATACCAATAAAATCATTGGCATACTTTTGCAGAATAATCGAGAGATGATAACTGAGTACTCGCGGCGGCGTGAGATAATTAATGGCCATTTTGTCGAGTGAATGTTGATGGGTTTGCGGTACCCAGTGAGCGGGAGTATTTGGCAAGAATTCGATTTCTTGATCATGCTCGATGGACAATAATTCCAGTTGCTCTTTTTGATCTCGCACAAGAATCTGATTGGGGCGTAATGTGCCTTCGGCGATCGGTGTTTCTTGTAGTTGAATGACATAATGGCCGCTGGCGAGTTGGCTGTTAAAACGCAGGTGAATTCCGGGGAAGGGTACTCCAAGGTCGAGATAGAGTGCGCGGCGTATCTTGAGTATCTCGTCGTTGAGTTCGTTAATATCAAAAGAGGTTTCACAATCACTGGAAATCTCAATTAACAGAGGAACGGTAATGGTAAATTCTTCAGTTTCTGAAAGCTGCGCTTTGGGAGCGGGCTGTCCGGCGGCGGCTAGGGCTGGCATAATATTCGCTCCGACATCGGCACGAGCGCGTTTTTCTTTACGCAAGATACCATAACCGGTGGCGGTCACCATCAAGGCCAATACAATAAAGGTGAGGGTAGGGAACCCAGGGATTAACGCAAAGGCGAATAATATTCCACCACCAATCAATAGGGCTTGGGGTTTACTGGCGATCTGATTGGAAATGTCGGTGCCTAAGTTTTCCGATTCATCGGTGGTAACTCGGGTGACAATAATACCGGCGGTAATCGCAATAAATAGGGCGGGTATTTGCGCCACGAGTCCGTCGCCAATCGTGAGTATCGAGTACAGTTCCAGTGCTTCCCCGGTAGACATGCCCAGCTGCATGGTGCCGATGGAAATACCCCCAAGTATATTCACAATGATAATCACAATACCGGCAATGGCGTCGCCTTTCACAAATTTCATCGCGCCGTCCATTGAGCCGTAAAGCTGACTTTCTTTTTGTACCATTGAGCGGCGGTGTCGTGCCTCGTCGACATCAATCACGCCAGCACGAAGATCTCCATCTATACTCATCTGCTTGCCAGGCATGGCATCTAGCGAGAACCGCGCGCTGACTTCGGCCACGCGTTCAGAACCTTTAGTGATTACAAGAAATTGCACAACTGTGATAATCAAGAAGATAACCAGGCCAACCACAAGATTACCGCCCACAACAAAGTTACCAAAGGTTTCGATAATAGATCCGGCATCCGCTTCAAGAAGAATCAGACGGGTAGTGGTAATGGATAGTGACAATCGAAATAACGTGGATATCAGCAGTACGGAGGGAAAGGCGACAAACTCTAATGGTGAGCCAATATATACGCCTACCATAAGCAGTACAACGGCTAACCCCATATTGAGACCAATCAACACATCAACCAGTTCAGTGGGTAATGGAAGAATCATCATAAATATCATGGCGACTAGCATTAATGCGATCATGATATCTTTTCTAGCGGTGATAAACCGCACTGCATGATTGAGCTGGCTCACGTTCATGAGAAGGGTCCTGCGGCGATGTAACGTTGATAGTTGGTGTGAGCATCATCTGGTTGATGCAGTTTGTGAAAGCTGAAACTCTTTATTAAATAGGGCCAAGCTGATTGTGGGGCATGGCCTGACCTCAAAAATAGGTCGCAACCACGTATGGCGGTGTCATAATCGGCTTGTTGGTAGTGAAGGTAAGCGAGTTGGCGATGTACACTTTCATCATGAGGAAACAGAAAAAGTAATAGTTGTAATAAAGGGGATGCCTTGTCGTATTGCTGATACTGTAGATAGACACTGGCGGTGGTTTGCAGCAAGCGTTGTTGTTCTGTTGTTAACATAAGTTGGCCTGCGTTATACACGATTGAGTGCATGGAGGTGGGTTAGGAGCAATTCTCTGTCCGAGGATAATTCTGCCATAACAGTGATGGCTTGATGGAATATCACGAGCTCCCGCGGATTGTCAGGGGGACTCGGTGATTGGACTGTTGACTGTAAGGTGGCGAGTGTGTCTCGAATAAGATCGGTAAATCGGTCGGCGTCCACGGAAAGATAAGTATCTGGATTGGCAAGAGATGAGAACCGCTCACTGTTGAGAGAATCATTATTGAACAGTGTTTGTGTGTGTTGTTCTATGCTCTGCCCAAGAGGAACAAAAGAAGACTCTTTGGGTAACTGCGGGGAGTGTTGCTCGGTATCATAAGGCTGTATCCCTTCTATGCCCTGATTAAATGTAATAAGGTCCATAAAAATACCCTTGTTATTGGTTTACGTGTTCGTGTAAGTGAATGAGAAGAGACAGTGCTTGATTGACATTTGATAGGTCGACGTCTTCATCCCTAAGAACGATAATCAATGCCAAGTCGTGATCGCCTTTTAACCCCGCTTGAACGGGGAAAGGTAGCCGTTGATCAAGATGAATAGCACGCAAGACCTTGGAGGCGATGGACTCTAGCTGATAGTCGTCAATTTTCTGCGTTAGCGCCAATATCACTCCTCGTTGATTAGCATCAAGATTAAGGGTGCCATTTTCGTCGAAGGTGAGAGTCAGTGGTGAACCATCCCAATGGAGGGTATCGATACCCAGTTGATGGAGAAAATGATCGATGACTGAGTAATGCTGTGTTGTATTCATGGATTGCTATTCTCTAAGCGGGATTCCTCGGCATCGACAACAATATCCAATGCTTCTTGGACAGACAAAATCAGTTTGTCTCGGTCGAAGGGATCGGCAAAGGTTTTGATGGGAATGGCACGAATGATCTCTTTCATACCCCGTAAAAAATAAGGTTCTACATCGGAGGCATTGGATAACAATTGTTGCGCCATTTGCGATATTTTAATGCCGTTAACCCATTTTTTTTCCACTAACTCCAGTAATTTATCCATCAATGTCACATTTGTTGGCGTGTCTACATGGGCATAGATACGCTGTATCTGTTGCAGTAACTCGGTACATTCATTATGTATGCTACCGAGGGATTGCAGCTTATACATGTCGTCAACGATCATCTGTAAACGGGCTTTGGGAATGGATGGGCCCTCGGAGGAAATATCTGCACCCAGGGCTTTAATAAGGAACATAATGGAACCCGCAATACTCTCCTCCCCGTGCTCTTCAATAATGGTCTTGAAGGTGGCGGATAATCCGCCGTAATCGAGTACGGAATCGCGATAAAATTGGCGTAAACCATTGATTGATCCAAGCTTGTCGGAGGCGTTGCTAGAGGCAACGGTAGTAATATTAATTCCCGCTGCAATTGCTGATGCCTGGCTTGATGCCATCTCATCCAGCAAGGTTTCAGTTGCAGAGAGCAAGGATTCTTCGTGGCTTGATAACGGTGACCTGCGTCTCTTTTTCTCCAGTTCGGCTTTGATATACAGCAATGCTACGTACTGCTGTGATGGGTCTTTAAATGCCTGCTGAATGTTTTGTTGGAGCTGGCGCGGTGAGGTATCGGTTTGCCGTAATAACTGATCAAGCAACGGTTTTAGATGTTTGTCTTTATTGACGTCGTTGGCTTTTTCAAGATAGTCCTGGGCTTTCTCGATGGCATTTAGATCGATCGATGTTTTGTCATTGATTTTTCGTTTGGATACATCGAGTGTTTTTTTCTCCGCCCGCATAAACGACATTTCCTCAGCGGCGGAAGCAAGCATGGACTTAGTATTAACCTCAACCTTTACATTTTCCCCTCGAAACTGACCGGTCGCTTGCTGGGACGCAGGCTTGTCCACTGACGAGGCGGTGTGTTGTAACTGAGCAATAGCGTGTAGCGGGGTAGACATATCCTATTCCGGATGCTTGGTTAATGGGTGTGAATGACATCGATAGGCACGTTAACACGCTCGCGTTGATGCCATTCGTACCGAAAGAAAAATAGATCGGTGGATATAACTGGAATAAATTCAAAAATAGATCGGCTGGTGTATAGGTTAATTTCTCTCTTTACCAATAATTGACATAACCCAAAACCGCCGGAGACAGAGAATGAAACATAACCCTCAATATGGAGATTCGTCACTCAGTGATGACGATCTTTTGGCATTGGTTTATGAGAATGAACTTATTATCGGAAAAATAGAACAGCAATTGGAAGAGCAGCTGAGAATTATGGGTGCCCTCGGGGTAGAGGATTCTACACTGGATCGCGTGAGAAAAGCCTACGGTTATAACGCTGTCGATGAGAATAAAGTACGTCTTATGCTCAACCAATTGGAAAAATCATCCGGGCAGGATCAACAGGTGAGTCATTCCTCAACGGATGCTGGTTCTATAGAAAATAACGGGGTGAATAATAGAGTAAAGCGATCCCGACACCGATCGTTCATTTAAGCTAAATATTTTTTATATGCCTTTTTAGTAGGGTATATCGGGAAGTGGTAGTAAGCGCTATGCCTATCGGGTTATCGGTGGCAATAGCATGTGATAGTAGGTTAATTAAAAAAAGGAAATAAGGATGAGTATAGAAGCAACCTCAAGTGGCGTGGTGGCATCGGTAGCAGAATCAATCGATGGTGCAACGTTGATGGCAGAGATATCGACAGCATTAATGGATAGGGCCAATTTATTAACAGGAGATCTTAGAGAAAAAATCGATAAGATCAAAAATAATAATGAACGCATTAAACAATCGTTGGATAGCCGTTTGGATGTGCGGGATATTAGTCGAGAATCCCAGGGAATTATGGTCGATGAGCCGACTTGGGTGGTGGATGGAAATAGATCCATTGCCTTGGATAATGGCTATGAACTGAGTTTTTCGGATACTCGTCAGGAATGGTATATCAAGGATGACCAGGGCAATCAGACACGTATTTGGGGTGACCCCCATGTGGATGAAGATGGGGCTAATGGTACGGACTGGGACTTTAAGCACGACGCGACCTTTGTGTTGAAAGATGGCACCAAAATTACGGTGGGCACAGAGTTGAGTCCAAACGGGCGTGTTTCTTACTCTGATACGTTAACCATTACTAAAGGTAATCAACAAGTCAGCGTTACCGGTATTCGCGACAACCAGGTGAATATAGGTAGCGTTAACCTAAATGCGATTACTGAAAACACCGATAAAAATACGGTGGACGGGTACGTGTTCTATGAAGGCGCTGATGGGGCAAATGATTGGTTTAACGCAAGTGGCGATGAAATTACCGTTAATCAGGCAATGAATGGCCCTGGCACCGCTGAAGTAGCCAGTGCAGAGGATAGTATTCCTGGTGTATCACAAGATCTGGTTAACTTTATGAATAGCAACGGTATCAGTCACGACTTGTCGGTAAACCAAAAATTAACGCCATCTCAATGGGAAAACGTCATTGAAAAATTGGATACGTTTAAGGAAGGGTTAAGCCAAACAGGCAGTCTGGAGACCATAAAAATGCAGCAAGCCAATAACTTGCTAAAGCAGGCCTTCGAACAGTTATCGAATATGTTGTCGAAAGAGAATCAATCCATGGGTACCTTTATAGGTAACATGCGCTAGGTAATAACGAAAACAGCAACGTAAACAACAACGTAATCAAAAAGACACGGAGAAATATCATGGTAGAAGCAGTTGGCGGAATCGGTATTGCGCAAGCGGCGGGTGAATTGTCACTGGATGCATTAATTACGGCGGTGTTAGCAGAAAGGTCAGACCTTCTTAATCAGGACGTCCGATCAAAAATAGAAGAGATTAAGAATAAGAATGTTGTTCTTAAGCAATCCAATGAAATATTGAATCAGCTACGGGATCTTAAACAAGATAAGAGCGGTAGTGTCCCTCAAGAGGTAAAAGATTTTTTTGCGGAAATGGGGTTAGATGTGACTACCGGTGGACTAAATGATGATCCACCGAATAATGGTTGGGAAAATAATATCGAGAAATTGAAAACGAAGAATGAAAGCCTTACCAGTACCTCCCAATTGGATATGGTTAAGCTTCAGGCGGCAGTAAGTAAATACAACCAAACCAATGAAATGTTATCGAATGTGCTATCCAAATCGAATCAATCGAAAGGTACATTGATCGGAAATATGCGTTAATAAGGAATATACCATGACAGCGACTCAGACCAGTACATTGGTCGGCAAAGAAGCCATACAACGTTTGATTGAAGAATTTTATGCGACGGGAGTCCCGGTTAAAGACGCGAAAGGAATTGATGAAAAGTCAATTGAGGCCTGCTATGGCGTTGCCTTTAACTTTTATCAAAGCGGGCGTTTTTCTGATGCATTAGACGTATTCAAGTTTCTTTGTCTTATAAGCCCGTATGATCAAAAATATGTCCTTGGTTTAGCGGCTTGCCGACAAATGGAAAAGCAGTATAAGGAGGCTATTGAGGCATATTCTTTTGCCATGGTATTGGATTGTAATGATCCGATTCCACCTTTTCGTGCTGCTGAATGCCATATGGCTATGGGAAATATGCAGGAAGCCCTCAGCGGATTTACGGCAGCTTATGAGTGGTCAGCTGGAATTGAAATTCACAGCACGTTACATGGAAAATCAGAAACCATGATGACGGTGCTGGAGACGAAATTGCAAAATAAATTACAAACTAAACCATAAACAAAACACGAACTAGCAATCGAGGATTGAATAAATGGATATAAATACTGCATCGGATGGTGTAGTCGCTTTATCGGGGCCAGACAGTGGTGTAACCACATTGGATCAGACGTCTGATCAACGTGGTGTTAATCGAGATGAGCGAATACCGAATCCAGCCATTACGCGGCAACAGGATGCGAATACATCTGCGGCTTCCGCGGGTAATACTGGAGGGGCGCCTGTGCTTCAAGCACCCATCCATTTTCCTAGCGGACATAGTAATGAAGCATTGTTATTTGAAATATTGCTCGCCAAAACCGAATCGGCACAACAGAAGATTCAAAATTCTGAAGTTACGGTAAAAGTAAACTCTCAGCTATCAGCGGATCAGACGCAATTTTTGTCGGAAAAAATGGATGAACTGCGCGACAAAATGGCTGAACAAGAAAAAGCAGGCAAGCTATCCCGTATTTTTGGTTGGGTTGCGACAATTGCATCGTTTATTGTTGCTGCGGTACTTACGTTAACCGTTGTGGGTGCACCAGCAGGGGCAGCGTTAATGGCGGGGGCAACGATTGGCCTAGTGAACCAAATATCAATGGAAACAGGCGGTTGGTTTGCAAAGGGAGTTGCTGAACTCTTTGCAAGTTCTGACATGACGCAAGAAGAAAAGGAAGAGGCGGCCAATTGGTTAATCACTGGCGTATCAATCGCTTTATCCTTAGGTGGTGCGGCGGCTGGCGCAGGTGCGAAAGGCGCGCAGATGATTGCAAAAATGGCTCAAAATGTTAAAGATGTTGGCGCACGGCTAGCGACAGAATTACCTAAAACAGCACTTAAGTTACTGGATGATGTCGCTGAAATATTGATGTCAGCGGGTTCTCAAATACGTAATGCCCCTGTAGTAAAGCAGGCTATCGACATAATTGTTTACGTGCTAAAAGGTATGGCCAATGGCGGTGCTTATGTGGGGTCAAAATTATCCAGCAATTCGGCATCTATCGCTGAGAAGGTGGGTTTGAAAACCATGCAAAATGCGGATGACTTTGAAAGGGTGGCCAATAAAGTGATTAGTTTGGGTATGGTCACTACCGGCGTGGGAGGTGTTGGAAAAGGCAGCAGTGAGATTACCGTGGGTAAAATTACTGAAGAAGCCGGAAATATTCAAGCGGATACTGTAGAGATTGATTCGTTGATTACTTGGTATGGAGATAAAGTTCGTGAGGGTATTGAGGATTACAATACCGCCATTAACGATATGAATCGTGGTTTTTCTCTCGTCCGATCAATGTTTGAAGGGTCATTTGAAAGCAATGCAGCCGCCATGCGAATTTAACTGTTTCGCTAAAAATAACTATTAGGAAATAGAACTATGGATATAGCAAGTGTTGGTCAAGAAGTACAACCATCGCTCGGCGGTGTGAATGATCTGCCAAATGCAGATGCACGCGTCACGTCGAGCTTTAACAATAATCAACCGTTGGTATCGTCAAGTCGTACCTCAGGAAGTAATAGTGGTACTGTGAACAATGCGCCGGAGCTAGAAAGTAGCAGCATTGCGGGTAAGGATCTTTTTACTCAGGCGCAAAGTATGATTTATGAAATCGCCAAGTTACAGATTGAACGTAATGAAAGCGAAAAAATTAGTCGACGTGAAGATCGTAAACAAGTGGTGCAAGATCAGATTGATCAATCGTCTAAGATGCGAGAGGCAGCCTCTGAACGCAAGACGGCTCAGCTGATTACTGGCTCACTGTCGATTGTGGGGGGTGCGCTCGCGATGGGGATTGGGATCACTGCTGCTAGTGCCGCTGGCCGTGCTGCTAGTTCGGCAAGTGGTGCTGCAAGTGTGGCGTCAAAACCGGGTATGCTTAGCGCTATTACCAGTCGATTGGCACCGTTGGTAAGCAATACCGGCTCTGCATTGATTATTGGGCAAGGTATTACCACGTTGACAGATGGTTTAGGTCAAGTATCGAGCGCAGGTGCTGAGCATAATGCGGCCATTGCCGATGCCGATGTGAGGAAACATGAAGCATTTGAAACGGCGCATCGTTCTATTGTTCAAGATCAGGACGAACGAATAGATCAGTCGATGAAGATTCTTGATAAAAGTTTGGACCAGATATCCAGACTGACTGATCAGCACGCAGAAAGTCAAAAGAACGCTAATCGAGTGTGACGCTAAATAGCGCTGGAAAGAATTGCAGAAAAATCTGTTATTCTTTCCAGCCTATTATTAGATCATCCAATAAAAACGACTACTTTTTTTCATATTCTGAATGTTTCATGATTTTGGAGAATTCTTTCAGTCGTTTTACCACTTGTTGATTCACACTGTTGGTGGGGAATTTTCCCTGTGAATTTTCTTTTCCCATGTTTCGCCCAGTGAGTAGTTCTAAGGTCTGGTCAACGGAGGTTGAGGTGTAAACAAAAAACTCTTTATTCTTTACCGCTTCTACAACGCGTTTAGCAAGCATCAGGTTCGGTTGATTGGTGGCTGGAATAATGACGCCTTGGTTACCTGTCAATCCACGTGCTAGACAGATGTCAAAGAACCCTTCTATCTTTTCATTCACACCGCCAATGGCTTGTACCTCACCCCGTTGATTAACGGAGCCGGTTATCGCGATATCTTGCCTCAATGGAATGTTGACCAGTGCAGAAATTAATGCGCACAGTTCTGCTAGAGATGCGCTGTCACCATCGATGTACCCATAAGATTGTTCCATCGCAATATGTGCAGATATGGCTAATGGAAAGTCTTTGGCATAACGGCCACAAAGATAACCGCCGAGTAATAATACACCTTTTGAGTGTGCAGACTGGCCAAGCTCAACTTCACGTTCAATATCCACAACACCGTTGTTCCCAGGGTGTACTGAGGCGGTAATGCGGCTGGGACAACCAAAGACACTTTCACCCACTTCAATAATGGATAAACCATTCATTTGTCCTGTCGCGACACCAGTGGTGGAGATGACGATGGTACCGTCAAGGATTTGCTCACGCACTTGCTCACTTAAGCGAGAGTTTCGGTATTCGCGTGCATCAATGGCGTTAACAATATGTTGTTGTTTAATGACCTCATCTTGTTCTTGGGATCGTAGATAATCTGCCTCAATAGCTACCTCCATAATATGCTCAATACGGGCTGATAACTTTTGTTGATGCTCCGCTAACCGACAGGCATGTTCGGTTAAATGCGCAATGGCGGAATCAGAGAGTTCGGCTAATCCTTTCTTGCGGGCTTTGTGTTGAAGCAACTGTGAAAATTGATAAAGGTTTTTACTTGTGCGATTAAATTCGCCGCTAAAATCCACCAAGACTCTGAATAGTTCATCAAATTCAGAATCCAGTTGGGCTAAGGTGTAGTAAATATCCCGGGGCCCAATAAGAATTATTTTTACTGATAGAGGAATGCTCTCTGGGCTTAGCGTGCTGGGAATGCCCAGTTGTGCTTCGTGTATAGGCGGTTCAAAACTGATGCGATTATTTTGTAGTGCACGTTTTAATGCTTCCCATGTTGATGGCTCACGTAATACCTTTTCAACATGTAAGATTAAGTAACCGCCATTTGCTCTGTGGAGTGCACCGGCACTGAGTTGTTGGAAGTGAGTATTAAACGGAGTAGTTTCTTGTGGTGCATCTAATTGCCCAAACAGATTACCAAAGTGCGGGTTGGTTTCTACGACGATAGGCGCGCCATTGTCTGGTATAGAGCGGATGATAAGATTGGGACGATAGAGATCTTCTAACAGTGAACGTTTGTTGATATTGATTTCATTTTTTGATTCTTGTTCTTCTCCCAAATATTCTTCAATAATTCGAGGGAGGTGGCTATGCACTTGGGCAACGTATAATAAGATCGCGGTATTGCCAGGGTATTTTTTTTGAATATCATCAAACAGAGGTTTGATTGCTTGCCTTATGGTCCCTTCTCGTAATTCTTTGAGTTGGTCATTTAGATCCCGTTGCCATTGGGGCAGCTCAAGTAAGGTTTTGTTTAGTAATCCTTCTAATTCCACTACATCTTTTTGGAATTTATTCCGTTGTTCTTCTTCGAGTTGTGCAAACACGGCTTCGTCTGCGGCTTGCCCATCAACCAGAGGGGTAAAAGAAATGGTGCCTTCTTCTCGATAGACTGCGATCAAACGATTATTCGCTTGGCGTTCGATCTCATCTATCGCAGTGTCGTATTTACGATCAAACAGTCGTTGTAAGCTGGATTTTTGTTGTTGAAAGGTGGGGTGATCGAAGGTTGCGGGGAAGGTCGCAACGAGGGATTCAATTAATCCATCAAATGCTTTCAGTAAATTCGCTCCCTGTTGTGGCGGCAACGATAGTACGCGGGGCTCACGAGGGTTGTCAAAGTTGTTGACGTATAGCCAATCTAACGGTGGTGCGCCGAGGCTTGCGACTGGTGATAAGTAGTCCATCACATATTGCACTCTACCCGTACCGTTCTCGCCGGATACATACAGGTTATAGCCGGGTTGGTTAATATCTATGCCAAATTCGAGTGCCTCCGTTGCGCGACGTTGTCCTAAAATATGTTCATCCTCTGCGCTATTACCGGTAGAATCCCCAGGCGGAAGGCTGGGTACGGCAATATCATCGCTGTGTACAGGATGGAAAAGTTGTTCGACAGATAATTTCATAGGCTAATGGCTTCCGTCATTATTGTGAAAAATGTTCTCTGTGCTTCTCTTAAGCATAATTCGAAAAGGTGAATGCGTACAATGCAATTTATCTTGTTAGGTAACTTCAGTGTTATAGGAATGATCTCGTGTCTTTATTAGGAAAAGAAATATACCGTTGCTACGATGAATACGGCCCGATTCAAGTGTTTGATGATGGTATTAAGCGCTATTTGGCGTTTGAAGAAGATGATGAGCAGACCTGTGTGCTAAAGGAAGACCCCGGACATATTCAGCACGAGTATACCCGTGCCATGTTGTTGTCTCTGTTATTTGTCGAGCCGACCGAAGTGCTTCTATTGGGGCTAGGAGGGGGTAGCCTGGCAACCTGTTTATTAGGCCTTAACCCAGAGCTGCGATTGCGAGCGGTGGAATTGCGCCGTTCTGTGATCAAGATTGCAAAGAAGTATTTTTACTTGCCAAAAACAGACCGCCTGACGGTGATCGAGGACGATGCTGGGCAGTACTTGCTGGAGCCGGATGTTGAGCCCGCGCAACTGATTTTGGCCGATATGTATGGGGCTGACGGATTGGACCCACAGCAACTTACATCCTGGTTTTTAGAGCGTTGTCATGAACTACTCATGGATGATGGCTGGTTGGTGCTTAACTGTTGGAATGACCACCGCAAGGATAAGGAAACGCTGAAGATGATCACTGACATATTTGCGGACGTGAGGGTCTCTAGTACGACAAGTGGGAATTGGATCATTTTTGCCGGCAAGCAAATCAATACCCAAACCGATAAGCAGCTAGGGCAAAAAGCCAAGGTACTGGGTGATACATTGAATTACTCGGTGGCTCGATATTCTAGTCAGCTGAAAAAAATATCCTAAGTCGTCTTGCCTTATGGCCTGTTTACTGTCTAAAATACTGGTTAATTATACAGTATTTTAGATTCCACTAGGAGTGGGTGCAGGTGAAGCTTTTTATTGCAGAGAAACCCAGTTTAGGTCGGGCGATTGCTGACGCGTTGCCTGGTCCACACCAAAAAGGTGATGGTTTTATCCGGGCCGGCAATGGGGACTGTGTAAGCTGGTGTATTGGTCACTTATTAGAGCAAGCAGAACCTGAAACCTATGATCCTGCCTATAAGCGCTGGCGTACAGAAGATCTTCCTATTGTGCCGGGGCAATGGCAGGTTAAGCCGAAACCGAAAACCCGTAAGCAGCTAGCAGTGTTACGCAAGTTAGTAAAAGAGGCCGATCAACTGGTGCATGCGGGTGACCCTGACCGTGAGGGGCAGTTGCTAGTGGATCAAGTGATTGATCACTTAGGGGTGAAAGGGGCCAAAAAAACCAGTATTCAACGCTGCCTGATCAGTGACCTGAATCGCCCTGCGGTTAAGCGTGCCCTTGATGATCTAAAAGATAATCAGCATTTTATGCCGTTATCGGTATCGGCATTAGCCCGGTCTCGTGCGGATTGGTTATACGGTATTAACATGACGCGGGCCTATACGTTACAGGGACAAAAGGTTGGGTACGAAGGGTTATTATCCGTTGGTAGGGTACAGACCCCGATATTGGGATTGGTAGTACGCCGTGATAAGGACATTGAGCGTTTCGTATCTAAGCCCTTTTATGAGGTGATTGCCCATCTACAAACCGCAAAAAAAGAGTGTTTTACCGCTAAGTGGGTGCCCAGTGAAGCCTGTGTTCCACATCAAGATGAGGAAGGCCGTATCATTAACCAAGGTCTTGCGGAAAATGTGGTTAAACGTATTACTGATAAACCCGCCCAGGTTATTGAACAGAAGAAAAAAAATAAATCTCAGCTACAACCCCTTCCCTATAACTTATCAAGTTTGCAGATAGACGCGGCTAAACGTTACGGCATGTCAGCCAAAGCGGTATTGGATGTGTGTCAGGGGTTATATGAAAAGCATAAACTCATTACCTACCCCCGCTCGGACTGTCGTTATTTACCGAAAGAGCACTTCCAACAAGCCCCTTCGGTAGTGCTAGCAATAGAGAAAAATGCCGAGGCATTGCGACAGGGAACGCTCAATGCAGATATCCGTATTAAGAGTAAAGCTTGGAATGACAGTAAAGTATCCGCCCATCACGCTATTATCCCTACGCAAAAGAAAATGGATACTAGCCGGCTCGCGGTAAATGAACGGAAGGTCTATGAGCTGATTGCCCGCCAATATCTGTATCAGTTTTACCCCAAACATGAATACCTAGAAACGGTAGTGACCATCGATATTGAAGGGGGCGTGTTTACCGCCAAATCGAATCAGGTCACAGTCATTGGGTGGAAGGTACTAAATTCAGCGTCAAAGGAGTCTGGTGGGGCCAAAGATAAAGAGCAAGGCGAAAATACAACGTTGCCAGCATTACGTAAAGGTCAAACGTTGCACTGTGATCGTGGCGAATTATTGGAGAAACAGACCCAGCCACCGAAGTACTTTACTGATGCGACGTTGTTGGCGGCGATGACTGGTATCGCGCGTTTTGTCACAGATCAATCGATTAAGAAGATATTGAAGGATACCGATGGCCTGGGAACAGAAGCCACACGGGCCGGGATCCTTGAATTATTGTTTTCCCGAGGTTATTTGGAACGTAAAGGGAAGCAGGTGCGATCCACCGCTGCCGGCCGAGGTCTTGTGGATAGCCTACCTTTGTCCGCAACAACACCGGATATGACCGCCCAGTGGGAAGCAACGTTAGAGGCCATTAGCCTAAAACAGGTGAATTATGAGAGCTTTATGGCACCGTTGACGTCTCGATTAGGGGAGCTTATCAGCCAGAGTTTGGCTGAGCTTCCAACAGGGTTAAGGGGGTTAAAAGGTACGAAGCCAGCTTACAAGAAGCGAAAAAGCTATAAGAAAAAAACGGCTAAAAAAGCAGCACCGAAAACAGCGTAGCACCTATACTCCTAGGTGGGCAGAATTGAGCTGGGAGTCGCAATGATGAGATGTTCGGCGGTGTTGGCAAGAATCGTAGTGACGTGGTGTTTGGGGTGGTTCTTGTGTGGTATGCCTTTTGTGTCTTTTGCTGAGCAACCTGCGGTGATCGGTCAGGTAGTGTTCTTACGCGGTGAGGTTCAAGTGTTACGTGCTGATGCACCTGTTATCGTAAAACGACGGGATAGGTTGTTTGAGGGCGATCACGTAAGTACGGGTAAAGGTTCTCGTTTTTCGGCAAAGCTACTAGATGGTAGTGTACTTACCTTGGGGGAAAGCTCTGATCTGGCAATTAAGGAATATCAATTTGATGCTGTCAGTAGTCGAGGGTCGGCGTTGTTTCGCGTTACTAAGGGCGCATTTCGAGTGCTTACCGGGGAGATTCAGCAAATGTCCCAACATCGTTATCAGGTAGAAACTCCTGTTGCCACTATTGGTGTTCGTGGTACAGATTTCTGGGGTGGTTTCATTTTTGGCGATCAGCTTGATGTAACGGTCTTGTCGGGCAAGGTGTTTACGCAACCGTCGATGGGTACTACGGTGACAAATAGCACAGCAGGGGCTCCGCCAAGTGATGCTAAGATGTGGCCCCAATCTAAGCTGGATCAAGCTATTGCATCGGTGTCACTGGATTGAGCTAGGTCGTCTTAATAATATATAGATTACTAACATGTGATATTGGTAACGAACAAAGCAGCGGGCGGCGAAGCCGTCCGACTGCATTGCTTACTACGTGTTGCCGCTTAAACAGGAACAACTTTGTTTGCACAAGGACCTTTTTGACCTTGGCCAACTTCAAATTCAACAGCCTGGCCATCACTCAATGTGGCATACCCGCCGCCTGCTTGAATTTCTGAATGATGAACAAACAAATCTTTGCTGCCATCTTCAGGTGTAATAAAACCGAAGCCTTTATCGGCGTTGAACCATTTAACTGTTCCTTTACTCATTTTCTTTACTCATTTTGTTGGTGAAATATAGAAATTATATCCGAATTCACCGGTTCGGATATAAAACGAAAAAATCGGCTAAAGACACATAACGTTTCTTTGGCTGTTTTTCCTGATTTTAGCGATACTGCACTTGCAATGATACCTGTTCTACTAAAGCTCTTATTCTACACTCACTGTAACCGTATAATTCCGTTATAATTCAACATCTTAGCGGTTAAAGTTTGACGCCGTTTTTTGGCTATACCTCTGCGTATACCGCAGATTTTGTGGTTATTTAGCCTCAATAGAGCCAAGTATAAAAACACGAGAGCCTCTTTCGGCGCCTATAATATCACAGAATACATTAAGCACTTTGTATTGCCTGTAGGGTGAGGCCAGATTTTGTCTAGATTTCGTCATTTTTAGCCTCGTGAGCCACGAGCCAACAGTTTAGCAGTCAAATGCTTTCTAGAGGTTATGCCTCAAGTAGCCCCACCAAGTCTCGTAATAGCTTATTGCTTTAGTCCTTGTCTGAGCTGATAATAGCGCGCATTTATTACCGAGATTTAATGAGGAAAAGTTATGACATCTGAGTCTTCAAACCAGGAAAATATCGCTGTTGCGCAGAATACTGTAGTGACCTTTCACTATCGCTTAAGCACAGAAGATGGCAATGAGCTGGAAAACTCCCATGGCGGTGATCCGATGGCGTACTTGCATGGCCACAAAGGTGTCATCCGTGGCCTAGAGACCGCAATGGTCGGTAAAGTGGCTGGGGACTCATTCACCGCGACGGTTCAGCCTGCTGATGGTTACGGCTTGCGTAACGAAGAGAAGCAGCAGCGTGTACCTATTAAGCACTTACGAGTACCTAAAAAGGCCAAGTTACGTCCTGGTATGATCGTAGGGGTGGAGACTGAGAAAGGTCCACAGCAGGTGACAATCGTTAAAGTCGGCAAATTTAATGTGGATGTAGATAGCAACCACCCATTAGCGGGCAAAGTGCTTACGTTTGATGTCGAGGTGCAAAGTGTTAGAGAAGCCAGTGCTGATGAAATCTCACACGGCCATGCTCATGGCGTAGGTGGTCATCACCACTAGTCCCTAGTGTTTCTATTGCAGTTTTCTTAGCGTGTAGTAAGGATTACGTTGATGGCACCGGAAAAATCAGTGTCTGTTGAGCGCCTCCTGGGCCCAACGGAAGATATGTATTGGCGATTTGATTCGGTGTCGCCGCTTAATTTTGGTTCCGTTGTGCATTTGCAGGGTGCTGTGAATGTGAGTGAACTACGTGGTGCTTTGGTGGCGTTGCAACAACGACACCCCTTATTACGCGTCGCTATTCGTGCCGATGAAAAAGGCGCGCCTTGGTTCCGGGAAGTGGATTCAAGTATTACGCTAGGGTTGCTGACTCAAGCGAAAGGTAGCGAGTGGGCGCTGCTAGAAAAAGAGCTGAATACACCGTTTGAGACGGATGTAGGTCCATTGATTCGCTGCATATTAGTTCAACATGATCATAACAATGCATCACTAATTTCTACTTATCACCATGCCGTGTGTGATGGGCGTTCTGCCGTGTTTTTATTGCGAGATATATTAACGTCATTAGCACAATTGAAAAAAGGTGAGCCGGCGACGTTACCTACGTTGGCACCGGTAGGGTATTACGGTGACCGTATACCTAAAATGGCCCAGTATGCGGATCTGGATGGATTACGTACGGCCTGGAAGACCTTGCAAGCATCGGTCAAATTTGTGGGCCGTGCCGGGTTGCCTAAAGGTATCCGAAACAAAAGTGATTTGTCGCTGAGTGCGCAAGAGCTTCAAGTGGAGCCCCGTGTATTTGACGCGGCATTAATGCAGCGTATTGCGCATAAGGCAAAACAAAAAGGCACATCGGTACAGTGTGTACTTAATGCGGCGTTGTCTCTCACCGTGGCTCAAGATTCACCGGCGAGTATGTTTCATGCGACGACGAGCACGCAGGTATTGGATATTCGAGCGCGATTAATTCCTCCGGTGGGGGAGGATTGTGGTTGTTTTGTGTCAGGTTCAACGAGTATGCACCGAATTTCCCCTGATAATGATTTTTGGTCGTTGGCGCGAGAGATTCATACTTGCATGTTGGAGACGATGGAAACGCCATTACCTTTCTTTCATTCCGCTACGCATAAAAGCTATGCTTTGCTAGGGCGCTCTATGGGGAATGGAAACATGAAGCGATTTAGTCAAATGATCAGTAAAATGCATCCAGAAGGATTGTCGGTATCGAATCTAGGTAGGGTGAGTATTGATGTGAAGGATAGCCCGTTGCAGGTTACCGAATTTGCGTTTGCCACCAATACTAATGTGTTGAACTATTTTAATACGTCCGCCGCGACGTTTAATGGAAAACTAACATGGAGCTTCAGTGGTAGCTCCATGTTAGGCCGCGATCGCATTCGTAATATTGCCGATGGAGCTATGGCAAATATAATGAAGGCGCTTGATCAAGAGTAAAAGCGTATCTAAATACGCTTTTTAGGTGGCTCAAAACCGGCATCGCTACGTTTATGCGTATTGCTACCTGGCTCTGGCTTTGTCGAGGGTTTACGACGTTTACCGACGTTTTTCTTATCCCTTAAGCGATTCTTGGTTTTCTCCGCTTCGCCCTTTTTCTCTTGCTTGAACTTTTTAGCGCCAGCAGATTTACCGGAAGATTTAAGTTTCTTAGGGCCTTTAAACTTGCCTTCGAAACCTTTGATAGTGCGCTTTTCGAAGTTATGTCGTAAGTAACGTTCAATGGCGGCTTTAAGATTCCATTCGAAGGAGGTGACGAATGAGATCGCAACACCTTCGCTGTCAGCACGGCCCGTTCGGCCAATCCGGTGAATATAATCATCACCGTTGCGAGGCATATCATAGTTAATAACAAGGTCAATGCCGTCGACATCGATACCCCGTGCTGCGACGTCGGTCGCGATCAGTACATTGACCTGCCCGTTGCGGAACAGGCTCATAACATGGTTACGCTCTTCTTGGCTTAGGTCACCCTGAAGTACACCCGCGCGATTATTCTTATATCGCATTAATCCGCACAGTCGAGTGGCTTGTACTTTCTTGTTGGTGAAAACCAAGGCCTTATTATAGGTCTCGTTTTCTAGAAGTGTGGCCAGCAGTTTATCTTTGTGATCGTTATCATCGGCAAGTACTGCCTGCTGTCGAATTTGGCTATGCTCATCTTTATGGGTGTCTAGAATGAGTTTTTCAGGCTCATTCAGCGCTTCACCAATGATCTCTTCGAGACCCCGCTGTTTCAGCGTAGCGGAGAACAATAAGGTCTGTCGTTTGTTGTTACAGGCCTTTGCAATATGCATCACATCTTCCACAAAGCCCATGTCGAGCATGCGGTCAGCTTCATCCAATACCAATACTTCAAGGTCTTTAAAATCAATAGAGCCTGCATCTAAATGCTCTACCAGTCGGCCGGGTGTGGCGATAACGATTTCAGGATTCTTGCGAAATTGGGACTTCTGAAATTTAAAATCTTCTCCGCCAATAATCATCGTGGATTTGATGTTGGTAAAGTCGGCGAACTGAGAGCATTGCTTTAGTACCTGACGAGCTAACTCTCGTGTTGGCACCAGAATAAGTGCGCGGGTACCACTATCGGGGGCCGGGTTTTCTAGAAAACGATGCAGTGATGGCAGCAAGAATGCGGCTGTTTTACCACTGCCCGTTTTGGCACTGACTAATAGGTCTTTACCGGCGAGGGCCAGTGGGATTGCTTGCGCTTGTACCGGAGTGGTTTTTTCAAAGCCAAGTTTGGTGATCGCTTTTAATAAGCGATCATTGAGAGCGAGTTCAGAAAACAAAAAAGTTGCCTCTATGAGTAATAAATGACGGTATTGCTATGGCATTAACGATGATTAATATCTGCTGCAACTTCCAGTTCGTGAATGCCATTTTCGACGTAGTCGAGCATTCGCTGCATGGAGGGTAATGTGCGTCGGCAGGCGGTAAAGCCAAATTCCAACTGATCTACATAGCTTAGCAGAGTAATGTTTAGGGCGACGCGATCAACCGGGATTGATACGGGGTACATACCCTCGAGTTTCGCCCCATTCCAATAGAGCGTTTCTTTGGGACCGGGCACGTTAGATATTACCACATTAAAGGTCTGCCATTTAGGGGCTAATCCGGTAAGAATGTTAAGCGCAGAAGGTGCCATGGTCAAAGAGGTGTAGTTTAGGATCTCTGCGGGTGTCATATTGGCAAAACGTTGCTTCGCTTCATTGACGGATGCCTTAATCACTTCCATACGATTGCTCGGGTCAGCAATATGGGTACCTAAGTTGGCTAGAATCATCGCGATCTGGTTGCCACCGATACTGTCATCCTGTCGAATACTGACGGGAACCTGGGCAATCAGCGGCTGATCAGGTAATGCGTGCTGGCTAATTAAGTAGTCCCGCAAGGCGCTACCACATACGGCTAGTACAACATCGTTGACGGTGGCGTCAAAGGCCTTACCAATACGTTTGATGCGCTCGATGGGGTAGGACTGGGCGGCAAATCGACGGGAGCCGGTAATAGGCTCGTTCAGCAAGCATTGGGGAGCCTGAAACACGGAAACATAGTTTGGGTCACGCTTGGCTTTGCTGACGGATTTGGCGATCTCACGTGCTACGGCTGGTATCGTCGAGAGTTGCTTGCCTGCTGCCGTGCTAAATTGCGCAAGGCTGGATAACAAGTCGGTTGGTGAGGGTTGCTCATCTGTTTTGCGTTTTTTGGGTTCCATTGCCCAAATAGGCGGAAGATTTCGCGCACTAGGGTCATTCGATAGGGATTGCATACATAGGCGCATGCCCGAGATGCCGTCGATCATGGAATGGTGCATTTTAGAATACAGTGCAAAACGTTTACCGCGAACCCCTTCAATGAGGTGGACTTCCCACAGCGGCCGCTCTCTATCCATCAGATTACTGTGCTCTGCAGAGACTCGTGCCAGTAGCTCTCGAATCCGCCCTGGTTTGGGTAACGCTTCGTGTCGAAAGTGGTGTTCTAAGTCAAAGTGCTGATCGGTTTCCCAACCGGGTTGGCCGAATCGGCTGACCAAGTGCTGGTCAAACGGTTTTTGTGGGCTGGAATAGGCCCGTAAGGATTCCGCTAATTCGGTGACATACTTGGGCCCAGCATCTTCTGGAAATGAGAATAGCTGTAAGCCACCCACGTGCATGGGCTGTTGGCGTTTTTCCAGCCAGAGGAAAAGCTGATCTGCGGGAGATAATGGCGTCATTCGAATTCCTATATCGCGCTAGGCGCATGCGGTCTGATAACAATATCCTGAAGGGCGAATTGTAAAGTAGAAGTAGGGCCATTGTCCCTATGGGAAAGGTCAGGAAGATGAAATAAGCGAATTTATTGAGAAAAAGCCAAGGAAAATAGGGAGGTAGCCAAGAAAGGAGGGAAGCAAAGGGCTAATCAGTACGTTTCAAATACTGATTAGCCAGGGCTATCGCTTAAGCCGCCATTAGACCGCGTAGAGCGAAGAATAAGAATGCTGCCAATATCGCTGATGCTGGCACGGTGATAATCCAGGCTGCCGCTATCTTATAGAGAGCAGAGCGTTTAACCAGCTCTTCTTTGTACCCTTTCTTCAACCGTTTGATGTCTTTCTTGTTCATTTGAAGCTGCTTACGGTCTTGCTTCAAGCGACGGAATACTTTGTTGATTTCATCAACGGAGGTATTTGTATAGTTGGTTAATATGTGTTCTACACGCTGCTTATCTTTACCGTCTAATTGATGAGAGATCACGTGCATTTCCGCAAGATAGGTGCGCTTTAGATACTCTCTTAAGAAACCCACCCCAAAGATGCCACCAACGGCAATGTGGGTAGAGCTTACGGGTAAGCCAAGCTGAGAGGCGATAATAACCGTAATGGCAGCCGCGAGAGCGACACAAAAAGCCCGTGGCTTATCAAGATCGGTGATTTCTGTACCTACGGTACGAATAAGCTTTGGTCCAAATAACGCAAGGCCGATAGCGATACCGATGGCTCCAATCAGCATTACCCAAAGAGGAATCGATGCTTTCTGGGAAATACCCACATTGACGATGGCGTCATTAATAGCGGCCAGAGGACCGATCGCATTCGCAACGTCGTTGGCGCCATGCGCAAAGCTGAGCAAGGCAGCAGAGCAGATGAGGGGTATGGTAAACAGGTTTGCAACATCCATGCGCTCATTTTTAAGCTTACTGGCAGCCCTTTCGATTAATTTACCGGTGACAAAGACGGTGATAACAGCCGCTCCAAAGCCAAATAATGCGGCGGTCTGAAAATCAATTTTCCAGATTTTCTTCAGGCCCTTAAGGCAAAGGTAGGTGGTGAATGCCCATGCCATTATTGCTAACAAGATAGGGATCACACGTTTGGCGGAATGCACCATGTTGTTCTGGTGGATAACCATACGTTTTATAATGAAATTCCAGTTGGCGATATCCATGCCGCCTGCAGCGATACCCGCACCGAGTACACCGCCGACAATGGAATGAGTGGTGGAGACGGGAGCACCGAGGATAGTGGCTATGTTTAACCAAACTGCGCCTGCCAATAATGCGGCCATCATCAGCCAGATAAAGGTCATCGGGTCGGATAAGCTACTGGGGTCGATAATGCCTTTCTTAATGGTGCTGACAACATCACCACCGGCAATGATCGCGCCACCGGCTTCAAAAATAGCAGCGATGATGATCGCGGCGGTCATACTGAGTGCCAACGACCCCACAGCGGGCCCAACATTGTTCGCAACGTCATTGGCACCAATATTCAGGGCCATATAACCACCGATAACGGCGGCAATAATTAGTAACGTACTATTTTCGATACTACCGAAGCTGGAGGTAGTAAATGCAATGATCGCTAAGGCAAATAAGCCAACAATACCGTATCGCATAAGCATGCTGCTGGCGCTAGGGTTGGATTGGGGACTCATAACTATTCCTAATTAAGTTAATTGATGGTTAGATCTGACTCAAATATGAGCGCATGAAACCAGGGTTTGCGTATTGATACAACACTTTTATGACAGTTGCGTGACATTAACGAAAGAAGCGCGATGCGCCCCTAGGGCGTTTAGTTAGAGGATTCCATTGTCCAATGCTAGCGCCATGTAAGCGCTTAACTCTTCGCACTGTTCTAGGAAGTTGGATTGGAAATCACCTTTACATACTAGGTGAGGCTGAGCAAGTCGCCAGCGCAGTCCTGTGGTGATTGTCTCTATGGCCCGGCAGGTACCGGTCCCGTCGTGACCGGCACGAACGCAAAGGCCATAGGGTAACGCTTGGGTTTTTTCTAAGCAGGGGTAATATATGCGATCAAAGAAATCCTTTAATGCTCCACTCATATAGCCGAGGTTTTCAGGGGTAAATAACAGGATGCCCTGACTGTTGAGTACGTCTTCTGCGACAGTATCAAAGGGCGATTTGCATACCCATTGCGTATCCTCAATATCTGGGTGCTGAGCACCTCGTTGCAGATGCTCTACTAATAACCGGGTGTTGGGTGAAGGAGCATGGGCGACAATAAGCAGTTGTTTTGCCACAAGTGTTTATCCGTGAGATGCCGCAGGGTGAATGATCTGGTCCAAGCATTCGTCCAACTGCGGATAGGCAAATTTAAACCCGCTGGCATTGGCATGTACTGGCATAACCCGTTGACCGGTTAAGAGTAAATTACTGGATTCACCTAACGCTTTTTTTAATAGTAGATTGGGTACAGACATAAACGATGGTCGATGGAGTGATTTTGCCAGTGCTTTGGTAAAGTCGGTATTCGTTACTGGGTTTGGCGCAGTACCGTTAAAGGCACCTTTGCATTTCGGTGTGTTAGCAATATGTATGATCAAGCGACAAACATCATCCAGGTGTATCCAGGACATCCACTGATTCCCGCTACCGAACCTGCCACCCATGCCCAATTTAAAGGCCGGCATCATCTTCTTAAGCGCGCCACCATTTTTCCCTAACACTAAGCCAATGCGTAAAAAGCTTAACCGCGTTCCCTTTACGGCAATGGCTTGGGCAGACTTTTCCCAGTCGAGGCAAAGTTGCGCAGCAAAATCGTGTGCGGGTGGTTGGGATTCGTCGCAGGTCTCGTTACCACAGTCACCATAGTAACCGATGGCTGAGCCACTGATGAGGCATTCCGGTGCTTTGGGCATTAAACTCAACGCATCAATGAGCATCTTCGTAAAGAGTACTCGGCTATCTTGAATTTTGTGCTTTTGGGCATGAGTCCAGCGTTTGTCCGCAATCGGCTCTCCTGCTAGATTGATAACCCAGTCAACGGGCTCAATATATTGCAGCTGCTCAAATTCGTTCACAGCGGCAACATTGCCGTCCCATTTCTCCTCTACTTTTTTAGGTGACCGAGTAAAAATAGTCAGCGCGTGTCCCTGTTGGAGCAGGTATTGACACAATCGTTGACCTATAAATCCTGTTCCGCCGGTAATCAGTACGTGTTTGGACATATTGGCTAATTTATTGTTATTGCGTAGCTAGCATTCGCTTGTCTACGGAGAAAGTGAAGACTTCATACTCTCACTTAAACCGCAGCAATTGCAATACAACTAATGGTGGGTTGTGGGGTAGGTTGATAATGGTTAATTGCTACCCCAAGCTCATGGAGTGGGTGGTGATTATGAAAAGGAATGGGCTTTCATCGTGTTAGCGACGATATGAATCACCGTTACCCAAGCTTCTCGTAATTCTGGAGTGAAAGCAGGTCCCAGTCCGGTTTTTAATGTGTGCAATAAGGCGTTGCCCACGGGCGTGAAATCCTTGGCTTTCACGCCGTACTTAACGTGGCGCTCAGCAAGTCCTTGTAATACGGGCACTAATTTATCCAAATCGTTTAGCCCGTTGACGGCGACTTTAAGGGTCGACATGAGCTTTTTGCCTTGATCTTTTAGGTTTGCCTTAAATAATGGCCGCAATGTGGGATCATATTCAAACAGGGTAGTATAAAAAATATCCGCCGCTTTTTCGGCAATGGGTTCAACTTTGGTAAAGCTTTCTTGAACAATACGAATTTGATGTGCGGTAAGCGACATAGAAAATACCCTTTATCCCATGAGATAAAAAATGAACAGTCTTAGAGCAAAACTAGTTCGGATTGGGGAAAATGCAAATTCACCGCGATCAGTTGGTTGCTGAGAGAGATAAGCAGTGTCTTAATTTGTGATTGGCCTGTCTCCATAGGACAGTGCGTCTATTTGAAAGCTGTCTATTATAACGTTACTTTACTGCGGTCTGTCCTTCGGGAGGTAGATCGAGACACATAACAAAAACACTATTTGATAACAGGGTATGCGATGAAACGTTGGAATGGCTGGGGTGATGATACAAACGACCTGGATTTTGAACTAAGTGCCTCTGCACGCGGCTTTCTGCAAGGGTTGATCGGTAAGTCTTCAATTTTACCGGAAGCAAGCTTGGATCAAGTGGTGGCACAGGTTCCTGACTCACGCCTAGTTGAGCACGAGCTGGTTAGTCTTGATGCAGAAGTACGAGTGCGTCATGCCCGAGGCCATAGCCTGCCAGATTGGTTGGCCATGCGTAGTGGTAATTTTGGCACCTTCCCTGACGGTGTTGCTTATCCAGAGACCAACGAACAAGTGCAAGCTTTATTACACTATGCACAAGAGCACGATGTTGATGTGATCCCTTATGGCGGTGGTACATCCGTTGTTGGTCATATCAACCCTGAAGAAAAAGGTCGTCCGGTGCTGACGATTGATATGACACGAATGAATAAGCTGCTCGCGATAGATAAGGTTAGTCAAATCGCGACCTTTGGCGCAGGTACTCCTGGCCCATTGGTGGAATCACAGTTGGCAGCGGAAGGATATACATTGGGGCATTACCCCCAGTCTTGGGAGCTATCCACTATTGGTGGTTGGGTCGCGAGTCGGTCGAGTGGGCAGCAGTCGATGCGTTACGGGCGTATTGAGCAGATGTTTGCCGGTGGCCGCATTGAAACACTTAAAGGAACCTTGGATATTCCAACGATTCCAGCGTCTTCTGCAGGGCCTGATGTTCGTGAAATGTTTATGGGCACAGAAGGGCGTATGGGGATCATTACCGAGGTAAAGGTGCGAGTGACACCATTACCCGAGAAAGAATCGTTTCACGTATTCTTTTTCCCTACCTGGGACATCGCCGTGCGAGCAGTAAGGGAAATCGTACAGAATAAAGTACAGCTGTCGATGATGCGTTTGAGTAATCAGGTAGAAACCTATACTCAGCTAAAACTCGCGGGTAATGAACAAGTTATTGCACTGCTTGAAAAACTGTTGGATTTCCGTGGTGCCGGTGATGAAAAATCGATGTTCACCTTTGGTGTGACGGGTTCGAAAGCGCAGTGTAAGTCGGCGTTAAAATTAGCCACGCAAATCGCTAAGCGTCACGGTGGTGTAAATACAGGAACGTTGTTGGGTAAAAAATGGGAACATAGCCGCTTCCGTTCACCTTACCTACGCCATGGGTTGTGGGACGCAGGATTCGCTGCCGATACCATGGAAACCGCGATTGATTGGGTACGTATTCCGGGAGCGGTTGCAGGAGTTGAAAAAGCCATAGCAGCGGCCTTAGAAGATGAAGGTGAGTCGGTGCATGTGTTTACTCACCTATCTCATATGTACGGACAAGGTTCTAGCTTATATACCACCTATATATTCCGTTGTGGTGATAGCTACGAAGAGACTTATGCCCGTTGGGAAAAAGCCAAAGCCGCAGGTGCAGAAGCCATTGTTAAATTTGGCGGTACTATTAGTCACCAGCATGGCGTGGGTAAAGATCACGCAAAATATTTGCCTGCCGAGAAGGGTGAGCTGGGTATTGAAGCCATTAAAGGCTTATTGGATACCTTTGATCCTAAGCAGCAATTAAATCCAGGTAAATTACTGCCTTAATCGTTGATCTGTTGGCGGAGGGTGTTATGCCCTCTGCCACACGAGCATGCGATTGTTCGCGGGCATCTCGTGATCTTCCAGTAACGTTAACCCGTGTTGTTCTGCAAGAGTGTTTATTTTTTCGAAATCACGGATAGCACGATGGGGTGCTTGGGCGATTAACCAATCATTAAATCGCTGATTACTTTCGCTAGTGAATTGCCCTTGGTAATTAAAGGGGCCATACAGTAAAAAGATACCGCCAGATGACAAACACTGAGGGATAAATCGAAACAGCTTTTCGACTTCATTCCAGCTCATGATATGTGCTGTATTCGCAGAATACACATAATCGACCGTATCTGTATTCCAGCTCGCGCTATTGATATCAAGCTCGATAGGTGCAACAAAATTTCTATTATTGCTATCGTTAACCCACGCATTAATGGCCCCATGATTTTCTGCACAATCACTGGTAAGCCAGGTCAATTCTGGGTGCTTGCCGCTAATATAAGCACCGTGCTGACCGGTGCCGCTACCAATTTCTAATAATGTGGCAGGTAACGTTAAGTATTTACCCAGGACTGTGCGAATGGGTTCTTTATTGTTTTCGCAGGCTTGAGAAAAAGGTTTGCTCATAAGGTTTCCTTAACGTTATGCCCTTGCGGTATTTTCAACTCAGTAGCGGAGAGCAACATCGGCTAGATGGCTTGTAGCGAATCAGATTTTATTAATTGCTGAAGTTGGTCTGCACCACCAATAAGTGTGCCGTTAACAAATACCATTGGAAATGTTTTCCAACCTGTCCACATTTTTATTGCGTTACGTCTACGCCATTCTTTTAAGTAGCTACCGTATTCTAGATAATCAAACGTGGAGCCTTGTTTGTTCAGTAATTTGCAGGCGCGTTTGCAGTGTGGATTGCCCGACATACCGATCACAACAATGGGGGTGTTTTCCACTTTGTTGATAATGTCTTCAATAAATTCACGATGGTTATCGCTGATGATTTGTTGGATGGCGCTATGAATTTTTGATTCATCAAGAATGTAGCGAGACATATGAGCTCCTAGAATGGTGTTGTGAATGGTTTTATCACCCTATATTTTGGCATAAACCAACGATACTAATGATCAATAAGGCAGTCCCGACAACTCGATAGAACATTGCCGTATCTGCGCTGAGAATATAGCGGTGAAAACGTAGGCCAACAATATGCCCTACGGCGGCACAGGGCAATAGCCAAAGGTGATGAATTAGCTGAAGATCAATGCCCACATACAAGAAAGCCGCCATCTTAATGGCCACCAAGATAAACCACAGCGCAAATAACGTATCCCGCAATTTGTATTTGCTGACATGATTGGCAAATACCGAAATGATGAGTGGTGCCCCAATAAGTGAAGTGCCGCTGATATAAGCCCCCAGCATGAGAAATACCATATCAACAAGTTTGCTCTTGCTCTTAAAGGGTTTGTTGAAGATATACGTTAGAGAATATACACCCACAATGGAAAAAATAATGCTGCTCATGAGCAAGGCAGGTAATGTAATAAGGCCAAATACCCCGATTAATTTGGGTACGATCATGATGACTATAGCGTATCGTAAATATCGCCAATCAATAGTGCTTTCTGCGACCGGCACAGATTCAGTTTCTGTAGCACGAGAGCTGCGAAATCTTCCTACATTATTTTGATAGATGGTGATGGATGAAAACACCAGAAGATGAATCGAAATTATCGGTAGATAAACCAGTGGATCGTTGTGGATCATCAACAAAAACGGAAGGGACAGAACCGCGCCACCGAAACCTAAACCTGAGCGGACAAAACCACTCCAGGTAAACACCAGCGCAATCAGGATATATTGGGTAATAGTTAATTCAGACATAGCGTATCAATACAACGAACAACATGACGGGGTAGGTTAAAACGCGAGCAGTATACCAGAAATGGGATCCTGTGTTTTGGAACAAGGTGTTCTGTTCATGAACATTATCTGTTAAAACGGTTTATCTCGATGGAGAAGTGCTTGGTATCACAGGCGAAAAAACAAACAATTAAAGGCGATTGACGATGATGAAAGTATATGGGTTTCCCAATACACGCTCCACACGTATTACTTGGATGTTAGAGGAGCTAGAGCAAGAGTATGAATTTTGCTTAGTTGACTTCAATAAAGGAGAGCCGCAAGCGCCCGAGTATCTAGCAATTAATCCTTCCGGCAAAGTCCCTGCATTTTCTGATGGAGACTTTTTGATGTTGGAATCCGCGGCCATTGTTGCTTATCTTGGCGACAAGAACCCTGACTCGAAACTGATCCCTGCTGCCGGCACTATTGAGCGCGCTCGATATGACCAGTGGAGCTACTTCGCCATGTGTGAACTGGAGCAGCCGTTATGGACCATCGGTAAAAACAAATTTGCGTTACCTGAAGCGCAACGTTGTGCGGCTATTTTTCCGACGGCGCAATGGGAGTTTCAGAAAGCATTGAAGCTATTCAGTGCCGGTTTGGGCGACAATGATTATATCCTCGGTGATAGCTTTTCTGCGGTCGATATTTTATTGGGACAAACCCTGATGTGGGGTACCGCCTTCAAGCAGCCAATTGAACAGGACAACCTGCAAGCTTACCTTAAGCGTGTCGGTAGCCGAGCGGCCCTCGACAGAGCAAGAACCAAAGAAAGCGCAACATTGAGCTAAGCCAAAAGCTAACATAAGTAGCTTAGTTGATTAAAGTGACAACTTTTTGCTGTTGAGTTTATAAGAAACCCTATTCTGTGGAACGTTGGTGCCATATAATAGGGTTTTTTACGTAAAGGGACTCGTAAGGTGAGAAGTATGCGAACGGTAGAAGATTATTCACTCTCAATGGCGTTTTTAAAAAAGGCCTGCGCTAAAAAAGTCGAGCTACATAAAAGCTCTGAAGATATTCACAGTATTCTTAAAGCGCACCCCAAACTCGTCGTTGCGATGAACCATGGGCCAATGGCCGGACCAGTGGCCGGTAGCATTGCCATGATGGACCAATATTCCAAGAATGGTGGAAACGAGCGTATACCCATGATCATCGCATGGCGTGGTTTTTATCATATTCCGTTGGTAAAGCACCTCATTCGCTATATGAGCCAAGTGAAGATGCCATTTAACCTTGATGGTTTTGTGAAGCAGATGACAAATAAGGGTGTGACGGACCTTTTTGTGATGCCAGAAGGTGAGAATTGTGCCTACGGTAATGGCTTGGATATTGAGCCGTTCTTAAGCCCCCGGTTTGTTGAGTTAGCCCTCAAGTCCGGTGTGCCAATCCTGATTGCTGTGCATACGGGGTCAGAGCGCTGGTCGAATATCATTCCTGTGAGTGAAAAGCTTAATCCGATTCTTAAATACCTGCCGAAAAAGAGCTATCAGCGTATTAAGGAAACCCGACAACTGAATATGGCACCGCTGACCTTAGCCACGATTCCTAGGTTAGAAATTGCCTTTACGCTGTATCAACCCGAAATGGTAGAAGCAGATCTAGACAAGGATAATGCATTGGAATTGTTAGAGCAGGAATCTTCGCGGATACGGGCGTTAATGCAAGCGTCGGTTGACCGAATCAAAGGGGTACAGGTTGATGACGCTGAGGTTGAATTACAGTCCATAGCCTAAGTCGATGTTGTATCGCACTAATCTAATCGGATTAGTGCGATAGCCTCAGAAAGCTACTCAATTTGTTCTTTATTTCCATAATTGTTCCACAATCTGCGTTTAGTCTACTGTGATAACTGTCTTATATTGCAGAGAGTCAAAATTTTCATGTCAACCAAATCAACCGCCGTGCGTTATTAACGTAATAAACGTTAAAAGTGCTAGTGGGGAATGTGTAATGAAAATAATCGAATGGAGTGTGCGGGGAAGCCTGAGTTGGCTGCGAAGGTGTAACGGATGAACGTTATGGAAAAGAATAAGGGGCTTGCGGGTTCAAGTGTCATAGAAGTGGTGATCAGTCTTGCCGTGGTTGTTGTTGGCCTTCTTGGTATGGCGTCACTTCAATATAGTTCGCCGCCCCCTAAGGTTACCGGTAACGAAAGAGCGGGCTGGTTAGCGAATGAAATGGCGAGCAGGATTCGTTCCAACAATCCACAAGCGATAGAATATTATATTGGTACGTCAGAACACGGCGAAGTGTGCTTAGGTGAGCCGACAGTTTATTGCGGTGCAGGATATGGCCTGGATGAGGTAATGTGTTCTTTAGAGCAACAAGCAAGTTTTGATGTGTGGGATGTGTTCTGTAACAGCGATAAGGGTGGTGAACTTTCTCGTGATAGCAAGCATTCGTTGTTTGCGGTGTTTTCAATTGACTGCGAGGACAATGATCTTACCGATTTGAATACTTGCAGCTATGGATCTCTTATCGATATCTCAGTGCTTATTCGATCAACCGCCTCTTTGGAAGAAAGGCCAGTGGTCAGAGATGCTCAGATTATCATGAGTTTGTAATTACGAGATATGGCGATGAAAATACGAGGCAATGTTGGATTCTATTTAACCCAGTATTTTGGTGAAGTCTTAGCTGGAGTGATCTTAATGTCAGCGCTGACGTTAATCACTTTGCCCACGCTGGATCGGCTTATCGCGGACGCACGACGCTCCGATGCGATGGACGTATTATCACAAGTCATGTTGTCTCAAGAGCAGTATTTTTCTGATCACTTACGTTACTCAACCGATCTCGCAGATCTAGAATCCGTTGTGGCGGCAAGCCTTGAAACGGAAACACCTTTTTATAAAGTTAAGGCATCCACCTGCGGTGATGGATCTACAATAACGGATTGTGTATTACTCACGGCATTAGCAATTAACGAACAGACGAACGATATAGACTTATCATTGAGCAGTGTGGGGGTGAAATTTCCTCAAGGATATTGGTAGGGTTTTTATTTGTCGGTAGTGGGTAAGGAAAAACTATTGTTACCAAGTTGAGTCGATCTCGATATGTTATCTCTGGGGTGACTTCTTATCGCCCATACCGCAGGTTCAAGATAATAGTAGATCAGGTTTATTACGTTATTTTCTGCACCCCCCCCTATTTTTTCAATCCGTTAAATCCTCGAAAAATCTGACTAAATGTGTAGAGAATAGCAATAAGTAGAGTCTGTAATCCGCGCAAGGTGCATTCTGTATTTTGTGATACCATGAGGGCTGCAAGAGGTTTGAATGTTTCAAAAATTGGCCATGTTGAGTCTCAATATAGAGTAAGGCCTGCTTTACGCGCAGAGGGGTAGCCCTAGAATGGTGCGTGTTGGTGGTGTTAACTATTTGATATATAATGGAAATATAGAGTTTTGAGGAGTGTGTAATGAGGGCCTTAGGGAAATGTTCTTATTGTGAACGCTGTTAACGATATTTGAAATATGGAAATTGAAACTTTGGATGAATTTTCAACGTTAATGTTAGGGCTGTTTTTAAAAGCTTATCCCCAATGGGAGAGCTTAATTCGGACTTGTGATGACTATAAAGGAGCGTTCTATATAATTGTTCCATCATCTCAGTCATCTAAATTGACTCTTGATATTTCTACTATTCATGAAGAGCTTACTGTCGGGTACGGAAATTATCATTCGCATTTTGGTTGGTCGGATGTACCGGATGAAGAGGCGTTTAGACTTGCTAAAAAAATGATCGATGAGATTATCAATAATGAAGTTCTTGTTGCTGAATTCTATGAAAATGGTGAGTTATACCAGTCAGAGATTATTGAATCGGAAGAGTTAGAGACTTACCTTTCACTCGGTAGAGATGTTAAGGTTATTGGATGGAATGAATCGCATGCTGGGCGCTAACAAGGTGCGGCATTCGACAAAAACAGCGCAACGCAATTTTGCGACTGCGCAAAGCGTTACGTTAATTAGACTATGAATATTATCAAAGACGAGTCGAAATTGATAAATCTCTTTGGGGAACTGTCAGGTGGCGGCATGTCTTCTTATGACGATGAGGATCAAGCTCTAGTATTTATGTTCGATTCTTCTGGCGGTGGGCCTTTCGAAGATGCAACGTTGTATTTGAAATTTGGTTTCACCGAGTTTTTCCAACTACCTTTGGCTTTGGATACTGTTAATGGCAGAGGTTATGGTATTGATGAATTTCGTTCTATTTCCAAAGAAGAATGCGAGGCATTTATACATGTAGATATTACTGCTCAAATGGATTTCGAGGGTAGCTATCGGTGTTATAGGTTTTTCGCTAACGGTGTAGCGTCACAATACTATATATATTGTTGTTATTTAGAGGGTTGGGTTAAACCTGATGGTTGGAAACCCCACGAAAGCTATAAACTATGGTGAAACGTAACAAGAACCGGAAAACAGACCTCAGAAAAAAACGCTTTGGCGTCTGCGATTTGCGTTATATGTGTTTCTGACTATAAATGAAGAGGAATAGTTCTGTGTTAATTACGAAGAAAGCGCGATATGTGCTGGCGACACTAATCACTATTTCTCTCCCGGTATTTTACATATTGTTCAATGTGGGAACTCCCCGTTATATATTGCTTCCGAAACTTCATATATATGGTACAACTACTGGTCTTTTCCTACTTGCGTTATCTCTTGTATTCTATATCCAATTCATAAAGAACGTTTCTGTTGGCGTTTTACTATTATTGTCCAGCTGGACAGTGCAGAATATTGGGGTAGCCACGTATGGGTTCTGGAACCCATCACTAAAAACAGATAGCTGGCAACCATTACCTTTTTGGGAAGCATTTTGGATGGGATTTGGCCCAGATTCTGAGTACTGGCTTATTGTGCTGATTCCCGCACTTCTTTGTGTTCTTCTTGTTAGGGAATCGGATAGTGTCGTTGTGGCACATAACAAAAAATTTGAGAGCGATGCAAAAAACGCGCGTCTGAATTAGTCGTTATGAATGGAGTAAGTTGTATGAGTAACCCTTTAGATTTCGCGAGAGCAAAAACAGATCGTATTATTCAGGGTTTTTCAGATCTCCTTATGAATAATAAAAAGTGGGTGAAAATCATAACGGCTTTATCTGATTCAGATTTGGTCTTAGAAAGCAAAGTTAAATTAGTTTGGGACGTTGAACTTAGAGATTTTGGAATAAGATACGCTGGATACTGTCATGATTTTTATCAATCTAGTATGGAAGCTATGATTAGTGGATACCCTAAAGGATTCTATGACTACAAAGAAATCGAATGGGTCGATTTTCCCGCTAAGGCCGAAATATTAGTTAACCCTGACAGTATAAAGTCTGGCACTAGGCTAGTAGCCCAAGATATAAAAGCGATATACAAAATAATAAGTGATATTGGAATGTTTGAACTTGAGTCTGATGATTCCAATCTCAGGCTATATGGCTACAAGTAGAGTACATAAAAAGAGTTTGCATAAAATTAATGCTCGCAAGCTAACATTAATTAATGAAACAAGCGTTAAATTTTCAATGAAGAAAAGTATCGCAATCCTATGTCTTGTCCTATGCACTATTGTGTTGGGTTCAATTCTAGCGTTGCACTCAGAGCCAGCATTGATAATTGAAATCCAATTAACCTTGCTGGATACGGAAGATCCCCAGAATGATGCGAAATCCGATATCACTAGTGGCTCGACCAAGTGCTATCAAATTAATGGTTATGCTCCTTATTACCCGGCGATAAAGACTGAGAATGAATATAGAATATGTCTATCTGCAAAGACAGTGAATATTGTCGGTACATCCGATTTCATAGATGGTATGCGGCATGGGATCGCGATAGAAAAAGCAATAGATTATGCGACGATATACAATTCATATATTATTGAAAATGCTTCGAAAATTTAACGAGCGACTGCAATCTGACCTTGAGGCGGGCGTTAGGCAATAAATTTTTGGATAACTCAGTTTGAAAATTGCTAAATCAAGTAGAGTCTGTGCCGGACTTGAGTTGACTTGGATTAGTGATATAAATAGCTTTGGTGATAATGCCCTTCATTGTGTCTGTGTGTGGGGGGATATTGATACTGTAAAGTTACTTGCGGGAAATCGGATAAACATTAAGTAAAAAGGTGAAGGTGGATTTACTCCATTGAAAGTGGCTAATGATTATGGGCGTGAAGAAATAGTACGTTATCTAATTTCTAAGGGAGCCAACATTGACGCATTAGATGTAGAATTTCAATTTGATTCTAAGCCTATGAAAAGTCTTCAAGACGGTATTGAGGATCTGGAACAGAAAATCGAGTCGGAGTGTGGAAAATTCCTAACAAAAGCGTCAAAATCGACGGCTAATACGCTGGCGTTAAGAGCCCGTCTTACCCATGAAAAGTAGACATCAACTATAGTTAGATTCTGGTCTAACAGTGAGGTGTCAGATGGCTAAGCACAGAAAACCCGCCTATACCGAAGAGTTTCGTAAGGAAGCAGTCTTACGAGCACAAAAACCAGGACAAACGACGGCAAAGGTCGCAAAGGAACTGGGTATAAGCCCCCAGCAAATCTATAACTGGCGACGTCAATTTGGAAGATTGTCAGATAAGCAGTTTAACAGTATCAATGGCGTCGATTACTCTAAGAAAGAATCAGAGGATATACGCCGGTTAAAACGAGAACTGGCTGAAGTGCGCAAGGAGAATGAGTTTTTAAAAAAGGTTTCTGTAGGTTCAATTGGTCAGTGCAACGCCTCTCTCCATCATCTCTTTTGGAGAATTAAATTTCAACGATTTTCTCGGTCTATCATTTAATTCTTCTGCAACAATATCTAGTGTTTTTTGTGAGTGCTGAGCAAGGCATGTCTTCTTAGGAAAATATTGTCGGATTAAGGAATTAGTGTTTTCATTAGTGCCTCGTTGCCAAGGGCTAGATGGATCACAAAAGTATACTGGGATATCTGTAAGTCGAGTGAATTCAGCATGCTTAGCTAGCTCCATTCCTCTATCCCAAGTGAGTGATTTTTTCAATGGTTCTGGAAGCTTTCTGAATGCCTTTACTAGCGCAGTATTCACATTTCCAGCATCCTTACCTTTAAGCTTAAGTAGTAGCGTAAGTCGGGTCTTTCGCTCTACTAAAGTTGCAATGTGAGTATTCCCGGATCCTGTTACCAAGTCACCTTCCCAATGACCGATTGTATTGCGAGATTCAATGCTCTTAGGTCGCTTATGTATTGAGACACCTTTTACGATGTTAATAGTTCCACGATCCCCCGACCTAGTATGATGCTTACTTTGTCGCATTTTATGTGCTCGCCTTAGATGCGCCGCTAATAGGTGGTCTAAAGTCTTCCGTGAGCGAACGTATAGGGTCTTATAAATCGTCTCGTGGGAGACTTGCATTTCAGGCTCATTGGAATATTTGACCATAAGCCAACCAGAAATTTGTTCTGGAGACCAATTTAACTGGAGTTTTTCGACGATCAGTTTTTTTAGACGCGGGTTGTTCGCTAACGCACATGGCTTAGGGCGCTTTGCTTGCCTCCATGCTCTTCTGTCAGCATCAACAGCTTTATACCATCGACGGCCACGATTCCTGTTAACCTCTCTAGAAATCGTAGAAGGAGATCTGTTAAGCTTTCTAGCAATCGCGCGGATACTCATCTTAGCCGACAATCCTGCTCTAATTTCTTCTCGCTCTTCAATAGTTAGGTGGGATGCCGCCCGTATCCTTTGGTCCGGTTTTATACCTCCGTGGTCACGCAGTATGGTAAAAATGGATCCAGGTTTGGAATCAAGAATTTTGGCAATATCACTGAACCCGGCGCCCTGCTTCCATAGATCAAATACGAGGTCTCGTTCTTCTTGTGTATATTTTCGATTCATTATTTCATCCAATACTGGTTAATTTATTAGGATACCTGTTGCATTGACCAATTGAACCTACATCTGCGTACTTTGCGAACCACCAAGAGTAAAGTACGCGCTAATCGAGGAGTATGTGGGTCAGTATGCCATTGTGCTGATGTGCCGGGCCTTAGGGGTGTCACGGTCAGGGTACTATAAATGGCACGCGAGGCCGGTGAGTGATCGATCTCAACGCCGAAAGCAGGTCGAAGAGGCCGTACTGGATACCTTTGCAACCTACAAAGCCCGTTATGGCGCACCTCGAATAGCGAAAGAGCTGACGGCCCTTGGTATGACTTGTTGTCTTAACCATGTCGCTGATTTATTGGCGGAAAATGGTCTAAAGGCGAGAAATGGTAAGGCCTTTAAATATAGTGCTACGGGTCTGGCAATGAATAATGTTGCCGATAACCTATTATGGCGAGACTTTAGTGCGGGTGAAGCTAACACCAAATGGACCAGCGATATTACGTACATCTGGGTTGAGAATCAGTGGCTGTATTTGGCCACTGTGATGGATCTGTTTTCTCGGCGTATTATTGGTTGGGCTGTTGATCTCACAATGACAGAAGAACTCATTACAACGGCCTTAAAAATGGCATTTGAATTACGTGATACGCACCCTGGTTTGATCATTCACTCCGATCGTGGTGTACAATATCGGGCTCAGAAATATCAGGATCTCATTCGATCATATGGCGGTTCGATTAGCATGAGTCGTAAAGGAAATTGTTGGGATAACGCTCCGATGGAATCGTTTTTCAGTCGTTTTAAGGTAGAGCTTATTTACGCAGAGCAATATCAGTCGATTGATGAAGCAAAATCCGGTATCTTTGAGTATATTGAAATATTTTATAACCGACTAAGAAGACACTCAGCAATCGGCTATGTTAGCCCAGCTGAATTCGAGCGCTTATGCGCATAAATACGTGTCTACTTTTCGTGGGTAAGACCAGAGCCTGGTTGAGTATGAAAAAGTGTAGAAAGCCTTTGATGGCTGATGTATATAGAGATGGTGGATCATATGGGTTTGTTTACAAGGCTGACAAAGGCAAAATTTATGAACTCCATTTACCAGTTGTTCGTGAGTCACCCTGTGACTGCAAAAGATACTATGAGCCATTGGTCTTTCAGGATAACTGTAATTCTGGGAATGTTGTCGAGCATCCTACTTGGGAAGAAGCTAAAGATTTTGTGTCTAGGATAAAATTCGATGACGATAGATTCAGTGAGCTAAAGTGGATTATTGAGAATGGTGGCTGTACCGAGAAATACTTAACAAGGTTGTGCTAGGGATTTCGTTCGCTAGCTCACTCGACTCAAGAAAACAGCGTTATAACTCAGTCTTACCTACTGTTGAGTTAGTGTAAATGTTTGAAGATATATATTTTGTGGATGACCGGCTGCTGGTGATAGAGGAAAGAGAGGTGTTGGCTGCAGAGGAGCGGCTTAATATTTCATTACCACAGGGTTACAAGAGGTTTCTGAAAGTTTTTGGCGAAGGAACATATTGTGGGGTTATCGACATCCCTTCTCCAGCTGAAATGCAGCGAGTTTCGAAGGAATACCGGTGGAAGCGAGGACTTAAAGTCCTTGGCGAGGAAGAGATTTCGAATTCTATTGAAATAGCCAGTACAGTTGATTGCGATAGCATTATCTATTGCCCTGGGAGTGAGAGAGGAGTCTATGTGCTTCCAAGGCACGATGACACTATATATTGGATCGATTCAAACTTTGACGATCCATGCGTCTGGCATTCTGACTCTGGATTGGTAAGAGAAATGGAGCCGTTAAAGTATTTTGAGCCGTTTGTTGATAGAGCATGCCTGGAAGTTATAGTCGGTAAAGGATTGTATTCACTAGATAAGCTAATTAGTAAAGTAAAAGACGAATTCACTCCAGAAAGCGAATTGTTGCATCATTCCTATATAGATATAGAGCTATTGTTCGTTAAAGAAATATCAGCAATCATTGAATTTAGCAGTGATGGCCAGCATGTTCGCTTTGATTTTCATCCGTTGTATGAAAACAGAATATACAGCCTAATATCTAGACTTGAAAAAGAAGGTGTAATTGGTGAGCTTAAACTGATTGCACACCAATGATTTATGGTATAACACTGTATTTGAAAATGACGCAAAAAACGCGCGCCTCCATAAAGCGTTAAAAGGCATTATGAATACTGAGAACCTGTCAATTAGAGCAAAGACATTTCTTGCAGTTGAGATATTTGAAGCTTTTTGCTCTGCAAAAGGTTTGAATGATGTTGCGATCCAAGAGTTCTGTCAATACATGAAAAGCCTAGCTACAGCGAGCAACCTTCCTGATTGGGATGAGCAAGCAAGTAATCTGGCTATAACTGGTCTAGGTGATCCAATCCCAGCGGATATTATCGAGGCGGATCTAATAAATATCATTGCTTGCAACATACGAGAGGTTAGCGCATCTCCTATGTATGGACAGCATTACCCTGAGGAAACCTCTCGTTTTCTAGGCAATGTGGTTAAACTATGTAATTACTCGCTTACAAACTCGCAAATTGAGATTTTTGGTAAGCATCGGAGTGAAGCGGACGGATGGGGTGGTTGTGTTTCATCAGAACAACTACAAAAGTGGAAAAATGTCATTTAACAAGGCAAAGCTACCGGCCTTTGGTGGCAGCTTAAAGCGTTACGTTTTAGGGCTCGGTAAATTTATATGAAAATGCGTTTAGGTTATTTGGCTAAACCAAAAGATGAACTCATCTAAAAGAGAAAGAATCCGATCTAGAATACGAAGAGTATTTCGAGGACTGGAAAAAAACACGCGTTTCATTGCTATAGACGTTGTATGTGCAGCGGGGGGGATTTAAGGTGCAGGAGTATCTGAAGGGATTCATTGCTGGAATTAGTTCGTTTAGCCCCTATATCAATGGTGGGATTGGTATCAGTCAATTCGACCTTTCGCTGGATCGAGATTTAGATACTGAGATCCATGATTCTTTGTCAATGATGGGGTGGGATGTGTCGGGAATACTTCCGATGAGGAGTCATTATAAGAATGAAGTCATTGAGAATATCAAAAAATTGTTCCAAGGTGCCCTACCAGGTACGGATGTTTCTGCAGCAGCGGAAACGCTTATTTCAATAATTGATCAAGAGCATGGAAGAAAATACCAGTTATTTTCACATCTTTTTGCGAAAGACAACGATGGTAGGACATTACTAATAGTGTTTGAAACCGCTAACGAAAGAGTGCTATTAAACGTAGGTTGGTGCTATGATTGAACATTGTTTTAGTTCGAAGAGCGGACATACAACAAGTGCAGGCAGAGTGACGCAGAATACACACACCTGCTGTAAGCGTTATGTTTCAAAAATATGAAATTTATTCTAATCTTAATGTCGTTCCTGCAAGTGTCACATACTTATGCTGAGTCGAGAGTGTGCAAAACTAATGCTGATTTTGATCTTTTAGTTCGTTCCCTGAATCTATATTATTTGGATAGCGGAGTGTATCCGACCCAAGTGCAAAGTCTAGAAGCCCTTGTTAGCGAAACTAGCAATGGGGTGAAGTCCTTGCACTTTCCAAAAGGAGGGTATATTGGGAAAGTGCCCTTAGATCCAGATGGTGAAGATTACTACTTCGAAGTTATTGAATCCAAAATTGGTCATGTGGTTGTTGTTTGGAGTGATTCTAATCCAGGATTGTTCGATAATAAAAAGTGTAAGAGTGAACTGGTTTCAATTACACGGAAAAAAGCATAACAACGTATTGCACTCGGATTTTGGCAAATTATCATGTTTTTCAACACAAAATAATCGCCAATTCACCAGCCTCGGTGAGCAAGGCGTTAGATGGAAATTACTTATTATCGGAGAGTCTATGAAAAAATTCACCGCACTTCTATCAGTAGTAATATTAATACTCTCCCTTCCTGGATACGCAGGGACTTTTTCTGGAGATTTGGTGCTTCTTCCTGAAGGGTGTCAGCAAACACAATCGAGAATCTGCAAGCTTAAAGGAATGCTAACTTACAAATCATCAAACAATGGTTTGGTATGGCAAACCGACGAGTGGAAAGATGGCAACGGGGAATCAGGAACTACCGATGGGGCTTCTATTCCGAAATGGGCACAGCCAATCATCGGTGATCAATATGATGAGTCGTACTTAAAGGCAGCGATTGTTCACGATCACTACTGTTACAATGAAAATCAGGTGCGGACATGGAGAGATACGCATCGTATGTTCTATGACGCACTAATTGACCTTGGGATAAACAAGGTCAAAGCGAAGGCTATGTATTTTGCTGTTTATTGGAAGGGGCCTAAATGGGTAAATTTGGTTCCTGGGGAGTATTGTGGGTTTAACTGCATAAAGCAGGCTATACCCAGCGCTATGCGTTGGGAAGGCGATAGCTACGGTAGCGAGGGGTTCGATGAGCAACTTTCTAGAGTCAGTAACATTATTGAAAAAAATCCAGAAGTCGATTTAGATGAACTTGAGGCAATAGCTCGGACGCTTGATTCAGACAGTTTCTTCTATCAGCACGGTAATGCGTACAGTCCCTCCGGCCCAAAAGATCCTAAAGCTTTACCTGCTATGTGAATTTGATGGCGGCGTTAGATTGCCGTCGAGGGTAAGACCAGTTTCAAAAGTGAATCTGCAAGGAAAAATAATATGAGTGAAATGTCGGTTATTGAAGAAGAGCGTTGGAAAAAGAATGAAAAGTCTGTGCCTGTAGAGTTGTGTGTGGTTGATGTATCAAATAACAAGCCAGTCCAGATTTCGGTCCCTAAAGATGAGTGGTATAAGGAAAGTAAGAATTTCTACTTCGACACTGGCACGAATGAACTAAAAGTCCAATATCGATGGGATATTAACGGAACAAAGTCGTATATTTTTATTTACATGCACAGTGATGAAAAAAAGCCAAAGTCTGCTTTAGAATCGATTGTTCGGGGTTTGGGTTTGAGCGCTGACCTTATTATTTACTCAAATGATAGTTTCCTTGGAGCTCCAAAGTATCAAACTATGCGTGTTGATGACAATGCGAACGAAATAGAAATAACTAGCTTTCACCGCCAAAGTAGTGCTGAGTTCTACGCGAAGCACATGGAGGCGAAAGGCCATAAACAGTTATATTTTGTAAAAGAGTCCAATACGTAGCAGTACTGAAAACCGAACAAGCGACTGTGATATGTGGTGAAAAATCACACTGCAATAAAAAGTCGAGAGTTATGTTATGTGAAAGGAGAGTAACATTCAAATAGCGACTATCGTCATATGCTGCGTATTGTGGATAACCAAATTTGTGGTGTGGAACACTCCAAATAATGTACTCCACCAAAATGGCTTTGGAGACGCAGTGCCTATGGAGATATTTTTTTCTTTCTGCATAGGTTTGGTATTATCTATCGTTGTTTACAGAAGCAAAGATAAATATAGTAGCGTGTGGCTGTATCGGTCTTCTTTGGTTATGAGTACAGGTTTGGCAGCAACTCCTCCGCTTGTTTTCTTAATGGCGTTTGTTGCAGTTATGTTTTTCGGCGTAACTGTGTGACATCGCCAGACAAGATTAGGCATGTTTGCCTACGGCCCAGGCTGGCGGAGTTATTGTAGGAAGAAAAGTTCATAGGGGGTAGTACATATACTAGCGTCGAGTTTACGTCCGTGGTGACTCCGCTCTCGACGCTATAGAATACCTATTGTATTCAGCTTATGTGTCGATTCATTACGGTAACTGCACTGTCAACTCAGTATGGAATACATCATTGGGGTCTACTTTTTTCTTAAGATTTTGCAAACGTTTATATTGAAATTGACTGTCGTAGTACATCTTGCGTACATCAGGATTACTGATATCAGTGTCTCCAAATGTGCCCCAAAATACCCGTCGTTCTTGTCCATGATTAAAGTGCGCGTCTATCAGTTGCTGCATCCTCTCCTGAAGATCAATGGCAGTATCTTCATGGCCTTTCTTGTAAAACAAGTCAAAAACAAAACAATACACATAATCTCGTTGAGGAATGGAGGTGTCTGCACGACGCTCCGATTTTTGAAATTCGCCACCGCCGAATAGCATCTGAAAGACAAGCTTCACACCAGATGTATCGCTAACGACTTCGTCCACCATGTCGACAAACTGTTTGACGAAGTCGTCGCTTAACGCATTGGCCGTACAGTTGATACGCTTCTTAAACGGGTATTCAAACTCGCGTCCGTCCTTTGTAGTATAGGGTGGACGGCGTACAAAGGAGTCTGATAAGTGCGATAGCGGTGTGGTGCCTTTATCAACGAAACTGAGCAGAGTGGATGCGGCTTTAATAATAGGGCGAAATACCCTATCACCATCGACCACTTCATCTTTGCCGCCTAAGTTAGCATGCACCGTCTCAACGAGTAATACGGGAAAGAATGGTACCTGTGATGATTCGACTGTCATCATGAAGTCAATGCCGGGTTGTAGTGTTCCGTCTTCGATCTCCTCTGTCCATGTTTGTACTTCCTTCATTAATTTTCGGTAACGAGATTTGCTATAGCGTGCTTTCGAACTATATCCGTATGAGTTGGGGTGGTCTGAATCTTTAACGCATTCGAACGTGTAGTTTGTTACGATGCCAAATGATCCTGCATTTCCGCCTAGCACGCCCCAGAATATTTCTTTATCGAGTTTTCCTTCTGAGGTTGTGGGAGGTGCACCGGGGATGGGGCGGGTGATTTTACGTAAACTTCCGTCTGCCAATACAATATCGAAGGCTTGAATATAATCCAGGGCCAAACCAAAGCTACGCACTAAATGCCCATAGCCGCCTGTTTGGGCGTGGCCACCAATAGCCACCAACGGACACTCGCCGTGCGGGATGGTGATGCCTTTGGATTTGAAGGTCCTCGCGAGTTTTGTGAGGCGTATCGCCGGGCCGACATTAACAATATTGCCCGATATTTTCATCTCTCTAAACGCGTCCATACTCAATACTATAACGTCTTGCCCACCGGAAGATTTTCCTGTGTATTGATGTCCGCCACTGCGTGCTACAACATTTTTATTATTCGCCTGAGCGAATTCAAGGGCGACTGCAATGTCCTGCACGTTACGTGGGTAGGCCACCATAAAGGGTTGCATTTGCGATTTGGGAAACGAGGAGGACGCGTATGTTTCCGCGCGTCTTTTGTATCCGCGTTCCCCTGGTCGGTATACGTCTCCGGTAAAACCGGGGATTGGGCCGCTGGGTGCTGACAGGGGAAGAGGCATTGTGGTGCCAGCGTGAAGCGGAGCTGCAGCCGTCCTGGGGGCGGGAGTACCTAGAATGGTTGCGGTCGAATGTTCTATGAGGGGTTTCGGCGTATACGCATAGCCACTAAATTCAAGCGTATTGTCTCGATTCATTTGTAAGCGAGAAGCCAAATTAAGTTCATTGTGGATTTTACCTGTGTCTTCATACGCAATGCCGCGATGGACGTCTTCGGCATATTGAGCGAGAAAGTCATCTAGATCTGCGGGTTTGGCGACACTGTGTAGCCTTTCAGAATCCACCGTAGGGTCTAGCCCTGCACCTTGGCCGGTATCAGAAATGGCTTCAAGCACCTCTGCACCGTTGTATGGTTTTTCTACAATGTCGGCCACTAGGTCAGGTCGAAGGCCAGAAATAGCATCTTCGACGAGCTTCTTCAGTGTTGGTTTGTCCTGTGCTGATGTGCCAAGCGCTTCAATACTGATGACCGGCATGCCGTGCGGCCCGCTATAGGCATCTAATACAAGATCGCAATGTGAGGGAATATTGCTATCGATAAACAACGCGCGGGCAAGCTCAAGAAAGTCGTCACAACCAGGATAAATACTGGTAAAACGAAGCATCCAGAGATCTGCTACGGGCACTGATGTAAAGGCGACATCTGTGATCACCGCTTTACACGTAAGGCACTGATCTCGACAGGTGTTGCCGGCGCTAGCGTTGAATGTGGTGGGTGTCCCATTCGGTTCTACCACGTTAATCTCGGTGACATAGTCAGAGAGAGCGCCTAGGCTTCGCATTAAGTTGGAGGCACCATCACTAAGTACACAGGAGGCGACACTCTTTAATGGATTGTCGGTAATGGGTAGCACGAGGTCATTATCTGAGAGAAACTTTGCTAAGTCTTCGGCCGTTGCGGCGGCTTCTGCTCTGATCATGCCGTTCTCAAGTGTGATATCGTTCAATTCACTCAGGTTAATAACGATACCACCAGAGCCATCTACCCTGTCCTGTTGCGCCACTTGTGCACCGCTTCTGACAAATGTTTTGTGCGTGTGAGAAAGGGCGACAGCGGTTGCAACATCTTCTGGGGATTCTGGGTACCACACATCGTGGAGGCCGACTACATCGGTGGCAGCGGTTTGGAAATCACAGGTGGATGAAAGAACTTTTCCTTTAAAACGTTTCTGACTGGCCGCCATCGACATATTCCTTTGGTTCGAGTTATTGTTTTTGCATCGTTAAACTCTAGTCGATTTTTTGGGAATTTTTATTACGTATTATTACGGATTGTTATATATGCCTATTTAGTGTCTAGAGGAGGAATATTTTTGGGCTATTTCGATATTTTGGTTTTTCTTTACCTCGTCAAATTCTGATTAAATTTTGGCTAAATTGATCGAGGATTATCCAGTAATAAAACGTTGTGATTACAATGGGTGGAACTTGAGGCGAGCTATGATCATTACCATAACTGATAATTCAGGTATGGTAATGATCATTTTGCGTGGCCTGATCATATTGCAGTATTAAAAAACATGACTCTACCAATGCCGGGGTTTTGGGTTTCTACCGGCTGTATCTGGGTTGTTCCAGCATTCAAACCCACTCGACTGGTGATTCTCCACGCAGTGGCACCATTCGTGCCTTTGCCCCCTTGGTCGCAATGAACATAAACGCCACCATCTTTGGCAACAGATCTTCCTCGGCTAGAGTTATTACTGCCGCTTATTTGAATATGTACATCAGGGTCGCCTAAACTATGTTTTTTTAGGTATTTAGCTAAACGGTCATTGTTGTAATCCATACAAATATCGAGACCGATGGTTACCCCGTTAATGGTTACAACTGGGACGCCTTTACTTCCGCCAGTCTTAGTACAAAATGAACCATTCGTTTCGTATACGCCATCATCATTGGCCTTGTAGAGTTTTTTTACAATTTCACCTTTGTGTAAAATAGGACACACATTAAAAGTCTTCTTTGTATTTTTTCCTTTGCCATAAGCGATAGAGCCTGCAACCAAAATTAAATCGGGAACACGGGCACTTATTTTTATCAGTTGATTATAGATATCATGTTTTTGATCTCGGGATAGCAATCCACTACCTGACTCAAAGAAGTATTCTGGCACGATCAGCAAGCGCTGAAAATCACCGCCAGCGATACGTCCCATCACCTTTAACGAGGTGTCTGCGGTGAGTGCGACTCTCTCCAAAGCGTTAATTCTGTTTTTGGTGCCGAAATCAGAATTATTCATGGTCCAGCATGCGGTATAAAGATTTGGCATGGGTGTTTCCTTTAAAAGTGAATATTATTCAGTACGGACATGATGCAGTAACCTGAGATAGAACACTAGCGTTGGTACCCAAACTGTGAAAATTGCCAATTCTTTCTTAAGACTCAGTTAAGAAAGGGAGCGTAATTTTGTTAGCAGTTGGCGGCATGAATGAAACCGTTTAATTCAGCATTATTCTACTTTAATAATAGGAAATATTTACTATGGCTATTTATATCTACCTTCCGGTTCCTGGTCCACAAATGATAAGCCTATCGGGAATGGTTGCTAAGACTCTGGGTGGTACGGTACTTCAAGCAACTTCCGGTATTGCCCGACGTACAGGCTATGGTTGTCTTTCCCGTTTACACCCTTCGGATACACTTTTTATTTTTACTCATGGTGCGGGGCGTGCTGATACTGCGACGATTGCGGCAAAACAACACGGTTGGTTACCGACTCAGCGACAAACATTTAACGCGGAGACTGAGCATTGGGAAGGTGGAGTGTTTAAAGCATTTACCACGGAGCAACTTGCCGAAGATCTTCGCCTGGAAGGATTGCCATTAAACTTTATGGATGTTCGAGTATTGGCTTGTGGTGGCGGCTATGCTGGAACGCTATCACCCTGGGTGGGGCGTTTCTGTACTAAGCTCTCTCGAACTCATGTCTTTGTCGAGGTGACAGGTTATCAGGGCTTTGTGCACATATCTCCTGGATCAATTCGAGTGGAAGATAAGAGTGGGGGAAGTAATACGTTTCATAGTTTGGAAGAAAAGGCCCTAGTGTATCGCTCGGGGTTCGCTCAGTTATCCGCTGACCGAGGCCGCTCTTCACTCGTTGGGGTGTGAGAGTTAACCGATAGGCGATAACACAACGGCTTGCTGGCGGTATTGATTCGGTGTGACGCCAAAGCGTTGTTTAAAAGCGGTATAGAAAACGGACTTAGAATTAAAGCCGACCGCAAATGCGATATCCAATACGGATAACTGTTGCTGACCTGGGTCAGCAAGCAGTGATTCGGCATAGCGGATACGGTAGCCCGACAACCAGTGATTAAAACTCACCTTAAACTGCTGATTGATGGCTTGCGATACGTGGTTTGGGTGTACGTTGGCAATGGCTGCTAATCTTGAGAGTGTTAAGTCACTTTGCAGATAGAGTCTTTCGGATTGCATTAGTTGGTCTATGTGGTGGGATATCTGCTGGCTTATATCGAATGAAATCCCTGTTCGTTTATAACGTGTTGCCGTTGTGGCAAGTTGTTTTTGTATTGAAATAAAGGGAGAGGGATCAAAATACAGATCAATACTCTGAATTCTGTCGTCAGAGAGCCGAATAAAGTCCGAGCCACCAAAGGTCATTGTGGAAGGAAGCGGGCTGTCTTTGTCTTCGCTCTGGCAGCGCATCTCCCATTCAATGGCGACGGCATTGTTACTGATGATAGGCTGATTCTTATGTTGAAACGTTACGTTGGTATAAACCCGTTCAAGCTGTTCTAGTGATGTTTCGATAAGGTCTTTATCGATGGGGCAATGATCCACGTACTGCAGGCTATCCTTAAGAAAAGAGATCGCGACGGCGCCCTTGGCATCTTGCCATTCTAGTAAGTAGTCACTAACTGCCGGTTGCATGGTGAATCTGCTCTCATACGTGTAAACCTGTGGTGGATAGCCACTAATACCATGAAGTCTTGCGTAAACACAACAGGTTCGGATTTATAAGCTAGGACGACGCTCGTTAACCTATCCGTTTTACTGGGTGTGCTAGCCAAGACAACCCATTCGTAATTGAGAGGACAGCATGAATACACCGGTAAGCCATTTTATTACTGTAGACGGTACACGATTACATTACTTATCAACCTTTGACGATAGCCTGGATAAGAATAACAACATCACGTTGTTATTGCATGGCTGGCCAACGTCATCGTTTTTGTGGCGCAATGTGATGGCGAATCTTGATCTCGGGGAAACGGTCATTGCGTTGGATCTTCCTGGCTTTGGCCAGTCAGACAAACCGTTGCGGGGGGCTTATTCCTTAGAGTATTACCAAGATATTATTTCTGGCTTCCTAGCAGCGTTAGGCGTCGACAAAGTCAACCTTGCTGTGCATGATATGGGTGGCCCTGTGGGGTTATATTGGGCGGTGAATAATAAAGATCGTCTGCGTAAAATCGTGTTGTTGAATACGTTGATATACCCTGAGCTGCATTGGTTTGTGAAGTTGTTTGTGGGGTTAAGTTTTGTGCCAGGGCTAAAGCGTTGGATGTCCAGCGGGCAAGCGATCAAATGGACCATGAAGTTGGGGACAGCGTCAAAAATATCCGACGACGCTATACGCCATTATCAGTCGGCTTTTGAGACTCCGGAGGCTCGAATGGCGTTGATCAAAACGTTGCATAAACTGGATCCAAGTAAACTCAACGTAATTGCCGATGGGCTCAAAGAGTTAACATTACCGGTACAAATAATTTATGGTACGAAAGATTTAGCATTGCCTGATGTAGCCAAAACGATGGCAAGGGTAAAGCAGGATCTGCCAGAGACAGTGGTACACGTGTTGCAAGGGTGTGGGCATTTTCTTCAAGAGGATGAGCCTGAAGAAGTATCGCGGTTAATGGGCGAGTTCTTAGCGGTATAGGATGGGAGAGAAAAATGGAGCGTAGTTATTTTATTACGATGTTGATGTTGGTAATACATGAGATTGATGCTGCCTATTGGCATGAGTGGGATATGTTTATGGTGCCCGGTGGCATTCAAGGTTTTCTGCTATTTAATATAGTGATTATTCCCCTTGTCTTTGTGGGTTATAAGGCCGTTGTCACCCATCATGCTAATGCACCACAGTGGGGGATTTTTTGTGGAGCTCTAGGCGCAATAACCTTTGTTATTCATGGTGCTTTTCTATTGGCAGGTTTTGAACAATTTACATTACCTTTTTCATTGGGGGTTATTGCTATATGCTTATTGTCGTCCATTGTGCTTTTATTTGAGAGTCGTAAAGCGTTGATCGGAACTTAGTGATATATCACAGTCTAAGATCCATTATTAATAGCGTTGAGGCAGCAAAGGTTGCTCTTCTAAAGTGGGTGGGTTTATTATGAAAGTACTATTCGCATTATCGGTCATATTGTTAATGGCCGGGTGTAGCAATAAGGCCGTATACGATAATATTCAGTTAAACATGAAAAACGAATGCAGAACCTTGCCACAATCGCAATACGAAGAGTGTATGGAAGACGCAAGTACGTCCTATGAAGAGTATGAGGAAAATCGTCAGGAAATGTTAAAGGAATAGTTATGACGTTTACTTTTACAGAAGCCACATCAAATGATGCTGAAATTATCGGCCTACTGGTAGTTGATCTTACCAGCGAAATATCTGAAGTCACCCAAGTGAAACATTTTTCGATTGATATAAATGAGACTATTCAACGTTGTCGAGATCTAATCATTGAAGGGCATTATGCGGCGATACTGTGTTTTTCAGGCGGACAGCCCATTGCGGTGGCGACAATTGCTGAAACCTATGCTCTGTATGCAGGCGGTAAAATAGGAGTGATTCAAGAATTTTATGTCGCTCCTGAGTTTCGAAGTTCTGGTGTAGGTGCCATGCTAATCGAGAAAGTACGCGATTATGGTCGCAATAATCATTGGGCGTGTATCGAATTGTGTACGCCGCCGCTACCGGCGTTTGATCGGACGGTAAGTTTTTACCAGCGTAATGGCTTAACACCTGTGGGTGGTCGAAAGATGAGACAGAACCTAGATGAGAATGATCAGTAACAAAAAAGTTTAGCTCATCACTGGGGGGGGAAGTGACGAGCTAAACTAATGGCTGCGCTACTTAAAGGTTATCTAGCCACTCACCTATTGTTGGGAAAAGGATGGTTGGCGCATTCTCATTGGTAGTGATGTCAACATGGCCAGATCCCTCAATTTCTATCCAGTCATCGTTATGGTGATAGGTCTTACCGTTATAGAGTATTTCCACCATGGTATCGGTATCGACCAAACCAGAACTGTCAGAAAAAATGGATAGGGCAGGTACGGTCATGCGTGACATATTCTCATTAAAACGATAATAACCATCATTATCCATCGCATCCGGTGGATTGATTCGGCCTTTGTTTTCTTCGCCGTTCATCCAGTGCTCTCTAAAGGTACCATTGATACCCCAGTCTGCATATTGTGATAACGAACGCAGGTATAAACTGGATAGCGACATTCGGCCTACGTAATCGGAGGTGTATCGATTCATTTGGTCTGTTTGCCAAAAGTTTACCGCGCCAAAAAGATCCATCGTGTCGGGCAGTAACCAAGCGGGGAAAGCATCAGACAAGTTGGAGACGGTATTAAATATAAGGGAAACCGTGCTGCTAGTAAGTGCTGGTGGAAGTAACGGCATAATGATTTCGCCGACCATATAATCCAAATCAAAATACCAACGTTGTGCCAGTACAGTCCATATTATTCCGTTATCGATTAAGCTCTCGTAGGCTAATGTGGGGCTTCCTGCAGGATCAATTCCTAGGAAACCGGCAACACCAGCATTACGTTGCACTGCTAATGCTGCACTGGATTCGAGATGCGGAATGTAGTCACCTTTTCTGACCGGTACCGGGTCCATGGTTACACCTTGTAGGTATAAATATGACACCAAACCACCAGTGCTATGTCCGCCGATGACGGGTTTTTTACCTGTGATTTGTTTTACTTTATTAATGACTGCTGGCGTATCTAATGCTGCCCACACATCCAAATTAGTTCTGGTGTTGCCTTTTTCACTTTCAAAATCCCCCCGTCCAATACCGCGATAATTTGCCAGCCATACATCGTAACCTTGCGTCCAAAGGTAATGTGATAAGTTGTAATAGACCATTGGATCATCTTCAATATATTCATCTCCTATGGCCCACTCGGCGAGGTCATTCGGAAGATCCATTTTTCGATAATTAAATTTTTGGCCTTTCGGTGTGTGGGATAGAAATTCATTAATATTTAATAGAATTCCCGGAAACAGTACGATGGGTTGGGTGTTGTTATAATTATGCGTTGGGTCCGGGCGATAGCGTCGTATTTTAATATCAACACCATCCGCAGTGACGGCGGTATAAAGTCCTTCTACTGATGAGCCACTACCGCAACCGGTGAGTAGATTTGTATATAGTACAATTGAAAAAACAAAAAGAATGCGTCGAAGTCTCATAACTGATCTCCAGTATTATTATATTTTTCGTTGTTTTTATTGGATAAACTTTCCGCTCTAGATGAGTCGGGCTGTTATTAATAAAGTTATCATTTGGTTATGAGTGTGGCTGGTAAGAAAAGGACAATAGTAAGGCCCAATTAGGCGGTTTTTTTACTTAACGAGTTGGCGTCTATTGGTGCTGATCTATCGTGTTTTTTAAATAAAAGGGAAAACACATTAGATTTCCGAAGGTTAGGGCGACAGTTAAGGTAGAAAAGGTAGGAATAAGAAACAAATGAAATAAGGATGACAGACTGATGTTTATGGCGCGGGTTGAGCGTCGAGAGGTAATATCGGACAACAGAGGGGATTGTGTTTGGCAAAGATAAGATGACAGATGGTGCCCTATTTTATAGGAGCACCATTAAACATGGAATTATTCGGGGAGTTTTGGGGATGGTTTGTAGAAAAATGTAAATGCTTATTGTTGGCGCTTTCCTCGGTTCTTGTGTTTTTTGCGCTCCTCTTCTTTGCGGGCTTTTTCTTCTTTGATGCGTGCCACTTCGATTTCCTCTGCTTGCATCGTCTCGGGCGTTTCTAAGCTAATAGGACCGAGGGTGCCGGATCGCATTTCATTAAGAAAGACAACAGACACTTTGTTTAGGTCTACGTGCCCGCCGCCGCGCAGGCAACCTCGTTGTCTGCCGATAGTCTCAAGTAATTCGAGTTCGCTTGATGGCAATTCATCAAGTTGGAAACGCTCAAGAATACGCTGAGGATAGGCATCAAGAAGATACTTGGCGGTGTAAAAAGCCACATCGTCATATTCCATCGCGGTGTCTTTAATAGCGCCACTGGCAGCCAGTCGATACCCGCTGTTGGGGTTTTCAACTTTTGGCCAGAGCATTCCCGGTGTATCAAAAAGAACAATGCCATTATCGAGTTTTATGCGCTGTTGGCCTTTGGTGACCGCAGGTTCGTTACCGGTTTTGGCAATAATTTTGTCGGCGAGAATGTTAATAAGTGTGGATTTGCCGACGTTGGGAATACCCATGATCAGCGCTTTGATGGATTGTAACCCTTTGTCCTTTTCTGGCAGCATTTTGCGACACAGGTCGAGCAGTTGGCGCATTTCTGAGGGTTGATCAGTGCTTAACGCAATACCTTGCGTGGACTTTTCTTGGTCGAAATAGTCAAGCCATTGCTGGGTTGTTGTAGGGTCAGCCAAGTCGCTCTTGGTGAGTACTTTTATGCAGGGCTTATCGCCGCGCAGAGTCGCAAGTAGTGGATTTTCACTACTGTAAGGGATCCGCGCATCAGTGACTTCAATGACGAGGTCAACCTGTGGTAGCAGTTCGATGATTTGTTTGCGGGCCTTATTCATGTGCCCGGGATACCATTGAATGCTCATATTGCTACCTTTGTACTAGAAATGGAGTTGTGCGTGAAGTGAACGGCATTTTACCTCAAAAACCTTCCTACCCCTATCGTCAGATCATAAATCGCAGGCAAAAAAAAGCGCAGCATCATGCCGCGCAAACCACAAAGGGGGAACTGTTCGGGCCTCTTCGGGCCTATCAGTGCAGAGGATTGTAAAGAATAGTGATGATAAACACCATTCTTGACAGGCGATTTTTATTACGAAATATGTATCGCTGCGCTGTAGGCTATATGCGTTGAGGCCGTGAAGGTGCGTAATCTAAACTAACTGACTTAGGTTGTAAAGTGCTGAATAAGTATGCAACCCAAAAAAATTGGTTTAAACCCTACAAAGGTTGGCGCTATACTGCGCGTCTAATTTTTAAAGGGTATCGCTGTAATCAGTGAACGGTTTGTTGTTGACGGGAGAGACAATATGAAAGCTGTACAAAAAATAGGTTTTATCGTGGTCATGCTATTCAGTATGAGTGCGTTGGCAAGCAACCAGTTTACTGCAGAGCGTATCGCTGAGCGGGTTGCTCCATCGGCCAATCCATGTGTCGAGGGTAAAGATTGCGCGGGCCCTGCACCGGTTGTCGCAGAAGCTGCACCGGCAGCCGCACCTTCTGGTAAAGACACTTATCAAGCCAAGTGTTTTGCCTGTCATGGTACTGGTGCAGCGGGTGCTCCAAAGTTAGGAGATAAGGATGCTTGGGCACCTCGCATTGCTCAAGGTATTGATGTGCTATACAGCCATGCAATAAGCGGCTTCAACGCTATGCCTCCTAAGGGTGCCTGTGGTGATTGTTCTGATGACTCAATTAAAGCGGTTGTTGATTATTTGGTTGAAAACAGCAAATAACCAAACTGCGTTCTAAAAAAACCTCGCACCGTAGCCGGCGCGGGGTTTTTTTGTGCCTGTAAATACACAGCAATCCCTGGTTAATATTCGCCGATAGCTTGCAATTTACTGATTTACGGTTATTTTTCAGTGATAGGGTAAATAGAATAAGAATCAAAATATGGATAGGTGTGGCTGTTTTATACCCGGTCTGCCGTCATTGAAATAATCGAGAAAGTCATGAATATCGTAACCAGAATTTTTACCATCCCCGTTTCCTGTGTTGTTCTTTTGTCATCCTTGTCGCCAATTAGTGCTATGGCAGAGGGTGAAACGTTAGTGATAGAGGCAGGTACTACCTATACCGTCACTAAAGAGAACAGTGAAATGTTCTTAACGGATTTCACTGTAGGTGATAATGCTGTTATCAACTTTGATAGTGAAGTCAGTCGTTGGCATCTTGAAGCGAGTAGTGTCACGCTCGGTAAAGGAGTGGTTATCGACGCCTCAGCGTTACCTGGAGCAAAAGGTGGTATTGGTAAGAGCGCTTCGGGCAGCGCAGATAAGTGTACCGACGGCAACGCAGGAGAAGATGGAACGCACGGTGGAAATGGAAGTGATGGTCGATCTATTTCTATGCGCCTTGTGATTGATTCTATTGGTAGCGTTGTAATAAAAAGCAATGGTGGCGCTGGCGGTGTTGGTGGCCGTGGTGGTGCAGGACAGCATGGTGGAAAGGTAGTCCGTTGCACTGGACCTGATGGTGGTGCTGGTGGTCAAGGTGGTGACGGTGGTGATGGTGGCAACGGCGGTTATGTCCGTATTGCCTATAGTTACAAGCCGGGCTCCGTGTCTAAGGGTGCGCTTACTCAATATGTGGCTGTTGAGAATAGCGGAGGCCTAGGAGGAGTGGGGGCTTCAGGTGGTAATGGAGGAGGTGGCGCGGAAGGCAAGTACATCAATATGCGCACCCTCACGGGCAGTAAAAAATGGATGCCGGCGGGGCAAACCGGGCAAATGGGGCGGTTGGGCAAGAAAGGCCGAGTGGGTGTTGCGGGGCAAACATTGATGGATCGAGATCTTGAGGGGCAAATGAATGTTATCGCCAGCTCACAATCTCAGCAGCAGGGCTCGGTGGCGGATCTACGTGAATCCATGGCTTTGGAGAGGTCGTTGACGGCTAAGAAAGCGGAGGCGGCTGCAATGGAACTGGTCAAAGTGAATGCAGAGTTAGCGTTGTTTAAACAGCAATCGGAAGAGCTAAAAGCCCAGCTTTCCACAGTCGTTACTGATCGCGCACAAAGTAATGTGTCTGCAGCCACTGAGGCGGCCAGCCTGCAGGGGAAGGTGAAAGCTTTGGAGGCTGCACTCGTTCAAGCGAATCTTCAGCTAGAAACCTCTAACACACAAGTTGAAGTATTAGCGTCGTCGATGGTTGCGATCCAGGCAGCGCAGGCATCCGCTGATTCGGAAAGTGCCAAGTCACGCAAGCTTATTGAGCGCTTGTTAGAGCGGGTGGTTCAGTTGGAAGCGCGACCGTCTCAACAGGTAATCAAAGAGAAAATCGTAGAGAAAGTGGTGCAAAAAGAAGCTAAACCTTCGGTGCCTGTTGTGTCAGAAAAAGAGAAAGCGTCTATAGGTCAGTAAGTTGCATTGACTGACCTATAAGTCACTTTGTGCCCCATAGTTGTGCGCATTGTTTTTGTGCAAGCTTCGTTTTGGTGCGTGTTCCTTTTTTGTACGGGCGCTTTAGTTTCATGTGATTACGCTGAACCCCCCGTATTTCCGAGCTTTTGCTAAATTGGCATAATGCCTGCTATATTAACGACGCAAAATAACTATAAATTTGGGCTGCGCTTTTATGGCCCATGTATCAATAGAAGACCTTGGGGGGTCACTATTATGAAATCAACACTATCTACGGCAATTCGATTTGCTACTTTGGGGTTAACTGCTGCAACTGCAATGTCTTTTTCTACATCAACTATTGCAGAAGTTGATGTGTCTGCATCGGCAGGTGTTGCTAGCTCTTACCTATTTCGTGGTAAAGATCTAGGTAATGGTAATGGCGCAATATTTGGGGATATCACAGGAACTGTTGGTGGTGCTTATGCCAGCGTTTGGGCGTCAAGCGGTGATGCTAATGGTTCTGAATATGACCTTATTGCTGGCTATGCGCTAGATGCAGGTCCAGTATCGTTGAATGCAGGTGTGGTAAATTATGTTTACCCATCGATCTCTGGTTCCGATTCTTTTGGCGATTTGTCAGAAGTATTTGTTGAAGTGGGCTTTGAGATGGTGACTTTCTCCTATTGGGATAATGTAGCGGGTGATACTGACTACGAATATTACTCTCTTAGTGCAGAGCTTGGAGCGTTTAGCGCTGTGCTAGGTTATTCAGACGTAGAAGATGATGCGACGTATGATAACGAAGACTATAGCCTTGATTACACCCATCTAGATATCACTTATGCGTACAATGACAACCTGTCTTTTACCGTCAGCAAGATAGTTGATTTCGAAAAAGACTTAAATGCAAATAATGAGTTGAGCTCTGATGACTATGACGCTCTATCTACAGCAAACCAAACTGCTTATGATTCGTTAAGCTTTATCGACGATGATCTACTATTTGTTGTTTCTTACTCAATGCCAATTAAGTAAGATTCTGTTGTTTTAGTAGTATGAAAAGTAAGCGCTACTGGTAGCGCTTACTTTTTTAAAATGGATTGTTTTTATATTGGATGTTGCCCGCAAATATTTCCTTTCTTGTTTTCTAAATATTTGGTTGTTTTTTGTTCTATCTTCTTCTAAGTGCTTGGCAAAGTTAAAAAATGTAACTTTTTTTATCCAATAGTTTGGTAGACCTTGCATTTAGCTGCTACTTTTTTAATGACTAACATTTCCGATGTAAGAACCCATCCTGGACTCTGCCCGCAAGAGCGACATGCGCAGATAACGATGGAGCTTGTTGGCAAATGGAATTTAACAGCGGGAGTTTACCTCCCACATTCACGCTCGTTGGGGAAACCAAATGTTGAAGAATAAAATAAATGCGATCCGATTGTCTGCGTTAGCAGTAGCGGTTACAGGCGCTATGGGGGCGACACAGGCAGTGGCGGAGGTGGATGTATCTGCGTCGGTATCAGTGTCTAATTTGTATCTATTTCGTGGTATCGATCTAGGTAATGGCCGCGCAATGGTATCTGGTGATTTGATCGCTAGCATGAACGGCTTTTATGGTGGGGTTTGGGCGACAAGTGGTGATCAGGCTGCCGGGTCTGAATATGATCTCTTCGTTGGGTATGGGATGGAATTTGATCAGATTTCTCTCGATGTGAGTATCATCAATTATAATTACCCCGGCATGGATTCGGCTGATCAGTTTGGTGACTTCTCCGAGATATTTTTAAATGTTGGTTATGGCCCTTTCTCGTTTGATTATCAGGCGAACGTTGCCGATGGCAGTTATGGCAGCGCCGACAGTGAAAAAGCGAAGGCAGCGGGTGTTTCTGGATTCCAGTACTACGCATTTAACGCTACTTTCAAGCAACTCACTGTAACACTGGGTATAGCGGATTATAATGATTATGACGAAGATAATCCGATTGGTGGGGCATCAGATATTGCGGTTGGGGACGTTGGTACGGACTATTCACACCTCGATGTTAGTTACGCCTACAATGATAATTTGACCTTTACCGTCAGTAAGATTACTGATCAGAAACAACTAGAGGTTTCGGGTGATACTACTAAGTATGAAAATAGAGACGAAGACCCGCTAGTGGTCGTCTCGTATACTCTACCAATAGAGTAAGCCTCGAGATCATAAAAAAAGCGTAGAAGTTATTCTGCGCTTTTTTATGCCTATTGATTTAGTCCAAAAGAGAGCGAATATTGGCTAAATGTGCCTGCCCCAATGCTTGGGTTTCGGCTTTAGACTTTGCGTCACCTTTGCCTTCCCATACAAGGTCATCCGGGTCTATTTCATCGATAAATCGACTGGGAGTAGTGTCAAAGTCTTCACCATACATGCGGCGCTTTGCTGCTAGCGTCAGCGTGAGCTCTTTCTTCGCTCGAGTAATGCCTACGTACATCAGTCGTCTTTCTTCTTCGATGCTGTCTTCTTCGATACTGGAGCGATGGGGTAATATTTCCTCTTCCATGCCCATCAAAAAGACGTAAGGGTATTCCAAGCCTTTGGAGGCGTGCAGTGTCATTAATTGCACGCGATCAGAATCATCTTCTTCTTGTTGTTGATCCAATAAATCTAATAGTACGAGCTTCCCAATCACTTCTTCTACATTGCCATCATCGCTTTTTTCTAGCATGCGTTCGATGGAACTGATCAGATGCCAGACGTTTTCCATGCGTTTCTCTGCCATCTTGGTGCTGCTAGATTGTTCTTGTAACCATTGCTCGTAATCAATGTCCCGTAGCAATTGTTTGATGCCGGCAACGGCGTCACCACGAAGGATGGTGTCTCGCATTTCCTCAATCCAGGCACTGAATCGTTGCAGATTGGCGTGTTGGCGTTGTTTAAGCTGAGTCTCTAACCCCAATTCGCCACAGGCACTGTACATGCTGCACTCACGGGCATGGGCATATTGCCCGAGCTTCTCTAGTGTGCTTGGGCCAATTTCTCTGCGGGGGGTATTAACGACACGTAAGAATGCGTTGTCGTCATCGGGGTTAATCATCACTCGCAGGTAACCCATTACATCCTTTATTTCGGCTTTGCCAAAAAAGGAACTGCCGCCACTGACTTTATAGGGGATTTGGTACGCTTGTAGTTTGATTTCTAGCAAGCGAGATTGGTGGTTGCCACGATACAGAACGGCAAAATCCTTAAAGGAGCGCGCTTTCTGAATTTTTTGGTTAATAATGTCATGGGCTATACGTTCAGTTTCGTGTTCTTCACTTTTACAGCGCACGACACGAATTAATTCCCCCATGCCGTGCTCGCTCCAGAGCTTTTTCTCAAACACATGGGGGTTGTTGTCGATGACGGCGTTAGCGGCCTTAAGTATACGGCTGGTGGAGCGGTAGTTTTGTTCTAGCATGACAACTTTGAGTGCGGGGAAGTCTTCTTTGAGCAACGCCAAGTTTTCGGGTTTTGCACCGCGCCATGAGTAAATAGATTGGTCGTCGTCGCCAACAACGGTAAACGCGGCGCGATGACCCACAAGCAGGCGAACTAAGAGGTACTGGGAGGTGTTGGTATCTTGATACTCATCCACTAGCATGTAACGGATGCGCCGCTGCCAGCGCTCACGAATCTCTTCATTGTCCCGTAGCATCAAGGTGGGCAAAAGAATCAGATCATCAAAGTCCACTGCGTTGTAGGCGCGTAAATAGCGATCATACAAGGCATAGGCTTGAGCTGCTTTCATCTCAAGTTCATCTTTCGCCCTAGAAATGGCCAGTGATGGTGTGATTAGGTCATTTTTCCAATTCGAAATGGTATAGCGCACGGTGTTAACTTCATCATCTTCGCCAGAGCCTTCATTCATAATGATCTCAGATAATAGCGTTTTACTGTCTTGATCATCAAAAATGGAAAAACCTGCTTTTAGTCCTAAGTGTTTTAGCTCTTTGCGGACCATATTCAGCCCGAGGTTATGAAACGTGGACACCGTCAGGCCACGGCCTTCACGACCCTTAAGCAGTGTCCCCACTCGCTCCTTCATTTCTCGTGCGGCTTTGTTGGTAAATGTTAGCGCCACAATTTTATTCGCGGGTATCTCGCAGGTTTGTATCAAGTAAGCGATTTTTCGGGTGATTACACTGGTCTTTCCGGAGCCCGCACCCGCTAGCACTAAGAGAGGGTTGTCAATGTAGTGAACGGCTTCGGATTGTCGGGGATTTAGCTTGGACACTTATACTACTCAGTGGAATGCAGGCGAATAAAGAGCGCCATTTTACTCCTTAGTAAGGAATTCGTCATTGTAACAATTTTACTTTCGTCGGTTGACTTGGTGTTCGACTTCTATATTCTGAAAACCCGCAAGTTTCGAGGCATACGCTGTAGAGGGTTAAGATGAGCGACGAATTATTAGATATTGCTGGTAAAGTCATTGTGATTACGGGGGCATCCAGCGGTTTTGGGCAGTTTTTTGCAGAAGCGCTGGCTCAGCGCGGAGCCACCATTGTGATGGGGGCGAGACGACTAGCGCCCTTGCAGGCGTTAGCAGAAACCATTGAGAGTCAAGGTGGAAAGGCCTTGGCGGTGACTATGGATGTTAGCTCTCGAGAGTCGGTGGTATCGGCTTTTGAGAAAGCGGATAGCGTATTCGGCGGTGTAGACGTTGTGGTGAATAACGCGGGAATCGCACCAAATAAGCCTTTTTTACAATTAACCGATGAAGATTGGGATACAACGTTAGATACGAATCTCAAAGGTGCATTCCTGGTCAGTCAGGTATTTGCGCAGCGTCATAAGCGCCGCTTGGGCACAGATGACAGCGCAGCTCTCGCGAGTATTATCAATATAGCCTCGATATTAGGTGAACGTGTTGCGGGTAACGTTGCGCCATATGCGGCTTCAAAAGCGGGTTTGATACAGTTAACCAAGGCGATGGCCCTAGAATTAGCGAAAGACGGTATTCGGGTGAATGCGATTGCACCGGGTTATGTGTCGACGGACATTAATAAGGCCTTTTTTGAATCTGAGCCGGGTAAAAAACTCATTAAACGTATCCCTCAACGCCAATTAGGTGCAATGAAAGACCTGCTGGGCCCCTTGTGTTTGTTAGCTTCTGGCGCTTCTCGCTATATGACGGGCAGCGTTATTGCCGTTGATGGTGGTCACCTGGTGAGCTCCCTGTAAGAGAAACATATCATGCTAGCTAGTCTGCATGGATATAGCTCGGGGCAGTGAATATTGTTAGCCTCGGGCAGAAATAATCAAATAAGAGAATAATAAGGAAGTGTTATGACTACGCGCTATTTTTTAGCCTTTGCGGTATCTCCAGAACTCAAATCTGCTGCGGACAATGTCCTAGACCATTACGAGCGTAAGACCCCTGAAAGTTGGTCCCCTCATTTTGATACGCTGATGGAGCTGTTTATTCCGGCCTTCCTTAAGGCGTTAATGTTGGATACTTGTGATGCCGTTGGTTTGAGCCCAAGGGCAAGTAAATTGATCCATTCGGCTTCTAATACGTTGTCTAAAACCATCACCGCCATGGTGGGGAAGTTGTTGAAAAAAAGAACAAATGAAGAGCTAGAACCGTTGGCCCAATTTGTTAAAGACACATACTTAACGGCGGAGACCTGCTCTAATGGAAAAGTGTCAGTAGGCTGTGAATTAGGTGAAAAGGTGTACAACGACATTACTCGGCTAACGGGAGAAGTCAGGGATGGGCGCTTAGACGAAGTGCGTGACGAGCTTGCAGTAGTGATGATTCAGGTGGTTGATGCCTGTATTGACAATATGATGGTAGAAATCATCGGTCTATTGAAAGTGAACTTTGTGGTTAAGAAAATTTGTGATGCGGCGGTAGTGACCTCTCGTGCGGCGGGACATATGGTGGTGAACAAAGTGTTCAAAGACTTGGATGAGCCTTCCATGTTGCGTCTAGGGGACTTTTTTGACGACATGCTGGTGACGGATGTTCGATAACGGATAGCCTATGTACCCTAGGCTTTTACCGGCATCGGTGAGAGTCTTACGCGGGGTAGTTGCTTCTGAGGTGAATTTGCATACAATTCACCTCCAACTGTCCCCAACATATATCAATTCCATGACCAAAGATCCCAGTAAAGACCGGCTATTTCAAGAACATCAAACGCATCTGGTAGATTTTGCCTTTGATGAGCAAGTTGTTAATGTCTTCCCCGATATGATTCGTCGTTCAGTTCCAGGCTATGAAACGGTTATTTCAATGCTCGGGGTGTTTGCTGGGCGCTATGTTCAACCGAATTCAACGGTTTATGATTTAGGTTGTTCCCTGGGAGCTGCGACATTAGCGCTGCGTCGACATATCAGTGTTGCCGATTGCCAGGTGGTGGGTGTAGATAACTCCACCGCGATGATTCATCAATGCCAACAGAATATTGAACAGGCTGACCAGCATGGCGCGGGTGTACCGGTGTCGCTTATTTGTGATGACATTCAGAATGTTGATATCCACAATGGGTCTCTTGTCGCGCTGAACTTTACTTTACAGTTTTTAGATCCAGCAGAACGCCTTGGGATGCTCACCAATATCTACAATGGTCTATTGCCTGGAGGTGTGTTGGTCGTATCGGAAAAAATTTGTTTTGATGAGCAGTCAAAGCAGGAGCAGTTTACCGATCTGCATCATGACTTTAAACGTGCCAATGGATACAGCGATTTGGAAATTAGCCAAAAACGCCAGACGATTGAGAACGTATTGGTTCCCGATACGTTGGATGAGCATGTAGAACGTTTACAACAAGCGGGATTCAGTACAATACAGTGCTGGTTTCAGTGTTTTAACTTTATTTCTATTTACGCCATTAAGTAGTCTTTCCTATGATAAATCACCAGCCTTTCTTTGAGCATCTTAAGCGCACACCATTAGAGAAATGGTTGACGCATTTTCAACAGGTAGTGAACGACGATTTTGAACCTGAGCGTCATGGGGATTTTGCCCGTTGGAATGAGGTACTGGATAAGCTTCCAACGTTACACGATACGCGGGTTAATTTTGATCAGTCTGCAGTTACCGCGAACCCAGCCGATCCGTTGTCAGAAAAATCGCTGGCTGAATTAAAAGAAAGTTTGTTGGGTTTGCATCCTTGGCGTAAAGGGCCATTCTCTATTGGTGGTGTGGATATTGATACCGAATGGCGATCCGATTGGAAGTGGGATCGAGTATTGCCCCATATTAGTCCTCTTAAGAACCGTACCGTATTGGATGTTGGTTGTGGTAGTGGATATCACATGTGGCGTATGTGTGCTGAAGATCCAGCGATGGTGATTGGTATTGATCCATCCTTGTTATTTATGATGCAGTTTTATGCGATTCAGCATTTTGTAGGTCAGCAATCGGCGTACTATTTGCCCATTGGTATAGAAGCGATGCCAAAGAATATGCGATCTTTCTGTACCGTGTTTTCGATGGGGGTGTTATATCATCGTCGTTCACCGATGGATCATTTGATTGAACTGAGAGAGTTATTGCGTCCCGGTGGTGAGTTAGTATTAGAGACGTTGGTGATCGATGGTGGCTTAGGAGATACCTTGGTACCGTCTGGGCGATATGCTCGAATGGGCAATGTATGGTTTTTACCATCCCCCGATACCATGATGTTGTGGTTAGAGAAGTGTGGCTTCAAAAATGTCAGAATGGTGGATTGTGCGCCCACGGCATTGGATGAGCAGCGAGCGACAGAGTGGATGACGTTTCAATCCTTGGGTGATTTTTTGGACCCTGACGATGTGACTAAAACGATTGAAGGTTATCCTGCGCCTAAAAGGGCGGTATTTGTTGCGACGGCAGCACGATAAATGAGTGTCAGCGAAAGCACAGCGAAACGTATTGGCATTTTTGTGGATGTACAAAATATCTATTACACCACAAGGCAAGCTTATGGCAGGCAATTTAACTACCGTGAATTATGGCGACGTATAAGCGAACAAGGTGATATTGTCTCAGCGACAGCGTATGCAATACATCGGGGTGATGAATCACAACTGAAATTTCAACGTGCGCTTAAGCATATCGGTTTTGATGTAAAGCTAAAGCCATTCATTCAGCGCAGTGATGGTTCCGCAAAAGGTGATTGGGATGTCGGTATTGCCATTGATGTGATGGATGTTTCCCGTGACATTGATACCGCTATTTTACTTTCCGGTGATGGCGACTTTGATTTGTTGCTAGAGAAAATTAAAAAAGACTATGGTGTTGCCGCTGAAGTCTATGGTGTATCTGAGTTAACGGCAACGTCGTTAATTCATGCCGCCAGTGTATTTAATCCAATTGAAGATGATTTGTTGTTGTAGTTATCATGAAAAAAACGGATAAGAAGCGAGAAAAAGCGATAGTAGAAACACTGACAGAGGTATGTGAGTCTGCCCTCAAGGATGTTGATGGATTTTCATGGGTGACGCATTTAGTCAACTACAATGCATTTCCACAGTCGCTTACTATCATTTGTGTATTTGAGACTCAGTTGAGGTTGGCACAAGCACGCGCGCTGAATAAAGATGCTTATCTTAGAGATATTATATGTCATCGCATGGATGATATAGGAGTGAAAATAAAGGATGCTAATCGAAGCATTCTTTTTGATACAGAAGAAGATTGTGTGATGGAGAATCGAGGCCAATGGCAACAGCGATTCTCCGTTAAGTATGGACATTAAGAGTTTAGACGCTTTCCTACACAAGGCCATCCTCAATAATTTGTTCGGCATGATCCAAAATCGTTTCTGCTAATGGTCTAAACGTTAATCCCAGGGATTGTTTTGCTTTACTGTTATCAAATTCAATCGCATACCCTACGTTGTTTTTCACAAAGTCTCGTGTGATTCCCATAAATGGTCCGACTAACCACACCGCAGCTTTCGGCACTTCCCAGCGCGGTAGTTTACAGCGGGAGGCGAATTTTTCGCGAATGGTTTTGGCCATTTCTAGCATTGATACGGAACTTGCCACAAGAACATGGCGTCCATTTGCGGATGCTGTATTTGCCGCGAGAATATGTGCCGTTGCGACATCACGTACATCAACAATAGGGAAGCGCAAATTGGGCGCGCCGGTTTGTAGGGTGCCGTCCATTAATTCCAACATGGTTGACAGGCTAGTGGAGTCTGACGCTTGGGCTAGCGATGGTCCAAGTACTAAGCCAGGGTTTAGTGTCACCATATCCCAACGGGTTTGAGATGTGTGTATCTTATTCGCTTCTTGCTCTGCAACCGTTTTGGAGTATGAATAAGGCTGATGCTGTAGTGATGAGGTGGTATTCCAGTGTTTTTCTGAGAATACGTCTTCATTGATATTTTGCATGTCGACATAATCCCCGTAGATGGCGACAACGCTGGAGGTCAATATGACGCGTTTAACACTATCTATTCGGTTGGCTGACGCTAATACGTTGCGAGTGCCTTTTAATGCCGGGTCGACGAGTTCTTTTTGTGGGTCATTCAAACCGCGTATAATAAAAGGCGATGCCGTGTGAAATACATATTCACAGCTCAACATGGCATCATCAAATTCCCCCTCATTAAAGAGGTCAGCGTTAAACAAGGTAAGCTGACCAGGAAATGCGTCCGCTAACGTGAGTAAGTGGCCCACTTTATGGGTGTTGGTTTTGTCGCGGACGGTGCCATGAACCTGGTGACCTTGTTCTAGTAACTGTTTGACAAGCCATGAGGCGATATAGCCATTGGCACCAGTAACGAGGACAGGGGCGTTGGTTAGTATGCGGGTCATGATCACATCTCCGAAAGGGGGGGGGGTAATTAAAATCGGCACGATAGTACTATAAGTGTGTGAATTAAATCAATTAGCATTCAGTGCTTAATGGAAGATAGTTCAATAACGGCTCAGCCGGGCTTTAACAGTGGTATGATGCGGCGATAGAGTGTGAGGTTAGTTATGTCGGGTCAGCAATTAACAGGTTCATCCATTGATGCCGTTCAGTGTAGAGGGCGCAAGTTTTACATTAAGCGTGATGATCAATTGTCTGCAGGGTTCGCCGGCAACAAAGCCAGGAAGTTGGCCTATTTACTACAAGATGCCCCTAAAAATATTGACCGAATAGTCAGTCATGGGTCAGTACAGTCAAACTTTCTGTATTCGTTATCAGTGTTAGCAAAACAAAAACAGTGGGCGTTGGATTTTTATGTAGATCATGTGCCTTCTTTTCTACAGCAACAGCCACTTGGCAATTATCAAGCAGCTCTGGAAAATGGGGCTAATATTTGTCTGTTATCCGATATGCCATCTTCATCGAATAATGTAGCAACGTTGGAAGCAATAACGGCAGAAGACCAACGCAGTCTTTTTATTCCTGAGGGAGGTCGCCATCAAATGGCGGAGTGGGGTATTTCTGTTTTGGCTGAGGAAATTGTCCAATGGGCGGCAGGTCAAAATATCACTAAACTTACCGTAATGTTGCCATCCGGTACGGGTACCACTGCATTTTATTTACAAAAACACGTGCCCTTTGAGGTATTAACCTGTGCTTGTGTCGGCGACGATACATACCTTAAGCAACAGTTTTTAATGCTTTCACAGGGGCAGGCTAAATTACCGACTATATTACTACCAAAGAAGAAATATCATTTTGGAAAACTCTATGCGGAATTTTTTGATATGTGGGAGGAGCTTCGGTGTGAAACCGGCATTGAATTTGAGCTGCTCTACGATCCGTTAGGGTGGATTAGCTTATTCGAACATATAGAAAACGAAATGCCCGCTGAAAGTGACGTGCTTTATATTCATCAGGGTGGTGTGTTGGGCAATCAAAGTATGTTACCTCGATATCTGCGACGTAATGATAAGCAGGCTAATATTCAGTCGAACAATGAAACGACGAACAATACAAAGTTAAAAGATGTTAAGGGGAAAAATGTTGCCAGATAAACCTAATCTGATCGTTGTGTTGGGGCCAACCGCTTCTGGAAAAACCGCGCTCGGTGTTCAATTGGCAGAGCAGCTACAGGGTGAAATAATTTCTGCAGACTCTCGACAAGTTTATCGTGGCTTGGATATTGGTAGCGGAAAAGACCTGGATGAATACGGCGATATACCTTATCACTTGATCGATGTTGTTGATCCGGGTTATGAATACAATGTTTTTGAATTCCAAAAAGGATTTTCTGCGTCGTTCAGCAAAATTCAGGCTAAAGGTAAGTTCCCGTTGTTGGTGGGGGGGACGGGGTTATATCTTGAGTCTGTGGTTAAGCAATACCAATTTACTCAGGTGCCCACCAATGTCACGCTAAGAGCGAGTCTTGAAGATAAGGCTCATGAAGAGTTGGTTGAGTTATTAAAAGCGCGTAACCCTACTTTGCACAATACGACCGACTTACTGATACGTGAACGGTTGGTGAGAGCGATAGAAATAGCCGAAGCGGAGCTTTCTGCCGAGAAAACTGCCATAGAGATGCCATCGGTTTCGCCACTCATACTGGGAATTCGTTGGGAAAGGGAATTGTTAAAGAAAAGAATTACGCATCGTTTAACGCTGCGTATTGAGCAGGGTCTGATTGAAGAGGTTGAAAGCCTGCATGCGAAAGGTGTGAGTTGGGACACGTTACATTTTTACGGGTTGGAATATCGTTTTGTGGGGGCCTATCTTCAAGGTGAGATCAATAAAAATGATATGTTTCAAAAATTGAATTCTGCTATTCATACATTTTCAAAACAGCAGATGAAATGGTTTCGTCGCATGGAGAGAAAAGGCACAACCATCCATTGGTTGGAAGGTGAGGGCCATGGTGGTGATGTGCTTTGCCAGGCTAATAACGTTATCGACAGGCATTAAAAAAGGGAGCGTTTGCTCCCTTTTTTAATCAATCTTTGTTTACTTTGTCGTAAAGGCGTTGCTTACGCCTTGAAACGACGACGTTGGCCCATCAGCATTAGCATTGCGCCGAACGCGAATAGCGGTAATGTAGCAGGTTCTGATACTGGGATGCTTATTTCAGCGTGTCCATCAACGTAATCGTTACCACAGCTCATTGTCCAGTGTGAATCGAGCTCGATGTCTCCAGATAGACCCAGTAGAGAAAGGTCAAAAGACGCAGTTTGATAATAGCTTTCGCCGCTCAAGCCAGTCGCACTAGAAAGTAAATTCGCTTCTAATGTGCCTGCATCCATTGCGAAAGGTGCAGATTGGTCGAAGTAGATGTCGTTATTCCAGCTTGATACGCTGTATAGGCCCGCAGCATCGATACCCGTGCCAGAACCTGCGTCGATAGGTCCGCCAGTATAGCCTTGAGTAAATAGGCCAAAGTCGATGGCGTATTCGTAATTTGATGTGTCACCGTCAAATGAAAGGGCAAGGTCACCCGCGTAGTAGTCTTTTCCGCCGTGGTTTATTTGCCCAGTGGATACGTCGAAGCCTGTTTGTAAGCCGATATGAAGTTGATTACCTTCAATCTTGTAGAACATGTACTCGGCGTCAAAGTCCTGTCCACCCCAGCCTGGGTTAACGAAACCGTTACCCGCGACACCTTCGTCATCACCGATTTGGCTGAAGCCATTGTCGACCCAATAATTGATAGGTGCTGCGTGAGTAACACCGGCAAGTAATAGAGTGGAAACACCTAGAGCAAGCTTCTTTAATAACATGTGACAAATTCCCCGATCGACGTAAGTGGTGCAGACAGTCTCAAATGTTTACAACATGTAGGACTAATGCAAAATGGTTTGATTACCTTATGATCTATACAAAGCAGCATCTATGCCAACATGTTTTTATCAAATAAAACAATGACTTATAGGTTTATAGGCTTGTCAGTTGTAAACAAAGTCGACAGATTTTCTCTGGTTTTGATGGTGAACTTATCAGTCAGAAAATACTTCGATAGGATAATGCTTCGGTGAGGTGGTGTTTTTCTATCTGTTCGCAAGCATCGAGATCAGCCAGTGTCTTACTCACTTTGAGCACGCGATGATAGGCGCGGGCGGAAAGCCCAAGGTGCTCTGCGGCCTGTTCAATAAAATGTTGATGCTCGTTGGAGAGCTGGCAATACTGGCTTACCTCCTTGCTGTCCATATCATGGTTGGACTTGCCGCAGCGATCCAGTTGTCTGCTGCGGGCAGATTCAACGCGAGCTCTGATATCGTTGCTGTTTTCTTCTGACGTGTGACGTTGATTGAGTTGAGATAACGGTACTGCATCGACTTTTAGGTGGATATCAATGCGGTCCAATAGTGGGCCTGATAGCTTGGATTGGTAGCGATTACAGCATGCGATAGGGTTATTGCACTTATCACTGGGTTTTTCCGGTGTTCCGCACGGGCAAGGGTTCATTGCGGTAATCAGTTGAAAGTTAGCAGGGTACTTAACTTGGCATGCGGCGCGTGATATTGCTATTTCACCGGTCTCCAGCGGTTCTCGTAATACTTCTAGTGCTTTTCGACCATATTCAGGTAACTCGTCTAGAAACAATACACCGTTATGGGCGAGAGAAATCTCTCCGGGCTTCGGGTTGCTACCGCCACCGGCGAGTGCGATACCTGAAGCGGTGTGATGAGGTGTTCGAATCGGGCGAATATTCCAATCTAAGGTGTCATTGGATAATGCGATGGATTGAATAGCCGCGACTTCTAATCGCTCCTGCTCCGTCATTAAGGGGAGAATACCGGGTAATCGAGCGGCGAGCATGGACTTGCCTGCACCAGGTGGGCCAATCATAAGTAAATTGTGCTTACCCGCAGCGGCGACCTCTAGGGCGCGTTTTGCTTGTTGTTGTCCTCTTACATCCTCCATATCGGGCGCATGTGGTGGTTTAATACCCTCTACACTGGTGACACAAGGGTCAATGAGGGTTTTCTTTTGAATGTGCGCACAGACCTGAAGTAAGTGACATACCGCAAAGACGGTGACGGCACTGGGCAGTGTGGCTTCGTTTGCATTGGGAGTGGGGACAAATAAAGCGCGGTGCGCGTGTTTAGCGGCGATAGAGGCCGTGAGGCTACCTTTGATGGGCCGAAGCTCCCCTGATAGCGCAAGTTCACCAATAAATTCCAGTGCTTTTAAGGGTGTTTGATCGATTTGCTCAGAGGCTGCGAGGATACCGATAGCAATGGGTAGATCAAATCGCCCTCCGTCTTTGGGTAAATCGGCGGGAGCCAAATTGACGGTGATGCGTTTTGAGGGAAATTCAAATCCCGAGTTGATAATGGCGGATCGAACCCTTTCTTTACTTTCTTTGACCGACGCATCGGGCAACCCAACAATGGTAAAGCCGGGTAACCCATTCGACAGGTGGACTTCGACGGTCACTATTGGGGCATCCATGCCTACCCGCGCACGGGAAAATGTGATGGCGAGACTCATTTTTTTCTCTCAATCCTTGATGATTAAGGAAAAGACGGCCTCTACACAAATATTTACGGGGTTTTGGTGAGTTACTGGGCTCCAAGCCTTCTATTTACGAACCAATAGATTTCCTCTTCAATGTAGTTTCTTATCATAGCGTCTATCAATTGACCTAGGCATGGCAACTGCCTGGGTGTTAGACTTCTTGAGCATTCTTTGGGGCCGCCTATTGGCCAACATTTATTGAGAGTATTGCAATTGATGATTGATATCTCTGATGTTCACATGATAAAAGTCGTCACAGAGTTGGGGAGTATAAATCGTGCAGCTGATGTGTTGTGCATGTCTCAGCCCACGCTAAGTAAAAAAATCAGCCGTCTTGAAGATAAAATCAACCTGAAGCTTTTTAGTCGACAAAACTCGGGCATGACGCCTACTTCTGCCGCCAATCTGCTGATGCGAAAAGCACCAACGCTGGAATCTTGTTTACAGAGCCTTGAGCGAGAGCTCGAACTTATGGCGGGTATGGTGAATGCAACAATTAACATTGGTGTTGGCCCTATCGTCGAACAAATTATTTTGCCTAACGTCTTGTTGGACTTTGTTGAAAAAGACTTGCCATTCAAAATCTCTGTTGTCACGGAGTCTCCTGAAACTCTACTAAAACAACTTGAGGGTAGTGAGATCGACCTGGCGATTGGGCCTTTCAAATCTGATAAAATAGGTGAGCAGTACAACGCTGTACTGGGTGCAGAAGAGCCATTAGTTATCGCGGTCAGGCCCGAACATCCGTTAATGGAATGGGTCGGACACCGTGATTTTGGTAGGCAACTCAGTGAATACAAATTTGTCTCACCAAATGTACCACAGCAAATGGGAGTCGGTTTTCTTGATACTTTGGCGGAGTTTGATATCAGCTCTACGATTGTTTCTGATAACTATAGTTTGGCGAAAACTATTGTATGCAACTCCAACTACGCCACTGCTGGGCCGGTATCTTTGTTTCGATCTGAATTTGAAAGGGGACAATTGTCTAAATTGACCTTTCCAAAACCCATTATGTGGCACTGTAGCTGCCTAGCCAAACCAGAAATACTCCTCAGCCCTGCCGTGGCTGAAGTCGTTCAGCTCTTCTCTCAATACATGTCACCGATTACCGAATAACAAAGTGTTGTGGTTATTCGATAATTTATGTGGTTATCGAAAATTTATTCACTACGTTATGAGCTGACCACTGCCCTATCATTCTCCTTAACAGAAAGCCACTCAATGCCTTTCATCAGGCCATTTGATTGAGTGTTTTTAAAGGAGGCTCCAAATGATGCTCAAACGATTCATTAATTTTGCAATAAAAATCTTCACGTCGCTATTTCCATCTGAAAAGCCTCTTCTCCTAACAGGCAAGGACTCAGCTCTTAAGCTTGCATCACTGCTTAGGCTCTCGGGTTATCGACGGCCGTTATTAGTGACAGAGAAAAGCCTTCTAGAGTTAGGTTTGCTCGACGGTGTGTTGGGTCAACTTAAAAACGAAGGTTGTGACGTCAGCCTCTTTGACGGGGTTGTTCCCAATCCCACGTGTGACGTTGTGGAGGCTGGTATTTCTGCGTGTAAAGCGAATGATTCTGACAGCGTATTTGTAGTAGGCGGCGGCTCTGCCATTGATGTTGCAAAAGTCATTGCCGCGTGTCGAGCTATGAATGTGGGTGTACACGCAGTGGTTGGACTGCTAAAAGTCAAGCAGCCTACGCTACCACTCTATGTAGTGCCAACCACCTCGGGTACGGGTTCTGAGGTAACCAGTACAGCGGTAATCTCTGACACCAAAACACATGAAAAAAACTTTGTTGTGGACCCCAAGCTGATCCCCTCTGTAGCAGCACTTGATCCGGAGTTGATCAAATCGCTCCCATCCCACATTACGGCTGCAACGGGAATGGATGCCTTAACACATGCCATTGAAGCATATACCTCATTGAATCGATTCAGTGATGCTGAACGGGATGCGGAATTAGCAATCCAGCTGCTTATCAAGTATCTCCCCGTGGTTTGCGAAGACGGGAATAATATCAAGGCTCGGGAGTGGGTAGCGATTGCATCTTTCCTTGCCGGCTATGCGTTCAATAAGTCTGGTTTGGGGTATGTCCATGCTATTTCTCACCAGATTAGCGCTCTTTACAACACACCTCATGGCATAGCAAATGCGGTCATTTTGACCAGAGTTCTCCGTTTCAATCAAGGTGTCTGTGCGCACCGCCTAGCAAAACTTGAAACGATGCTAAGGGTTCAGAAGATAGCTTGGCTAACCGCTTCGTCGAGCGGGTGGAACTATTTGCCAAACGACTAGATATTCCCAGTGAACTTTCAGAGCTTGAGACTAAGCATTTTGACGAGATTACAACTAATGCGCTAAAGGAAGCAAGGTGGTCCTATGCCATTCCCAGGAGTATGAGTCGAGTTCAATGCAAAGAGATTCTCTCATCAATTGCTGGAGCCGTTTGAGGCATAACAAGTACTAAGTAAATAGATTCCCCCAATCATGATTGAAAAGATCATTAATGAGAATAGGAGAAAGGTATGAACGCACAACTCAAAGCACCCACTACCGAGCAAGACATTAAGAACATTGTTGACAATCAACGTCAGTATTTTCGTACTAAATCCACGCTGCCGGTTAGCTTTCGCTTGGAGCAACTTAAAAAGCTAGCGGCATTGATTAAACATCACGAAGATGATCTTTATGAGGCCATTGATAAAGATTTCGGTAAGTCTAAGCATCACACTCAGATGACAGAAATACTCCCGCTTTATCACGAGCTTCGAGAAGCGATTAAACATTTGGAAAAGTGGATTAAGCCACGAAAAGTGGCGACCAATTTGCTCAACCAACCGGGTAGAAGTTTTATCGTTCCCGAACCATTGGGTGTTACGTTGGTAATAGGTGCGTGGAATTTTCCGTACAATCTTTCGTTGATTCCTGTGGTGGGGTCCATGATGGCAGGGAATACCACGATCTTAAAGCCCAGTGAACTCCCCATAGAAACCAGTAAAATTATGGCTAAGCTAATCAACGAGAATTTTGATCCTAGATATCTTAGAGTCGTTGAAGGTGCAATCCCTGAGACAACGGCTTTGCTTAATCAACGCTACGACAAAATATTCTTCACAGGTAGTCCGCAGGTAGGGCGAATTGTCAATGAGGCTGCCGCACCACACCTGACCAACGTTACCCTAGAGTTAGGCGGCAAGAATCCTGCTATTTTTACTCAGGACGCTTCCCTAGATGTTGGTGTTAAACGCTTAATTTGGTCCAAATTTGTTAATTCTGGGCAGCTCTGCCTAGCGCCAGACTATGTACTTGTGCATAAAAGCATTAAACAAAAAGTACTTGATAAAATGGTCCACGAAATTAAGAAACATAATTATTCGGTAGAAAATAAAAACTTTGTCAGAATCATCGACAAACGCAACTTTGATAGAGTTGCAGCACTCATTGATCCAAGCAAAGTTTTTTATGGTGGTGGAACAGACCGTGAAGAAAGAGTGATTCAACCGACGATTTTGCACAATGTAACTCTGGATGATGCCGTTATGCAAGATGAGATTTTTGGGCCCATTATCGCAGTGTTGGAGTACGACACTCTTGATGAGGCTTTCGACATTGTTCAGCAACAAGAAAAGCCTTTGGCAGCCTATTTGTTTTCAAATGATCGTGAGATAAAAAATCGTTTCCTGAGTGAAATTCCCTTTGGTAGTGGCGCTATTAATGACGCTGTGATGCAGACCAGTAACTCTAACCTTCCTTTTGGCGGAGTAGGCAATAGCGGTATGGGGAGCTATCACGGCAAGTATAGCTTTGAGTGTTTTTCGCACTTCAAATCTATTCTGGAGAAATCCACTTTTATCGAATCTAATTTGAAATACTACGGTCATTCAGACAAGCAAATAAAATGGATTCGAGCATTGGGCTAGAGCACTAAAACGAGGAATGCAGTATGAGTAAATTTATCGCCACCATCCAGCAAGGCCATAATGCAGATGATCTTCGGGAGCATTTAGCAAAAGGTCTACAAAATATAGCCATAGAATCGTTTGGCAAAGAGGCTGCTAACTCTGAAGTGAAGTGGAAGGTCATCCCGAAAAGCTTCGCCTGGACAGCCGGAAAACCCAGTCGCACCAGTGCATTAATTTGTGTTGTGCCCGAGGACCTGGAATTTGAAACTCGAGCTAAATTTATGACTCAGATTAATGACTATTGGGTAGGGCAAACCGGGGCTAATCCAAACGAATTGTTGATATTCACATTGAATAATGGCTATTGAGCAATAGGTTAAAGCTGAGAATCATTTTGGAGAATAAGTATGCCAATTTATTTGTCAACCGTGAAAGAAGGTCGCACTACAGAAGCTCAACGGGAAAAAGTTGCTCAATGTATTACGACGGTTCATGTTGATGTCACGAAAGCGCCTGTGCAATTTGTGAATACTTTTTTTAGTGAACACGTTGACCAGGAAGCAGGCTTCAGTGCACTTCCACCCGGTAACGTCATTTTTATTAACGGTAATATCCGTGCCGGACGGAGTGAACTTGCCAAACAGGAAATGACTAAACGCATTACCGAAGGGGTTATTGATGCACTGGGCTGCACTGCTGAAGAAATAATGATCAAATTTAATTCAGCTCCGGCATCACATGGTATGGAAGGGGGGAAAATCCTTCCTGAACCCGGCAGCCCTGAAGAAAAGGTGTGGGAGGAGATGGGCATTGCTTAGGGTCATATCAAATTGTTTTCTTTGACTGAAGCCTGGTAACCCATTAGACAGGTGTACCTCGACGGTCACTATTGGGGCATCCATGCCTACCCGTGTGTGGGAAAATATAATGGTGAGACTCATTTTTTCTCTCAACCCTTGATGATTAAGGAAAAGACGGTCTCTACACAAATATTTACGGGGGTTTAGTACCTTACTGGGCTTCCAATTCACTCACGGTTTTTTCCAAAGCCTCAAGCTTTGCGCGGGTTCTAGCCAGAACGCTGCTTTGAATATCAAATTCTTCTCGGCTAACCAAATCCATATTGCTGAGACTTTCAGCAACTAAGGCACGAAGGTTCTGTTTTAGGTCCAGCCCGGCTTCTTCTAGGCCAGAAGGGATTCTTTCTTTAAATAACTCAACTATTTGATTTAGCAGGGTTTCAGGGGGCGTTAAGCGTGCCATAATTAATTTTCCATGATGATTTAGTTAAGCAAGAGTGCAGTTTACCATTTTCAATGGTGGATTTCGTTATTGGCGCAATTGAATCTGATAGTGCACTAATTTGTAGCTGCGCGTTTTTAGGGCGTGCATCATTCTGGTGCGCTATAATGGTGCTGGGTCTTGGCCATTTATTCCTGTAATTGGACCTAACCTACTGTTTTACCGCAATTTATCCTAATAGGCATGGATTGTGCAAATTAGTTGACCATGTTCGGTATTGAGCGAGCATCTCCTGTATTTGCACATAGTTGCGAACAGACACAGAAACTAAAATAATTAATTCCGGTTTATTAAGGAGAACTTTATGAAACTGGTAACAGCCGTAATCAAGCCGTTCAAGTTGGACGACGTTAGAGAGGCACTTTCCGAAATAGGGGTTCAGGGGATTACCGTTACAGAGGTAAAAGGCTTTGGACGCCAAAAGGGTCACACTGAGCTATACCGTGGCGCAGAGTATGTTGTGGATTTTCTCCCAAAAGTAAAAATCGAAGTTGCGACTTCTGAAGACTTGTTAGATCAAGTAATAGAAGCGGTAACAAAAGCAGCGAACACAGGCAAAATTGGCGACGGAAAAATCTTCGTAACCAATTTGGAACAGATCATCCGTATTCGTACCGGTGAAACGGGTACAGAAGCGATCTAAAGAACATTCTTTACGATCCATGCCTATTAATTTTTGATTTACATTGCGGAGAATAACCGTGGAAGACTTAGCAAATAATATTTATCAATTGCAGTATGCAATGGACACCTTTTACTTCTTGGTGTGTGGTGCATTAGTTATGTGGATGGCAGCAGGTTTTGCCATGCTAGAAGCCGGTCTAGTTCGTTCTAAGAACACTACCGAAATTTTGACCAAAAACGTTGCGTTGTTCGCAATCTCTTGCACCATGTACATGGTTTGTGGTTATTCAATCATGTATGACGGTGGTATTTTCCTTGCGGGAATTGAAACAGTTGATACTGCTGAAGTCCTAAAAGCATCGGCTGAAAATGGTTTTGAAGGTGATTCAAACTATTCTGGCGCGTCTGACTTCTTCTTCCAGGTAGTATTCGTTGCAACAGCAATGTCTATTGTATCGGGTGCGGTTGCTGAGCGTATGAAGCTTTGGGCTTTCTTAGCGTTTGCAGTTGTAATGACGGCGGTTATCTATCCTCTAGAAGGTAGCTGGACTTGGGGTGGAAAAGAAGTATTCGGTCTATTCGCTCTAGAAGTGGGTTCTGGTGATGATGCGGTTGGTTTCTCTGATTTTGCAGGTTCCGGTATTGTTCATATGGCCGGTGCAGCTGCTGCACTAGCGGGTGTTATTCTATTGGGTGCTCGTAAGGGTAAGTACGGCGCAAATGGTCAAGTGAATGCGATTCCTGGTGCTAACCTTCCTCTTGCTACGTTAGGTACATTTATTCTTTGGATGGGCTGGTTCGGATTCAACGGTGGTTCTGTATTGAAGCTTGGCGATATCGCTAACTCTCACTCTGTTGCGATGGTTTTCCTTAACACTAACGCTGCTGCTGCTGGCGGTGGTATTGCTGCATTGATCGTTGCACGTTTACTGTTCGGTAAAGCGGATCTAACTATGCTGCTTAACGGCGCACTTGCTGGACTTGTTGCAATCACTGCAGAGCCTTCAACTCCAACGGCGCTTGCTGCAACCATTATCGGTGCGGTCGGTGGTGTGATTGTTGTATTCTCAATCCTTACTCTTGATAAGCTTAAGATCGATGATCCTGTTGGCGCAATCTCTGTGCACGGTGTTGTAGGTCTGTTCGGTGTAATGGTTGTACCGGTAACTAACGATGGCGCTTCGTTTGCGGCACAGGCGTTGGGTGCGGTAGTAATCTTCAGTTGGGTATTCGCCTCTAGCTTCGTTGTTTGGGGAATCTTGAAGGCCGTAATGGGTATTCGAGTGACTGAAGAAGAAGAGTACGAAGGCATGGATATCATTGATTGTGGTATGGAAGCCTATCCTGAGTTCACGAATAAGTAATCTAGACGTGACATAAAAAAAGCACCTTCGGGTGCTTTTTTTATGTCTGTGATTTGGCGCTCTTGCGTATTGATGGTTCTGATAGCATTATTTGTAGACGGAGTATGAGTCAGAAATGGGAATGGAGTTGTTCGTGAAAGTAATACAGACAAGAGTAATGGGTGTTGGGTTAATTGGACTATTGGGGTTTTTCCTCGGTGGGTTGTCAACTGTTAGTCATGCAGACGTTTATACCTGGAAGGACAAGCACGGTCAGGTTCATTTTGGCGATAAGGCCCCCACAGGGACTACCGTAGATACGATTGATTTACCTAAAGTGAAGACAACGCCCGCGTCGGATGTGAGTGAAATAGAAAGAAAAGAGCGGCAGAGAAAGGTGATTGAATCCATTGCGAGCGAAAGAAAGGAACGCGAAGACGCGCGCAAGAAAGAGAAAGAGGATAAAGCCAAGTTTGCAGCTAAGTGCAGTAAGATTAAGCGTCGTATAGAGGAATCCAAGGGGGTCAATCTGTTTTATACCCGAGACAAAGAAGGCAATAAAGTGTATTTGACCGATAAGCAACGAAAGGCCGCGGATGCTGAAGTGATGAAGAAATACGTGAAAGAATGTGGTTGAGGTAAATTAGGTGAATCTGAGAATTGTGAACAATAAATCGCTATACCGTATTGCCCTGTTTGTGGTGTTTATGTCTGCGAGTGTAAGTCATGCTAAGGATTTTTGTTTTCTGAAAGCAGAAACCTACTATGAGCAAACCTACTGCGAGGTGTCTGCCAAAGGTTATGGTAAACACTTACCTGATTTTCAAGATTTCAAAAAAAATGATGCGCTAATACAAGCGTTGTTATTGAAAAAGCCAGCGGCCCGTTCTGGAATTACGTTGGCGATACCGCGTCGAACTGCACGCAAGAGCTCTAGCAGTGCGATACGTCCGAAAGCATCCAAGCCAGCGAAAGTTGAGCGTGCTGCCGTGAAGAGCACTGCCGTGAAGAGTGACCTGGTATCCTGGCGGCATGGTTGCCAATTCGACGGCGAATTACTAAATTGTACGACGCAGCAGTATAAGTTGGTGGGAAACAAAAATAATTCTGCATTGGCTGATGGCGTGTTGACGGAAGCCAATAGGATGGGATTAGCATCATATCAACAGGATTTAGCGGATAGTGCGGCAGTGAATGATTATCTAGTATCGTCATACTTTCACTATATCCAAAAGATGTTGGATATAGGCTTGGGTGGGGTAACGATGTCTTCAGGAAAGTTTGCTTTTTTGTTTCGAGACTTAACCGATAGAGGGCTTAGTTTTAGTCAGCGGTTTGAAACCATGTACCGGTACTTACGAAAAGATAAATCGACAATCCGTGTCGATGAAAAGGTTTCTCTTGGTCGCGCGCCCAATATTGATAGTTGTATTAACTTACATTACGAGATTATTAGTTGCGCGTCAGCGAGACGGAATTTACTTTTTATCAAAGTGATCTAATTATTACGTGTCTCATTGGCATTAGGCAGTTTTTGGTTCAGTAGCGTCTAATGCTGCAGTTTCTGGATATTGCTCATCCACCCATCCTGGTGGCTTAATCAGAATACGCAGGTCTTTGTAGCGCCACACATCCCCTATCATTGAAAACAACTCGTCTAAGTTTAAACGTAGTGGGTTTAATGTGGTGGGTTGTCTCGCCGTAAGACCGTATGCAACCGTTCCTGCTCGGTCTTGGCTTTGAAAGGTGCCAAAGATGCGATCCCAGATAATCAATGTACCACCAAAATTGGTATCGATTTGATCGGGGTTGCTGCCGTGATGAATGCGGTGATGCATTGGCGTGTTAAAAAAGAAATCAAACCCCTTAATTCGATTAGTAAGTTCCGTATGTAGGAAAAATTGATAGGCGAGGTTGATCTCGATAGCGATAATCGTCCAGGTTTTATCGAAACCGATGATCGCTAGCGGTACCCACCATAGAACCCAGCCAAAATTGAGGTCTAAGAGAAAATTCTGTCTTAACGCAGTGGAGAAATTCATTCGAGTCGAGGAATGGTGTGTAACGTGCACTGCCCAGAACCAACGGACTTTGTGCATGGAAAAATGAAACCAATAGAAGAAGAAATCTGCGGCGATAAACATTAGGAATATACCCAGCACCAGATTGCTCGGTGTGTATTGAAAACCAAGCTCTCGAACATAGTCATAGAAAAACTGAATAAACAATGCTACCGCAATACCATCGAACATCTTATAGAGGAAGCCGGTGGTGATATTGGCGGCAGTTTCTTTGATGTTATAGACATCAGATTTACCTTTTCGCTGCCAGTAAACATACTCAGCAACGATGATCGCCATAAAAAGCACGCCAAACGTTAAGATAAAACCAATCGCATGTATTACATCGTTCATGTTATTCGCTCGCTATTTTGTTCTTGTTTGTATGTTGTCCAGTATAAGGAGCAGGCGTCAAAAGTATTGACGAATCGGGCCGAGTGTTTGACAATCTGAGCCATGGCAAAAATGAATGATCTATTTATTACCCATGATGCGATTGGCATTCTGCGTTGCTACCTTGCGTCGGAACAATTGGACCTGCCTGAATTCCAGGCTGAGCTTGAGCGTCTTGAACAGCAGCCTGCGCTATCGTTTGAGCTGTGGTGGGCGTTGTTGGATCGGTTGAGCCATCAGGTGCCCCGTTCGGCGTTAGGCACGCATATAGGCTCTACGGTCACCCCCAAGCAAAGTGGGATATTAGGGTATCTTACGCAGACCAGTGCAACGATGCTGGATGCGTTACGTTGCTTTGAGCGCTTTCAGCGTCTGATTTATGAAGGTAATAAGGCGGAAATCCATTGGCAAGGGGATGTGTGCTCTTTGGTGTGGAAAATCTCCCATGGATATTCCACACAGATATCCGATGAAGTGGTATTTGCGTCCTTGTTATCGGTTATGCGGTATTGCCTTGATGATCCTGGTATAGCGTTGTTGTCGGTGGCGTTTACCGGGGATGCGATGGGACCGATAGAGGACTATCAGGCGTTTTATGGCGGTGAAGTATCCTTCAATCAACCGACTTTGGTGGTATCCGTTAGTAGTGAGCACCTACTACGGCCATTGCTCTACGCTGACCCTGGTCTGCACGGATTGTTATTGGAGCAGGCTGCCGCAAAATTGCCATTAGAATCAACTGAACGGGATTTTATGGGTGAATTGAATCAATCGATAGTGAGGGCATTGCATGAGGGGGTGCCCACCGCTGCGAATATCGCCTCCAAATTACATATTTCTTCTCGCACACTGCATCGGCGACTGGATAATGTCGGTGTAGTGTTTAGGGATCTGCTTAAAGATATTCGTAAGCAACTTGCAGCGGATTACCTAAAGGACAAACAATTAAGCTTGTTTGAGATTGCGTTACTGTTGGGGTATTCCGAGCAAAGTGCACTCAGTCGAGCATTTGTGGGTTGGTATGGGGTTACGCCTAGTGTGTATCGTAATAAGTTGAACTAAGGTTTGATAGAACCAAAGAATATAAGGCGTAAGTTGATGTCATCGAAACCGAGCGCAGCTTCTGATTGATCTACTCCTTCAGGTTATTTCGCCAAGTGATTATAAATTAACCTGTTTGTTGCTTAAGCGGAATAAGAAACCGCATTTCCATAGCCAGCGGTTTGGAAAACGGCCTTATAGACATTTCTGCTATAGAACCAATCTATGTTAGGAAAAATCGCTATTGAAATTAATTAGTTTTTTCTCGCAATCCATTTTCTCTCGACTATAAATAATTTTACCCGTTTACGAAGACCAATGAAGAGGTACATGGAGATGTCTGATAATCAAAATAATGAAACGTCCAGTGATCAGTTCCACATTGATGATGGCCGTGATCGATCAATTAGTTCTAGAGAGGCTGAGCGATCAGAACTCGAAGAAGCGATGTTGAAATTTTTAGGGGATGGTGGATCAGTTGAAAAAATTGACCGTGACTTGAGAAAGGATCCACCGCGACGACCTGAATCCAATTATGGAAGCCGACCTATCTAGATAAAGGTTTCAAGAAATATAAAAAGCCGGTATTGATAATTACCGGCTTTTTTGTCCCGACAAATTATTGGCATATGGAGTATTTGCTCCATAAGTTTTTCCAGGAAAGACGGTATTTTGACAAAACAGTTTGCGTGTTTATTTGTTATAGAGAGCGGTTTATTTTGTCAATTTCGGTAATCAAATCTGCGAGTTTGTTAATTTCACTGGTCGGTATACATAACTTGGAATCCTGTTGATTATTTTCATTAAACCAAATGGTATGAAAACCTAAGGAATTTGCGACTTCAATATCTTCGATGGCATGGTCGCCCACATGCAAGGTTTCTGCGGCAATACTATGACTGGTGTCCAGTGCTTTAATAAACATAGCGGGGTCTGGTTTTGCTTTACCGATGGATTCAGCGGAATAGTGTGCTGTAAAAAAATGATCAATACCAATCATGGTGAGATCGGCGTTGCCATTTGATAACGCAATCACCTCATAGCGAGACGATAGATAAGCTAAAATATCTAAGGATTCTGGAAATAGAGTTACATCATTTCTAGCGTGGATAAAAATCGAAAAAGCACGCTCCACTGTTTGTTCAATATCAGTTTCATTGATACCTGCCTGTAGAAAGCAATGGCGTAAAATGTACTTTCTCATGAGCGTTGGGAAAAATTTCTGTTCAGGGTTTTCTTGTGAAAACTGTTTTCGCAACGCTAATAAATTATCTTTTTGATAGTACGGCAATACCGTAGGAATATTCTCTTGCAACCAAAGTACGAGAGTTTTTTCTGCTGCAACAATAGTGGGAGTGACATCCCACAGTGTGTTATCCAAATCTAACGTGATTAATTTTAGCATGTTATGTTTTCTTTTTTGCCCGAGGGTGGCTGTTGTCATAGACCTGAGCTAAATGCTGGAAATCTAGGTGGGTATAAATTTGTGTGGTGGAAATATCAGAATGTCCGAGCAACTCTTGGACTGCACGCAAGTCGCCACTGGATTCTAATAGATGGCTTGCAAACGAATGGCGGAGCATGTGGGGGTGAACCGGGCGATCAGTACCTTGTTTGATACCCCAATTTTTTAATCGTTGCTGGATAGAGCGTTGTTTTAAACGGGTTCCATTTTTACTGAGGAATAATGCGTTATTACTGGTGTCTTTTACAAAGAGAGGGCGTAGTGTACGCCATAGTTCAAGTGCGTTGATGGCTTCTTTGCCGACCGGTACAACGCGTTCTTTATTACCTTTACCGACTACTCGTACTGTGCGATCTGCGCAACTGTAACTGTCGGTATTGAGGTGTGTTAGTTCACTGAGTCGTAGACCGGAAGAATAAAATAATTCCAATATTGCTTTGTCGCGAATACTGAGGGTATCGACAGAATCGTGGCTGGCATCGGGCAGATCTAATAGCTGGGCGGTTTGATCTGCATCAAGGGTATGTGGAAGCTTTCTCTGACTCTTAGGTGCTGCTATACCGCTGCCAGGGTTGGTGCTGATGACGTTATTTTTTAACAAGTAACCCATAAGCCCGCGAATACTAGATAGATGTCGCTGAAGTGTTTTGCCGGACTTGCCTTGACGGTGTTGTTGAGCGACATATTGGCGAACATGATTGGGTGTTACGTCACGACAGTGAGTGATGTTGATGGTGTCGCAGTATTGTAAGAAAAGAGAGAGGTCTTTTCGGTAGTTAGACTGGGTGTGGCTTGAGAGTTGTCGAATCGTACTGATATAGGTTAAATACGATTCGACCGCAGTGATAAGAAATGTATCTGTCTTATCATTTGTCATGATTTATAAGTGTTGCGCAATACAGCGGCTCGCTACTTCACCAATATAGCTGATAAAGGTGGTTTCCATATCAGGGCAGAAGTGTTGCGGATCAAAGTTTCCTACCACTAATAACCCGAGATCTTTCTTGTAGCGTAAGGGGATTATCGCTGCGGAACCTGCTTCTTGATCATATTGCGGAAATAGATATTGTAATTCGTTGAGGCGTAATGCACTGCAACTAATTCGATCAAAGCGCACGAGTTTGCCCAGTACATTCTTTGCCGCTTCACTGGATAGTTGAGTGATCAATGTTGTGGACTTTAACTCCGCTTGATCGAATAAGATAATGTTGGCGCAATCAACCTTAAAATCATTACGTAAACTATGGTGCAGCACGCGGGCGGTTTCCTCTAGGGAATCGGCCTCTAGTAGACTAAGACCTAGTTTTTTGGTGAGCTTAAATAGGTGGTCGTTATCTCGGGCCACCGCAATCAGGTCACCTAAGCGGTGACGTAACTCACTGTTTCTGTCTCTGAGTACTCGTGCCTGGCGTTCAACCAATGATGTTGCAGTGCCAGCAGTGTGAGGCAATATCAGGTCCGCCAAGAGATATTCATACTCTTGAAAAAAATTGGGATTGCTAATAAGGAAATCTGAAACCTGTGACGCTGACAACGTGGTCTTTTCTTTTTTTTCGATTACCGCATCAGTCATAGTGAAATTGTTCCTTCGTAAACGGTGGTTGCTGGCCCTGTCATCATGACACGGTCGGCGCTTTTGGTGGTGTCGTTTGCAGTACCGGGGTGCCATTCAATGACTAAATCTCCGCCGGGCAAGCTGACGGTGACTTGGTTGTTGATGAGGCCCTGTTGTATCGCTGCAACGGCGGCGGCGCATGCTCCGGTACCACAGGCTCGGGTTTCGCCAACTCCGCGTTCAAAGACGCGCAGTCGAATATGGTCCCTGGACACGATTTGCATAAACCCAATATTAGCTCGATTTGGAAATGCTGCGTGCTTTTCTAATTCAGGACCAAGGCCCTCAACATCAGCGCTATCGACATTGTCGACTACCAGTACACCATGAGGGTTACCCATGGAAACGGCGGCTAAGGTAATATCACCCTGGCTGGTAGGGACAGAATACGTGATTGCCTGCTCTATCGCATTAAAAGGAATGTGCAGGGGGTCTAAAACAGGCGGGCCCATGTCGACAGTGACCTGTCCGTCGTCTTGGACATTCAAGGTGATAATGCCAGTATTGGTTTCTACAACAATACTGGGCTTATTGGTTAAGTTTCTTTCCTGTACAAAACGCGCGAAACAACGGGCACCATTGCCACATTGTTCGACTTCGCCACCATCTGCATTGAAGATCTGGTATCGAAAATCAACATTATCAGAAGGAGACAGTGATACCACAAGCAATTGATCGAATCCGATACCTAGGTGTCGGTCGGATAAAAATTGAATGTGTGCAGGGGTTAAGTCGATGGTTGTCGATGTTTGGTCGATCACCATAAAGTCGTTGCCAAGCCCGTGCATTTTGGTAAATGAAATGTTCATTGTTTCGCTCGTTTGTCTATCGTAAATTAACCTGCGTTTTAAGGTAGTAAAGACTCTTGTGACATTTGTTCTTCATACGTCTCTCTGCGACGTACGGTATAAAACGCATTGTTATCCACCATGATTTCAGCAGGGCGATTACGTGTATTGTAGTTAGAGGCCATGACAAATCCGTAAGCACCTGCTGAGCATACTGCCAGTAAGTCACCATCAGTAATCTTGAGCTCGCGATCTTTACCTAAGAAGTCCCCGGTTTCACACACAGGTCCAACGATGTCATAGTGAGCAAGGGTGGTGGTATCGCTCTCACCCCTTGGGCAGACAGGAATGATATTTTGCCATGCGCTGTAGAGCGATGGGCGAATCAGGTCATTCATCGCGGCATCGACGATGGCGAAGTTCTTTGCTTCGGTTGGCTTAAGAAACTCAACTTCAGTCACCATGATGCCAGCATTGGCCGCAATTGCCCGGCCAGGCTCCATGACGATAGTGAGTTTGCGCTCACCCAGGCGCTCAAGTAATGCTTGGGCGTATTCAGCCGGTGTAGGAGGCACTTCGTCTTTGTAGCAGACCCCTAATCCACCACCGATGTCGATATGTTCAAGGGTAATGCCTTTTTCTGCTAACTCGTCGATACGTTCGAGTACACGGTCTAATGCATCGAGAAATGGTTCGACAGTCGTGAGCTGAGAGCCAATGTGGCAATCAATGCCGGTAATACGAATGTTGGCCATTTTGGCGGCTTTTTCGTAGATAGATACGCAACTATCAATGGAGATACCAAACTTGTTTTCTTTCAGACCAGTAGAAATATAGGGATGGGTTTGGGCATCAACATCAGGGTTCACGCGAAATGAGACTGAAGCGACTTTGCCGAGCTCGCCAGCGACACGATCCAATCGGTATAATTCCGCTTCTGATTCAATATTGAAGCAGTGAACACCGGCCTCTAAGGCTTGGGCCATTTCAGCGGATTGCTTACCAACACCAGAGAAGACGATTTTTTCAGGATCGCCGCCCGCTCTTAGCACGCGTTCAAGTTCGCCTGCCGATACAATATCAAAGCCAGCGCCAATACGCGCTAGCGTATTTAGCACGGCGATATTGGAGTTAGCCTTCACCGCATAACAGACTAAATGAGGGTGGCTGGCAAATGCGTCATCAAAGGCTTTCCAATGATCCTCAAAGGCCTTGCGCGAGTATATATAACAAGGTGTGCCAACGGCTTTGGCTATTTCTGTGACAGAAACTTGTTCTGCAAAAAGTTGGTTGTTTTGGTACTGAAATACGCTCATGGTGTTGCTCGTGTAGTCGTGTTATTGCGGTCGTGAAATTCAACGGGCGAAAGGTTACTTTTTACAGTTCTCTTTTTCACATTTCTGGTCAGCGGCTTTTTCCGTCGGCATATAAAGGGGGCCCTTTTGACCGCAGCCGGATATCAAGAATGTTGCTATAACTATCATTGCTGCACATAAATGTCGCAGAGAGATCGTTGTGTTCGCGCCCATGGGGTAAAATCCACTTAGTTTAACGAGGAATCCATCGTTGGATTCAAACGTTGTAGTATACTATCGCACTTGCATCAACGCTACGGGCAGGAACGGGATGAACGAAACCGAATTTAATCAGAAAATTGACGATTTACTCATTGAAATAGAAGATGCGATTGAGGATACCGGTGCCGATATCGATTATGAAACCGTTTCTGGCATCTTAACGTTGATATTTGAAGACAAAAGCCAAGTGATTATTAACCGTCAGGTTGCGATGGGTCAGGTGTGGGTCGCTGCTAAGAGTGGCGGGTATCACTTAGATTGGGTTGCGTCTGATTGGGTGACGACCGGTACCAAGGAAACCTTGGTTACATTGTTAAATAGGGTTTGCCAGGAACAATCCGGTGAAACCGTCGAGATCACCTTAGGCTAGTGCGTTTAGTGCGCTATTCAGTGCGCTTTCAATCTCTTTCTTGCGCTTGAAATATTCAACGGTTTGTTCCGGTGCTGAGCCGTCGAGTGTTAGCAGCGATAAATCCAAATCGGTGAGATAGCAGGGGTAGCGGCTTCCTGCTTTACGCTTTGAGGCGATGTGTTTAGCGACCTCAACAAACAGCTGATCACCGTGCTCGAATTGAGAGAACTCCAGGTTATCGCAATAGATGGTGTAGAAGGTATCTTCTAGCCCTGTCAGCTCCCCAATGGCCTGGACGTTGAAGTAACGTGTGGGTGTTGATGTACTGTTGATATGTTTACGCACCGCGGTGAGCTCTTTTTTCTTGTTGGGGACTATCTCATAGAAAGATACCATCTGGCGTACGGCTTCTTCGTCATTGGCTATCGAGCTGCGGTATTGAATTGCCTGCAGGAATAGGTCGATGTGATTGAGTAAGATATTTTCATCGTAGAAAGGCTCCTGAGTATAAAATAATGACCCGACTTCATCGTGTACGTAGAGGTCGACTTTGTCTTCGATGCGTTGATAAAACACCTGAATTTTACTGGGATTACCGATACGTGAAATTACCCGCAGAGGGTGGCGGTTAAGGCCGTGCTCGTCCACTACGATATGGCTGTAGGTTGATTGGGGCTCTGATAATGCATCAACCAGTTGGTCGTAATCCTTTAGTGCCCTGATCTGAGGGGAGTTACGTCGAAATTGCAGCATGTAAATATATTGCTCAATTTCTACCAGATAGCGGGTTTGTGTGGATCGTGTGCCGCTGTAGTAGCAATGGATGACGTCATTAAAAAGTTCTTCTACACGTAGAGCAATGGGAATCGCTCGATTCTTGCAATAACTCTTCACCTCTAGTTTGGGCAGTGGGATTGAACCGTCTGGTGGGATCTGGCGCATATAATTTACCAAACAATCAATCAGTGAGTTGTCGCCGGAAAAATGAGAGCAGATGATCTCGCCCCAGCTATTAAACACAATCTGATCCACTGATAAGACGAGGTTATGATGCAAGGCGCTGTAATTAAGTGCATTGGTCTGGTTGCTGAGACGGTGGATTCCCTGGCGAGTCATCGTACCCATTGGGTCAATACCCACATTAATGAACAAGCTGATTTGTGTTGGGTAGGCTGCGTGTTCAAAGGCTTCTTGTTGAGCTTTTGGTGCAAAATTTGGAAATAATCGAGATAAACCCTGCACGGTTTGATTGAGCTCGCCATCGGTAAGGTCGCACCCTTCAGCACTTTGGTCGACAGAAAAGCGCGTCGATTGATCAATCAGTTTATTAAAGTAGCACCAAGCTACCAGCTCCAACAAGCCGCGAGATTTCTTAATCGGAGAGTGTCCAGCGGCATCAACGATTTTTAGGTAGCCTCGAAATACCGCCCAATAGTCGCTAACTCCGGGTTGCTTGTCGTCTTCAATAAAATGAAAGGAGAGGTGGTCTTCTGTCAGGTTGGAGGCGATACCCGGGTTAATAAGCTCTATTTTTCCGCCTTTGCGTTCGAAGGCTGCGTATAACTTGCGCCCGAGAATATTCATCTCCTCTTGTTTGATGGAGGCTTCAATATTGTTGTCGCGGGCAAAGGTAGATAAGAAACGATAGCTATAGTTTAATTCTTGTACGAGTTCTTGGCGTTCGGCTCGTACCCGTAGTATTTTCCAGTGTTTTCGATTGTCTAATTGTTTGAGGTAACCTTCATCCCAGCCCCATTCATTGGCGAGGGATTGCACGACTGCTCGGCGCCAGTTTTGACGCTTTGTATCACTCTTGCGGGTTAATTGTTCGTTGACCTTAAAGTAAAAACAGTGGCGAATCAGCTCTAAGCGTCGAAACTCCTCTCGAGCAACAAGATGAGACTCGATGGCTCGATACACCATAATATAAGGGTCGAGTTCATTGAGGTCTAAATTACCGGTATAGATTGCTCGTTTGTAACGCAGACTTAAACATTCGATATTCGGATAACTGCTGGCGTAGACTTCAGTGAGAGCAATCTTGAGGACAGATTTATAAGGGGAATCAATACCCTTATAAAGTTGCCACATACCAGCCCCGACAAATTCACCGGCAGGAAAATCAGAGATGCCGCCAAAGTCGATATAGTCATCTCGAGGGATAAACCGTTTATCCAGTAGCGTATTGCTGTAGCGTTCGTATTGCTTTTCTTCATAGCTGGGCACCATCCACCAGAGCGGTAAGTTGCCAGCGATGATTAGGCTAGTACGATAGAATTCGTCGAGTAATAGGTAGTGCTGCGCACTGCCGCAATCCTCTCCCGATAAACCGCTGCGCTGACCACTCTTGAATTGGTTGGGTTCCATTAGAAAAAAATATACTTCCAAGTGAATTTCTTCTGCCCATCGGGTAATTGCATCTAGCTTTTGTCGTAGCTCTCGTAGTGCACTGCTGTTAAGCCCGGGCTGGTAGCATACCCAAAAATCCATATCACTTTTGTCGGAATGGGCGATGGTGCCGGTGCTGCCCATCAAATAAATACCCAGAATCTCCCTAAGTACAGAGCGACTCTTGCGGTAATGAAAACTGCGCGCTAACCCTCGTGCAGCACGTAGGTGCGATTGCTCGGGGTTAAAGTTCTTGATGCCGCAGGGGGTAGCCCCAGTAATGTAGCCTGGTAAAGACGGGTGGTTTAGGTGTAATAACAAAGGCAACGCCTGGACAAATTGCTGATGACGGATGCTGAGAGTAGATAGCATGCGATCAAGGCGGCCATTATTCACCTGCAAAAAACGTTGTTTTAGTGTCTTTAACGTTTTTCGGTCGATACCCTCATCGATATCGGGGGCGATTGGTTGAATAAAGCTCATTTTTTCAGTATAGGTGGCTTGGTCTAGGTTGTTGAATTTTGTTTTTTGTCAGGCCTGTAGACAACATTTTTTTACATTGTATACCTACGCAAGGCTCTGGCAACTGGCGTAAACTGATGCCTTATCCTAATAACAATAAAGCCGCTTAGTGACGATTTGATGGTGTTTGTATCGTTTTGGCGTGTAACAAATGGGTTGAATTATGTCTCTAGTGAATATCCCCTGGCAAAATGGGGCTGTGTTGTTAATGCTGGGGGTGCTGCTGGGCGGCTGTGGGGCAAGCACCTGTGAAGACCCTCAGACCTCTGTTCAGGGTATTAGTACTCAGGATTGGATGTCGCAGATCTATTCGAATCAAGATATCAACTTACGAGATCTAGTGATTCCCGGTACTCACGATAGTGGGACCTACGGTATTACTGCCTCTAGTGATGTGTCATTAGGCTCCGAAACCTGGTTTTACCAGTTTGCTAAACCTGTCGTCGCGGGCTGGTCTAAGACTCAAGCCTGCAATATCGCTCAACAATTGGACGGTGGTATTCGATACTTGGATTTACGCCTTGAATGGCATAAGGATCAGGTGTGGATTGTTCATGGTATGTTTAGTGATACCTTGGAGAATGTACTTCAGGATATTGGTACTTTTTCTGAGGCCCACCCCCAGGAGATTGTGATTCTCGACTTTCAAGAGTTAACCTCTGTCGAATATTACGGTGCTACCCACGATTTGATTCAGACGCAATTATCTGGCCAGATGTTGAGTAGCCAGTGGGGCGCCGAAAGTACCTTGCACCAACTTTGGGATGCGAATGAAGGTAACATTATCGCCGTGATGAACGGATCGCAGATGGCGGACTTAAGTGAGGACTATTGGTACAGAGGGGCGACACTGGAGTCCGATTGGGCGAATAGTGGTAATGCTGATGTGGTCCGTGCCCATGTTACCAACGCCATCGAAAACCGGGCCGACGGTCAATTCAGTGTGGCGCAAGCAGTGGTGACGGGGAATGCCAGTAGCATTATTGCAGGCATATTTGGTGGGCCTAATACACTGCTCAAATTTAATCAGCCTATTGCCGATGAGATTAATACATGGGTGGCTGGCTGGGTAGATGATGGTTTGCCAGTGAATATTGTGATGACGGATTTCTATGATCGTACAGGGGTTGTACAGACCATTATTGAGACAAATATTGATGCGCTATGACGCCCGCCGGTGGAAAAACACGCCGATCTTCTAGTCTATTTGAATTCAGACACCCTTTGTTGTTCGTGTTAGCATCGATTCTAATCCATCGCTAGGTGGACCTATAGATCGATCGTTAGGCAGCAACGGGACACAATAATGAATATAACAAAGTGGTTGGTAAAGCTGGTGTATTCCATTGTCGGGCATTTGGATACAGATGCCTTAGGCAAAGCGATAAATGATGTATTACAAAAAAATCCTGATTTTATAGCCAAGGTAGTAGGGGCAATTGACCCGAAGCCGGTGGCTAAATCTGTGAACAATTTGCTGACAGAACACCCTGACATGATCTTTGAATTGGTTGCGGATATTAACCCTTCGTTTATCTCCCGCTTTGTGAACGACTTGTTAACTCGCCGGCCTAATTATCTTTCAGATTTATTGGAATCAATCGATCCTCAACTCATTGCACAATCGTTAAATCAGCTGCTGATAGATAAGCCTGAGTTTGGCTCACGGTTGTTGCAAGGTGTGAGTCCAGAAGTACTGGGCCAGACGGTGAATGGGTATTTGGCCGACAATCCAGACTTAGTACCGGTGCTGCTGAAGAGTTTAGATCAGCAGGCCTTGGTGGCCTTGGTGGTACGTTTACAGCACGAGAATACGGATTTTTTTATGGCGCTAAGTGAGGCTTATCAAGGGGAAGAGCGGGAAGTGGTAGCATAGCGCTGCCCTACACCCGTTAGAAGCACACCGTTATCGATGGGGTGCTTCTAACGTTTAACGTGAGAGCTTGCATGCTTATCGCTTTGCTAGGGCTTCTTTGGCACGCTGAGTGGCAGCAATCACTTGGGCTGGTGCGGTGCCACCTAAGTGATCTCGGGCATTGACCGAACCTTCTAGAGTCAGCACATCAAAGACGCTAGCTTCGATTACATCGCTGAATACCTGCAACTCTTCTAATGTCATATCAGACAGGTCTTTGTTGTTATCCAGGCCGTATCGTACTGCCTTTCCGACCACTTCATGAGAGTCTCTAAAGGCAACGCCTTTCTTCACTAAGTAATCGGCCAAATCGGTGGCGGTAGAGAAACCACGACGGGCGGCTTCTCGCATGCTGTCATGTTTGATCTCAATGGCAGGTACCATATCCGCATAGGCACGCAAGCAGTTGTATACCGTCTCGATAGTATCGAATAATGGCTCTTTATCTTCTTGGTTGTCCTTGTTGTAAGCCAACGGTTGGCCTTTCATCAGGGTTAGCAATGAAATGAGGTGACCATTCACACGTCCAGTCTTACCCCGTACTAGTTCAGGCACATCGGGGTTTTTCTTCTGCGGCATAATGGAAGAGCCTGTGCAGAAACGATCCGGTAGATCGATAAAATTGAACTGGGCAGAAGTCCATAATACCAATTCCTCAGAGAAGCGGGAAAGGTGAGTCATGATCAAGCTGCTGGCAGATACAAATTCAATGGCGAAATCACGATCACTCACACCATCTAAGGAGTTTTCAGAGATGCCATCAAAACCTAATAGTTTAGCGGTAATGGTGCGATCGATAGGGTAGGTCGTTCCCGCTAATGCAGCAGATCCGAGAGGCATGCGATTAACACGCTTGCGACAATCGACCAATCGTTCGTAATCACGGGTCAGCATCTCGTACCACGCCATCATATGGTGGCCAAAGGTGACCGGCTGTGCCGTTTGCAAATGAGTAAAGCCAGGCATAATGGCAGAGGCTTCGCGCTCGGCTAAGCCTACAAGACCGGTTTGTAGGCGGGTAATTTCTCCCAAAATGCCGTCGATGGCATCCCGTAAATATAATCGAATATCCGTGGCGACTTGGTCGTTGCGAGAGCGGCCAGTGTGAAGCTTCTTGCCGGTGATACCGATCTTATCGGTAAGGCGAGCTTCGATGTTCATATGAACATCTTCTAAGGCGATGGACCAATCGAAGTTACCCTGGTGGATATCGTCACGAATAGCGCCTAACCCTTCGATGATTTGCTGCTTCTCGTCCTGGGTTAATACCCCTACTTCGGCCAGCATCGTGGCGTGGGCGATAGAACCGTCTATGTCCTGGTCAGCCATTTTTTGATCGAAGGTGACGGATGCTGTGAATGCTTCAACGAAGGCGTCGGTGGCTTCGCTGAATCGTCCACCCCAAGGTTTGTCTTTGCTTTGGTCTGCCATAATAATCCTGATGCTTTATGCGGTATTTAACTCGGGTTCTTGAACCCTGTGTCTTTCACTGGGCGTGCTTGGCGCTATAATCACACAATAATAGCAAAGGTGGTTAGGCGCGATGGCGGATTATACCACCGATGAACAAGGCAAAACACTCTATGCAAACGTCCCGGCAGCCTAAGCTTCCACAAGATAGTGCAGACCGCTCCAGCGGTGCGAATTCTGATGAGGTGAATCCTGATTTTTTCTTGCCAGATCTGTGCGAGAAAGAGGCGGTGTTCTTTCTGGTGTTAGTGGCAGCGCTATTTTCGTTGGTGCTGGTGCTAGCGTCGAGTTCCTTGGCGTCGTTTGATTGGAATAGCTTGGGTTTAGTGTCTTTGTTGGTGCAATGGGTCGCGCTGAGTAGTGCGGCGATTTTATGCAAATTACGCCCTTATTTGGCTCGTATGCCACCCAAGCAAGCGGTCGTTTTATCCTATCTTGTGATTCCGGTTGATGCTTGGGTGTTTAGTTTCTTGAGTCAGTGGGCTAGACCGCAATATAACGGTGTGGATATTTCCTTCTTTTCGGCTGAAATTTTCACCAATGTGTTGATCGCCGCCATTATGGGGGGGCTGGTGATTCGTTATTTTTATCTTCAGGCTCAGTTGTTTGCCCGCAAACAATCGGAGCTAATTCACCGTATTCAAGCGCTGCAATCCCGTATTCGGCCTCACTTTTTGTTTAATAGCATGAATAGTATTGTGAGCTTAATAGGATCTGACCCGGTCAAAGCGGAAGATGCAGTACTGGATCTCTCAGAACTATTTCGTGCGAGCCTGAATGAAGTGGGTAATCAGGTGCCTTTTCAGGAGGAGGTGCAGCTGTGCGAACGGTACCTAGGGATAGAGTCGCTGCGTTTTGGTGACCGCTTGCAGGTAGATTGGGATCTGCGTGATATTCCTATCGGCGTAAAGATTCCGTTGCTGACCTTACAGCCCCTACTGGAAAACGCGATATTGCATGGGATTCAGCCGTTGCCCGATGGAGGGGTTATTTCCGTGAGTGCGATTTATCACTATGGGTTATTTGAGCTTAAAGTGTCGAATCCCTTGGTGGAAAAGGAGTCAGCGGCGCAAACTAAAGGCAATCAAATGGCGCTTGAAAACACCCGTAATCGATTGAGCGTCTTGTACGGTGATCGGGCCAAGCTAACCTCTTATCAGGAAAAGGACCGCTTCGTGACTGTTTTCTCATATCCTTACGAGATTGCTGGCGGTTGATAACAATAAGTAGAGAACGTAGATGAAAGTAATGATCTGTGATGATGAGCCCTTAGCGCGAGATCGCTTAACCCGTATGTTGGCTCGTATTGATGACGTGACCTTGGTCGGCGAAGCGCAGAATGGGCGAGAGTTATTATTAGGTATTCAGCTGCACAGCCCCGACATTGTACTGACTGACATCCGCATGCCCACGATGGACGGGTTAGAAGCGGCAACCCATATTGCGAACCTGGATCAGCCGCCTGCCATTGTGTTTTGTTCTGCTTATGATGAGTATGCAATCAAAGCATTTCAAGTGCAGGCCATTGGTTACCTGCTAAAACCGATCCGGCAAAATGACCTAGAGGATGTCATTCGCCAAGCGAGCAAAGTGAACAAAGCGCAACTCGCTTCTGTACGTCAGGAAATGGGGGGGGAAGATGTCGACGAGCCTGTATCGGCTCGCCAGTGTATAAGCGTTAAGAGCCACCGTGGATTAGAACTTATTCCTATCAGTGATATTCGTTATTTTAAAGCCGACCAGAAATACGTCACGGTGCGCTATAGCGAAGGGGAGGTGTTGGTGGATGAAACCCTAAAAGAGTTGGAAGATGAACTGGTGGGCCGTTTTGTTCGGGTGCACCGTAATGCGCTGGTATCGCTGGCGCATTTAGAGGCAGTCGAAAACCTAGACAGTGGCTACCAAGTCCGTTTACAGGGAGTAGAGGAAAAGGTAGTAATTAGTCGCCGTCATGTGGCTGTACTAAAGAAGCGTCTACAGGCCATGTAAGGCCCCCTTCATTAGCGAAACCGCTGGGGCTATGGTAGGTTACCCACCTATTGTTCTTTTAACGTGTTTGTGATCAAGATAGCCCCGTGGAACCCCGCTTATGACCAGTAAAATCCTTCGTATTGCTACTCGAAAAAGTCCTCTTGCTATGTGGCAGGCTGAATATGTTAAAGCCCGCCTGGAGGCACTGCACGAGGGGTTAGAAGTCGAGTTGTTAGGAATGACAACGAAAGGCGACAAAATCCTCGATACTCCATTGGCTAAAGTGGGGGGTAAAGGTTTGTTTGTGAAGGAGCTGGAAGTCGCGATGTTAGAAAATCGAGCGGACATAGCAGTACATTCAATGAAGGATGTACCGGTCGAGTTTCCTGAAGGGTTAGGGTTACACGTGATTTGTGAGCGTGAAGATCCACGGGATGCGTTTGTGTCAAACAAATACAAGAGCCTCGACGAATTACCTGAAGGCGCTAAGGTGGGCACCTGCTCCATGCGTCGGCAATGCCAAATAAAAGAGTCGCGACCTGACATAGAGATATTGGAGCTGCGGGGTAATGTCAATTCTCGTTTAGCCAAGTTAGATGACGGTCGATATGACGCGATTATCCTCGCGGCAGCAGGACTCAAGCGATTGGGGATGGAGCATCGGATTTCATCGGCCATGGCGCCAGAGGTGAGTTTGCCAGCGGTTGGACAGGGTGCGGTAGGCATTGAGTGCCGTACTGATGATCAAGAAACACTTGCCTTGTTAGCCCCATTAAATGACCCCGATACCTGGACGCGTGTGTCTGCAGAGCGTGCGATGAATAATCGCCTCGAAGGTGGTTGTCAGGTACCGATAGCCGGGTACTCAGAGTTGGTGGGAGATCAGATAACCTTGCGGGGTTTAGTCGGGGAGCCAGATGGTAGCCAGATGGTACGGGACGAAGTGTCTGGCCCTAGAGACAGTGCGGTTGCGCTGGGCCGGCAGCTCGCGGATCAGCTACTGGCTTCCGGTGCTAAAGATATACTAGAAAAGCTCTACGCAGATCAATAGCGTGGGAAAAGACGTTGCTGCCTTATCGCTGTCTGTGCTGGTGACTCGACCAGAGCAGCAAGCCTTGTCCTTGGCTGATACATTGCGTACACAAGGCATGAGCCCAGTGCTGATGCCGACCCTGGAGATTGTCCCCAGGATATTGTCGCCGCAAGAGAACGAATCTATTGCCAGTTTGGACCTATACTCACACGTGATCTGTGTGTCGGCGAATGCTGCTAGGTTTGGACTGGAGTGTATCGCAGATTTTTGGCCACAATGGCCAGTGCAGCAACAATGGATTGCCGTGGGCCCTGCAACCTATAATGCTATGCAGAATTGGGGGTTAGGGGAGATCCAGTTTCCTAAAGGTGCTAGCCACTCTGAGGGAGTGTTGGCACTGGACAGCTTGCAGGACCTAAATGAACACAAGGTGTTGATTCTCAGGGGGGTGAGCGGTCGTGAGCTGATGGCAAATACCTTACGTGAACGTGGTGCTGTAGTTGATTATTTGGAGTTATACGAGCGTAAAAAACCTGCGGTTGATCCAAATATTCTAGGCCAATGGTTGTGCTCTTCGAGTAAAAAAGCCATTGTAGTAACCAGTGGTGACGGTCTAAAGAACCTGATCTCTATGGTAAAAACAGCCTCGGTTGCGACGGGTGAGTCAGGCATAGAAAGTGCACTATATAAGATACCGGTGTTAGTGGTGAGCCAGCGTTTGGCGGAGTTCGCACAACAGAAGGGATTTGAGGACGTATGGTTAGCAGAGAATCCGTCTGATCATGCGATTGCATCCTGCCTTGAGCAGCATATAACAGACTAAAGAACGCTAACAATGACAACAGAAGATCTAGAAAAGGAACCAGTGGATATGGGGTCGGGTGATAAGCCAGCGCCAACAAATTTTGCGCAATCTGCATACTCTGAAGCCAATTCGGCCAGCATGTCTGATGCGGATTCATCTGTAAGTCAATCAGCATCAATAGAACGCCCTGCCTCGGTAGCAGCGGCGACTCCCGTATTACCCAAAAAAGGTATGAGCGCGTTGAGTAAAATTTTTATAACACTGTCGTTTGTGGTGGCACTCGCCGCTGGCGGCGCTGCTGGGTGGGTCTGGTATAGCACCCAACAAAGTGCCGTGCAGCAACAGCTAGCGCAACAAGAAATAGACCGTACGTTGCAGCAGCAACGAAACCAAATTGCTGAATTGACGACGTTGTTAAATCAGATTAACAGCAAAGATGCGCAACAGGCAGAGCAGTTACAACGTATGCGCAAGTCTGATGAGCAGGTGCTCGCTAGGGTGGCATCGTTTGAAACTCAGGTGACAGAGCTAACGGGTGCTCATCGAATAGATTGGATGCTGAAAGAGGCTGAGCATTTTGTGGTGGTTGCGGAGCAGCGCTTGAGTCTACTAAGTGATGTCGATGGCGCATTGGCATTATTAACGGAAGCGGATGACTTGGTTCGTGATATGCGTGAGCCTGCGACACGAAAATTACGCGCGGCATTAACCCAGGATCTTATTGCATTACGTGCAGCCGCGACGAGCGCAGTGGATACCGAAGGGAACTTCGCAGTGATAGAGGCGTTAATCGGCCGGGTAGCGGGTTTGGAAAAGGCGATGGTGACTTATGTGGCAGAACCAGACACCAAAAGCACCAGTGATGTAATAGAAGCAAGTGATAGTGTGGCGATGGGTCCATGGGATCGCTTTATTGGCAAATTGAGTGGTTTTGCTCAATCACTTTATCGTGTGGAAACCATTGGCGATGCAGAAATCAAACCCTTTTTGCGTGCTGACCAGCAAGAATATTTACGCCAAAATATCTATGTATTGTTAGAGCAGGCGCAGTTAACACTGCTTCGAACCGATTATGTAGGTTATAAACTGAGCCTAGAGCAAGCGCGCAAACGTATTTCAGAGCACCTAAATGTTGCGGTGCCAGAGACTCAAGCGGTGGTAGCGGAGTTGGATCGGTTAATCGCGAAGGATATGGTGGCTAACGTACCGAGCATTGAACAGTCAGTGCGAGCCTTGCAGGTTTTCCGTGAATACTGGCAACAAGAGAAAGTGGATAGAGAGCTTCAGCGTAGTCAGCTAGACACCGAGTCATCATCTACCAACAGTCAGCAGTAGGGGGTTATCATGGCAACATTTTTTCGATGGATAACCTTGAAGCCATCTACCTTGCTTTTTTTGGTGATTGGTAGCGCGCTTACGGTATGGGCGGCGAGTGTACTAGATGACAATGCAGGTTATCTGCTTGTTCGGTTTGGCAATAAAATTTTTGAAAGCTCATTATCGATATCGGCATTTTTTCTGCTGCTTTCGATTGGACTGATTATCATCGTGGTATCGAACGTCTACCGTTTCTTTGAATGGATATTTGATGGCAAGCGCGGGCAACGTAGCGCCAGTAAAAAAACAACGGAAGGTTTGGTCGCGTTAGCGGAAGGCAACTGGAGTAACGCAGAGAAATTATTGCAAAAGTCAGCCAAGAAAAATGAAACCCCGTTAGTGAATTATATTACTGCAGCACAGGCTGCCCATGAGCAGGGTGAGGATGACCGTCGAGATGATTATTTACGGCAAGCTCATCAGTCTATTAAGGGCGTGGATATTGCCATTGGACTAACAAAGGCTCGTCTACAGTTTGAAAGTGGCCAGTGGGAGCAATGCTTAGCGACGCTGATGATGCTTAAAGATGAGAAGCGCTCCCCCAGTTACGGCTACGTCATCAAAATGATGGCAGAGGTGTATGTTGAACTAAATGATTGGGAACATCTGGTTGAGTTATTCCCTGATATCAAAAAGCGTAAAGTATTTACTCAAGATGAATTTTTGGCAATATCTCTCCAGGGATATCAAGGGTTACTTAAGCGTGCAGTAAGAGGCATTAGTGAGAGCGCAGAGTTAGAGCAGTTACATCTCGCGTGGGATAAAGTCACGAAGAAAATGCGCCAGACGCCTCTATTGTTGAAAGAGTACTGCACCTGTCTGATTGCACTCAATGCGGATGCAGAAGCTGAAAATGTCATTTTGCGTTTTTTGCGCAAAGACTGGGATGATGGCTTGGTTGCACTCTATGGTATGGTGAATGGCGATGACCCTGCGCAGCAATTATTAAATGCAGAAACCTGGTTACAGCAACGGCCTAATAATGCGATGTTGCTACTGTCCCTCGGCAGAATCAGTTTGTTAAATAAAGACTGGGGAAAGGCACGCACCTATTTTGAATCCAGTTTGAGAAGTCGTCAAAGCGCTGCCGGTTTTGGTGAACTTGGGCGTTTGCTTAGTCATCTAGGGGAGCATGAAAATAGTAATGAGTGTTTTCAAAAAGGCCTAGCGATGATCTCTGAACGTCTACCAGATTTACCCATGCCTGAAACTGCTCAAGACGCATAATCTGTCGTACATTGTTGGAAAGAATATGGAATTGTATATTTATATCGAAGCTGAAGAGCTTGAAGATGTTGCTGAGCCGATGGTGGAAGCCATTGTTCCTTGGATCGGCAATAAGAATGAAAAAACCAAGTTGGTCAATCAGATTGCTGAAGGCTTCGTTGGGGTCAATATGACCGTCACATCAAAAAATGGATTGAAGAAGCCGTTAATTTTTCTTTATGATTTGGCCAAAGAGCATAAGTGTGATTTTGTCGTAGGTATCTTGGACACAGAGACCGGTGCAATGGAAGATGTTTGTTATTTTGGTCATGAAGAAGGTCGCCCTGATATGTTCGAGATTGGCAGTTATTTGGGTTTGTGAGTGTTACCCATCTGGAAACAGTAATGTCAGAACAATGTAGTCTATGTGGTACTTCTCAGCTTATTACATTTCATCATCTAATCCCTAAGACGTGTCACAGCAACAAGTGGTTTAAAAAAAACTTTACGCGAGATGAAATGCGGGGCAATGGCATTGACGTATGTCGACAATGCCACTCCTTTATTCATAAGCAGTTTTCTGAAAAAGAGCTAGGCCGATACCTGAATACCTTGGCGTTGCTACAGGGGAATGAAGTTATAGCGAAGTATGTGGGTTGGGCGAAAAAGCGCATTCAGTGAATTTTTATGGATAATACCTTGAACAAAACCTTAAAACGTAGACTGGGCTTTTTGGGGCTTACGGTTGTGTCCATGGGTGCCGGTCTGTTATCGCGCTCCCCGTTAGTGGAATTACCGGAGTTTCTAGCACTTTATAGTGGCGATACCATCTGGGCAATGATGGTGTTCTTTCTTGTGTGTGCAGTATTTCCGCATTGGAAGATCAGGCAGGCGGCGGGAGTTGCGATTGTATTTGCCTTTGCGATTGAATTTTCTCAGTTATACCACGCACCTTGGATTGATGGGATTCGACAGAATACGTTGGGTGGGTTGGTGCTGGGGTTCGGTTTTAAGGTCAGTGATTTGGTTTGTTATGTGGTTGGTGTGGGGTTGGGTTGTTTAGGCCTACGCTCGATACCGCGAATGTTAAATAGAAGTGGTGAGAAGTAACGATGAAAAAAGTAATGGCTATTGGATTTCCTTATCTCATGATAGTGGGCTGTGCTAGTCATATGCCGATGAACGGTGATGAGCTAGATATGGATGAATATTGTCGTCAGGAAGCCGCTTGGGCGCAGCAAACGATGAATATGGACAGGGATGGATTTGGTACGACACTGGGCAGTGGTGGCGGAAGTGACTACGAAGATAATATTTCAGTGTCCTGTAAAGTTAGGTAGATTATTACATGTATAGATTAGCGTTTACGTTTGTTTTCATGTTGCTGTCTACATCGACATATTGTTTGAATTTGAATATACCTGCAGAGAGCGTTGGGGGTGAGTCAGCATCAGAGAATATGAGGCGAGTTGCTTTAGATAATAATTATCGCCCCAACGTAATTAAAAAAATCGATAAGTGTGTGGCAAATGAAAAGCCAGTCGTTATGGTAAATCAGAGTTATGTTTATACTCTGGATATACAATCAGATGGTGTTTTACAAAGTGTCAATTATCAAGAAAAAGACAATGAAATCGCTCGCAAGGTTGCGGGCATACTATTCGGATGTGGTCCTTTTGGACGGTTTCCTGGTGTTGCGATGTTTGGGGCAGAAGTTTATAGCATCAAGCATGAGGTCTTTCTGTCGAAAAGAAAAGGGCCTGGTGTGAGGGTGAGAGTCAAATATAACAATTAGCCGAATCATGGTGGTAAATAAACTTTTTAGTGATGTGGTTTTTGAAACTTTTAGGATAGATTGCGAGCATGATACTGTCCGGCTTGCAGGATAGGATGTTGAATTTAAAAAATTAATATAACTAATAAATTGGATGAGAATAGTTAAAGATGAAATTGAAAATTAGTGCAATGGTATTTGCGTTAAGTCTTGTTGGTTGTTCAACGGGGTCGAGACATTATGTGACAACTTGTTATGATAAAGAGCAGCAACAAGTAAGTTGCTCATCCAGTGATGCATATTCTACGCAGACTCATCGAGCAGCACATCAAGCTGGTAATGCAGCTGCGCAGGCAGGCAATGCGGCGAGTGTACATACAATGCATCATACGCCACCACCACCGCCTTCATTCTAAAGACGGTAGTGGCCCCCTCGCGCCGTTGGTAGCGTAAGGGGGGGGCTTAATTATACCGCCGCCGCTAACTCACTGGCCTGTTTGATCGCTCTCTTTGCGTCTAACTCAGCCGCGACATCGGCGCCACCGACCAGCGTGACGTTACTGCCCGCTTTTTCTAGGTCATCATACAGCTCGCGTAAAGGTTGCTGACCGGCACAGATGATCACATTGTCGACATCTAAAATTTTCGCTTCGCCATTAATGGTGACATGTAAGCCTTGGTCATCAATCTTGTGATATTCACAGCCATTCATCATTTTCACATTACGCTTTTCTAGCATAATGCGATGGGTCCAGCCTGTGGTACGGCCTAGGGTTTTGCCTACGGAAGTGGTTTTACGTTGTAACAGGTAAATCTCTTTGTCACTGGTTTCAACTGTGGACTCGACTCCCGCAACGCCACCGCGGGGGTGGTTATCAAAATCTATACCCCATTCCTTAGCAAAGGTGGTTTTGCAGGTGGCGCTGGAAACACCGGCGTGCGCTAAATATTCTGCGGTGTCAAAACCGATACCACCCGCGCCGATGATGGCGACTTTTTTGCCAATGGGTTTGTTGCCTTGTAAGGTATCTAAATAGCTAACAACTTTGTTGTGTTCTATGCCTTCAATATCCGGGGTGCGGGGTTGAATACCGGTGGCTAGGATGATTTCATCAAATTTTTCATCCAGTAATTCTTGCGCGTTGACGCGGTGCTCTAATTTAACCGAAACACCCGTAAGCTCCAGTTGCTTGCGGTAATAACGTAGGGTTTCTTCAAACTCTTCTTTACCGGGAATGCGTTTAGCGATATTAAATTGCCCGCCGACTTTATCACTGGCTTCGTAGAGCGTGACATTATGGCCCCGTTGAGCGGCAGTGGTGGAATAGGCAAGTCCAGCGGGGCCAGCGCCAATGACGGCAATGCGCTTTTTGTTAGTCGTGGGTAAGTAGTTCAGTTCTGTTTCATGACAGGCTCGTGGATTAACTAAGCAGCTAACGAGTTGTCCGCTAAACGCGTGGTCCATGCAGGCTTGGTTGCAGGCAATGCAGGTGTTAATTTCATCCTCTCGACCTTGTTCGGCTTTGAGTATGAGCTCAGCGTCGGCCAGCATCGGGCGCGCCATGGACACAATGTCAGCGTCACCATCGGCGAGTACTTGTTCCGCGACATCGGGCATATTAATGCGGTTGCTGGTAATCAGTGGAATTGAAAGCTCTTTACGCAAGCGGCCAGTGACCTGTGTGAATGCAGCTCTTGGTACCATGGTGGCTAGGGTAGGTACCCGCGCTTCATGCCAGGTAAAGTGAGTGCTGATAATGGTGGCGCCAACAGCTTCCACGGCTTTGCCTAATTGCACTACTTCTTCCCATGAGCTGCCTTGAGGCAGGAGTTCCATGGTGGCGATGCGGTATACCACAATAAAATCCTCTCCGACGGCGGCGCGAATGCGTTTTACGATTTCTACCGGGAAGCGCATTCGATTGTCATAACTGCCGCCCCATTCATCGGTCCGTTGATTGGTGAGTTCAATCAAAAATTCGCTGATGAGATAGCCGGCAGAGCCGATGATTTCAATGCCGTCGTAGCCGGCTTCTTTCGCGAGTGCTGCACATTGCGCGAACTCATTGATGGTGCGTTCGATATCTTCGCGAGTCATTTCTTTCGGCTTGAAGGGACTGATGCGCGCTTTAATTGAGGAGGGTGCAACGCCATCGGGGTGATATGCGTAACGGCCGTTATGTAATATTTGCATGCAGATTTTACAATCGGGTGCAGCGTTGTGAACAGCGTCAGTGACGATACGGTGATTTGCCACATCGGTGGCGTTCGCCATCATTGCACTGCCAGTAAACGGTGAACCTTCCAGGTTAGGTGCAATACCTCCGGTCATGATCATGCCAACACCACCTTTGGCTCTTTCGACAAAGTAAGCGGCAAGTTTATTAAAACCATCATGGGCTTCTTCAAGCATGGTATGCATTGATCCCATCAGCGCGCGATTCTTTAGCTGAGTAAAACCTAAATCCAGAGGTGAGAATAAATGTGGGTACTTCTGCTGGCCGTGATTCATGGGCGCTCCTAAGATACTGCGTCGGTTTGGCGGTGCTTATTGATCCTAGGTTAGGGGGTTGATGAAGAAAGGGACAGGGCAGAAAGAACCAAAATTATTGGCCAAACTGCTCAGGAGACAACGTGGGTGTTGTGTCATTTTGCGGTTTGTGAGCAGTACGGGGAGGGGGTATCGAGAAAGTTTGGCCGGAAGTCGGCGTGACCATTTAACCAAGGGGATAAATGATCACCGAGTTGCTCTAGCGTGGAGCGTACTCGAATACATCGGATTGTACCTGCTCTTCTTTTACACCCTGAGCAAGAAGGTCATCCAAAACCGCGTAAGTCATACCGGGGGAGCCACATAAGATGATTTCGGCATTTTCCAACCCCGTGGTGTCTTCCAGCATGGCTTTGTGAACAAAGCCGGTGCGGCCTTGCCATTCATCATCGGGTTCTGATACGACGGCGGTGTAGTGTACGTGATCGTTATCGTTGGCAATGCGTTGGAAATAGCGATCGAGAAATAAACCGTTAGCGGCCGGTACGCCCCAATAAATATGGACGTCCCGTGGTAGCTGGTCTGCGATACATTGTTCGGCAATGCTCTTGATTTGGGATATACCGGTACTGCCAGCGATCAGATAGAGTGGTTGGGTGCTCTTGGTATCTTGCAAGTAGCAGCGACCGTGGGGTAGGTCGATATTGACGACATTGCCTACGGTAAAGGCTTCTCTTAATCTGTGAGAGGTTTCATCTTTGTCGGAAAAGCCAACGTAGAGTTGGATGATGCGCTCCTGGTTGGGGATGTTGCCGATAGAGAAAGCACAGTGAGTGTCTTTGTCTAAAATAACTTGCAGGTATTGGCCAGGGTGAAATTCTACTTTTTTACCCGCAGGTAGGCGTAGCGTAACCTCGACAGTATCATTGCCAAAGGGCGTGACCTGAGTAACTTGGCATGAGGCGTTGATCATTGGGTATTCTCCAGGGGCGAGCACCCCTTCCATTATAATACGGCAATCGGATGTTGGCTGGGCCAGACAAAATAGCACGTCGTCTGCATCTTCTTCCCCTGCCGTAATGTTTCGTTCTTCAATTCGCAGATGTACCGATCCTGATTCCAGTGCTCCAGCGCAAACATAACATGCGCCAGCATCACAGCCATAGGGGAAGGTAACGCCATGGGTTTGGGCAGCTTCCAGAATGGTCTCGTGATCTTCAACGTTGAGGAACAGTCGTCGAGGCAGAATGGTGACGAGGTAAGACATTATTTGAACATAGCAGGCTGTCGGATACAAAGAAGCCCTAACGTGTGACGGTTAGGGCTTCGATTGAAGCGTAGTAAATGATTACTTACGTTTCATGGAACCAAAGAATTCATCGTTGGTTTTAGTTTCCTTCATCTTGTCGATAAGGAATTCCATTGCGGCGATTTCATCCATCGGATGTAGAATCTTACGCAGGATCCACATTTTCTTCAGTTCTTCTTCGCTTGTCAGTAAGTCTTCACGACGTGTACCGGAGCGGTTGATGTGGATTGCAGGGAAAACACGCTTCTCAGCAATACGACGATCAAGGTGAAGCTCTTGGTTACCGGTACCTTTAAATTCTTCAAAGATAACTTCATCCATACGGGAGCCAGTATCAACCAAGGCTGTTGCCATGATCGTTAAGCTTCCGCCTTCTTCGATGTTACGCGCAGCACCAAAGAAACGTTTTGGACGCTCTAGTGCATGGGCATCAACACCACCGGTAAGGACTTTACCTGAGGATGGGATAACCGTGTTGTAAGCACGTGCGAGACGGGTAATGGAATCCAATAGAATAACCACGTCCTGTTTGTGTTCAACCAGGCGTTTGGCTTTTTCGATAACCATTTCAGCGACTTGTACGTGACGGGCAGGTGGCTCATCAAATGTACTGGCGACAACTTCGCCTCTTACCGTACGGCTCATCTCTGTTACTTCTTCCGGACGTTCGTCGATAAGAAGTACGATCAAGTGACAGTCTGGGTTGTTGCGGGTAATCGATTGCGCAATGTTCTGCAACATGAGCGTTTTACCTGCTTTCGGAGGTGAAACGATCAATCCACGCTGGCCTTTACCGAAAGGCGCCACAAGGTCAATAATACGTGCGGTGATATCTTCAGTACTACCGTTACCTAATTCCATCAATAAACGTTCGTTCGGGAATAAAGGGGTAAGGTTTTCAAATAGGATTTTGTTCTTGGCGTTTTCGGGTAGATCAAAGTTGATATTGTTAACCTTGAGCAATGCGAAATAACGTTCGCCATCTTTGGGTGGGCGAATCTTTCCAGAAACGCTGTCGCCAGTACGTAAATTGAAGCGACGAATTTGGCTGGGGGAGACGTAAATGTCATCGGGCCCTGCCAGATAAGAACCTGCCGCAGATCGTAAGAATCCAAAGCCATCTTGTAATATTTCTAATACACCTTCGCCGTAGATGTCTTCACCGCTCTTGGCGTGACGTTTCAGTATTGCAAAAATGACATCTTGTTTGCGTGTACGAGCAAGGTTGTCTAACCCCATGTCGTTGGCGAGTTGTAATAGGTCGGCTATAGGTAGTTTTTTTAGTTCTGAGAGATTCATACGCGTGAGGAGGTTTTAGTTAAAGGTCATAGTTTAGCGGCGAGTGGCAGACAATCATCACAAATATTCAGAGTATTTTCATGAACCGAAAAGACAGGTCGTCGAAAGTGTTGTCTGGATTTATACAAGAAAGGCTAACCGCGATGGGATGTGAAATGTGTTGGTGCTTTACAATCTAGCACTCCCTGATGAGAGCGTCCAGCGGCATACTAACATTTCTTTGCTTGTGGTCAATAATAAATGCAAAGAATTTGTGCTAAGTCAACAAAAAACAAAGGCCAACACTGGGTTGACCCTTGCGTAAATCTTGCAATAACGGCTACAGATTGCTGTCTAAAAATGCCGTTAGTTGAGACTTAGACAATGCACCGACTTTGGTGGCTTCTACATTGCCGTTTTTGAATAACATCAGTGTAGGAATGCCACGAATGCCGTATTTAGGTGGGGTGTTCTCATTTTCATCAATATTGAGCTTGGCGATCTTAAGCTTGTCACCGTATTCACCAATGATTTCCTCAAGAATGGGAGCGATCATCTTGCAGGGGCCACACCACTCTGCCCAATAATCAACTAATACAGGGCAATCTGATTGAAGCACTTCTGCTTCAAAATTACTGTCAGTGACGCTTACAATTACGCTCATTTTACTCTCCGGTGTGCTTAAAATAGGGCATTCCACAGGAAGGAGGAACGCGTGATAGCTAATAAGGAAAACATTGTACTGTTCTGTTTGTGATCTGCAATGAAATATGGCGATGCATTTCTACTTTTCAAGGCCGGAGGAGATGATATTATCAACTATGTGCACGGTGGATGTCCTAAGCTATTCATTTTGGTGACGTTCTCACATTAATCGATAATTCAGTCTGTAAATAAGGAATCATCCTTGAACGATCAAGCATCCGACAATCAAAATGACACGGTGATGGCGGCTATTGATATGGGTTCGAATAGTTTCCATATGGTTGTAGCGAAGCTTGAATCCGGAGAAGTTAGGCCAGTTGACAAATTTGCGGAAAAGGTCATGCTAGCCTCGGGGTTAAATGATGCAGGGGAACTTAGCAGCGGTGCGATAGACCGGGGGCTACAGTGCCTACGGAAATTCTCGCAACGGACTGAAAACATCCCGACACGTAATATTCGTTGTATCGGTACGAATACATTACGTCAGGCAAAGAATGGTCCCTTATTTTTGAGTCAGGCACAAAAAATCCTCGGCTGTCCGGTGGATGTTGTCGATGGTCGAGAGGAAGCTCGGCTAATATATTTAGGCGTGTCGCATTCCTTGAGTTTGCAAGATGGCCATCGATTGGTCTTCGATATTGGTGGTGGTTCAACGGAGTTTATCATTGGTAAAGGCTTTGATCCTTTACTCACCGAAAGCTTGCATATGGGGTGTGTGTCTTATCGAGAGCGTTTCTTTCCTGATCGACAAATCACCGCAAGGGGCTTTCGTCGAGCTGTACTTGCTGCAAGACGAGAGGTCATGGCGATCGAATATGCCTATACCGAAGCAGGGTGGGACTCAGCGGTAGGCGCTTCAGGCACCGTTAAGGCAATTCGTAATGCGGTGATTGAGAATAACCTGGGGGATGAAGTCATCACCTTGGATGCTCTGCATCGGTTATCTGACCTTGTACTCTCCTTCGAAACGCTCGATGATATTTCCATTGCGGGAGTTAAGCCTAATCGTGGCTCGGTCTTCCCTTCTGGTCTGGCGATTATGATTGGGATTTTCGAGCAACTGGGTATCGAGAAACTGAAATATTCCAGCGGCGCACTGCGAGAAGGTGTGTTGTATGACATGCTGGGACGGCAAGATAACGAAAACGTGTGCATGCGTACCATTCAATCGCTGACATCGCGATATGGCGTTGATCAAGCGCAGGCCCGTCGGGTTGAGCAGACGGCGCTTCAAGCGTTTGATCAGGTTCAGAAGGTGTGGGAGCTTGAGGCAGAGGGGCGGGACATGTTGCGTTGGGCGGCAGATACCCATGAAGTGGGTCTAATGATCTCACATTCAAGCTTTCACAAGCATAGTGCATACATTCTAGCCCAAGCGGATATGCCCGGATTTTCGCAACAGGACAAAAAACTATTATCTATCTTGGTGGGCAATCATCGGCGTAAGATACGCATTGTGCAGTTCACTGAGATGACTTCTAGTGGCAAAGTGCCAACGTTAAGGTTGGCGCTATTATTGCGATTGTCTGTTATATTGCACCGCTCTCGCCGAGAGCTACATCTTCCTAGTTTCCTGATTCACGCCAAAGGTGATGGTGTATTCCTGCAGTTTCCCAAAGACTGGTTAAAGGAGCATCCATTGGACAGAGGAGAGCTCATCACAGAGCAAGAGATGTGGTATGCCATTGGCTATCGGTTGAGTTTTGAGTAGCTAATCTCAGGGATTGGCGCATAAGTTAAGCACGTGAGTATAGGTATAGAGTATGATTTCGATTGATGATCGCTGGTTCGCCGCCGAAGGCAAAGAAGATGGGTTTCCGATTCTGATTAGGGGGCGTGGGCATCTTAAAGACTTAGTGGGAACTAAGAGCCATCCTCATATTCTTCGTATTACTTGGGATTATGTGCCTGATGAAAATAGCGGTATGCCTAGTCGTGATCTTATTGCCTCAATGGCGTCGTTTGAAGAGGCAATCTTCGGTGCGTTAGAGAAAGACAATCTGTGTATTTTCTACAAAATATATTTACACAACGGTATTAAAGAGTGGTCTGGTTATTGTTCAGAGATCGAGGTATTGCAAGAGCAAATTAACAAAGCCTTGTTTGGTCATGAGCAATACCCTATTCAGATGGCGATCGAAAATGATCCTGAATGGAAAGACTATACTAACTTGCTAAAGAACACCGGTCAGTCTGTCGATTAATGAGCAGTACGGTACAAACTATTCCTCTGATTAATCTATTGGTCGCATTTGTACCGGTAGCATTAGTGGTGGGGATTATTGGTTGTTGGCGTTTAGATACCAAAAATGCGCTGTATGCAATTGCACGAATGTTACTGCAACTGCTGCTCATTGGTTATGTGCTGTCGTATATTTTTGACTCGGATAGCAGTGCATTTATCGTGGCGGTTCTCATCGTGATGGTGTTTTCTTCTAGTTGGATCGCACTGGGGTCCATCAAGCAACATCGCCGGACATTATTTCGTTACGCATTGTTGGCCATCGTAATTGGTGGTGGTGTGACATTATTATGCGTCTCTCAAGGGGTGCTTACGTTATCTCCTTGGTATTCCCCTCGTTATGTGGTGCCGCTAGCAGGCATGATATTTGCCAGTTCGATGAATAGTGTCAGTTTGGCGGGGGAGCGATTACACGCGGAGATGATGCGGGGGGAAAGTTATCAGACAGCAAAGAATATCGCCTTTCAAGCATCTATTATTCCGGTGGTTAATTCTTTGTTAGCCGTTGGGTTGGTGTCAATTCCGGGAATGATGACCGGGCAAATATTGTCGGGAATATCCCCACTCATTGCTGCGCAATATCAGGTGATGGTGATGTGTATGGTGTTTGGCGCCTCAGGCATCTCGTCGGCTTTGTTTTTGGTGATGGTTAAAAACGTCGATTTAACGGAATAGAATTGCATTCATCAGGGAGGGGATGGTAAAACCAAGGTCAAAGGATTAATGGCCATTCAATCGAAGAGTATTCTCACAAGCGAGTGGCCTCAACAGGGGTGAATATGTGTGATCGTCGATTGGCTACTGGGCAATTAACAGCAGTACTTCTTTATTGTTGTCTTCTCTTTTCATCTAGCGTGAGTGCCGTACAAATAGCACCCTATATTCCTGAAAGCTTACTTCCTTGGGAAGCTTGGGTAATGCATGAACACAAGGAATATGCATGCCCCCATAAATATGACCAGCAAAGCGGTCGTTTTTGTCGCTGGCCGACATCACTATCTCTTGATATCACCTCTAGTGGCGCTACTTTTCAACAATCTTGGCGTTTGTATCGCGAGGGTTGGGTGGTGTTACCCGGAGACCATTATTATTGGCCGAAAAATGTTGCGCTTATAAAAACCGAATCGAAGCGAAAAGCTTTGGCGGTGGTTATTCGTAACAATAAACCCAGTGTTTTTATGCAACCCGGGGATTACGACATTGTCGGTGAATTCGCGTGGAAGAAGCGGCCAGAATCTATTGCGGTTCCCACCAATACAGGGATTATTTCTTTGGTGATTGATGGTCAAGCCATCACTTCTGTTAACAAAGATGCAAAGGGCAGGTTATGGTTTGCCAACGATCAGAAAATAGACCTCAGTAGCAGTAAGAATAATTCAGTGACGGCAAGGGTGTTTCGTCAGGTGAAAGATGGCGTGCCATTAGTCGTGGAAACGCGGGTGGAATTGGATGTTGCTGGTGTAAGCCGGGAGTTATTGCTCGGACGAATGCAATTGGAGGGGTTCGAAACTATCGTGTTTAATTCGCCGCTGCCTGCTCGTGTGGAAGACGACGGGCAGTTACGGGTGCAAGTGAAGCCGGGCCGTTGGCAATTTACGTTACGGTCTCGTCAGGTTAAGGAGTCTGCGGGAATCGTGACGGAGCGACTCAGTGAGGATTGGCCCGAGCAAGAAATTTGGACCTTTGTTGCAGAGCGTAAATTTCGTACGGTAAAAATATCCGGTGTTCTCCCCATCGATCCTGGCCAAACGGGATTGCCTAATGAATGGAAAATGTTGCCTACCTATGTGGTGTCCGAGGGTGAGGTTTTCAGTTTGGATGAAAAAATTCGAGGTGATGCCAGTCCTGATAATAATAAATTATCATTGCAACGTTACCTCTGGTTGGATTTTGATGGTGGTGGTTTTACGGTAAAAGACGAGATGAACGGTAATGTGCAGTCTATCGGTCGCTTGTCTGCTCAAGCAGATTTCGAATTGGGTCGGGTAAGCGTGAACGGCAAGCCGCAAGTGGTTACCAAAATGAAAGAGGGGAACGGAAGTGTCGGCGTAGAAGTGCGACCCGGTGAAATGAGCTTGGAAGCGGTCGGACGAATTAGTCGTGACGAATTAAATTTCTCGGCAGCAGGGTGGTCTGAGCCGATGCAATCGTTATCGATGAATATACAGTTGCCGCCGGGATGGATGTTATTTGCTGCGAGTGGTGCTGATACTGTACGTAATTCATGGGTGAGTAGTTGGAGTTTGTGGCATGTATTTATTTTCCTAGTGACGGTGGTCTGTACCTTTCGAATTTTTGATGCGCGCTGGGCAGTGGTTGCGGGCGTTGCTCTGCTATTGGTACACGATGTGGATGGCGCGCCGTGGTCTGTTGCATGGCTATTATTATTGGCATTATTCAGTCTGTTAAAGGTGGTTCCTGAGGGGCGCTGGCGCCGATTGACCGCGTTAGCTTATCGCGGGATCTTATTGACCTTGCTGCTCAGCCTTATTCCCTTTGCGATAAACCAAGTAAGACAAGCGATATATCCGCAACTTGAATACCCCAATAAAGAGGTTGCTCGCGAGGCTGCATTGCAGTTCGAGAATGATTCCTTCGAGCCACCTCAAATGCTAGGGGCCGACTTTGAATTAGCGCAGGAAGGGATGTCGTCCGTGAGTAAATTGAGTAGTCGGAACTACGTCAAAGAAAAAATCAGTAAACGTCGTAAGCGTTACGATGTAAATACCAAAATTCAAACAGGACCTGGCGTGCCTCAATGGGAATGGAATCAATCCCGTTTATATTGGAGTGGACCGGTGACAGGGGATCAGCAGGTACAGTTGTGGATGGTGAATCCATTGGCAAATAAAGTGATGAATATATTGCGCGTATGTTTTCTCAGTTTGTTATTACTGCTCTTTATCAAAAATATTGGCATTAGGCCGGGTGCCGTTGCTGACATTATGCGTGGGGCTTCGGGTAAAGTGGCTAGCGTGGGAGCAGTGGTTATTATGTTCTGTATGTTGGGATTAACGGGAGTTTCTTCGCCTGTCGTCGCGAAGGAACTGACTGGGGGAGCCCAATCATTATCAGATTCCCCTTCCGATGCGTTGCTAAAGGAGTTGGAGCAACGGCTGTTGGCCCCGGCAGCGTGTTTGCCCCATTGCGCTGCGATTAGCCAAGGCTTATTAACAGTTGATGAACGTTCAATTTCGATCGACTTAATTATAGATGCTACCACTCAAGTGGTGGTGCCTTTACCGGTAGATAGTGCTAGTTGGCTACCTACAGAAGTCACCATTGATGGGGTGGACGCTGTACTTTCACAGCGTGCAGGACAGATGATGTTGTTGCTCGCTGAAGGTCGAAATAACATCCATATCCGAGGAAATCATCAGCAAGTCGAGCAACTTAACTTCCCCTTTAAACTATCGCCGCATAATATTCAGTTGTCAGTGGTTGGTTGGGAAGCGACGGGGTATGTGAAAGGGCAAGTGAAGGGACGTAATATACAGCTAACCCGCGTCATTAAAACGGAAGAGAAGGAAGAACAAAAACAGTTGCTTGCGGACCCTGCTCCTGCTTTTGTAAGAATCGACAGAACCTTAGATTTAGATATTGAATGGCGACTGACTACCCGTGTGATACGTATCGCACCTGGACGTGGCCCCATCAACCTTTCGGTGCCTCTATTAAAGGGAGAGTCCCTGACAACGGATTTCCCTGTGGAAGATGGTAAGGTGTTGGTTTCATTGCGCGCGAAACAAAATACACTGGTGTGGGAATCTATTATTCAACCACGGGACTCGATTACCTTGCTTGCCACGCAAGGGCAGTGGACAGAAACATGGAACATATTACCTTCACAGCGTTGGCATGTGGACTATCAAGGTATTTTGCCGATTAAACAGGAAGGGCGGAATCAACTCAGCTGGTGGCCTATTGCAGGGGATCAAGTGACACTGCGCATTGAAAAACCTGCGGCTGTTGAAGGGCGAACATTAACATTGCAATCTGTGGATCTATTGTATGAACCGGGTGCGAGAGCGACAAAGTCGACCTTATCTTTTGTGATGCGAAGTAGTGTTGCCGGTGAATATAGTTTGACGTTACCGGGCAATGTGGATGTGGAATCTGTCATTGTTGATGGTGAAAGCCAGGTGCGTGCAGATGATAGCGGTAAAGTCGTGATCCCAGTAAAACCCGGTGAGCATCGGGCCGAAGTACATTGGCTTAGCGATGACGGTGCGCGATTTAATATTAGCACGCCCGAATTCGATCTAATGCAACCTGCAAGTAATCTGAGCGTTCGTGTGTCGATGCCTAGAGATCGATGGACGATATTTGTTGGGGGTCCGTCCATGGGGCCTGCGTTATTATTTTGGGGTGTGGCGCTTGTGATACTCGCGGCCAGTTATTTTCTTGGCAGAGCATCATGGTCGATATTGAAGCCATATGAGTGGGCACTGCTAGGTTTGGGTGTGGCGACAACGTTTGTACCGATGATTCTGCTCATTATTGGTTGGTTTTTTGCGATGCACTGGCGCCAGCAATGGGCGCAATCAGGTCAAGTGTTAACATCAAGGCAGCAAACGTTAGTACAATGGGCAATAGGATTGTTAACTGCGCTGATGTTATTTTCCTTATTATCGTCTGTCGCGTCGAGTCTTGTGTTTGGTACCCCTGAAATGCAGATTTCAGGGAATGGGTCCAGTGCGAGTTGGTTGAATTGGTATCAAGATCGAACGGATGGAATCATGCCAAGCGGTTGGATTATTAGTTTACACATGGGGGCGTACCGCTTAGCGATGTTGGTGTGGTCCTTATGGTTGGCTTTTGCGTTGTTACGCTGGTTGCGCTGGGGTTGGGAATGTTTCACCGAACCGATGGAAAAGGCGGAAGCTCCAGTGGGAAAATCCACCGTGGGTAAGCCTGATAATGGTACTGATGACGCTGAATAGAATGAATTGAACTACACTGAGTGGATGTATCTATCCACTCAATTTCAGCCACATTCCATCAATAATGCTTTGATTATTAGGACATTATTAATGGTTGCTTCATTATGGGCGAGCTCCTTGCATGCTGTTGCTGAGCCTAGTATCCGCTGGTTGGTGTGGGATTTTAAGCCGGATTTTATTGAAGAGGGGCCCTATAAGCATCAAGGCTATGGCGATAAGTTACTTGCCTACCTCAAAACCTCGTTACCGCAATATAAACATACTCAACTGTATGTGAATGGTAAACGTTGGGCTGTGGAGGCGCTACGAAGCCAAACCTGCACGCCGTTGTTATGGCTTGGTTTTCTTCCGAAAAATATTGTGTATTCAAAAGCCTATGGTGTTACCGCGCCCTATGTGTTGGTCGCCCATGGGAAAAAATCCGATCTTATTGGTAAGCCTGGCGACTTGGTTTCACTGGAGCACATACTTCAGAAGAGATCGTTGACGCTCGGGGTGTTACCCGTTTACTTTGATGCCACAAAAACAAATACAAGATACCCTGTGTTGCACTCCTATATAGCACCTTATATTGGGACCAAAAAAGTGATGGAGTTCGGCGGGGGGACAAATCAACTAAATCTAAAGTTGCTGGATGCAGATCGAGTTGATTATGTGATTGAAAATCCGCTTACTGCCCCGACGCAAGCAAAGTTAAATAACACACATAACCCTTATATCAATTATCGGCTAACTGAGCATCGCGTACATAAAAAAATCGCTATCGCTTGCAATAATGATGAATTCGGACGGCATGTGATTGACCAAATTAACCCATTGATTACCGATGAATTTATTAAGATGTTCTTGATAAATATGGAAGAATGGAATGGACAGGACGCTAACTTTAGAAAAACTGTTATGGATTATTTCATTTATGGTGTCGATACTGGCGAAATAGTAAATTGAAGAGCAAGTGTTGAATAGGATTGAGTTATGAATATAATAAACATCCTATGGGTATGGACCGTACTAGTCTTGGGTCGAGAATGTACCTATGCCACTGTTGGCGGTATGACCATTCGCAATTGCGAGTAAACTTCTGTGGCCGTACCGCTCAGGGAGCGAGGTACAAATAAAGCCTTAGCTGAACATAACATCTAGTTCGCGCAGTTTTTTAGAGGATATTGGGTCACTTTTTCGCGATGCTGGACGTGAGAGGGGTGAATTTTTCGAACGTTGGGCATCCCAGAAACTATTCCACAAATGTAGATACTCAAGCGTGATGTGTTGTAAATGTTCATTGTCATCTTCATGACAGGCTTGGTTTAGCGCGCTCCAAAGGTCATCCTCGTGATCATCATCGGCTGCATTTGTATCTTTATCCGATGTTGTTCCGTGTACTTGATAGTAACCCTCGTCAACATTGATTCCGACCAATTCAGTGGCCTTACGCAATGCGGGGCTGAAAATAATAACCTGCGTTTCCGCGACCGCGAGTAATGTTAAAATACTGATATAACTGGAAAAAGAACCTTCCAAATAAGAGTGCAGCTTTTGCGATTGAATGCTGGGTTTGTGATTGCTACGCTCGGTGGAATCTATTTTTAAATCGTCTAGAACCCTTTCGAACAAAGGATAATGCGCTGCGTTAGGGTTTCCTCTGTAGTATTTTTTTGAGTCGAGACCCGGTTGAAACCCATATTCGTCGAGAGCATTCAGTGTAAGCAAGAATCGAGGCGCAATCTTTGCTCCTGGAGCTAGTCTAGGTTCGAGCTGGCGAGTTTGAAATTGTGCCATTCCCAACGCATCAGTAAATAATTTTACAATAGCATGTCTGTATTCTAGGTGAATACTCTGGATAGCGTTTAAGTCATAGACACCAGAGTAAAGCTCAGAAATGATTGGGTGAGTATTCAAGGGATGTTTGTTGATCCGGGTCTTTAGATTGGATGTAAGCTCCTCATTTCTATTCCAAATACTTGTGGGAATGCTAGCTCTCATTGTTCGAAGTGCTTGTTGTCTTGGGTCGTTAAGTGTGTACATGAAATTAGTCCCTTATTTAATAGTACAAATAATATCCATTGGAGTGGCTGAAAATTAAACTAGATATGTTACAGAAATATGTATGTGTAATGATCAGTAGTCAGACAGGTCTGTATTATGTGTCGGGGTAGTATATAATTCAATAAACTTTAGTTAGGTTTTGGAGGTTATAGGTGAGTACTAAAGAAGAAGCTGTATTGCGTACTGCAACGGAACTATTTTCAGCGCATGGTTATCATGCTGTTGGCATAGACAGGATTATTGCAGAATCCAATGTGGCAAAGATGACTTTTTACAAATATTTCCCATCAAAATTGAATTTGATTGAAAGCGTGCTTGTTCGACGAGATAAAGAATTGAGGGTGAGTATTCTGGAAGCAATTTCCCGACATAGATCACCTACTAAAAAGCTAAAAGCGATATTTGATTGGTATGGAAATTGGTTTGGTGAGCCCAATTTCCATGGCTGTATGTTTATTAAAGCCTCTGAGGAATTCTCAGAGCATGATTCTATGATGCGTGATGTATCACAGGGATACCGAGAGTGGTTGAAAGGTGTTATTGCGGAGATACTTAGCGATATTGGTATATCACGCACGGAAAAGTTAGCGTCATACCTTGTGGTGGTGATTGACGGGTTAACGGTTAAATCTAATATGTACCATTCAGAAACTGCAGAAAATGTCGATATCGCTTGGTCTTATGTTAAAGAACTAGTAAAGAATTAGCGCCTCACAAAGTAATTAGATTTATCTCCTCTTTATTTGAGCTACGTTCTGTAGCTCAAATATCTTAAAGACGGCTAGCCTGTCGTTTTCATAGAACTCTGAGACTTAGTAACGCTGCATAGAAAATGTACGTGCAAAATATGTACAAATTATTACAGCAGATAGAGTAATTGCGGGAAACATCAAAAGTGATAATCACGTAACATTTTTTTGAGGTTATAATAGACAGACAGATCTGTATATTATAACGTTCGGTTTCATTCGATGAGCTGCTTATTCCAAAAGATGGAAATAACAGTTAGCTTGCGAATAATGTCAGCCTAAATTTCAATATTAAAGGCGTAATTAGAAGCACACCTGTTGCTAGCTTCAGGATGGCTAGTAAATTCAAAAATACCAGGAGGTTCAAATGAGAAACGAAGATTCAAAATTGTTGGAGAGTACAAAGCTGGAACTGATCAAATCAGTTCGACATATCAGTGACTTCGAAGGGATTGTCAGAGAAGCGCTTGAAAACAAAGGCGGTGAACTATGGGTGGAGCTTCAGCGTACGTTATTCCATTTAAATAATAAATTGATGACGAAGGGGTACTCCTTGGGTGTGGGGGGGGCGTCTGAAGAATGGAAAATTAGAGACGTAATTGAGAAAGTGGAAAAGGATATTTTAGTTAGCTATGTTTCTCCTGCGGAATTAACTGATGCAGAGGAATTTGTTAGCTGGTTGAAGATAAAAATATCTGAACATAGGGTTAATAGTCATCCACTTTTTTCCTATTTTGATAATGACGATATTAGTAAGGAAGAAATGCGATATTTTCTTTCGAATTATCGCGTCAATATGCAGAGGTTTCACCTTCATGTGGCCGCATACAGTCTTGTGGTACCTTTCGAAATGCGTGAAGAACTATATGAAAATCTTCATGACGAGTTTGGAGAAGGTGATTTTACAAAGGCACACCCAAATTTATTCGAACCGTTGATGGATCACTTTGGTGGTGCTCTAGAAGAAGATTGGAATCCGGAAACATTTAATCTGCTAAATACCAAAATGAACCTGTGTTGGTTTGCAGATGGCTTGGCCTTTGGGTTGGGTGGGATGGGTGCTCTTGAACTCAGTATTCCTGCGCAACAGAAGCGGATATTGGCAAATCTTCGTAGAAGAGGACTTAGTGAAAAATTAGTTGAATTCTTTGTGGTGCATTGCGAATTGGATGAGGCGCATGGCGATGGATGGTTTGCTGCCGGTATTCCCTACCTGAAATCTGTGGAGGATTTCAATGATACTTATACAGGAGCGATGAGGATGTTAGAAGCTCGTGCTGGGGTATACGACGGAATTATGGCTGGAATCGAATCGAATCGTAAGGAATTAGAAGAAATTAACGCAAGCATAAGTGCAGTCGATTCAGAACTTAATACCGCTAACTAAGCGGGTAGAATAATCATAGGGAAATGACCGAATATAGGGTGGAAAATTCACACTATATTCGGTTATCGGTGTGTGTTGCATATGGAAGATCGTTACCTGACGAAATCGGAACCTAAGGCTTATGTCTGGCTTTGGTTTCTGTGGCTTGGTGTTTTCTACACGATATGGGTTCTGCTGGTTGTAGGGCAAAATGATTGGGATAAAGTAGTGGAGCACTGGCCAATTTCCATTGCAATGGCGCTGGGAAGTTATGCTGCAGGTGCCACGCCAATGGGAGGGGGGACGATTGGGTTTCCTGTTCTGGTTATGTGGTATGAAATGCCTTCGTCACTGGGTCGAGATTTTAGTTTTGTAATCCAGGCAATTGGAATGACGAGTGCTAGTATCCTAATTTTTGTACGAAGACAGGCTGTTGCAAAGAACATATTGATTGGTGCGATATTCGGAAGTTTGATAGGGACCCCCATTGGTATAATTTATGTGGCGCCGTATCTCGATGAACTATGGGTTAAGCTCATATTTTCTATCGTATGGGCGAGTTTTGGTGTATTGCATCTGTTTCGGGTTAACGAAATATCAAAGAACATAGGGTGTGGAAGTTACGAGAAGAAATTCGATTTTACGATAGGGCTTCTGTTGTCATTGTTGGCGACTATTTTTATGACGTCTGTTACTGGCGTAGGTGTCGACATGATCTTGTATTGTGCGTTGGTATTACTATTTCGGGCTGATTTGAAAATCGCGATACCAACCTCCGTTATCATTATGGCTTTTACGTCTATAGTAGCGGTATTTACGAAATATGTTGCAGGGGATTTTTATCCTGGAGTCTACGGTAATTGGCTGGCTGCTGCGCCTGTAGTGATTTTGGGGGCGCCGTTAGGTGTGGTTATTGTTGGTTACGTGGGTCGAAAAATAACGTTGTATTTTGTCGCAGTATTGTGTGTTTTTCAATATGTATGGATGTGTATAGAAGAGTATCACGAGCTAAAAGTTATCGGAATATTTGCGACATTCTTGGCGATTGGGATGACGATGATATTTCTAGAATTTCTAAGATCGATGGGAAATAAACTAAGATCATCGAAAGATAGTGACATTTCTGGAAAACCAAATTCGGTGTAATTGTGACGTTTAATGGTGTGAAAAAACGGGAGCATCATGAGGGAATGATGTTCAGTTCGTAATGTAATACTTAGAAAAGGAATTGACTGTGAAAAAATTCGATATTGTTGTGATAGGAAGTGGTCTTGGCGGAAGTGCGTGTGCGTTGGTGTTATCAAAGTTGGGATATCGTGTTGCTCTTATAGAAAGGGGATCGCATCCTAGATTCGCAATAGGTGAATCCGCGACGCCGGTAACAAGCAAGAAAATACGACATCTAGGCGAGATCTATGATATTCCTGAATTCGACAGGTTCTCCACGTACGATAAAATAAAAGAATCGAAATTAGATATTCACTGTGGGCCGAAAGAACTGTTTCATTATTATATACATGAAAAAGGTCAGAAAAGTGTCTCTCTTGATGGGGAAATACCTGAATTTATTGTGCAAACACCTGAGGTCGATGCGCAATACTTTAGATCAGATTCCGACGAGTATATGGTTAAGATCGCCCAAGAATACGGAGTGATTTATTTAGAGAATACATCAGTTGAAAATATTGATTTTTCGTCAGAGAATGTTCTTATTTCTTGTGATCAACAGGGAGAATCGTTAGACATTGACGCGCAATTTGTTATAGATGGTACTGGATTTAGGTCGATTATCGGTGAAAAATTCGATCTTAAAGTTCAGGGGGATGATCTAAATATACCTTTGAAAAGTAGAAGCATATTTAGCCATTTCAAAAATGTGGGTGATTTTGAAGAAAAGCTAAACGAGGATGACAATTTTGTAGATAGATCGCCCGCCCCAAGAGCTCGTGCGACGCAGCACCACTGTTTTGACGGTGGGTGGGTTTGGGTAATTCCATTCGAAAATGGTGTTACTAGCGTAGGGCTTAACTTGGATATTGATAAATATCCGATGAACGATATTGATGCAGAAGAAGAGTTTTGGAGCGTGATTGAGCAGTATCCCATAATTATGGACTTACTCAGGCACTCTGATAATGTCAGGCCGTTTGTTAAAACAGGAAGAATGCAATACTACAACAGTGAAATGGTGGGTGATCGGTGGGCCATGCTGCCGGCCTCTGCATATGGATTAGATGCCTGGTTTAGTACGGGGTTGGCGAGCTCGTTCATTGCTATACATCGTTTAGCGGACATTCTTCATGAGCGAGTTTTTCCGGGAAATAGGTTTACACGAGATAACTTGTTGGACTACGAGTTAGCGATGAAAAAAGAGTACCTCCACGTTTCAAAGATGATTCATGGCATGTATAAGAGCTTTAAACACTACGACGTATTTAAACATTACTGTTCTCTTTGTTTTATGGGAGCTGAGAGTTTTCTTGCAAACGGTGGTGCTAAAAAGGGGATGGACCTTTCCAGTTTGTTACTTAACGCAGGTGATCAAGGGTTCGTCGATAAATTTGGCACTATATATGACAAAGTGATGGAATGGGAATCACGAGAAGAAGTTATTGATAGCGAAATAGCGATGCTGAATCTATACATACGAGAAGATATGGAACCCTATAACTATCGTGAATTTGGTGACCCCAAAATGTTTGGTATGCACCCAAAGGTTTCGGTTTGTTAACAATTAATCGGTGTTAGATAGTGCCTATACATAAGGCCTATATATAGGGAGATGAACTATGAGTATTGGTGATAGAGGATTTAGGAATGCCCTAGGGAATTTCGCAACGGGAGTCTGTATAGTTTCCTTTTTTAATGACGATAATCGTGCAATCGGAATGACGATAAATTCGTTTACCTCAGTATCACTCGATCCTTCGATCGTATCGTGGAGTATAAAAAAAGAGTCTCAATGTTATGACGTGTTTGCTCAGTTGGGGCAGTATTCCATAAGTGTGTTATCAAAGAATCAGGTGGAGATATCGAATCGTTATGCAAAGCCGGGCGACCACGTAATGATGGATCATGAATACTATATTTCTGCTTCCGGCTTACCCATTGTAAGGAATTCTATCGCACAATTTGAGTGTGAAGAATGGAAAACAATACCAGCAGGAGATCACGACATCATATTCGGTAGAGTGCTTGATTTTCAATGTACAGAGGATGACGAACCCTTGATTTTCTACAAAGGAGGTTATCGGGGCCTGGCATACACAGCGTGATGATTACGGACTATTTGAGAGTAGTTAAATAGCATTACCATTCGTTCCCTATTAGCAGTAGTTCATAGGGAACGAATGTAACTTAACGAGAGGGAGATAATAATGCTAAGGCGAAAAAGGAATAATAGGAATACATCAAAGAAAAAGGTGGCAAAAAGTCTATATCTATCGATATGTGCCATGTTAGTACCATTAGGCATAGATGTGTCGTTAGCGAGTGACATAGACAATGACGGCGTAGCCTATGAATCTGCAACCCATTCAACCAATACGGCACTGACGCAAGATGGGAAGTTCCTATGGGTGGTAAATCCCGATTTGGATACAATTACCACCATTCGAACGGATACTAATGATGTTATATCCACTATCGCCGTTGGGGATGAGCCAAGAAGTTTGGCAATCACTCCGAGTGGAAGTCACGTTTATGTTGCGAATTCGGCCGGAAACTCGATATCAGTGATTTCTGTGAAAAACAGTAATGTAGATAATTTTGTGGCAGTACCTGATGTGATGGCGGGTTATGGAGGAGAGATAATAACGGGGTCTGAGCCAAAAGGTGTGGTGATAGATCCTCAAGGGGATAATGTATTTGTTGCCAATAGCAGTCAGGATACCATTTCGATAATATCGACAAAAACGAATAATATTGTGGGAGCGATTAATCTTCGAAAAAGCATCTGTAATGTTGGTGATAGACAGCGGCATTTTCAACCTATGGCTCTCGCGGTTACAAAGGACGGACAATATCTTTATGTCACTCGATATTTGTCCTTTACCACGGACGAAGGCGTTCAGCGTGATGATTTCGGAAAGGAAGGTATAGTTTGTAAGCTGGAGATTGTGAAAAATGGTAAGAATAAAGTTAAGTTGAATCCTTTGTCTACGATTTCAATGGAAACTCAGATCACTGGCTTTAAGGATGCTAGCAATAGTGATACCTATGCATTTCCCAATCAACTTAGTAGTATCGTGATTAGGGGAGATAAAGCCTATTTGCCGAACATAGCCGCGTCACCTTCGGGTCCGCAGAGCTTTGATACAATTACTCAATCGTTTGTGAACGTGATCGATGATATTGGTGGTGATGATAGATCTATTGGGGCACTTAATATTCATTTGGGCGCTAGAGACCCAGAGCTCGGAAAACAGGAACTGTATTTTGCGAACCCCATCGATATAGGGTTTAGCACTGGTACAGGTCCTGGAAGCGCGTATGTTGTTTCAGCCGGTAGCGATATCATTGTCAAATTATTAGTAGATTCCTATGGAAATATCGATTTTACAAACGATAGTGATACCACTCGATACATTGACCTTAACGATCCTGATAATCCGTCGACCAGCGGCGAAAATGCAGGAAAAAATCCTGTCGGTATTGCGATTACTCAAGATGGATCTAAGGCCTATGTATCAAATTATGTTTCAAGAAATGTATCTGTAATTGATCTTAAGAAGGACGAAGTGATTGAGGTTATTCGCACGACTGACTTACCTGAAGCGGGTTCATTAGATGAGATAATTCTAGTCGGAGCGGAGATGTTTTTTTCCTCAAGGGGGAACTTTGTTGCGGATGAATACACAGAAGGATCAAATCGCGATCGCTTGTCAGAAAAAGGGCGGCAGAATTGTGCTAGTTGCCACCCTGATGGACTGACTGATGGTGTTGTATGGCAGTTTGCAACCGGCCCAAGAAAAACGCTATCTATCAATGGTACCTTTAACCCTCATGATGTTTATGATCAAAAAATTATAAACGCGTCGGCCATTTTTGATGAAGTAGAAGATGCTGACTTTAACACTCGATTGGTTTCTAGTAAGGGCTGGTTGGAGACTCCTCTTCCGTGCATTGATTCTCCTCCTCTTACGGGGCTTTTGGAAAGTAAAGTTGACCCTGATCATGGTCTGATTCTGGGTGATTGGGATGTGTTTGGGGTGGCTGCTTGCGTATTGAACCAATTCGAGCGACCTAATAGCAACAGACCTCAACCCTATGTGCAACTACCTGGAAGCGATGTTTTGGTTAAGTCGCACGACGCACTGATAGATTGGCAACGATACGCTGTTCGTACCCCTAATCGACCGATGATGAAAAAGGAATTACGTGCTGTAGGTGCGCCAGTTGTGGGCGGATTGAACCAACGAAAAGTCAGAAAAGGCGAAAGGGTGTTTAAAGAAGCGGGTTGTGTTACCTGTCATCAGGGAGGCAAGTGGACGGCAAGTACTAAAGATTTTGTATCGCCGCCTGATCCCTCAGAAGTTGCGAAGGAAGATGCGAGTACTAACGCAAATCAATTTCAGTATCTATCTCGATTTCTTAACGATATAGGATCTTACAATTTGAACGTAGTGGGTAGTGGTGTATCTATTGAAGGTTATCCCGCTATTGGAGGGATTGAGATTGACAACAAAGGGCTGCCTGCACTCGGTTTTGACTATGATGGTGATGGTAAAGGGTCCGGTTACAACATCTCCTCGATACTAGGAACACTTCATACGCCTCCCTACTATCATAATGGTGCTTGTGAGACGCTGATTTGTGTTCTTAGTGATAAGGTGCATAGAACCGCGGGTCGAGATAGTGGATACGATGCATTAACGAGAAAGTCTAAGAGAAAGCAATTGGTTGAATATCTAAAATCTATCGATGAAAACACGGATATTTTATATCGTTAACTGGATAATAGAGAGGAGTAGTCTCTAGTTCACTTCTTGGACGCTATTCTTCTCTATGACTTTAAAAATCTATAGAGAATCTAAATGAAGAACACGCATTCATTCGTTAATCTCACGCCAACTTCGTTTCTTGAGAGAAGTGGGTTAGCATTTCCGAATAAGATAGCCATCGATTCAAACGGTAAGAAAATAACGTACGCTACATTGTTATCGAGGTCGAGAAAATTTGCCGATATGCTTCGTTGTCTTGATTTACATTATGGAGATCATGTCGGTTTACTGACACAGAATAGCGCCCAAGGAATTGAGGCGCACTTCGCTATTCCCGGTGCTGGGGGCGTTATCGTATCGCTTAATCCGTGGCTGAGTGAGAACGATCTACTTAAGCAACTATTATTCGCAAAAATAAAAATACTTCTTATTAGCAATATTCTATTCACTAGAAATAGGAATATGATCGACAGCATACGTAGCGATGTGGTTGTACTAGTTATCGACGGGAAAAACGGTGATGACAGTGACATGATATGCGTTGAAGAAGATATAGAAAACTATAAGGATGACACCCCTCTTGATGTGTGCCTACGCTCGGAGAATGATCCCATTGCGATGAACTTTACGTCGGGCACTACAGGGCAGCCAAAGGGAGTCATCTATACCCATAGAGCAGCATATTTACATGCGATGGGGCAAGTCTTGATGTTGAGCCTACGATCAGAATCTCGCTATTATTGGTCGCTTCCCATGTTCCATGTTAACGGGTGGGGTCATATGTGGGCGGTTCCTGTTGTGGGGGCCACACAATATATTACCAATAATGGAAATAATCTAGACAGTTCCGATATATTACAGGAACTGATGCGACATAGGATTAGTCATTTGGCGGGTTCTCCACGACTAATTAAGAGTATTGCCGAATCTAAGGAAGAGACTCTACACCTACAAAATTTGACTGTGTTAACGGGAGGCGCTGCCCCCACTTCTGACTTAGTACAAAAACTGTTGGCGCTAGGAATTGAGCTGATACATCAGTATGGTCTAAATGAAACCTGTGGCCCATTTGTTGTTTGCGAAAAACAAGAACATTGGAAAGAGTTGGATGTAAAAAATTGGTCTGAGAACTGTCTTCGTCAAGGTGTGCCTGCCATTCATGCAGGTTATGGTCTTCGGGTGGTGGATAGCGATGGGAGCGATGTACCATGGGATGGTAACACTATGGGTGAGATTATTGTCTCAGGAAATACGGTCGCAAAAGAGTATTTTGATAACGCAGCTGCGACTGCGGACAGTTTTCGAAATGGTTGGTTTCATAGTGGTGATATTGCCGTTCGACATGACGATGGCTATATACAAATCAAGGATAGAATAAAGGACATTATTCATGTTACGACTGACTATGGATGGGAGAATATTTCTTCAATAGAAATAGAAAATGGTATTAACGGAATATCGGGAATTTCTGATGTGGCGGTGATTGGAGTGTCATTGACCGATGATGCTGAAGATCAAACATTAGTAGCGTTCTACGAATTGGATAAAGGCAGTAATCTTGATGCTAGCGCTATTAAGAATTCGTGTGGTCCGATTTTTCCCGGATATAAAATACCAAAATATTTCGTTGAATATGATATCCCTAAAACCGCGACAGGAAAGATAAAGAAGAACGAACTCAAAGATATCTATTCAAACAAATACGCATCGATGTTGGCTGAAGAATTCGTTGATAGGGGGGTAGAGGAAGTGACATGAACGCGAAGACCAGAAACACGTACGATGTGTGTGTAATAGCGGTTTCTCTTTTCGTCATCACACTTTCCGCGAATATTCAGATACCCCTATACCCGAAATATGCTGTTGAGGGTGGTTATGGGAATGGTTTTATTGCACTTGTTTTTTCTGTATACGTTATGGGGCTAATACCAGTTCTGATCGTATTTGGAGGGATTTCGGATCGAATTGGGAGAAAAATATCGATTATTATCGCGTTGTTGATTTCGTTGTTCTCGAATGCATTGATCTCCGTATATGGTAGCGTAGAAATACTATTCTTGGTGCGCTTGCTCCAGGGCATATCGGTTGCCATAGTGCTCGGCGCGAGTGCGGCATGTTTGTCAGAATATATAGATGACGTAAATAGAGCGGCCAATATTCACGGCATCTTAGTCTCACTTGGGTTAGGTAGTGGCGCGATAATGACTTGTTTTTCTATGAGTTTGCTAAATTGGAGGGTTCCCATGTCGTATTACATGATATCCATCCTGAATCTTATCTGTATATTGATGGCAATGAAAATCAACAGAGATGATGTTAGAGGGGTAGGGGCAATGGTACGCCTTCCAGTTATAACATCAAAAAGTTGGAAATTTTGCTGCTCAATATTCTTAGCATGGTCGTTAGTTGGCGTGGTTATTTCAATTGTCCCTTCTCTTTTAGGAGATCTTGATTTTGACGATTCCGCTGGGATTGTTGTCTTTTTGGCAGTTGCGACAGGGGCATTTTTTCAACCTTTATGTAGAAATAGAACCTCAGACTGGGCGTTAAGGACGGGGTTGTGTATCGCCGTAATAGCTTATGTTTTGTTGGTGGTGGGTATTTACCTATCTTCTATACCAATAATTCTTTTATCTGCAGGTTTAACAGGTGCGAGCGGGTTGGGATTCGTTTATGTGGGTGGATTAAGATTGGTTATGGACACGGAAAGTGTACTGACATCAAGAGCAGTATCAGGGTATCTGATCTTTGGATATCTGGGGCTTGGATTACCCTGTGTAGGGATTGGATATCTAGGCGATGTTGTTGGAGTATCTCAGGCCATCGTTCTGTATGGCATCGTTTCCGTAGCATTAGTGGTTTGTGGATATATCGTAGGTCTCAGAACAAAGGCCAGTCGTAATAATCTTATAGCATGATTGTGCGTATCTAATAGTGGGTGTTGTGAAATATATGTTTGAATCAAAAGAAATTGGTGAAGATGTCATCAGAAAAATCGAGATGGATAAAATTAGTCGCTTACTAAAGGCCGATAGATGGAACACAAAGCAAAAGGTCGCATTAGCGTGTCGGATGTTATTTAATGCGGGCCATGATTCTGGTTTGTCAGGGCAGATTACCGCACGAGTAAAAGATAATGTATATATAACTCAAGCATTGGGATTGGGTTTTGATGAAATTAGTGTTTCTAACCTATTGACGGTAGATAGCGACTTACAGGTGATTGAAGGTACGGGACTTCCAAATCCTGCGAATAGGTTCCATAGTTGGATCTATAATACACGGCCCGATGTGGCATGTATTTTACATACGCATGCGCAACATATTTCGGCATTATCTATGTTAGGTGTGCCCTTAGAAATTGCACATACAGATTGTTGTGCCGTATATGATGATGTTGCGCATCTGCGTAACTGGCCTGGGGTGCCTCTAGGAAATTCAGAAGGCTTGATTATTTCTCAGGCTCTGGGGGAAAAGAGCGCTCTTCTGCTGTCCCACCACGGATTGGTCACCGTAGGGAAAGATGTAGAAGAAGCATTCTATCTGGCGCTAAGTGTAGAGAAGGCTGCGAAGCTACAACTGTTGGCATTAGGAGCAGGCAAAATTCAGAAAATTCGTTTTGATCTCGGTATGGAAGCGAAACAGTGGTTACGATTGGATGCGAGAATATACGCAACTTTCTCTTATCATGCGCGAAAAATACTGAGGGATAGCGAGCTATGTTTACAATAAATACGATGTTAGGTGCGTGGGACCAGCTTATACAACATAGTATTCGAATTATATTTTTGTTCTTATATGTTGTAGGAAACTCTATTTCACAAGCATGGGCCGTTTCTGTAGATATCGGGGAAAGTAATATACCGATTCTCTTTGACAAGGCGTCTATTTATCCTGAGTCCATATCGTTCAACAGAAAAAATGGACGGTTTATCGTAGGATCCTTTAGAGATGGGATGATATATGAGGTCAATGACAACGGAGAAAGTCGAATATTGGTAAATGACAAACGTCTTAGATCTGTATTGGGGATAGCAATTGATAACAAAAGAGGCCGTATCTACGCTGCTAATTCAGATCTTGGAGTCAGTTTGCGTTCCAGTTCAAGCGGGGTGAAAAATCTTGCTGCATTGGGGGTCTATGATCTAGATACAGGGAAAACGATTGACTACATAGATCTTGGTTCGCTCATGCCGGCGGAGAGCCATCTTGCAAATGGCGTTGCGGTAGACAATGAAGGAAATGTATACGTAACGGATAGTCTATCGCCAGTTATATACAAAGTCGACGTGAACGGAAAGTCCAGTGTGTTTTCTAGAAGCCAGAGGTTCGAAGGTGAGGGGATTAATCTTAATGGCATTGTATACCATCCTGATGGTTATCTCTTGGTGGTAAAGAAAAGTGATGGATCAATATTTCGAATATCGTTGGCGTCACCGAATAATATTTCCCTGGTAGATATTCCAAAGAAAATGGCGGGAGGCGATGGACTTCTATTGGTTGATAATGAGCAGGTATTGGTAGTTGCTAATAGTGCATCGGGTACAAAATCAAATTCGGTCTATCTACTGCGTTCGATAAACGACTGGGATACTGCTGAAGTCATGGAAGTACGTAAGTTGGATGATGTATACCCCACAACAACAGTCATTAAGGATAGCGAAATTTATGTTGTTTACACAAGGTTGAATAAACTTATACGTTCCACAAAGGAGAATGTTGAGACACATAATCAAATAGCGAGGATACTTAAAATTGGATCAGTAACGCCCTAATAGTTTACTTACAGATAATAATACACATAGACTACTAAAAAAAGGAATGACAAATGAATAGAAACTTAATGTCTCTGCCAACAATGGCGATCTTTGTGCTAGCGCTACTGCCGGGAAAGGAGACGTTCGCTACTGGACAATTAATGGCTATCGGTATTGATAATAAATTTTCTTATAGTGAGGATACAGAATCCTATCAGTGGTTGGAGCCTGGAAATGATAGCGTAATATTTTATGACCTTGAAAAACCGGGTACCCCTGAGCTTATAGGTTCTGTTGTGGTGGATAACTCCATAATTGGCCCTCCTACGAATATCGCTATTACCCCTAATCAAAAACTGGCGCTAATTGCGAATGCTGTGGCGACAGAATCTGATGAGAGCAGTGCGACTGGTTTTAAAATGAAGCCCTCGAATTTCATTTCTGTTGTGGACCTCAGTCTTAGGCCTTTGCGTGTGATCGGAAAGGTTGGTGTTGGATCTATGCCTTCTGGGATTTCGATAGATGGAGCCGGAAAATTTGCGGTGGTAGCAAATAGAAACGACTCAACCGTGTCGGTGTTGAGTATCGATGGTACGTCAGTAGCGGTAGTGGATACTATCAATGTTGGCGGTGGGGTTACTGCTGTTGCGATATCCCCTGATGGTCGGAGTGCTTTCGCTGTAAAGAATAAAGAGCATAAGATCGCTGTATTAAAAATCGAAGAATCCGGAAAAGTCAGTTACGAGGGCAACGATATTCCTGTTGGTCTATACCCTTGGGCGATTACTCTATCTCAAGACGGTAGCCGGGCCGTAGTAACAAATATTGGATATAAGAGTGCATCTGATGGAAATACAGATACCGTTAGCATATTGGATATCTCGGTTTCACCACCAAGAGTGATTCAACACCTATCGGTTGGTGATGCTCCAGAAGGTGTAGCGATAAGCCCAAATGGAAAATTCGCTGCAGTTTCGTTGTTGTCTGGAAGTTTTGCTGTGCCTAAGGACGCATGGTATAGAAAGGAAGTGGGGCGTTTCAGTGTACTTCGTTTAGACGGAGCACAGGCGTCTGTCATATCAACAATCGATGTGGGGAGTTTTCCAGAGGGTGTCGCTTTTTCTGAAGATAATACACATATCTATGTGGGAAATTTCGCAAGTGAATCTTTGTCTATTGTTAGCTTGAATGCTGATGGGGAAGTTACCAGGGTTAAGGACATTAAGTTACCTGGGCCACCTGGATCTATCAGAGTAGCAAACCAATAACAGAGAACTTGGTCGATCAGACCTTATTCATTGGTGTATGGATAAGGTCTAATTTCACTCTACGTATTATCGCTATTAGACGTCAACTATTCAAAATAAGGTGAGCGCATACCACGGCTCGCATCTTTTACAATTTTCCCATCAAATACACGAGTGTAAAACGCTGCCTTTAGTTCTTTGGCTGCTTTAGGGAATGACTCCAGCGCAAACGATTTCGCATTTTCGATTGTGTCGAATGCATATATGCCGCCAATGGTATTTGTCTTGTATCCACTGAGCCATGTTTTAGAGAGCAGTCCGGGTTGCTTCTTTAGAATAGGGTTTCTCTGTTGCCATGCGACGTTTTCAAAGGGTTGATGGACTTGGATCTCTGTGTAAACGAAGGCATTTGGAGCTTTGGAAATATCACCTCCAAAATCTACCGACCCCATATCTCGACTGGCATCTTCAACAATTACGGCATCAAATATACGTGTTGTATGCGCTACACCTTGTTTCTTCGCCTGATTTGGGAAGAAATCATTCACATATTTTTGGGCGTTTTCAATAGTATCAAAGGCGTAGATACCCCCAACTGAATGGTTGCCAAGGCCTGATAGCCACGTTTTGTATTGAAAGCCTGGTTGAGAAGATATAACGGGGTTACGCAGTTCCCAAGGGACTTTATTGAAGGGTACGGATGTTTGTACCTCTGTATAAACGAATGCTTTAGTATTGTTAGCTTTGGCATTTACTTCCGATATCGTAAGTAGTGGTGAAATGCAGGCCACCGCAAGAGGTGCTATAACTCCCCTTAATTTTCGGCTAATTGAGGTAACACCGCTACTTTCGTTTGGGTAATTACTATTGGTTTTCATAATATAGTGTCCATGTCATATTTTGGAGATGTGATCATTTATTTGAAGGTGGGATCGTTAGAGTTGTTGTAGCAAGCATTGTTCCCCCCCTATAATTCGTTGCTCGATAAGTAATGGTGTATATTTTGTCCGAGTCTCCTCGGTTGATGGTTCTAAGCCAAAAAGATTGATCCTGCTTTCCGTACTTAGCACCTTTGATGTCTTTCCTAGGGTCTCTGTTATTATTGGCTGTGATAGAGACAAGTTCTATCTTAGGATTGTCATCAATCAGATCTACTGCTAAAAGGAACTCGACATCAACTTTTGAATAACCGAGTAAGCTGAGCCAAAAGTCTTTGAACCAATGTTTCCCATAATTCTTCTTTGTCTTTTGGGACAGTGAAGACGATATGAAGAAACTTGGTCTTACCGAAAATGTCAGACCTCTCGGCTCTTCGAATCCACTTATTCCGCCTACGGATGATTCTCTTAAATATTCACCGGTTATTCGGTCGTAGATAAGAACCGAGTTTGAATCATTACTGACGACATAGAGGTCTGAGTTTAGACCTCCAAAAGCGATCGCTCGAGGCCCGTCCAGTCCACCGCTTCCAGTAGGCACAAAGTCGCCCATGTATTCCCCAGTTTTTCCGTGATAGCGCTTTACACTGCTAGTTCCAGAGCTGGCGACATAAAGGTGCCCATCGGGTCCAAAACTCATGCCGATGGGTACCTCTAGTCCTCCGACACCGGGAGCCACGAAATCACCCTCGTAGGCTCTTGTTTCTATATCATAATACTGGATGCTGTGGGTGAAACCGCTTGCGAAAAATATTTTCCCGCTGAATTCGGGATGAGGTGAAAAAAGCGGCATAAACGATCCGTCAATGGGACTGGTATTTTCTTCTGCAAATATATCGATAAACTCCCCAGTCTGACCATCATATCGATAGTATCCATTTAGATCTAAATCGCCAACGATAATATATTTACCATCTGGCGTAATAACCGGTGCAGTTGGTCTGCTTAGTCCACCGCTACCGGCATATATTATGTCATTGATATATTCACCTGTTTTTCCGTTGAAGCGCAATACCTCTCCGCTATTTTGAGCTGCGACAAAGTAGTCGCCATCCGTACCAATAAATGAAGCGAAGGGTCCTGGAATAGAACGGTCTAGGATTTGGAGAGTTTCGCCAGAATTTTCTTCGATAAGTAGTACTTTATCTGTGAGGCTACTACTGAGGTAATACCATTGCGGTACGGATTCATCAGATAATACGTGTTGGGTGGATTTGTTGTCGAATTCTATATCAGCATTGGAATAGAGAGATAGTGTCATGCTAATACAAAAAAAGAGCATGTTAGGAATTCTACTTTTCATGCGGTTTCTCTTTTAGATATATACGTCGCTTATATAGTAAGATGCGAATTGGTGAGATGATGGGATTAGCAACATTCAAAATTGCCGCCAATCCTATCCTATTGGACTAGCTAACTATCCTGCTGAGATCGCTTCTTTTAATTGGTCGTTAGTTAGAGCATCGCCATCAATGCCCCATGCACCATCTACAGCATGCAGAACGTTAATCCATATCTTATCCTTAGCTAACTTACCCTCTGAGAGGTCATGAACGATACTGGTTGCTTCTGCAAAGAATCCTTGCTGAATTTCGGTATTTGCGAACGCAAAAGAAGGTACTTTCCACTCAATAAATGCAACGGACGACTCTTCAGCTCCAGAAAACGTGTGTTCTTTCGGGATGACGTGTATAGAACCCACAACATTGGGTGTCATAACTGTATTGCCTTCTAGTCCGTGCCAACGTAGGAACGTCTCGCAAAGTTTTGAGAAAGCAACTTTCTCTTTTCCTGTGGGTAAAACACCTTCTGTAACCGTTAGTGTAAGAGGCATATCAAAATCCTTTCAATTGAGTGAATTGTATTGCTGATAGTTATTATTTGGTTAATAAACCGAAATAAATTGATCGTCTTATTGTCTATAGATATCGATCACTATCTAACATTAAGTTGTCGTCGTTATTTTGTCAAACCCATATCTATATATTTGTGGGTTAACCTAATAGTTTACATAGGATACGGATTCTCCCTATGTAAACTATTAACATGAATTTGTGTTAATTAGGTTACAGTACGGAATAAATGTACCGACTTTTATTGACAATAAGTTATATCTGGAGCTAATATCTTTTTATAGATAGTAAGTGGTATCTATAAAAAGATATTAGCTCATCTGTTCTATACGGTTTATTATTTTTTAGCCTTTTATAGGGATATGGAGTGTTATAATGCTTAAATTAACCAATGTTAAAAACCGACTAATTGAGAAAGTTAACGCCAAGAAAAAGTTAATGATGATACCTATTATTCTTGCGACAAACGTTATGATTGCTCCGGTGGCAGTCGCGGATTTTTACATAAGCAGTTTTGGTACTAATGAGGTCATGAGATTTAATGAGGATACGGGAGATTTTCTCGGTGTAATCGCGGGAGTGGACGGTCCTTTTGCGTCACAAATCGGTTTTAATGGGGATTTATTCGTAGCAAGTTTTAATACTGGAGAAGTGTTACGTTACAACAGTAAAACTGGAGAATATCTTGGCGTTTTTATTGAATCTGGAGAGGGGGGGTTAACGAATCCAACCGCACCCAACTTTGGACCTGATGGATTAGTTTACGTCGGCGATCTGGCGAATAATCAAGTAATACGTTTTGACGAGGACGGAAAATTTATCGATGTTTTTGCGGATGCTGCAACGAGCGATCTTGATGGTCCGTTTATGCAAACATTCGACGATGACTATATGTATATCGCGAGTGGTTATACCAATAGCATTCTTCGCTATGATTTAGAAACTAAGGAGTACTTGGGTGCTTTCGTTCCCCCGGGGAGCGGAGGAGTTGTGGTGCCAGTGGGCTTAGAATTTGGCCCAGACGGAAATCTTTATACAAGTAGCTCAGGTACAAGTGCAGTTATTCGCTATGATGGTAAAACTGGCGAATTTATCGATGTTTTCGTACCGCCAGGAAGTGGAGGGATGGATAGTCCGAGGGCAATACGTTTTGGTGGTGAAAATAGTGACTTGTATGTAGTTAGCTCTAATACAAATAACATCTTACATTACGATCGTGTCACCGGAGAGTTTATTGATGTGATTGCGAATGATATCCCTAGTGGTTTTGTCGCACCGAGAGGACTTACTTTTTCACCACGTCCTGAATTTCTAGTCGATGCGTGTCCTGCTGTTGTTGTCGATAGTGAGGAACAATTCACCAAAATCAAGGTTCACCGAAGAATTAGCGACTTTACAGATAGAAGACCAAAGGTTGAGCTTGTTTCAATTACGGTGAATGATCCAGATTTGGATATCGACGATCTGGTAAAAAATGCTAGGTTCGGCGAGAGAGATATGAAGTTTAAACTTGATACCTTGAACGATTCTGATACAGATAGAATCTACACCATCACCTATACTGCGACGAATAAGGATGGGGCGCATACGCTGGCGACCTCAACCGTTACCGTTCCGAGTAGTACTGTTAGTGATGATGAAGGCGATGATGATAATAGTGATTAATTAGACGCTTATAAATGTATGTTGGAGGGGGCCAGTTATTGCTGGCCCCTTTTTGTCAGTACGTTATTTGATTTTTTTGAATGACTGGATATTTTTTCAATGATTCGGTTAACCTGTCGGTAAAATTGGTAAGGAAAAATGGGAATGGCTCAGAATATACTAGGCGATAAGTCGTTCGGTTACACGAAAAGACGAATGCTGCACACGATGTTAAGAGTGGGTGATTTGGAGAAATCCATTCACTTCTATAGAGATGTGCTGGGTATGACGTTGATACGGATATTTGATAATTCTAATGCGGAGTACACACTTGCTTTCCTAGGGTATGCTGAGGAAGAATCGACATGCGTACTAGAGCTTACTTATAATTACGGTACTACCGCTTACGATATGGGGAATGCATACGGGCATATTGCTATTGGTGTTGATGACTGCTACAGCGTATGTGAAGATATCAAGCTGTTAGGGGGGGAGGTTGTGCGTGAAGCAGGCCCGCTAAAAGGAGGTGAGGACATTATTGCGTTCGTAGTGGATCCCAATGGCTATAAAATCGAACTCATCCAATGTGCAGATGAGTGGTTTTTTTAGTGTATGAGGTTAGGATTGTCGAAATTTCTAGACGGCCCTCTATTTATTTTGTAGATCGTTAATCGATTGTAGTATCGCGTCGGATATTTCCGCCGCGACCTTCCTGTCGCGCACTGATCTAGCTAGGGTGACGCCACCGATAAGCATCGCAAGCATTGACCAGGAGAATTGTTGTTTATTCTTAACATCATCCGATAATCCAAGATTGATGGCGTTAATGATTTCCTTGATTTCTTGTTGGTAGGCGGATTGTGTTTCTTTACCTGCACGTACAACTTCTGGGGTAAGTGTAGGTAGTGCGCATCCACCTTGCATTGGTAGTAAACAATCTGGATCGGTTTTTGTGCGGGCTTTTGGTAAAGAAAGGTACCATGTGGCAAAATTTGCTAGCCAATCCTTATCACCTTCATCACGATTATTCTCAATCGCAATACGAAGTTGCTCTAATCCCTCGACAACCGTGCCACGAAAGGCATCGGCCTTTGATCCGAAATGGGTATAAAAAGCTCCCGACGTGACGCCCGCTGCTTTGGTTATTCCATCGATGCCTATTCCACCGTAGCCCTCTGAGCGAAATTTACCTAGCGCAGCTTTTAAAATTTTAGCTTTAGTTTCTGCTTTATGTTCTTTGCTATAGCGCATTCGCCACCTTTACTAAAAAATATCGTCAGGACTGTATCAGAAGTGTAGCCGCTATTTTACAAAAAAACGCCATGGCTGGCTACAGATATGACCAAGGAGACACCGAGGGATCCTTTGAGTCTACGATTGTGTGGGGCTCTAGCGCTGGTCATTTTGTGTTGGCTAATCTCGAGACCTATTTGATGTGAACAGTGAGTGTTACTTGGGGTGGCTACATTGTAGTAATAATGCGGTGAAGCGCTTAAAAGTGCAGAATTCTTCACTAAGTCATTGTAATATAAGAATAAATTATATTGTTCCACAACGTCCTTATCACTGTGAAGTTCTATCTTGAACAGTTCAGTTTGATATTGTGTGAATATTCACAGAGAAGTTGCAATTTGTTACTTGTTATTTGATCCATCTGGCTATTTAATTAATCAAGTGATCAACTAAATAGCCAGGTAGGATTTTCGTTATGGCCAATAACCGCGGGCGGCCTCAAGACCCCGAAGTTCAGCAAGAGCGAAAGGACAAGCTGATTGCGGTCGCGCATCGGCTAATGAAACAAAAGAGCTTTCAAAATATCACTATCCGGGAGTTGGCAGCGGAAGCGGGTATGCAATCGGCAATGATTAGCTATTATTTTGGAAGCAAAGAAGGGTTATTTCTTGCGATGTTAGAAGAGTTGTCAGTGCAACACTTCTCCGCCTTAAAGCTGGTGACAAAAAGTGACGATCCTTTGAAAGGTTTTATTGTCACCATGCTGGGTTACCTACAAGAAAACGATGCTCTCAGTCGATTTATTATCGACGATATCATTGGTGAAGCTGGAATGCTGGGTAAGCGCTTTATTGAATTGTTTCCAATGCAGATGCGCGCTTTTCTACCGACATTAATTGAACAGGAACAGGCGGCAGGGCGTATTCGGCCAGAGTTAGACCCGCAGTGGTGCGCTTTTTCTTTGCTGAATATGATATTGATGCCATTTATGGCTGAACCTGTTCGAGAGAGGGCGTGGGATATCTCACGGGCAGATATTTGTAGCGATGCTTGGGCAGATCATATTTATAACGTATTTACCGTGGGTGTTTTTGATCCTATCGACAACAGTAGTAAGGTGAAATAATGAAAGAACTATTACAAAAACGACGTGCATTATTTATGGCGCTTGTTGCAGGCATTGTGATATCCGTAGTGTTGGTAAAGTCTCGACCGGCAATGGAGCATACTAATAATGCTAAGAAAGCGGTCCCGGTGAATGTCATTACGCTTAAGCAATACTCTATAGCCCCGACGATAACTGGCTACGGCGTGGTGGAACCGGATGTGCTTCTTAACCTAAAGGCTGAAATCAATGGTGCGGTGACATATATTCATCCCCAATTGCGTAAAGGGGAGCTGATTGCGAAAGATACGTTAGTGTTAACGGTCGATGATCGGGATTATCGTTTAGCGTTACAGCAGGCAAAAGCGGATGTCGCGGTAAGTAAAGCGAATCTTCGCGAATTAGACCTGAACTTGGATGATGTAAAGGTCAATCTATCGCTAGTTAAGCAGAAATTGACTCTGGCAAATAAAGAATTGGCTCGAATGCAAAACCTTCTGAAGAAGAAGTCGATTTCTCAATCGAATGTTGATAGCCAGCAAAGCGCTGTGATTCAGTTGAAACAGGAAGTGCAGAATCTACAAAATCAGCTAAATACCTTGCCGGCTCAGCGTGATGTGATGCTCGCAAAGATTATTATCTCTGAAGCATCGGTGGAGACTCAGCAACGTAATCTGGAGAGAACACAGATAGTGATGCCGTTTGATGGACGTATTACTGATTTATCGGTAGAGGAAAATCAATTCGTTTCCCAAGGCGCCGGTCTGTTTTCTACCCAAACGATAAACAAAGTATTGATCAATGTGCAGCTTCCAGTAGAACGTTTTCAGTCCCTGGCAAGGACCATGCCGCAAGGACAAATGCCATTTGAAAAGACCGTGTTGTCATTCAGCGCTAGCCAAATATTCGAGATGTTAGGTGTGGAAGCCGAAGTTAGATTAGCCGAAAATCCTGATATTCGATGGCCAGCAAAAGTAGAACGTATTAGCGATAATCTTGACCCATCGACACGTACCTTGGGGATTATGGTGAGTGTTGAAAACCCCTATCAAAAAGTACAACCGGGTGTTCGGCCTCCGTTGATAGCAGAGATGTATACGGAAGTGATAATACGTTCACAACCTCAACCTTTTTTCGTGTTGCCGCGTGATGCGTTACATGAGGGTTCTGTATATACCGTATCAACTGAAAATCCTGATGAACTTCAGAAAATTACTGTGGAGCCAGATTATCAATTCGGGTCGGTTGCATTATTTAAAGAAGGCTTTGAAGAAGGTCAGCGATTGGTTGTGTCGGATCTATTCCCTGCTGTGAATGGTATGAAGTTAGCACCATTTGATGATGTCACTATGCAAAAAAATATAGAGCAATGGGTGGCCCAACCCTAATCAGTGGGTCTGCCTTTTATAAACCATCCATTGCGTGTAATACGATTAAGTAGGTAATGTCATGATTAAATTTTTTGCAAAACACCCGACAGCAGCTAACTTGCTTATGGTGATGTTTTTGTTGGCGGGTATATTATCCTTGCCGTCGATTAAGAGAGAAACCTTCCCTGAAGTGAAATCCTTTGAGGTGGAAGTACGTGTTGCGTACCCTGGTGCAGCCCCCAGTGATGTGGAAACGGGTATTTGTAAACCCCTAGAAGATGCACTTGATGGTATTAGTTTTATCGAGGAGAAGCGCTGCCAAGCAAGAACATCGCTCGGTATTATGACCATAAAAATGTTTGAATCGGGTAATTTTACTCAATTCTTAGATGACGTGAATTCCGCAGTAGACGGTATCGATAATTTTCCAGGTGATGCAGAAGTTCCCACGATAAAAGAACTAGGACGAACGCAAGAAGTAATAACTGTTGCGCTTACAGCCGATCTTACACGACCTGAGTTGAAACGACTTGCGGAAGAAACGAAGCAACGCATGTTACAATTTTCAGGTATCCCATTGGTAGAAATTCAGGGGTTTTCTAATCGTCAATTTCAAGTTCAAATATCGCAACATAAGTTGAGAGAGCTTGGCCTGAGTCTTCAAGATATATCGCAAGTGATCTCCAGTCAGGATGTGGATTTGCCTGTTGGCGATGTTAAGACACCGTTACGGGATTATCAGATTCGATTAAGTGATGAACGTCGATCTGTTGATGAATTATCGTCTCTGGTGGTATTGCGGGGTGACCAGGGTAATGAAGTTCGATTAGGGGACATTGCTAACATCGTTCCTGACTTTGAAGTGCAAGCGCAGCGTGCAGAGCTTAATGGGCAGGCGGCGGCATTTCTCAAGATCAAAAAGAATACCATTGATGACAGTCTTCGAGTACTTAACCGCGTAAAGCAGTTTATTCAGGAAGAAGAATCACGTCTGCCGGATGGCGTGTCATTTTATCTCACCCAGGATTATACCAGTGTAGTCAGTGGGCGTATCAGTCTGTTGGGTTCTAACGCATTGCAGGGTTTGATACTGGTATTTTTGGTGATGTGGTTATTCTTTGGGTCTCGGTATGCTTTTTGGGTGGTCATGGGCTTGCCTGTCTCGTTTTTAGCGAGCGCCTTTGTGTTAGGTAATATGGGCATTACCATCAATATGTTATCGATGGTCGCGCTGTTATTGGCCTTGGGTATCTTGATGGATGATGCCATCGTAATCAGTGAGAGCATTGCAACGCAGTTACGATTAGGTAAAAAACCACTGGAAGCGGCGGTAGATGGTGCAAGAAAGGTTGCCAATGGGGTGTTTTCTTCTTTCTTGACCACTGTGTCTATTTTTGTCGGGCTACTCTTTCTTAAGGGCGATATTGGTCAGGTATTACGGGTTATACCGATTGTTTTGATTTCGGTTATTGTGGTGTCTTTAATTGAAGCATTTTTCATCCTTCCTAATCATTTGTATCACGCTCTTGAGAAAGGAAAAGACAATGTGATGCACCCGTTTCGTAAGGGGTTTGAAGACTGGTTTGAGAATCTTCGGTTGGGTATGGATCGATGGGTGGGGCAATTAATTCGTTACCGTTATCTATTTGTTGGATCAGTGATGGGGTTGTTTGTCTTATCGGTGGGAATGCTTGCATCCGGAATTGTTAAGTTCGCCGCATTTCCGGATCTGGAAGGGGATATTGTACAAGCGAGAATACTCATGCCGGCAGGAACCTCTAATGAAAAAACGCAGTCCGTCGTTGATGATGTCTTGTTAGCATTAAGGTCGACCGAAAAAGGGGTCATGACTGAGCACGAGATGAGCGAAGCGTTACCGCTGATTAAGTCGGTTACCGTGAATTACAATGAAAATTCCGATGCCTTTGAAACCGGGGCACACTTGGCGACGCTAACGGTTGATATGTTGGAGTCGGAAGAACGTCCGATCAAAATGAATCAATTTATAACACAGTGGCGAGAAAAAATTGGTATTGTTCCCAGCGCGCAGTCTATTTCTATAAAAGAACCGGCGATTGGTCCAGCAGGGAGAGCTATCTATATTCGATTGCTTGGGGAGGATTTAGATGAACTATCAGAAGCCTCTTACGCCTTGCAGAATTGGTTGTCCGGTTATCCCGGTGTCACCAATCTGATGGATGATCTTAGGCCTGGAAAGCCAGAGTTCACCTTGCAGCTAAAACCTGGGGCATTTGCATTAGGCTTGGATTCTAAAGTGATTGCATCGCAAATGCGGGCAGCTTATCAAGGCAGTAAAGTACTTGAGACTAATGTGGGTTTGGAAACGATAGAAGTTAGCGTGATTTTAGCGGAGTCCTCTCGTGATAGCCTGGCAGATTTTGATAATTTCCCGGTGATACATCCCAATACAGGAAAGGTTATACCATTATCGACGGTAGCGGATATTACCATGACACGCAGCGTATCCCGTATTCATCGTATCAATAATCAACGGGCAGTGACATTGTATGGCGATGTTGATACGGATCTGAATAACACCGCGGCAGTCATTAAGGACTTTCAAAATAACTACTTGCCAACGTTACGTAAAGATTTTCCTAATGTAACAATCGAATTGCAAGGAGAGGCGAAGAATTCGAAAGTCACGCAGGACTCTATGCAGCGGGCCTTTATTCTTGGGTTATTTGTAATCTTCATTTTGTTAAGTGTTCAGTTTCACTCGTATATTGAGCCGCTTATTGTCATCGTGAATATTCCATTGGCGCTTATTGGTGTTATCTGGGGGCATCTCATCATGGGCTTAGATATCACTATGCCATCCATGCTGGGTTTTGTGTCTCTTGCGGGTATTGTGGTAAATGATTCGATATTACTGGTTATTTTCGCTAAAAACCGAGTGGCAGAAGGCATGACGGTACATGACGCGGCGGCTAAAGCCAGTCATGACCGGTTCCGAGCGGTGGTATTAACCTCCCTAACGACTATCGCAGGCATGACGCCACTGTTATTCGAAACCAGTCTACATGCCCAAATACTGATTCCGTTAACGACAAGTATTGTCTTTGGCATAGGTAGTTCTACATTCTTAGTATTATTTGTAGTGCCCTGTTTATACGCAATACTGGAGGATTTTGGTGTGGTATCAACACACCATTTGGAGGAGGATTTGGATGCTGAGGCAATGTAGGTATTATTGTCGCGATGGCTCTTTCGAAAATAGAGTTAGCGCACGCTCAATTTCTTGATGGAACCAGGTCACCGGTGTCTCTAAGCCACCGGTGACCCAATGTTCATCAGCTCCTGAGCGAACGGTGGATTGAATGCTCTCGCACACGGCGATATCTTCCTTGGCGAATACTTGTTGATTGATTAATGCAAAGGTCTTGTCACAGTAGCTATCCTCAAGGTTTGCTTCTTTTGTTACTAGCATGTCGTGATAGACCACACAGTTATCGGTGCCATCAGGGAATACGGTAATTCTAGAAATCCAATCCGGGTGGAAAACTAACACGGTATTGGGGAAAAGGGTATAGAACGGAGTTGTCCAACCTCGAAAATCCCATTCTTGTTCCGGTGTGGTATTCGCGTGCAGTATTTCTTTGCGTGCGCCGATAGAACGGGAGTGCTTTCCTTTCCTCTCAAAAATTACGCCGTCGTCAAGAAAAAAGGGTTCAACGGAATCTTTATGGAGATTTTTTAAATGGTAACCTTCACTGAACGCATCAATAACGAGCTTCCAATTACAGCGGGGGCGCTGGATGTCGGATACCCGAATTACATGTTCTTCTAATCCAAAGTGTTCTAACTCATTATCGATACCAGACAATTCTGAACGAATGCTGTTTTCTATATTGTGGGGTACCAACCAAATAAATCCGGCAACCTCTTCAATGCGTAAATTTCGTAATCCTAATGCAAGCTTGTCTAACGTTGGAAATGCATCGGTTTCTTTGGGTATAAATTGTAGATCGCCAGTGTCCATATAGGCCCACCCGTGATATGGACATTTGAAGGCTTTTGCATTGCCGCAGGGTTTATCTGTTAATCGGGCTCCTCGATGGCGGCAGCTATTCACAAAGCATCGGATTTTCCCATGGCGATCCTTATTTAGAATGATGGGAAGATCACCAATATCCATGCTTACGAAGTCCCCCTTATTACGCAATCTGCTGCTATGGGTGAGCAGGATAGGTTGTGTTTTAAAGAGGTAATTCCATTCTTTTTCTAACCGATCAGCATCGGCATAATGTGATACCGTGAGTTTACCGGGTTCACCAATCTGTGAGTTGCCCTTATCAATCAGGGATAACATCTGGCGAATTGCGTTCTGTTGCTGTTGCGTATCCATTGGAGAAGCCTTGTTGCATGGGTTGATACAGAAAGCTTATCTGGATTATCGAGCCAACAAGAAGGAGGGATAGGACAAATTATATGAGTAATCGGACAGCGATGACTGCTATTGAATCCAGTAGCAGGTATTGCTGTCTATCAACATATTTTCACAGTCTCGACCTTGTAGGGATGCTAGGGTCGCTAGCATCCCTGCCTCGAGACAGGTATTGGCAATGACTGTCACCGAATGGGGCGCATGTTCAATGGGCCAGCCAGTTTTAGGATTAACGATATGGGAGTAGCGCTTGTCCTCATGATCAATATGCCGCCTAGAATCACCGCTGGTAGCAAGGCCTCCCGCGACGAGTTCAATGGCGGGGGCAGTCTTGAGTGAATCAATGGTTTCAATACCAATGACCCATGGGGATTCTGACTGTTTATTTTTGTCTTTGGTTTTATGGCTACACACAATATCCCCGCCAAAGTTAACGAGATAAGAGCCGTGAGCAATACCCAGGGAATCACTCATTTGTTGTATTTTCTTTAGCGTTAGATCAACGGCATATTCTTTACCTATGCCTCCAAGGTCAATTTCCATTCCCATTGGTAGTAATATGCGTTGGTTATCGCTATCGAAGGTGATCTTATCCCATCCAATCAGCGGTAACATATTGTCTATCATGCCTTGCGTAGGGATACTGCTATGGGTTTGAAAATTCCATATTCGACGTAATACCCCAGAGCTGATATCAAAAAGGCCCTCGCTAACCTGAAATAATTGATCAGCGAATTTTAGTATTTCTGTGGTTTCAGTATCAAGTGATACCCATTCACCCTGACTATTGTTGATCCGAAAAATAATATTGTCTTCTTGATAGCGGCTGAATTTCGATTCAATGCGTTTAGCTTCTCTATAGGCGCATTCAACGAGAGACTCAGCATGCTGTCGACGGGTGCAGTTAATCAATATTTCACAAGGACTAGCCATTGAAGAAAAGCTACCTCGCCAGGTATTGTGGCCCACTTTGGTGATATTCCACGGTGTATTTTTGGTTGTTTGTACGTTAGTTTTCATCGTGAATCCTTACCGGTTTAGAATGCGACCTTGTAGTTAATCTGTGATATTACCGCGTCTAAATTGGCAGCCGCTGACTCACCTTCCTGTTGAAAGGATTCAACTCGAAAGGATATTTCTTGTTGTTTGCCTAGATCTAAACCCACTTTTACCCCATAGGTCGTTGAGGTGAGAGTGCCGAGTCGATAATCCGCGCTGGCATGATCTGGAATATCGTCAGTAGAATGTAACTGAGTAACGTAGAAGTTTGCCGCCTCTTGGTGGTAATGCCGATAATGGGGTTGAATAAAAACGTTCCCAAGATTTAGTCGGTATTTAACATCCACAGTAGTGGATGTGATGGCCCAATCGTCCCACATATATCGATACGAGAGATCAATGGTATCGCCAAACGCGTGGTATTTGAGGGCACTAAACACACTGTGTTTTGTACGCTGATCGGGACGGTTTTCGGCAACGTAATCAAGAATGTCGAGGTTTTCATCTAGCAGCGTAATAATCTTATAGGGGTCAGTATGGTAACCCTGGGACATACCCGCTGAGTAATTCAGTTGAACTACCGCGTTTGGACTCAGTATTTGGGTGACACTTATTAGTGTTTCTACAATGGTTTTGCTTTCACTGCTGCCACTGGAGCTGGGCTCACTCATTTTACTAAAGCGTGTTGGAACACCGCCAAAAGGCGTGTTTTCATCATGCGCAAGGCTTAGGTTAAGTCCCAGTTGCGTATTCTTTCGATTAAAACTAAGCCCTAATCCACCATTGATTGCCATTGACAGATAATCTGATTCGGAGGAGTAACTACCGCCGATGGCGGTGGTTATGGTCCGCGTTGCGGGTGTGGAATATTGGAGGCTAATGGATAATCGATCATCGGAAAAATCGGGGTCTAATGGTATTTCACCGGGTTGCACGGTGTATTCCCTAACCCCACCGCCATATTCGTCATCACCTTCGTAGTCGTCGTCATCGTCATCGTCCCGATCGTCTCGACTGCTACGATAACCGGATGCGGCGGTGGTGGTTTCGGCTGCCCCTGCACCGCTGGTGGAGGTGAATGTTTGTACCTCATCACTTACCGCCGCGCCATTCGGTGATGCACCTGAGAGGCTGTCGTAAGCAATACTAAAATCGATCTCGGAACCATCGCTTTCGGTTTTGTGTAGCTTAAGCACAGGCTCCATTGCGGTGACCCGATCTGTCTCAGAGTAGTAGCGGTAGGCTGTTTCTGCTTGCCAGTCTGCGCCATAGGCACGGGACTGAGTGCTCAGCAAGGAGCCCACGGCAGAGGCAAGTATCCAGCGTTTTTTCTTAGCTAATTGCATCCGCAGCCACCTCCCCCAAACCCGCGACCACCGCTGGAAGCCTCCTTGCTGAAGTAGACGTGATCATCAAAACCATCATTAATCTCGTCGCCGCCAAAGGTCATTTCTGGTTTGGCCAAATGGTGTCTCTCCCAGGGTTTCGCTCCTGGGAAAAGTGCGCAACCTGTTATTTGACTTATCAGTACAACATACAATAACCACTTCATCGCATTCTCTCCGTCTGGGCTATTTAGGGAGCTCTACCCACGGTAAAGGGCTATTCTTATGGGAACCTTAAGGGTACGTAAAAAATGAGAAATATAGTGGAATCGAATTGAAATCGACTATGGTAATCTACTAAGCGTATTTGGTTGCTGGAACTATCCATGAGAATTTTACTAATAGAAGATGACGAGCTACTGGGCAGTGGCATTTGTAAAGCACTTACCCGCGAGGCTTACACAGTGGAATGGGTGAAGGATGGTCAGGAGGGATTGTCTGCAGCAACCCATGAAACCTTTGACCTGGTGATCCTTGATTTAGGGCTGCCCACATTGGATGGTTTAAGTCTGCTGATAAATCTACGGGAAAGTAAGTCGTCGGTTCCGGTACTGATTTTGACTGCGCGGGATACCTTGCAAGAAAAGGTGGCTGGCTTGGATGCAGGGGCTGATGACTATCTTGTGAAACCGTTTGAGTTGGTTGAACTAAAGGCGCGCATTCGGGCACTCTGTCGGCGAGCCTGCGGACAAAATAATAGCGTGGTAGAGCTGGGGCGTTTAAAGCTCGATACATCCGCAATGACGGTATGGTTTGATGATCAGGTTATTGAGCTTAATCGGCGTGAATATGCCTTGTTACTGGAATTTGTGAATCACCCTGGTCGAATCCTCACAAGAAGCCATTTGGAAGATCTGATTTATGGCTGGGAAGGTGATGTGTCCAGTAATGCCATTGAGGTACATATCCATCATTTACGTAAAAAGCTCGACTCCTCTTTGATTGCCACGGTGCGTGGTATTGGTTATCGATTCAATGAAAACTAAGTATTCACTAAAATCCAAAATAACCCGCAGCTTGTTTATTTGGCTAGTGGCCATGATTATCTGTTCTTCAGCGTTGGTCTATGTGGATGCCAGGCATGAGGTCGATGAGCTATTTGACGCCAGTTTGGTGCAGACCGCACGGGTGTTAAATGGCCTGTTGACGTTAGAAGGCGTGAGTAAGAACAAACAACATCTCTTAGACTCGCTACAAAAACGGGATGCTGATCTCAGTGATTATAGTAATGAGGCAACACCTGAGGGCCATAAATATGAAAAAAAGCTATTTTTCCAAATATGGAGTGAAGATCAAAGGCTAATCCTAAAATCCACAGGGATACACTCGGTTCCACCGGTGATTTTCGAGAAGGGGTTTCGAAATGAAATAATAGATGGTCACCATTGGCGCACGTTTACCCTATTTTCGGCAAATGACCCCTATTGGCTGATTGTGGGAGAGCGGGATGATATTCGAGGAGAGTTAGTCCACAACATTGCTACAAACCACTCTGCGCCACTGTTGATCTTTGTGCCTATATTTGCGATTTCGGTATGGCTGCTTATGCATGTCGGGTTTAAACCGCTTCAGTTACTGGTGCGACATGTGCGTGATCAAGATTACAACTCGCTGGAGGCATCTGCCGCTCAGGATATGCCGAGTGAGATTATTGAACTCAAAAAAGCGCTCAACCAGTTGTTTTCTCGCCTGAACGTGGCATATCAGCGAGAAAACCGATTTGCCAGTGATGCCGCTCATGAATTCAAAAATCCATTGGCATCGTTGGTGATTCATATTGATGACCTCTTAGAAAGTGCCGATAACCCTGAGTGGCAAGAGTCCTTACTCAATGCGAAACAATCAGCAAAGCAATTGACTCACTTAGTGGATCAGCTCTTGGCACTAAGCCGTGCGGAAGCGTTACTTGAAGGTGACACCACCGTCAACGTTCAAGGCCTTTGTTTTGAGTGCTTTGATCAAGTGGAAATATCCGCAAAAGAGAAAGGCCAGGCATTGTCATTGCAGATAGATGAAGCGCCGATAATCGGTGAACTTGGGTATCAAGTGTTGGGTGACGAGTTGCTGCTGGCCCGGATCATAACCAATCTACTGGATAACGCCATACGCTATACACCTGCCGGAGGGGAGATTCAATTACAGTGCTTGCTGGAAGATAGTGCTCCAGTGATTGTGATTGAAGATTCGGGTCCTGGCATTCCTTTTGAACTACATGGCAAGATATTTGAGCGCTTCTATCGGGTGTCTGGTAGTGGAGAGGCGGGTAGTGGTCTTGGACTTGCGATCGTAAAGCAAGGCGCCGAATACCACAGGGCGGCACTCACCTTGGACAGCTCTGCACTGGGAGGGTTAAAGGTAACGTTGAAGTTTCCAGTGGTTGAGCATAAATTAGAGGGTCGGGGAGCGCCCGTTTAGACGTATATAAACGGTAGATGACTGACCTTGGTGAATCCAGCAACATACACGGAGACGTAATCTATATTGCTGGATTCACCTTTATAAAAAAACCACCGTTAGGTGGTTTTTTTATGCGGTAATTGCATGTGCTTCTTCTTTTTCCAGGGGCACGGAGTCTGGTGCCTGAACCGTCTGTTGGGACGATCTCGGCTTCAATGCCGTTTTCGGTTGAAGGTCGGCATGGTAACCACATTCACAATTAAATACCTGTTGTGCTTTTATCGCACTCAAGGTTTTTAACTGTCGGCCACCACAGGAAGGACACTTTAAACTGAGTATAGAATCCGCATTCATAAGCAATACCTCTTAATTTTATACAATTGCGTTCCGCTGCGTTGTGATAAAAAGTTGTTACTATTTTTGAGTCGTTTGCATTTGAATTAAATAACGTACGTGTATTTACATACAGTTACAGTAAGGAATCTAGCACGCAAATTCACTGGATAAAAGGTATCCAGTGAATTAAAAACCTAAGGAAATAAGTAAGTGGCGAATTTATATCGGTTACTTACTTAGCGCTTCCAATAATATATCTTGGGAAGGGTACGGCTCATCATCTTCACCAGCAACAACGGGAAGGTAACTGCCATCACTTTGTAGCATCCATGCTTGAACATTATCTTCAAAAAATACTTCGAGCCCTTCCTTAAGAATGCGCTTTTTAAGTTTGGTATCCAAAATAGGAAAACAAGTCTCTACGCGACGGAAAAGATTGCGCTCCATGAGGTCGGCGCTGGAACAAAATATATTGGCGTCGTCCTTATTATGAAAATAGAACACACGGGTATGTTCTAGAAAACGTCCCACAATAGAGCGCACTTCGATATTGTCGGATACACCAGGGATGCCTGGTCGTAAACAACACATGCCACGTACAATGAGTCGAATCTCTACCCCTGCCTGCGATGCTTGATATAAGGCCTCAATAATCTGCTTTTCAGTCAGCGAATTCATTTTTAGATAAATTTTGGCTGGTTTGCCCGCCAAAGCATAGGTGCGTTCACGCTCTATCAGCGCGAGCATGGTGGTATGCAAGGTAAAAGGCGCATGATGTATCTCACGCAATTTTGCCGCTCGCCCCATGCCTGTGAGTTCCTGAAAGATCTTATGCACGTCTTCAGTAATGCCGTCATGGGCTGTTAATAAGCTGTAGTCTGAATACAAACGTGCATTGCCCGCGTGGTAGTTACCGGTGCCTAGATGTACATAGCGCTTGAGTTTTTGGCCTTCCCTTCTTACCACCAGGATCATTTTACTGTGGGTTTTGTACCCCACAATGCCATATACCACGATAGCGCCCGCTTCCTGTAGGCGGCTGGCGATTTCAATATTACTGGCTTCATCAAACCGTGCTCGCAATTCAACAACGACGGTAACCTCTTTGCCATTACGGGCCGCTTCCATCAGATGATCCATGATTTCTGACTTTGCCCCAGAGCGGTATAAGGTTTGCTTAATGGCGACGACATCGGGGTCTTGGGCTGCTTGGCGTAAAAAGTTCGCCACCGGTGCAAAAGACTCATAAGGATGGTTAAGCAGAACATCTTGCTTGCTGATCGCCTCAAACAGATTGTCTTTACGTTTCACCGGGGCGGGCAGGCGAGGTTTGAACGGGGTGAACTTCAGGTTAGGTCTGTCGATATCCAATAAAGACATCATTCGGGATAGATTAACCGGGCCTTTGACTCGGTACAGCTGGCTTTCCGATAAACCGAATTTGCCCAGTAAGAACTCTTTCATGTGGTCCGGCATATTATCGGCCACTTCAAGCCGGACTTCCTCGCCATAACCACGGGAAAATAATTCACCTTTCAGCGCTGCGCTTAAGTCTTCAACCTTGTCTTCATCGAGAAATAAATCCGAGTTTCGGGTGATACGGAATTGATAACAGCCGGATGATTTCATGCCAGGGAACAATGAGCTCGCATGGTAATGAATGATCGAGGATAAGAATATGTAATTCTCCTCGCCTTCTGGGCACAGCTCATCGGGCAGAGCGACAAAACGCGGTAATGATTTGGGCGCTGGCACCACGGCTAAACCCAATTGACGACCGAATGCGTCTTTTCCTTCGAGGCTGACCAAGAAGTTAAGGCTTTTGTTGACCAGTTTCGGAAACGGGTGAGCAAGATCAAGCCCAATCGGGGTAAGCACCGGGGCGACTTGTTGACGAAAGTAGGTCTTGATCCATTGAACCTGCTCTGCACTCCACTCTTCTCGGGACAAAAAGTGGATGTTTTCTTCTGCTAGCGCAGGGAACATTTCATCGTTGAGCAAGTTATATTGGCGATCGATGGCATCATGACAGCGTTCGCCAATGATCTTAAGTACCTCTGATGGGTGCATGCCGTCCGCTTCTGGACGAGCCTGGTTATAGGAGATATCTCTTTGCAGGCCAGCGAGCTTAATCTCGAAAAACTCATCCATATTGGCGCTAAAAATCAGCAGAAACTTTAGCCGCTCTAATAAGGGTAATTCGGTGTCCTCGGCTTGTGCCAGAACACGTAGGTTAAATTCCAGTAAGCTTAAATAGCGATTGATATAGAGCTCTGGATTGGATAGATCGATGCTATTGTTTTCGGCATCGGCGGTGTTGCCATTACTCTTATCACTGTTTTTCTGCGTTGAACTAGTGGCGTTCAATGATTACTCCTATCAATCTTGTAATAACTGGGCGGCTTCTTTGGCGAAATAGGTTAATACCCCATCAGCCCCGGCTCGCTTAATGCACATTAAGGATTCCAGGATGACCGCATCACGGTTTAACCAGCCGTTTTGGAATGCTGCGACGTGCATCGCGTATTCACCACTCACCTGGTATACAAAAGTAGGGGCGCCAAATTGCTCTTTAACCTCGCGCACAATGTCGAGATATGGCATACCGGGTTTAACCATCACCATATCGGCCCCCTCTTCAAGATCTAAGGCCACCTCATGTAAGGCTTCATTGCGATTGGCAGGGTCCATTTGATAGGTGAACTTGTTACCGCCTTTAAGGTTTGATGCAGATCCTACCGCGTCTCGAAACGGTCCATAATAACTGGAAGCATACTTAGCAGAATAGGCCAAAATTCGCGTATTGATAAACCCTGCAGACTCTAATTGTGCCCTAACAGCACCAATACGACCGTCCATCATGTCCGAGGGTGCGACAATATCGGCCCCCGCAGCGGCGTGTGATTCAGCCTGTTGGATTAATGTATCTTTAGTGATGTCATTTAACACATAACCATCGGCATCGATAATGCCGTCCTGCCCATGGGTGGTGAATGGGTCGAGGGCAACATCAGTGATAACCCCTAATTCCGGTGCAGCATCTTTAATCGTCTTAACCGCACGCTGCGCTAATCCGTCGGGGTTGTATGCCTCTTTGGCGTCTAATGATTTTGCTTCTTGTGGGGTGACAGGGAAGATGGCAACCGCAGGGATCCCCAGAGATACCAAAAGTTTGGCCTCTATTGCCAGCAAATCCAAGGTAATTCGTTCTACTCCAGGCATGGAATCGATGCTTTCCCGCTGATTCTTACCTTCAATCACAAAAATGGGATAGATGAAGTCGGCAGGGGTTAATACCGTTTCCTGCATCATTCGACGAGAGAAATCGTCCTTACGCATCCGGCGCATTCTAGTGGCAGGAAAAGGGCCTCGATTCAGGGTTTTAATGGACATGGATAAACCTTTTGTACAATGGAAATGACGGAACCTGTGTTGGATGCAGACTAGGCAACCTACGTGAGGGGAACGTGGACTTTTGACCCCTTGCTATAACCTTGTAAATTAAGCTTTTTTAGCGGCCACCTTACGCTATGATTACTGCATTCGTGATAGCGTTAAGCATATCGCTTTATGGCGGATTAGAGAATATTTTGAGCCAAATTAGGGACGTTTAGTGCATGACTGTGAAACAATTTGTCAAACCTAAAGTTTTTGATCGAAATCTGATCGTTATTGGCGCAGGTGCCGCCGGCCTAGTGACTTCCTACATTGCTGCTGTTGTGAAGGCAAAAGTGACACTTATCGAAGCCGGTAAGATGGGGGGCGACTGCCTTAACACGGGATGCGTTCCGAGTAAGAGTCTAATTCGCTCTGCACGCATGGTGTCGTATATGGAGCGGGGGCGGGAATTCGGCTTGAAGTCCACGACCCCTGAATTTGACTTCTCTGATGTGATGGAGCGGGTGCAACGAACCATCAAAACAGTAGAACCCCATGATTCCGTTGAACGTTATCACGGGATCGGGGTTGACGTGATCAAGGGCAGAGCCAAGATGATTTCCCCTTGGGAAGTCGAGGTTGATGGGCGTATTTTAACGGCCAGAAGTATTGTGATAGCCACTGGTGCTCGTCCGTTTGTGCCTCCGATACCCGGTTTGCGAGAAATTGGATGCCTCACCTCTGATACCGTATGGCGTTTGCGGGTTAAACCACGGCGTATGGTGGTGATGGGCGGAGGCCCCATTGGCTGTGAGTTAAGTCAGAGCTTTGCACGACTTGGTGTTGCTGTTACCCAAATCGAAATGTTGCCTCGGCTTATGGTCAGAGAAGATGAAGAAGTGTCAGCGTGGGTGGAGCGTTCATTTCGCCGAGACGATGTTACCGTGCTCACAGGAGCCAAGGTGACGGCGGTTGAGCAAGTGGCCCGAGACAAAGTGGTGGTATGTGAGCAAAATGGCAAACGTTTAACGGTATTGTGTGATGAAATTCTGGTGGCGGTTGGGCGCTCTGCTAACACTAACGGCTTGGGCCTAGAAGAGCTGGGTATTGAATTAGCGCCACAAGGCACCATAAAGGTCGATAAGTATTTACGCACACCAGCCCATAAGCACATTATGGCGTGCGGTGATGTTGCGGGACCTTATCAATTTACCCATACTGCCGCCCATCAAGCCTGGTATGCCGCAGTGAATGGGTTGTTTGGCATCGTCAAAAAATTCCCCGTGGATTACAGCGTGATCCCCTGGGCGACCTTTACTGATCCAGAGGTGGCGCGGGTTGGGCTGAATGAGCAAGAAGCGAAAGAGCAGGGAATTGCCTATGAAATGACGGGCTATACCTTTAATGAGCTGGACCGTGCCATTGCCGATGAAGAAACAGAAGGGTTTGTAAAAGTACTCACCAAGCCAGGCAAGGACAAAATACTGGGTGTCACCATTGTCGGACACCATGCAGGCGACCTCATTGCTGAGTTTGTATTGGCGATGCGCCATGGCTTGGGGTTAAACAAAGTGTTGGGTACGATTCATATCTATCCCACGATGAATGAAGCGAACAAATACGTGGCGGGTGAATGGAAACGCAATCATGCGCCAGAGAAATTACTTAAATGGTCAGAGAGATTTCACCGTTGGCGGCGTGGTAAGCCCGCCAAAGTGAGCGATGACGAACAGACACAAGATAAAGGTAAGCAATAGCAATGGATGTAAAAAACAGTGTAGTTGAACGATATTCTGAAGGCGCAAAAGCGAGAGAGGAGAGCCTATGCTGTCCTGTCGATTATGATCGTGAGCTACTTAAAATACTACCCCAAGAAATTATTGATCGAGATTACGGTTGCGGTGACCCTTCTCGATATGCCAAAACCGGTGATACCATTCTTGACCTGGGTAGTGGTGGCGGCAAAATCTGTTATATGGCAGCACAGCTAGTGGGCAACGAAGGTTCCGTTATCGGTGTCGATATGACAGATGATATGTTAGCACTTGCCCGCAGTCATCAAGCTGCTATGGCGGATAAACTTGGTAGCGATCGTGTTGATTTTCGTAAAGGCCATATTCAAGACCTCGCGTTGAGCTTGGATAAGGTTGGCGACTATATCGCGACCAACCCGCTGACGACTCTTGATGACCTTGAAGCATTTGAAGCCTGGAAACGCAAAGAACGCCGTGACAACCCTATGGTAGAGAGCGCTAGTGTGGATCTAGTGGTATCCAACTGTGTATTGAACCTCGTTGCAGAGGAAGATCGCACGCAAATGATCAGTGAGATCTTTCGTGTGCTTAAGCCAGGAGGCCGAGTGGCCATTTCCGATATCGTATGTGACGAGTATGTGCCTGAGCATCTGCGAAATGACCCTCACTTATGGAGCGGGTGTATATCAGGTGCATTCCAAGAAAAGCAATTTGCAGATACCTTTCTTGCCGCCGGTTTTATTGGTGTTGAATATGACAAATGGGACGGCGACCCTTGGCAAACAGTAGAAGGTATTGAGTTTCGTTCCGTGACCTTAACGGCGTATAAACCTTCAGATGTTGACGCGTTAGAGGGTGGGCAAGCGGTAATCTATAAAGGACCATTCAAAGAAGTAAAAGACGATTACGGTCGTGTATACGGTAGAGGTGATCGTATTGCGGTGAGTGAGCGTTTCTTTGCCAATATTACAGAAGGAGCCTATAAAGATCACTTTATTGCTGTGCAACCTGCTGAAGCACCAGCGGAGAAATCGGGTTTCTGTAAACCGTCAGGTTCATTGCGACCGGTAAAAGAGACCAAAGGTGGCATTCATAATAGTGGCGATACAGGTTGTTGCTAATACTGACGTAATGATTGATAAAACGGTTATCAACAAGGAAAAGAACAATGAGCAATAAAGTGGCGGTTATTTTATCGGGTTGTGGCGTATACGACGGATCAGAAATATACGAAAGCACCTTAGTATTATTGGCACTGGATCAAGCGGGTATACCTTATCAGTGTATGGCGCCTAACGTAGATCAGATGCATGTGATTAATCACATCACTGGCGAAGAAATGCAAGAAACACGTAATGTACTGGTTGAATCTGCCCGTGTTGCACGTGGCGACATTATCGATATCGCCGACGCTAAACCAGATGACTACGCGGGTGCAATAATTCCTGGAGGTTTTGGTGCAGCTAAAAACCTATCGGATTTTGCCGTGGCCGGTGCGGATATGAAAGTAAACCCTGCCGTTGCTGAATTTACCCAAGCCGTTCACAAACAGAAAAAAGTGGTTGGTTTAATATGCATAGCACCCGCAATGGCCCCTCTGTTATTCGGTGAAGGAACACAATGTACGATTGGAAATGATGCTGATACCGCTGGCGCGATTAACGCCATGGGTGGCGACCATAAAGATTGTACCGTTGGAGCCTATATTATCGATGAAGATAAGAACATCGTAACAACCCCGGCGTATATGTTAGCGGGGCGAATTAGTGAAGCAGCCGAAGGCATTAATGCGTTGGTGAAAGAAGTGGTAAGGCGGCTGTAGGGACGATAAATCTAATCAGCCTAACTTATTAGAACGGTATTGCTGTGGATGATATTCAATTTGAGGGAAAGCCGTACGCGCGCAAGAAGGCCATCGCATTGCTCGATCAAGTGTTGAAAGAGCAGGGTGATTTGGGCGTGTACGGCGACTTGAGTGCAGGGGTGGCGATTCTAATCGATACCATGGGTATTAGCATTGAAGAGCAACAGGGAGGTTACTCTATCAGCATATATCCTAAGGATGCTTCAGGAGGGCATGACTTTTCTTTTACTATCGATAGTCATACGGGTCAGAGGTCAGACGTTGTCGTTGGTGAGGTCCTGCCTGAGCCAGATATTGATGTAACGAAGACAGGCCCATCATGATAGTTCCAAAATATTGGTCAGAATCAAAAACCAAAAAAGTTGTGGGCGGTCGGCAGTTCACGATAAAGCGATTCGGTTGGTCTGATGAAAGCGAGCTAGAAGCAAAAAAGCATGCGGACTCTCGATTGAATGATGCCGTCCAGACTCTAGAAAGGGACGGTGACGTTCGTCGTATCGATCATAAAACTTCTTATAACGGCGCGGAAGGTATACCCATCCGTGAGGAAGTGATGTCAACGCATCAAGATGTCGTGATATCAAGAAATACTTATGGGGCGCTATGTTTGAATACGCCTGATGTACTTTTTGCAGATATTGATTTCGAATATAGCATCCCATTTACTATAAATATGATCGCATTTGTGGTGCTTCTATCATTGGCATCGGTCGCGGCACTATTTTTTCAGCAATGGTTCTTTCAAACATGGGCAGCGTTTGCTGTCGGTGTTGTGATTGCACTCATGCTGACGTCAACGCTCGCGGGGTTTATCAACTCGCTCGTCCAACGTATCACCGGTGGGCAAGAGGCTAAAGCACTCAAGCGTATTAAACAGGTTTCCAGTGAGAATACAGCACTTCATCTTCGGCTGTATCGCACGCCTATGGGGTATCGGGTACTTGTAATGAATGATGTTTATTCGCCGACCAGTGAAGAAGCTATCCGTTTATTAACGGATCTACAATCCGATGCTACCTATATCCAGATGTGTAAGAATCAACAGTGTTTTAGGGCGAGGGTAAGCCCTAAACCGTGGCGAATCGGTATCGAGAGACTAAAGCCAAACTCAGGTGTTTGGCCAATTAAATCTGAACGTTTAAGAGAACGTACGCGCTGGGTGAGCATATATGATAAGAAGGCGAGAAGTTACGCGTCATGCCACTATCTGTTAGCGCTCGGAAGTAACAAGGTGCATAAAAAAGCAGAGTTTGTTAGAAAGATACACGATGATATGTGTAATACGGCAAAGAGCAGTTTTGATATCGCTTGAATACCGAATAAACGTTAGTGCTACTAACCAGCTAATGGATAGTAGATGAAATCACATTGATTCTAGAGCGAGAGCAATAAAGCAACGTCCCTAGTAGCCGGTATTTAGCATCGTGGTGTTGAATTTAGCGTTGAATGATATGACGATAGAGAAAGATAGTGGCACAGAGCGCTTGGTATTGAGTACCGAAAAGAAAGGTCTGCAATCTGCGCAATTTGTTAATGCTAAACGGTGATATTATGCGGGCTGCAAGGGTGCTTCCATGCTTTAAAAAATCGGGTCGAGATAAGAAGAAGGTTTCGAATTCACGCAGAGAAATGGTCAAAGAACGGTACGATGACGTTCTCTTTAAGTGGCTTTAGAGTTACGGAGTAATTCTAGATCAAGAATAAAATTAAGATATTTTGCCTATTACTTTTGTCTTCGCTAGCCATTGTGGTGTACCTATTTTTCATTACAGGGAGATTTGGGCAGGCTCCATGTGGAGAAGATAGCTGGCGTTGGGGCCTGCAATATATGGTATTTGTAACCCTGTCACTTGTTGCAAATCTTGTAGTGGCTCTTACAGCCATTCTTGTGAAAGGCTCATTTACAAGAGTGTATTTAGTGTCCGTTTCTGTTCAATTTTTATTCACTCTAACAATGTTTATTGTGCTAAGCTGGCCCAACTTTATATATCAAGCGCCGCGATGCATTTAGCGTGTATGCACTTAACAAGGCGTCACCGAAAACAAACAGCGGCGCTTCTCAGCGAAGCGTTAAAAAGTATTATGAGATATCTATTTTTTGCCATTTTTTTTCTGATTTCTGGTTGCTCACTTAACAAATTACCAAAAAATAGTGAATTGGTAGATGTTAATGATGTGAAATTTACAATACCGCAAGGATTTAGAGTTTTGCGAACGGGAAATTCTAAGGTGCAGAGAGCACTAAAAAAATTAAAGGATGTTGAAAAGGAAGATGCGATATTTAGCTATGTTATTGTGGAGAACGACCATACAGATTCTGAACCAAAGTTTGGTGTTTTTTTCATGCTGGTCGATTTGCCCATTGGTCTTTTACAGGCAGTGAACTGTGAATACAAATCATTAATGACTCAGTTCTTATCGTCAAATAAAATAGATTACATTCACCCTTTTGGAAAAGATGAATTGAAGGGTGTAGTAATCTCAAACTTGGGAGATGGTTATCGTAAAATCGAGTATAATGTCCATCTATCCTCAAAGAAAGATGACTTAGTTCAATACATCACTTTTAATGAAGGGAAAATGGTGGCAATTGGGTTGTCTAAAGGGAGGTTCTCTACAAGATCAGATGAAAATGAAATACTGGAAGAAATCAAAGGTAGTGTGGTATTTAAACCTGTAGATATTTGCGCATTTACGGTTACTTAGTACCGAAAAGCGCTTAAATTTTCTATGGCTTCGGTTTTTAACAAGAGCATTACCATTCGTTATTAGCCGCGTTAACTTATTTATGTCTGAGATATATTCAATGAAAATAGGCATTGATTTTGGAGGGGTAATTGTAAAACCAGCAGATGGAGATAGCCCCTTTGATCCAGATATGGGGCAATCTATCGAACAGACAGGTGCAATTGAGTCAATATCAAAGTTAATTAAGTCTCTAAATGCTGAGGTTTGGATTATTTCTAAGGCGAGTAAATCAACCCAAATAGCTACGAGGTCATGGCTAAGCAAGGTTGGCTTTTATCAAGAAACAGGATTTATTGCTTCAAATTTACTTTTCTGCTCTAAAAGAACTGAAAAACGGATCCTTTGTGAACCTCTTGGGCTTACTCATTTTATCGATGATAGCGAAGAGGTTCTAGATGTGCTAACAGGACTGATTCCAAACTTATTTATCTTTGGAAACGAAAATGCTCGAGAAGATTTGGCTAGAGTGGTAAGTTGGCAGCAAGTATTAGAAAAGTTAACAAGTAAAGGCAATGGACGCGAAAAATCCGCACCCATGCGTTAAGTGTGGTCAGGTTAGAGACTCTTGAAAAAGTAACCTGCATTCGCTGCGGGAAAGAAGTATGGGGTTACTTTGCTCCCCTTCCCGTTGTGATGATTCTTAATGAAATGAGAGAAGAGTATTGAGTCGGTACTTTATGTAAGGAAACAAATATTCCCGAGGATGTTACAAGGGGCTATTCGAAAATCAATATGTTTATACTCGTTGTGAAAAAAGCTAGCCTCCATGTCCTAAATGTGGGGTGCTATTAAAAACATGGCGTGCAAAAAATATTTGAAATGTGACTGGCGGCGGAAGTCAAATGAGCCACTAGAGTATAATGAATGAAAAAATGCTTAACCAGTGTCAGCTTCAGAGCTCCGCGATTTGGCATCATTTGTGCGGAGCATAGACACCAATTCGCTCTGTCTGTCGTGGTAGGCGTTACACGCTATGAATGAAGATATTACGGATTTAGTTTTAGAGTATCGAGAGGCAATAAGGACGCTTTGGAATTCTCATGCCAAAAATCTAGATGGTGAGCATCGATTTGGTAAGATTGCAGAGGACTACTTCTGTTTCTCTGTATTGTTTCAATCTGAATCTAGAGTTTCGCCAGATACAGATCCGAAGTCACACTACTATAAGCACGTAAAAGTAGTACCCAATCTTGATCTGTCAACACTTTGCCGGACACCAAATTACACTGCTTTCTGCATTTCTTCGTAATCTACGGGTGACCAATAGTCATTCGTAGAGTGAAGTCGTTGGCGGTTATAGAAAACCTC